>TARA_B100000686_G_scaffold354751_1_pt1 | contig 23931 bp, 20 predicted proteins | sample TARA_B100000686 | Tara Oceans TARA_B100000686 (sample SAMEA2622733) | marine metagenome | biome: marine biome (ENVO:00000447); feature: marine epipelagic mixed layer (ENVO:xxxxxxxxx); material: "saline water (ENVO:00002010), including plankton (ENVO:xxxxxxxx)" | depth 150 m | reverse complement strand
GCTCTCTGCCTCAGACGCAGTCTGAGCAGCTGCCACGGCTGCCGCCTCTTCCACAGCAGCGATGCGCGCAGCCTCTATCTCTTCCTGAGTTTTGCGATCCGGCACCTCCGTCACCTCGAGTTGGATACTTCGATTGGTTGCGTCAGATTCGACGACTCTCAGTGATAGCGCGTCACCTCGCCCATAATATTCATCCAGGAGTTCCGGATCGTCCACACCGGCTCCAGAAGACGGGATGAAGCCCTCGATTTCATCTCCCAAGTCGACGACTAACCCATTGTCCTGCAATCTCACTACTGTTCCTTCAGTCTCTACGCCGGAACTAAACTGCTCGGTGATTTGCGGCCACGGATCCTCAACTAATTGCTTAACTCCAAGACTTATGCGCTTATTCTCGGCATCCACGTCGAGCACAATGACATCAATGTCCTGACCCTTTTCGACAACCTCCGACGGGTGATCAACTCTCTTTGTCCAACTCATATCGGATACGTGGACCAATCCATCTATTCCGGCCTCGATTTCCACGAATGCACCGAACGACGTAAGGTTCCTTACCACACCCGCGAGCTTGGTACCGCCCGGGTATTTCACCGGTAAAGCGAGCCACGGATCTTCCTCTATCTGCTTCATGCCGAGAGAGATCTTCTCATCACCCACATCGACTTTAAGTACTACTGCCTCGATGTCCTCGCCGATGGATACAACCTTGGAGGGATGCCGGACGTTCCGTGTCCATGACATCTCGGAAATATGAACTAATCCTTCTACACCCTTCTCTAGTTCGATAAACGCACCGTAGTTCGTGATCGACACCACACGACCGCGCACACGTGCACCGACCGGATATTTCTTACCGATGTCCGTCCACGGATAGGGAAGAAGTTGTTTAAAACCCAACGAGATCCGCTCACGGTTCCAATCAATATCGAGAAGCTTGACATCGATTTTCGTACCGATAGTAATCATCTCGGAGGGATGCGCTACTCGGCCCCAGGACATGTCCGTGATATGGAGTAGGCCGTCGAGCCCGCCTAGATCAATGAACGCACCAAAGTCGGTGATATTCTTCACCGTACCCTCACGGACCTGCCCGACGAGAAGCTCCTTCACGAGCGTCTCTCGCTTCTTCTCGCGTTCCCCTTCAAGAATTACGCGGCGCGAAACGACGATGTTACGACGTCGCTTATTGAGCTTGATGATCTTGAACTTGTATACCTCTCCGATCAGATCCTCAATATTCGGAACTCGGCGCAGAGCTATCTGAGAACCCGGCAGGAAGGCATCGACACCCATAAGATCCACGGTAACCCCACCCTTGATCTTACGAACCAATGTCCCCTTTACCGAACGGTCAGCCTCGTGCGCCTCACGGATCTTCTCCCAGACACGCAAGAAGTCGGCCTTCTTTTTGGAAAGTACGACAACTCCGTCATCATCTTCCAAGCTCTCAAGGAGAACCTCTATTTCTTCACCTTCGACCGGTGCGTCCTTGAACTCGTCGACGGCAACCGACCCCTCCGACTTGAAACCGAATTCCAGTATGACAACGGCGTTAGTCACTCGTAGAACCGTGGCATTAACGATTTCACCCTCACGGAACGCCTGGAAGCCACCACTGAACTGTTCCAGCAAGGATTCAAAATCTTCCTTGGACGTTGAAAGAATTTCTTCGCCGTAGGGGTCATAGACCAACTCAGGAGAAATACCCTCAGGAACATCCAGAACTGACACGGCTAGCTGGGCTTTTTCCGCAGCTTCTTCAGCCGCTGCCTCTTCGGCGGACAGGGTGATAACCTCGCCCGTCATTGCATCGACAATGACTTCCTCACCTTCGGCAAGTTCATGGGATTCCGAGGAAGCCTCATTGTCGGCATCCGTGATGGCAGGTTCAGCCTCGGGGGTCGGGTTCTCGTTCTCGCTCATCACTCTTCTCGCGCCCGCGTTTGAGACCGGGTGCTATGTCACCGGACCCGATACTGCTGGGCCCGGGTTTGGGGAAACAAGGAGGCCTAGGCCTTAGAAAGATATCGGAAACATTCGCTTCCGAGCACGAAAAACTAGAAACGGTAAATGGAAGCGTCAATCCACATACAAAGCTTCGACAAGGGCCACGACCTCCTCCACTTGTTCGTTGAAGTTCAGGCTCGTCGTGTCTATTCGATGTGCATTTGAAGGCTCGCGAAGAGGGGAAAGCTCACGCTCGGAATCCTGACGGTCACGCTCCGCGATCACTTTGGACTCACGCTCGACGTCGACATTACTCGGACTAATACCACTTTCCTCTAAACGCCTCCTCGCTCTCTCATGGAGATCGGCCACCAGATAGACTTTCACGTCCGCTTCCGGGAATACTACGCTGCCCATATCACGACCATCAGCGACCAGCCCCCCCTTCTCTCCCGCGACTTGCTGTAAGTACAGTAGGCACCGCCTAGCTGCAGGAAGGCTCGCAAGTAAAGCAACATGCTCTGTCACACTAGGACTTCTAAGCTCGGCTTGTACTACTCTGCCCGCGACCTCAATCACGAAATCAGCCTCGCGCGATGAGACGCGAATCGGGAGGCCGTCCATATCCTCGTCGGTTAGATCGACCCACTGCGCCGGGGGTGTACCTTCCTCAAGCAGAGCTAACGTTAGCGCTCGGTAAAGCGCTCCGGAATCGAGGTGTCGAAAGCCCAACCTTCGGGCAACCTCTTTGGCTGTCGTCGACTTTCCAGACCCCGCAGGTCCATCCAGTGTAACAACTGGCTGAGCTAACTTGTTCATCGATTCATCCGACTTGCTCGGTCAGCTTTTGAATCAGTTGGTCAAACCCTGGAAAGCTGACGTCCGAAACCCCGGCATCGGCGACATCAACAGAACCACCAGTCGCTCTAGCAAGCACTGAGAAAGACATTGCGATACGATGGTCGTCAAAAGCACTTACTCGGCCAGAGAGCTTCCTCCCAGGAACGCCCTGGACAATCAGCCCATCGTCGAGCTCCTCCACAACAACCCCAAGAGCTCTCAGATTCTCAGTTACTGCTAATATACGATCACTCTCCTTAGCCCGCAGTTCTCGCGCTCCGGTAATCTTCGTTTCCCCTTCAGCACACGCCCCTAGAACGGCAACCAATGGGAGCTCATCAATCAGACAGGGTACCTCGACAGCACCGACTGATGTGCCCCGCAGGCCGCCAGGTCTAACGACTAGATCTCCTAAAGGTTCGATCGACCCTTCAGGAGTTCGATCATGAACTTCAATATGGACACCCATTCGACTCAATACATCAAGGAAGGCCGTTCTCGTTCTGTTAAGTCCCACAGATTGGATTGTCACCTCGGTTCCACCTCCACCAAGAGCAACTAGAGTGAGAACAAACGCCGCGGAGGAAATGTCACCTGGAACCGTGAAATCTAGTGGCCCAATCTCGTCTGGTGGGTGCGGCATCTCGACACGCCATCCATCATCTGTCTCCCTCCCGATTACATCAGCCCCAACCGCATTCAACATCCTCTCAGTGTGATCACGGGATTTCATAGGTTCCGTCAAGACAGTGCGAGCACTCCCGGTTAAGCCCGCTAGCAGAAGCGAACTCTTAATCTGACCGCTCGCTACCGAGCTGCTCCACTCCAGTGGCTTAAGCTGAGAGCAACCATGCACCGTGACAGGAAGCCTGTCGACCTCACCCAGTAGCTTGAACCGAGCACCCATTAGTTCAAGTGGTTCCATTACTCGCGCCATCGGTCTCATCCGCAACGAGGCGTCTCCGTCTATCGTTGCGCTCAAGTTACTGCCGGCAAGCATGCCCAATAGGAGTCTCGCACCCGTGCCAGAGTTTCCGAGATCTAGAACATTAACAGGCGTTTTCAAACCTTCTAACCCGACGCCATTAATGAGGACTTCGGAGCCGTCCCGGGGAATATTCGGAACTCTGACCCCCAACCCTCGCAGAGCACGCAAAGTTGACTCTGTATCACCACTGCAGAGCAGTCCCTTAAGTCGACTCGTGCCACGACCAAGAACAGAGAGAATGAGTGCACGTTGACTTAGGGATTTATCACCCGGGACTCGAATCCTCACTCTAGCCCCCACTGGCCCAAAACCGCTCCTCCAAGTCTGTCACCCAGTTCATTCTCCTGACTCTGTCGGGAACAGTTTTTAGTGTTTATCAGATCCAATGACATAGAGCAGAGGAACGGCGGAGAGTACTGGATCGGTCAAGACGGCCGCCATAAACCGAGTCTTTCGATCATGATCCTTGCTCAAATGGTCGAATGGTACGTCTAGCCTAAGCAGGTCGAGCACTTCCCCCTCCCTCGTATTCCAGTCATATCTATGCCTGAAACACCGCCAAAGACAAATTATTAAAGCTCACGCGCCCTCCACCGAGCGGCCCGAACCTGCCAGCACTCGCGTTGTTCCGAGGATGAATAGGCCTCCCGCCGGAGGACTGGGTTGTCGCGAGAGGTTTCGTTCTTTTCTGCGTAACCCGGTATCAAGGCACTCATGCGGAAGTCTGTTTCATATCTGTCTCATCGCCCGATCGGAGAGCGATCTCATGCACCAGACCGTCGCGAGCTACCCTACACCTTTGAAAAACTGTGCGTGCCTCCTCTTCCAACGGACGCGGATCATCGGAATATCGGGCTGAAATGTGCGTCATATACATTGTGCCCACCTCTGCTTCTGCGGCTACTCGAGCAGCCTCCAGAGCGGTAGAGTGTCCCGTCTGACGAGCTCTATCTAATTCATCGTGAGCAAAAGTCGCCTCATGCACCAATACGTCCGCATCTTGCGCTCTCTCTACAGTCTCCCGGCAGGGTCGTGTGTCACCCGTGTAGACGAGAGACCTACCCGGCCGAGGCGCACCCACAAGATCGGCTGCACGCACCGTACGTCCGCCAACCTCAACATCCTCGCCACGGTGTAGCGAACCGAAGAGTGGCCCCTCGGGGATCCCAGCAGCCCTTGCTCGCTCAACATCAAACCGCCCGAGGCGCTCGTCTTCTACCAGACCCCATCCCAAAGCCACACGACCTCTCCCATGCTGAACGTCAAACGCTAGGATCTCATACTCATCCGTTCTCAAACCTTCACCTGCAGAGCATTCGACAATTTCCACAGGGAAAGGAATTCGATCGTTACCTAGAACCACAGCAGAATTCAGCACGTGTCCCGCACCTCGGGGCCCATAAATCGTTATCGGATCGATGCGGTGCTGGAGCGCCATGGTTCGCAGTAATCCTGTAATGCCGAGAAAATGATCTGCATGAGTGTGACTGATAAAAATAGCTCGCACTCCGAACCCGGTCTGGAAGCGCATCATCTGTCTTTGGCTTCCCTCTCCACAGTCGAAGAGGAAGAGATCGCCCTCACGCTGGACGGCAATGCCGCTCACATTCCGGCCGACGGTCGGTCTGGACGCTGCTGTACCGAGGAAGGTGAGACGAATCATTGAACTGTTGATTTGACAGAGGCTTGCCGAAGCAGCGCAGCTGAGGTCAGCCGTGCTCTTGGCAAGTTAGTTAGCTGCTACCGGATACGGAATTGGACTTGGATTAAGCGACCTGGCTGAGGGAGCCCACATTGATCATAGATCGCACTGTCCGTCACGTTCTTAACCGATGCGGAAGCATCTAGTCTGCTCAAGATACCCGCCCGACTAACGTCAAAAACCCGACGAATTTTGAAGTCAAACGACTTACTGGACCCTAGTGTCTGAAGCCCCCCAATCTCTGGATTCTCACACTTTTGTTCACCAACATAACGAGCCTCTGCCCCTAAGTTCAGCTTACCATAGACTGGCATCTCGAAACCGAGCTTTCCACTTATAGCCGGCTCATATTCGAGTTCAACGACTGATCCATCGACATCAAACCCATCCACATTCTGCACAGTGAGATCTCCTGTCATCGTCGATCCTCCAATGGATCCAGCAAGGAGAATCTCCACTCCAGAGCTGCGAACTTCGTCCTGGTTCACACGTTGGAACCGCGGACCAGAAACCCCGTCATTGAAGGACCGCCTCACGATTCCATTGGTAAGCCGCTGGTGGAAGCCCACAAACTGGATCTCACCGCTGGATCCGTTCACGGTGAAGCCACCCTCAGTGCCAAATAGCGTTTCGGGTTTCAAGTCAGGATTAGGCTCAAAGCGACCTAGAGCACCCGAGTATAACTCTCGAAGCGATGGGAAACGCGAACGACGGCTCACACTCCCGTGCACGAGTACGCCCTCATACACCAAGGAGCTAACCCCCACTCGAAGGCCTAAGTCTGACATACCATCCACAGCTAGCTTGTCGGCAGACCTTGGCGTTGTCGCGCCGTCCCTGGAGATGCCCAGTGTGATCGTCGTGAGACCACTAGCACTCGGTCTCCACTCCGTTTCTAGCCCGAGACTCCACAATCGCTGTTGGTAGGAGAACTCAGCCGAATCTGAACCGGTCTCGGTGAGTACTTCATCATGTGTAACCTCTGCGACGGTCGCAGAGGCACGAAGTGCACCGTCAGCAGCCAGCGTATGTTCTCCGAGGACACGCGCTGTGAGAACTCTATCATCGGCATCTTCCGTCTCCTCTACGGCCTCATATCCCACGTTTCTGAACTTCTCTATCCTAGTAGACCCGACATCGAATCCGATACTCGCCTCAAGGTCACCCTCGCCCCAATCGGTAACCCGCGGACCGGTGCCACCTGTCACCGCGGTAATCATTCTTCTCTGTTCGGGATATCTCCAAAGCCTAGGATTATTCTGATGTGCTTCAGGAGGGACACCTCGTTCCAAATCAAACCCGGATGCAGCAACGGAAACCCAAGCCCCGTCCTCATCTAGGTACCTAGCACTAAGGAAGCCGTCGACTCGGCGTCTGTCACTGTTGAGCCGCAAGGCATCGTCAGACAAAAACTGAGCGCGCAACGACGTGTCTCTCAGAACCTCACCAGCGATCGGGTAACCTCTGCGATCACTAAAGCCCCCACCTCCACGCACAACCCACTGATGGCTTCTACCAGAAATCAAACGGCCTGCTGTGACCGACATGTTGCTCGCACCGGTCTCATCGACTGAAAGCCCGAATGAGAAGGGATCCACAGCCTCAACGTGGCCCGGGCCTCGAGCTACATCTACCTCTACAACACCGCCTAGAGTATTGGGACCATACAGAACCGAAGAAAGTCCGCGCACTAGAGTTACGTTTCGCGCTGCTGTGAGCGGAATGATGGACATATCCGTTCGGTGATCCCATCCAATACTCAGTGGTACGCCATCCATGAGGATCGTGACCTGTCGATCCTCCGATCCACGAAGTGCCGGCTGCATCTCTCCTCGGCTGTTCTGTCGGATCTGGATGAGGGGCATCGAGCGCAACACCTCGTCCATCGACGGAGAAGGCATGCCGCCGACAGAATCAAGGTTCAGCACGACCGTGCTCGCTCCCCCGACCGTGATAGAAGGCCGCGCGACTCTAACCGTTATCCCTCCTAGAACTCGTGCCGAATCAGGTGGTATTGAATCCGGATCCTGAGAGCACCCTTCCGAAGGGTTAAGGAACGTGGCAAGACATGCGATCAAGAACGCTGGAGCCCGACCAACCTGCCCAAACCAGAAGAAGGATCGACGCAAGAACTTACGGAGAAGTAGGGATTGTGAACGCTCGAACTTTATAAACTTCTTCAAGCTATTGTTCCGGGGGTATAGAATAGCAAAACAAGACGCACTGATGAATTGATGGACAGGCTTTGAGGGCTAGTCACGCGGTTGGACAGTGCCGAACCCCGGCAGTACCATGAAACGGTACCATAACGAATTGAGGACTTAACTATGCAGAGTCGCCGCTCTTTCCTAGGCACGCTATCCCTTCCAGTCGCAGCCGCAGCCACAGGGATTTCATTCCGTCCCACCGAGCTACGTGCCGAAGCGATCGATATCGCCATGAATCTGGGATCACACCCAGGTAGCCCTAAAGACGTTGTTGATGACGAGAACTTCTGGCGTGAAGTCCAAAGCGCGTTCACTGTCGACCGGACTTTAGTCAACCTGAATAACGGCGGTGTTTCTCCCAGCCCAAAGCTGGTCCAGGACGCTATGAAGCGGCACCAAGATTACTCGAACCTAGCGCCAACTTACACGATGTGGCAGATCCTCGAACCGCAGAGAGAAGGAACGCGCCAAAGGATGGCCCGCGAGTGGGGGGTAGACCCAGAAGAAGTAGCGTTCACGCGTAACTCTTCGGAAAGTCTTCAGATACTCCAGTTTGGGTACGACCTACAGCCAGGTGACGAAGTCCTGACGACGACTCAAGACTACGGGCGGATGATTACCACGTTTCAGCAACGAGAGCGTCGAGAGGGTATCGTTCTCAAGCAGATCCAGATCCCAGTACCTGCTGAAGACCCGGCTGAGATTGTGCGCCTTTTCGAGGAAGGAATAACCGATCGAACAAAGCTGATCTTGTGTTGTCACATGATAAATCTGACCGGACAAATCCTTCCGGTCACAGAACTGACCGCTATGGCGCGCCGTCATGGCATCCCCCTAATAATCGACGGAGCACATTCGTTAGCACATTTTGACTTCGATATTGGTGAACTCGACGTCGACAATTACACGAGCAGCCTGCACAAATGGCTCTTCGCACCTCATGGGACAGGTCTTCTGTACGTGAGGAAAGACCAAATCGCAGACGTCTGGCCTCTGATGGCTGCCCCAGAGTCACGCGACCACGATATCCGAAAATTTGAAGAGATCGGGACTCACCCTGAAGCACCCTATCTGTGTATCGGTGAGGCACTCACGTTCCATCAAGGCCTCGGCCCGGCAAGGAAAGCTGCTCGTCTTACCTACCTCAGGGACTACTGGGCTAACCCGTTACTCGAGCACGACAACGTTCGACTGCACACGAGCCAAAAGCCTGGTTTTGCATGTGGAATTGCGAACGTTGAAGTAATCGGAATCGAGCCCAATGCTCTCCGCGAATATCTGTGGAACAGCCACCGTATCATTGTCGTAAGCATCAATCACGCTGAATTCCAAGGGCTGCGCATCAGTCCAAGCGTTTACACAACGCCGTCCGAGCTAGATCGCTTCGTCGAAATCATGAGCGACGTCGCCAAGAATGGAATTCCAGCGTGAACTCAACCCGCTGGACCACAATCACACCTGCTTTAGGAGTAATTCTAAGTCTAATGGCGGTCCCTGCCGCCGCGCAGAGTCCATTCTCAATAGACGAAGTCTTATCGTTTTCCTTCGCTTCGGGACTAGTAGCTTCCTCAACTGGAGATCGCATCGCCTGGATCGAGAACCGCCAAGGTGAGCGTAATATCTGGGTCGCGGAGGGTCCGACCTGGCAAGGGCGTCAATTCACAGATTACACCGGTGACAACGGACAAGAACTGTCCGAGCTAACCTTCTCAGCAGACGGTTCACAACTGTTCTGGGTGCGTGGTGGTGCACCAAATCGACAGGGTGAAGTCCCAGATCCACTCTTCTCACCAAGTGAGGAAGAGCGCGGAATATGGACATCATCTTTTGATGAAGGTGTTGATACCTATCTTGTTTCTGCTTCTAGTTTTACGGTTTCTACGGATGGCAAGCAACTCGCGTACGCGCAAAGTGGTGAGATCTTCTTGCTTGCACTCGAAGGTGAAGGTCAGCCGCAGAGAGTCGCCAAGATCCGCGGTAACGCTAGGGACATAACTTGGTCACCCGATGGATCAGAACTGGCGTTTGTTAGTAGCCGGGGCGACCACTCCTTCATCGGCGTACTAGACCTAAAGAGTGACCGCATCACATACCTCGACCCGAGTGTAGGGAATGACTCGTACCCCGCATGGAGTCCCGACGGGAGTCAGATCGCTTTTATTCGAACGCCCAATGAGCGCATAGTACACATGTTCTCCCCTCGCCGTGAAGCGCTTCCCTTTTCGATTCGGGTAGCTAGCGTTGAAACTGGCACTGGAATTGAGATCTGGAAGGCGTCGGAAGGGGTCGGAAGCGTATTCAGTGGGATCAGTGCCGAAAACCAACTGTGGTGGACCGCCGATGACCGTCTGGTTTTTCCCTGGGAAGGAGATGGATGGAAGCACCTGTACAGTATCCCTCTCTCAGGTGGAGAGCCGACACTTCTCACTCCGGGTGACTTCGAAGTCCAGTTCGCCTCGATTGGACCGGACGGCAGATCCGTCATTTACGATTCGAATCAGAACGACACAGACCGGAAGCATGTATGGCGTGTCGACGCATCCGGAGGACCAGCCCAATTAGTGACACCAGGAACGGGGCTCGAATGGGGGGCAGTGATCACCGGAGACGGTACCGTAGCGTTTCACGCGGCCTCGGGTAAGGAGCCCGCTCACACGGTCGTGCTCATAGACGGACAACGTCATCGGGTTAGTCCAGACCTCCAGGACTCGTTCCCCAAAGACCACTTGGTCGAGCCAAAAGAGGTGATCTTCAGCGCCTCAGATGGAATGAAAATACGCGGCCAACTCTTTATGCCAGCAAACTCACCAGCAGGCGAGCGACTCCCAGCTGTGCTCTTCTTTCACGGTGGCTCGCGCCGCCAAATGCTTCTTGGCTTTCATCACCGCGGGTACTACCACAACGCTTACGCTATGAACCAAGCGCTGGCGAATGCCGGATACTTAGTCCTATCGGTGAACTATCGAAGCGGGATCGGCTACGGAATGGAATTCCGGGAAGCAGAAAACTATGGAGCTACAGGGGCCAGTGAATTCAATGACGTACTCGGAGCGGGACTCTACCTGCAATCACGAGATGATGTAGACCCGGACCGGATCGGCCTATGGGGCGGATCATACGGTGGTTACCTAACCGCACTCGGCCTTGCTAGGGCATCAAACCTCTTTGCTGCAGGAGTGGACATCCATGGCGTCCATGACTGGAACGTAGTCATGAATGGCTTTCGGCCCTCCTATGACCCCAAAGACTATCCTCAATTCAGCCAAGTCGCATATGCCTCCTCGCCGATGGCTTTCATGGACGGATGGACCTCTCCTGTCCTATTGATTCACGGAGATGATGATCGCAATGTCCCTTTTTCTGAAACTGTCGATCTGGCTGAAGCCTTGTCCCGCCGTGGTGTCGAGTACGAGCAGTTGATCTTCCCTGACGAAGTGCATGGCTTTCTCCTGCACCGCAACTGGGTTTCAGCATTCGAAGCCACGCTGTCTTTTTTTGATCGCAAACTCAAACAACATCCTGGCTCGTGAAGGCATCCAAAACATGATATCTCTGGCCGTCGCCGCTCTCCTGTCTTTGGGGATCCTAGAACAGCCCAGTGTGGTTTGTAGTGATGCAGCCTGGTCGTCCTCGACACTCGACAATGATTTGCAAGATATATACGAGTCGGGACGCCCCTACTCTGACTTTCTTAGCTCAGCCAAGAGAAGAGCCGAGCTCTGGATCGCTAACACCGAAAAAGCAGAGGATATCAACTCGCATCTCGTTGCCCGAGCAAGAGCGGTAGGCGGGAGCTGGAAGCTTTTGGCCGTGGCTATCGATTCATGCTCCGACTCAGTAAGCACGATACCCTACCTGGCTCAGCTAGTTGACATGGTGGACGGGCTCGAGATGCGAGTGGTCGATCCAACTACCGGCCTCAGCATCATGGAGTCCCATCGCACACTAGACGGACGAGCCTCGACGCCCACTATTATCCTCCTAAATGAAGACTTCGACGAAGTCGGTTGTTTCATTGAACGGCCACCCGCCTTGAAGGACTGGATTTTAGAAGAGGATTTTTCCAGTCAAGAGATATATCCACAGAAGATGGAGTGGTATGATCGAGATAGCGGATACCACACAGTGGAGATCTTCGTGGAAATGCTGGAGGCTGCAGCAAGTGGAGCAGCAGCGATCTGCAGCTGAGCTTACTTGAGATTATTAGGAACAAACGCACGACCAGGGAATACGGGTAAAAAAAGCCGACCACAGTAACTAGCTTCAATAAATCGTTTCGACCGCAGCACAATAGCCCAAGCCTGAGACCGTCATGATCATCAGACGCAAACCCGATATCGCTTCTTCAGAGATCACCCCGGAACGCACCTACCTCAATCGACGGCACTTCGTTAAGAAGGCAGCAGCAGCGGGGGTCCTAGGCACAGCTCTCGGCCCTCGAGCTCTCCAGGGAAAAACAACGCTCCAGGAACTCCACCCGCGTTTCGATTCCATGACGTCCGAGATGGATGAGCCACTGAACTCCTACGAAGAGATCACCACCTACAACAACTTCTACGAGTTTGGTACCAGAAAGTCTGACCCTGCGGAAAATTCCGGCGCCTTCCGGCCGCGGCCCTGGAAAGTGGAGATCGGTGGCATGGTCAACAAACCTGGTGAATACGAGCTAGACGATTTGCTCTCTGGTATCACTATGGAAGATCGGGTCTATCGCCTGCGTTGCGTAGAGGCTTGGTCAATGGTCATCCCCTGGTATGGATTCCCACTCTCGGCACTCATCGACAAGGTCGAGCCTCAACCGGGGGCTAAGTACATCGAGATGAAAACCATCGTACGCCCCGAAGAGATGACCCACCAGCGCTTCCCGATTCTCGACTGGCCCTACATCGAAGGCTTGCGGATGGACGAAGCGATGCATCCACTCACGATTCTCGCCACCGGATTATATGGAGCTGATCTTCCAAACCAGAATGGTGCCCCACTCCGTCTAGTGGTTCCTTGGAAATATGGGTTCAAAGGGGTTAAGTCGATCCAGAGCATCAGATTTGTGGAAGAGATGCCGATCAACACGTGGCAGGTACAAAACTCTCACGAGTATGGGTTCTTCGCGAACGTGAACCCAAACGTCAGTCACCCGCGCTGGAGTCAGGCGAGGGAGACTAGGTTACCGGGCTTCCGGAAAGATTTCGACACCATGATGTTCAACGGCTATACGGATCAGGTGCAGCACCTCTATGCCGGAATGGACCTCGCGCGCTGGAAATAGTCGAGGCTTCTACAAGACGCGCCGGAGGTAAGACCATGAATCAGAAGCGCGCCCTGTTTACGGTCAAGACGATCTTGTGGGTATGCGCTTTGTCTCCAGGTGCCTATTTAGTCAACAGTCTCCTGAGAGGATCTCTGGGTGTGAACCCCGTGGAGAAATTGACGCTATGGACAGGTATGACCGCGCTGGTGCTGCTCTTGACCTCATTAGCAGTAACTCCAATCCGACGTATATCTGGATGGAATCTCTTAATCAAGCTGCGCAGACCACTCGGCCTCTTCGCATTCTTTTACGCGAGTGCTCATTTTGTCATCTGGTTTGCCTTCTACAACATCTTTGATTTCGGCTACATGTGGGCCGACATCGTAGAGCGGAGATTTATTACCGCAGGCATGGCAGCTCTTTTCGTAATGCTTCCGTTGGCCCTCACCTCAACGCGATGGGCAATCCGCAAACTTGGAAAGAAGTGGATCACCCTTCACCGCGCAGCCTACCTTGCCGGTATTCTAGGCGTCGTGCATTACTTCTGGCTCGTGAAGGCCGATACGCGCCTACCTTCACTCTTTGCTCTTGTACTAGCGAGCCTACTCGGCTTCCGTGCGTTACAGTCGAGGGCAGCGGCACGTATTAAATTGCAAAGAAGTAGCAACCAAAAAGGGTAACGCGCTTTACAGAATAACCTTCCCCGCATTCAAAGCATCAACATCATTACCCAATCAAGTAGGTAGCGGGCCCCGTTTCTCAATGTCGAACCGTACCTCAGGTACCGAGTCGCCTTTTGAGGATCACCATCGAGGTACAGCCAGAGTCCATAAAGCGATACTCGCACATCAAGCGTATTCGTGGTGTTGGTGCCAAGCAATGCGGTGCGAGACTTCATCGCACGCGACTGCACTCGAGAGCTAGGAAATCACAGTCCCCACGTCGCGCATGGCCTCTTGTCGCGTGTCATCGTTGTATGGGACGAGACCCCAATCCCGGAAAGCCGGCATCCTCAGACTCAGATGATACGAAGCGCAAGCATAGATCAGGCAAAAGCAGACGACAGACCAATGCGACAAAAACGTCGGATGCGACTTAGGAGCCATGATCTCCCAACGCTCACAGGACGCGCTCTTCAGAATCTATGGCAATTCCTGAAGTTTCCCGATGAAGTAGGGATGGTTTTTCTTTTCTTCGTCTTCTTATACTGGGGCATTCAGTGGATGATCATGATATTGCAATAGATCTGCTATAAATTCATGCGATACACTTACACTCCCGATTGCGTAGGGCATGCTTGCTTCACTTCTGAAGGTCTTGAGACCGCTGGTTCTTTGGTTCGACACCTCGGCAGTCGACCAAAACAAGATGACGGACAAAACCGTGGTAGACTGGTTCCGGGTGATACCCTTCATTGCTGTACACGCAGCTTGCCTCGGGGTCATATGGGTCGGCTGGAGTTGGTCAGCGATAGCGGTCGCAGCATCCCTTTACGCTCTTCGGATGTTTGCAATAACAGGATTCTACCATCGCTACTTCTCACACAGGTCATTCAAAACATCACGACCGGCGCAATTCATATTCGCCTTACTAGGAGCGAGCTCGGCACAGCGTGGGCCTCTGTGGTGGGCCGCCCACCACCGGCATCATCATCGTCACTCCGATACAGAGCATGACGTGCACTCGCCCCGGCATCATGGTTTCTGGTGGGCTCACATGGGGTGGATCACGGCGCCGGGCAACTTTCCGACCAACTTTGAAGCCGTGCGTGACTTAGCTAAGTACCCCGAGCTTCGTTTTCTGGATCGATTCGACATCTTCGTGCCGTTTCTACTTGCAGTAACCCTATTCTTGATAGGTAGCTGGCAGCTACTGGTTTGGGGGTTCTTCATCAGCACCGTGGTTTTATTTCACTGCACCTGCTTCATCAACTCACTCGCGCATCAGATGGGCAGCCAACGCTACGATACCGGTGATGACAGCCGTAACAGTCTCCTGTTGGCGCTTCTCACCTTTGGCGAGGGTTGGCATAACAACCACCATAGATATCCCGGAGCGGCTCGCCAAGGTTTCTTTTGGTGGGAAGTGGACATTACATACTATGGATTGCAGATGCTGGAAAAGCTTCGAATAATCAGCGATCTACGGCAACCGCCTGAGCGCCTTCTGCAGCGGACCTGACCGGTGCGAATCGCAGTCGTGGGCAGCGGGGTATCCGGTCTCGTAGCCGCTCACCTCTTACATCCTCATCACGAGGTCGTTGTATTCGAATCCCGTAATCGAATCGGTGGTCATGTGCATACCGTCGACATCCCGACTTCCGACGCGGGGTTACTGCAAATTGATACCGGGTTCATCGTATACAATGAGAGCAACTACCCAATGTTCACGAGCTTAATTGAGCAATTGGGTATCCCGACTCAATCATCAAACATGAGTTTCAGTGTGAAGTGCGACCGTTACGGGGTAGAGTACAACGGCTCGACCTTGCGACAGATCTTTTCTCAGCGAAGAAACCTGCTACGGCCTTCGTTTCACAGGATGTTACTCGACATTCTTCGCTTCAATCGTGAATCTGCGAACGCGATCCGAAATGAAGCAGCTCAGATAACACTCGGTGAGTACGTTAGTCGCAGTGGCTACTCATCATGGCTGTCCGAACTTTACCTTTTACCGATGGGATCGGCGCTCTGGTCGGTTCCACGGGATCAAGTCTTGGAGATGCCCGCCGCATTCTTCGTCAGCTTTTTCGAAAATCATGGAATGCTGACAGTGGATGACCGCCCGGAATGGCGCGTAATCACAGGGGGGTCGAAATCGTATCTCGCCCCTCTAGTGCGACCTTTCCGCGATAGTATCCAAACCGGCACTCCTGTGACATCTGTATCACGGTATGAAGACCACGTCTTGGTCAACGGAGACAGGTTCGATGAGATAGTGTTCGCGTGCCACTCAGACCAAGCGCTATCCGTTCTAGACGATGCGACACCGCTGGAGCAGGAGTTCCTCAGCTCCTTACCCTATCAGAAAAACGACGTCGTTTTACACACCGACACAAGCCTGCTTCCTAAGCGCGTGAACGCTTGGGGCTCATGGAATTACCACGTCAGTGGCGATGCCGCTGGGCCTGCAACCGTCACATACAACATGAACCTCCTGCAGAGCCTTGATACAGAAGAAACCTACTGTGTGACCCTTAATGCCACCGACTCAATTAATCCCGACTCGATCCTATACCGAACGACATACGAACACCCCGTCTACACGGGGAAAGGCTTCGAAGTACAAGAACGACACTCGGAAATCAGCGGCTTAAACCGAACACACTATTGCGGAGCCTACTGGGGATTCGGGTTCCACGAGGACGGTGTTCGCAGTGGCGTTCGGGTAGCGGAGCACTTCGGCATCTCGCTATGAAAAGATCTTCACATGCAACCTTGCGAAAAAGAACGCTGAGCGGGGTGTGATGGAAAGTGCGATTTACACGGGGATCATCCGACACGCACGCTACAAACCTCGGCCCCATAGCTTTTCGTATAGGATCTTCATGATGTATCTAGACCTAAGTGAGCTAGATCAGGTCTTCAACGGGCGCTGGCTCTGGTCAGCGAAACGTCCAGCACTGGCATGGTTCCGCCGAGCAGACTACCTGGGAGATCCCTCATTACCTATCGATGAGGCAGTTCGAGACGAAGCTGAACAACTAACGGGTAAGCGACCCTCGGGTCCGATTCGGGTCCTTACACACCTAAGATACTTCGGATACGTTCAAAATCCGGTGACATTTTACTACTGCTATAGATCAGACGGAGTGGGAGTCGAAACCATTCTGTCCGAGATCACGAATACGCCATGGGGAGAAAGGCACACTTATGCAGTGCCGGGACCAGTAACAACGCCACTCCGACCGGGCACAGAGGGTCCAAAAGCTCACAGGCAAGTAACAGAACAGGATCACGTATTCGACAAGGCGTTCCACGTCTCGCCATTTATGGGCATGGACCACTCGTACACTTGGCGCTTCAGCATACCGGAAGACGTCCTGACCGTGCACATGGCTAACCACTCGCTGACTGATAAGGAGTCGTCGACACTGTTCGAAGCAGATCTTTCACTCCGCCGCAAGGAAATCACCGGCTCCGCGCTCGCAAGCATACTAACCCTATACCCACTAATGACCGCTCAAGTCGTCATTGGCATCTATTGGCAGGCACTCCGTCTGCTACTGAAACGGGTTCCATTTTTTGTTCACCCCGACAAAAGCTCCCACTAGGTGCAGAACTCAATGAGCCTTATCGACAGACTCGCTGAAACTTCTGTTAGGTCAAAGCTTGCTGCACTCAAGGGAGGGCTTCTCACCCTGATCGATGGTAAGCACACCTCAGTGCACGGTGAAGAGGGCGGTATTGACGTCACCGTCACAATCTTGAATCCGCGCTTTTACCGAGCGATCGCGCTTGGTGGCCATGTCGGGGCAGCGGAGTCTTACGCCGAGGGGATCTGGACAACCGAAGACCTAACCTCCCTAGTGCGACTCTTTGTGTGCAACCGAGAAGTGCTTGACGGTATGGAGACTGGGATGGCCCGTTTAGTGCAGCCGCTTCGACAGTTATTACACTACAAGAATCGAAATACTGAATCCGGAAGTCGACGTAACATTCGGGCGCACTATGACCTAGGAAATAATTTCTTCCGGGAATTCCTAGATGAGACCATGACGTACTCAGCGGGAATTTTCGACAAGCCAGAATCGACCCTCAAAGAAGCATCAATAGCAAAGTATGACCGACTTTGTCGGAAACTGTCACTCAGTCCTGAGGATCACGTGATTGAGATCGGCAGCGGTTGGGGCGGATTCGCTCTACACGCAGCTCAGAATTATGGATGCAAGGTCACAACCACGACGATCTCAGAGGAGCAGTACGCGCTCGGGAAACTTAGAATCCAAGACGCCGGGCTGGGTGATCGCATTACAATTCTGCTCCAAGATTATCGGAAACTGACAGGAACGTTCGACAAGCTTGTTTCTATTGAGATGATCGAGGCGGTTGGACACCATTACTTCGAGTCATTTTTTAACCAGTGCTCACACCTCCTTGCTCCTCATGGTCTTGCAGCAATCCAAGGGATTACAATCCAAGACCGCTTCTACGAGTCGGCTCGGAAGGAAGTCGACTTCATTAAGAGATATATCTTTCCGGGAAGCTGCATCCCCTCCATTACCGCACTTTCAACTGCAGCATCGATAACAGACCTCCGACTTGTTCATCTGGAAGACCTGACCCCACACTACGCCGAGACCCTGAGACGCTGGCGGGCGCGTTTTCTTGGGCGGTGGGACCGAATTGAAGCCCAAGGATTCGATGAGTACTTCAAAAAAATCTGGGAGTTCTATTTCTGCTACTGCGAAGGAGGCTTCGACGAAGCCGCGCTTGGTTCTCTCCAATTTCTCTACGCGAAACCCAAAGCTGCTTTGCCGGATCTAGGCGACCTGCCCCCGCTCCGGAGACATATGCCATGACAAGCCTCGGAATAAACCTGGCTGAACGCGGGCTAATCCCCCTGCCCGCCCTCCGAATCGGTATCAGACGCCTACTCGCAAAGCGTCTTCTGGAGGCAGAGCAAGGCCCGAATGTGAGTGCACTTTCGTCGCACTTAAAGGAAAGTGCGATCGCCGTTCTACCCGAAAAAGCTAACGAGCAGCATTACGAAGTTCCGGCAGACTTTTTTGAGCTAACTCTGGGGCCGAACCTGAAATACAGCAGTGCATACTGGCCTGAAGGAACAGCGAGTCTGAGTGAAGCGGAGGAAGCGATGCTCCGGCTCACGGTGCAGCGAGCCGATCTCGCAGACGGCCATGAGATTCTGGAACTCGGTTGTGGATGGGGTTCATTGACGCTGCATATGGCCCAACGTTTTCCCAATGCCAACATCACTGCCGTCTCGAACTCAGCGCCGCAGAGACGATTCATAGAGGCACGAGCACCTCAGAACGTCCGCGTGATCACAGCGGATATGAACGAACTTCAGTTAGAACAAAGATTTGACCGCGTCGTCAGCGTCGAAATGTTCGAACACATGAGAAACTACCGTGATCTCCTCCATCGGATTTGTGGATGGATGAAACCAGATGCCCGCCTTTTTGTGCATGTCTTTTGTCATCGTGATTACGCATATCCCTTCGAGACGGAAGGAGACGATAACTGGATGGGTCGCTACTTCTTCACAGGGGGTATTATGCCCTCTTTCGATTTATTCGGGCATTTCGATAATGACCTCTTTATCGAAAAAGACTGGCGAGTGAGCGGGACACATTACGAACGCACGGCACGAGCATGGCGCGAGAATCTAGAGAAAGAGCGCGACCCCGTAATGACCGTTCTGCAGCAGACTTATGGAGCCGAAGCAGACCGCTGGTTCCACCGCTGGCGCCTGTTTTTCCTAGCCTGCGAAGAGCTATTCGGATATCGCGGCGGCTCCGAGTGGCTTGTAGCGCATTATCTCTTCGCGCCCCGCGGCTGATCCTTGGCAGGACCGCTGTAAAACTAGCCCTCGTCCAGTGTACCGACCGTCACAGACGCTGTGCCATCCCATCCGACTATAACACGAACGCTGAGCGGCTGACAGCAGATCTGACAGTCCTCAATGTACTCCTGTACTTCACCTCCTGCCTGATCTACGCCCAAGTCAATTCCTTGACCACAATACGGGCAGGAGACCTCGACCGAATCAGCCAGATCCGCACCAAAATCCTCGTCATCCCATTCCCTGAGGTCCGAGCTTGGTCCATCAATCATGTCCTCTTCCTCGGATCTTGAATACAAGCACTCAACTCACGCTTCACCTTCATGAACCTAGTGTGGCCACCAAGATCGCCTTGATTGTGTGCAAGCGGTTCTCGGCCTGATCAAAGACAACAGACTGGTCAGATTCGAACACATCTTCAGTTACCTCGAGCCCATCAAGACCAAACTTCTGAAACACTTCTTCACCGATCTGGGTGTTTCGATTGTGAAACGCTGGCAAGCAGTGCATGAACTTTGCTTGGGAGTTTCCCGTCGCTGACATTACATCAGCATTCACCTGGAAGTCCCTCAGTAGACTGATGCGCTCCTCCCACACCGACGCAGGCTCGCCCATGGAAACCCAAACGTCAGTGTGAACAAAATCACAACCCTCGACTCCGGCGGAGACATCACTAGTCACGACAACCGAGCCACCTGTCTTTGCTGCCAATCCCCTGCAACGCGCGACGAGAGCCTCATCGGGCCACAGTGGTTCAGGCGCGACTAGCCGAACGTCCATTCCGAACAATGCACCGCCCACCATCAGAGAATTACCCATATTGAAACGTGCATCCCCAAGATAAGCGTAGCTGGTTGCGCCAAGATCACCCGAGCCTAGCTCACGCATGGTGAGCACGTCGGCTAGGATTTGTGTTGGATGGTATTCGTTTGTCAGACCATTCCATACCGGAACGCCCGAAAATTCAGCAAGCTCCTCGACCTGCTCCTGTCCGAACCCACGATACTCAATCCCGTCGAACATGCGTCCGAGCACGCGAGCGGTGTCCTTCATCGTTTCTTTAATACCAATCTGCGTCCCTGTGGGCCCGAGATAGACCGCATGAGCACCCTGATCGAGGGCAGCAACCTCAAAAGCACATCGAGTGCGTGTAGACCCTTTCTCAAAAATCAGGGCAATGTTCTTACCTGTGAGGGCCCGTTCTTCGGTGCCGCTTCGCTTCGCCTCTTTGAGCTTCGCAGATAGATCTAAGAGGTAAGCTAATTCTTCAGAGGTGAAGTCGAGCAGCTTGAGGAAGTTACGCCCACGAAGGTTCACACTCATTGGCTGATTCCCATCAATGTTCTGCCTATGGCAGGTTAATTCGTTTAATGTGCTAGACGCATTCAGAAAACCGCTATCGGATCCCATCAAAATGGAGGGTCATACAATCGCTCCAACAGTTGCCATGCTCAACACATGCTTCGCTGAGGTGCAATAAGGCACTGTGACGCAGAGCATAGCTTGCTCTCTATGCTGACTCGCAAACCAATCAACATCAATCGTACTTTGTAAAACACTTCTCTCCTCTCTTTGTCCGGATACAAACCTCATGAAATGGCAACTGAGCGCTACCCTCAGCGCACTGCTCCTCGTTTCTATAGCATCCTGTTCAGACGAAACCGGTGCCTCCTCGGGGGAAGAAACACTCTCTGATAGCCTACAATCGCGAATCGCGGCACGTTTAGATCGGCTCGATGCTATGAGCTCAATCTATGCAAAACACATCCCAACTGGTCGAGAGATAGCGGTAAGAGCGGACCATCCGATGAACACGTTAAGCGTGATCAAAATTCCAGTGATGGTTAAGGCCTTCCAAGACAACGCGTCGGGCAGACTAGACTTCGGAGAACGTTACACCATAGGGCCAAATGATATGCGAAGGGGTAGCGGACTAATTCAGACGTTCGAACCTGGACTGAACCCTACCCTTCGAAGCCTGGTAACGCAGATGATAATCACATCTGACAACACGGCGACCGACATGGTTATCAAAGCCGTGGGCCTCAATCGTGTGAATGCACTTCTCCAGAACGAAGGCTTTAGCCAAACCCGCCTAAAGGCGACCACAGGAGATCTATTCAGGGAGGTTTGGGTTCTGGATGATCCCGAAAATGCGCTAATGAGTGACCGAGAGGTATTTGAAGCCGGCTTTCCGGACGATGATGATGCCGCAAAGCGGTCGTTCGCCTTCGAAGGAGACTCGACATCGTGGCTGGGAAAGACTACTGCTCGTGAAATGGGCAACCTGCTGGAACAAATCCTGAACGCTGAGCTCGCTGACGAAGAAGCAAGTGCGGAAATGATTGCGATGCTGACAAGACAGTTTTACACGAGTCGCCTACCACAACGAGTGCGATTACAGGGGGTGAGCGTAGCTCACAAAACCGGAGACTGGCCTCCAATCGCCGGAAATGATGTGGGGATACTCTTCTACGAGGGTGGGCCCAGCATCGTGTCTGTCTTCACCAACCAAAACACAGGAGACTTTTTCGATCTGGAAGCCACGCTCGGATTGATCGCTGAAGACATCGTAGAAGCATGGCGCTAGCGAAGTCTCAAGTAAGACGAAGAGACTACATTCCAGCTAAAGCGACCTTCACAGCTTCGTAAGCATTTACGACCCCACCTGTAACGGAAAGTCTACCAAAAGGGATCCTTGCCCCATCACCTGGTCTAGCAAGGACATCGTCTTGGCGTTTCACTGATGATTCGAGGAGAATCCTGCGCACTTCGGATGCATCAAGATTCGGGAAATAGGCCATGAGCAAGGCAGCTACACCACTCACAACGGGTGAAGCCATACTGGTTCCGTCTTCCCGTTCGTACTCACTTCCTGGGACAGTAGAAAGGATGTCCACCCCAGGGGAAAAGAGATCTACGGCGTTCTGGCCATAATTGGAGAAGGTTGCGGCAAGACTGTCGACCTGCCAATTAGCGGCGCCTACCTCAATCCAGTTACTGGCACGGAACCCGTCATTGAAAAATGGCGTCGGGAAATTGTCACCTATGTCGATGTCTTCGCCGTCGTTGCCTGCAGCATGAACCATCAACACCCCGTGATCATCGGCGTAACGGACTGCATCATCCACCAGAAATTTCCGAGGGGAAAAACCTTTCCCAAAACTCATGTTGATGATGTGCGCTCCATTGTCGACGGCGTAACGAATCGCGTTTGCGACGTCCTTGTCGCGCTCGTCTCCGTCGGGCACAGCACGAAGCGCCATTATCTTCACGTTGGTGGCAATACCATCGATCCCGAGCCCGTTTCCACGCACTGCACCGATGATCCCTGAGACGTGTGTTCCGTGGCGAGGATCTGTAGCGTGAACATCCGGGTTTCCGTAACCCTGCTCAGTTCCATCCGACAAGTCATCTCCGACGATGTCCTCGCGCGGCCGGAACTCAAGATTCAGGCCATAGTCTCTGAGACCCTCATAGGCTTCCCTCGCTTCCGGGACCTCCTCGACGGGCAAGATGTCGACGAGCTGGAGAAAGAGTGACTTCGCCTGAGAAATATCGGGCCTTACAGCAGAAACTCGTCGCACGCTCTCCTTCGTAGGGTTCTGCCCTGCTCCGGCTCCCCGCAAAACAGGTAAAGCAAACGCATATGCCTCCTCAATTTGATCTAGAATGTCGAGCGTCTGGTTCACCTCATCAGTTTCGGCTTCATAGTCGGCGGCTATGTCCTGACAAGTCTTTTTGATCGGAGATACTTCACCCGCAAGGCAGTCTGCGTGAAGCCGCGTTACCTCGAGCGTTTCATGACCTACTGATTTTCCATCCGGCCCACCAAGAAAATTCCACCCATAGACATCGTCGACATACCCATTGTTATCGTCGTCGACTCCATTGCCAGGCACTTCGTCTTCATTGACCCAGAGATTCTCTCTGAGGTCCACGTGTGTCGTATCAATCCCACCATCAATTACAGCAACCACCACGGTCCGAACTGCTGTTCTACCCGCGAGCAATTCCTCGTAAGCAAGGTTCGCGCTTACACCGGGAACCCCATCAACTGCTAGGTCGAGTAGCTGCCAAGCATCTGGAGCCGATACCAGAGAAGTAGCTTCGACCATCGGACCCTCACTTATCACATCCGGTTTCACCTCAACCTCAGTATTCGTCCCTGGTCGAGTGTCAGATACTGAGGCACCCATACCTCCCGAGGCACAGCCTGCGAATAGCAAAGTCGCCGTGAATGAGACTAGCCGAAGAATCATATTTGAGTCACGTGGTCTAGAGGGGCGAACATTAGACCTCCCAAAACTCATTTGTTACTGAGAGAGTGAGACCTCTAAAAGGTAAAACCATTTTCGCGTCTGGAGTTCATCGAGGTGGACGGCACTTTAGACGCATTGAAGGCCTCGCTAACCCGCAAGGGTTTCCCTGGTCCGCGGATCGGGACGTTACCTTAAGTCCCTCTCAGTCA
>TARA_B100000686_G_scaffold138674_1_pt1 | contig 23952 bp, 20 predicted proteins | sample TARA_B100000686 | Tara Oceans TARA_B100000686 (sample SAMEA2622733) | marine metagenome | biome: marine biome (ENVO:00000447); feature: marine epipelagic mixed layer (ENVO:xxxxxxxxx); material: "saline water (ENVO:00002010), including plankton (ENVO:xxxxxxxx)" | depth 150 m | reverse complement strand
TTCTTAATGCTGATGATCAATTTTTTGATTTTTTTAAAAAAAAGGCTAGAAAGAAAGAATTGAATATAATTTCTTTCAGTAGAAAAAATAAATCTAATGTTATGTTAAAAAAAATATTGAGAAAAAATAATAATATTTTTTTAAAAGTAAACATAAACGGAACTTTAAAAAAATTCATAATAACAAAAAAGTTAGAAACACATATAGATAATATTCTTGCCAGTTTGGCTGTTATTAGTAATTTTATAGACTTGCATAAAATTAAAGAAAGAATATTTTATGATTGTAAGTTACCCGAAGGCAGGGGTGATTACAAATTGATTGAAATTAACAAGAAAAAAATTAAATTAATTGACGAAAGTTATAATTCAAATCCCTTATCTCTTAAATTTGCGTTAAACAAATTTAATAAAATTTCTACCAAATCAAAAAAAATAATTTTGTTAGGCGATATGTTAGAGTTAGGAAGATTTTCAAAAAAATTGCATATTATGGCCGCTAGAATAGTTAATAATACGAAAGTTAATAAAGTTTATGCTTATGGTAAAAATATTATTTATACATTTAACAAAATTAGAACACAAAAAAAAGGAAGATTATTGAAATCAGAAAAAGATATTTTTTATTTTTTAAAAAATGAAATTAATGATGGAGATTATTTAATGATAAAAGGATCAAATTCTACAGGGTTAAATGCATTAACTACTAAATTAAAATTAGGTAAAATAAGTGCTTTATAGTTTATTTTCTAATTTAGTTGAAATCTTTAGTTTTTTTAATGTATTTAAATATTTAACTGTTAGAACTGGTTTGTCGATGTTTACTGCCATGGGAGTGGTTTTTATAGTTGGAACTCCTTTAATAAATTATTTTTCTTCTAAACAAATTCACAATCCTATTAGAGAGGATGGTCCTAGCGAGCATATAGTAAAAAAAATAGGCACTCCTACGATGGGAGGTCTGTTAATATTATTAGGAGTTTTTTCAGGTGTTTTATTATGGGGCGATTTATCAAATCCATATAATTGGTTTCTAATTTATATTGTAGGGTCATTTGGCTTATTAGGTGCATTTGATGACTACAAAAAAATTAGATATAATAATTCATCTGGAATTTCTTCAAGATTAAAAATTATTTTACAAATTATTTTGGCACTAATAGGTATATTGATTTTATACTTTTCAAATTACTCAAATGAATTAGAAAATTTATATTTTCCATTTTTTAAAAATCTCGTAATAAATTTAGGGTGGTTTTTTATTCCATTCTACATTTTTATTTTAATTGGATCCTCTAATGCAGTGAATTTAACTGATGGATTAGATGGATTAGCTACTGTTCCAGTAATATTAGTTGCAGCTTGTTTTGCTTTAATTAGCTATGTTTCTGGAAATGTAGTTTTTTCTGGATATTTGCAAATTCCATATATTGAAGGTGTAGGAGAAGCATCTATTTTTTGTGGTTCAATTATAGGTGCCTGTTTAGGATTCTTATGGTTTAACGCACCACCAGCCAAGATATTTATGGGAGATACAGGATCATTAGCTTTAGGAGGATCTCTCGGTGCTGTTGGAATAATAACGAAACATGAAATTGTATTAGCAATAACAGGAGGATTATTCGTTTTAGAAGCAGTTTCTGTAATAGTGCAGGTAATTTCTTTCAAATTAACCGGTAAAAGAATTTTTAAAATGGCTCCAATACATCATCATTTTGAAAAAAAAGGATGGGCAGAGTCTACAGTAGTTATTAGATTTTGGATTATTTCAATTATTCTTGCTTTAATAGGTCTGGCAACCCTTAAATTAAGATAATGAATGATCAACAAAATTTTTTTACTAATAAAAAGTTTTTAATCTATGGATTTGGAAAATCCGGCTCGGCTTGCTTCAATTTTTTAAAAAGAAAAAATTCATTAAAAATTTATGATGACAATCAAAAAAACATTAACTCAAGATATAAAAAAAACAAATTAACTTTAAATAGTTTAAAAAATTACAAATTTGATTTTATATTTATCAGTCCTGGAATTGATATAAATAAGTGCAAATTAAAAGGATATTTAAATCGCAATAAAAAAAAAATACTTAGTGATCTTGATATTTTTTATTTGAATTTTCCAAAAATTAAAAAAATAACTATTACTGGAACCAATGGAAAGTCTACAACATCAAAATTATTATTTAATGTAATAAAAGCTCATAAAAAAGACGCTAGATTGACCGGAAACATTGGAAATCCTATTCTGTTAGAAAAAAATATAAAAGAATCTACAATATTTATAATTGAAGCATCATCTTATCAACTTGCCTATAGTAAATTTTTCAAATCTGAATATTCAATTATTTTAAATTTATCACCTGACCATTTAGAAAGACACGGTAATTTTAATAACTACGTTAAATCTAAATACAAGTTAATTAAAAAACAAGAAAAAGGAAATAAAGCATTTATTGAAAAACAAAATATATATTTAAATCAACTTATTAAAAAAGATAAAATAAATTCAAAAATCATTAGAGTAAATTATAAAAAATATTTTAAATATTTTAAGTTTATTAAAAATCAACACTTCTATAATAAAAATAATTTAAAAAACTTATCTTTTATAATCGCTTTGTCTAAATATTTTAATTTAAATATAAAAAAATTAATCAAAGTAACTAATAAATTTAAAGGACTAAATTACAGGCAACAAATTGTCTATAATTCAAAAAAACTTATGGTAATAAATGATTCTAAATCAACTAGTTTATCATCTACTAAAAATCTTTTACAATCTTTTGAAAATATTTATTGGATTTTGGGTGGCCTTGCAAAAAAAGGGGATAAATTTGAATTAGAAGATAAGTATTTCAGAAAAATAAAAGCATTTATATATGGAAAAGATAAAAAGTTTTTTTCTAAACTATTAAATAAAAAAATTATTTATAAATTTTCACAAACCTTAAGAAAATCAATTGATTTAATTTTTAAAGATATTCAAGAACAAAAATCAAAAAAGAAAGTAGTAATATTTAGTCCATCAGCAGCTTCTTTTGATCAATTTAAAAATTTTGAAGAAAGGGGAAAGTATTTTAATAAAATTATAAAAATTTATTTAAAAAAATATAAGTATATTTTATGAAAAATTATTTTGATAATTATTATAATTGGTGGAAAAACATTGACAAATTTATTTTATTTCTCGTTTTAGGTCTTTTTTTATTGGGGCTTTTTTTTTCGTTAGTTTCTACTTCATTAATTGCATCAGATAAACTTAATACTAACTCATATTATTTTTTTTTAAAACATCTCAGTTTCATCTGTTTAGGAATTATGATCTTAGTTTTTTTTTCTTTTTTAGATCAAGATATTTTAATTAAATTATCTTTATTATTATTTTTTGTATGTTTTATAACCTTAATTTTAGTTCCATTTATCGGAATTGAAGTTAAAGGTTCTAAAAGATGGTTAGATATTCCCTTAATTCCCAGATTCCAGCCAGTTGAGATTTTGAAACCTTTTTTTATTGTATTTATTTCAATTATATTGTCCTTAAATAAAAGAAATAAATATATTAAATATTTTATAACTAGTGCAGTTTTAATTCCAATATTATTATTCTTAATATATCAACCTGATTTGGGGCAAACTTTGTTGATTGCGATGTTATGGCTAGCATTAATATTTGTTTCAGGAATAAATATTCTAATATTTTTTTCATTTTTTATTTCAGTGGGTCTAATTATTTCCTATTTAATTTTATTTGTTCCTAAGTTTGAATATATAAAAATAAGAATATTTTCTTTTTTAGATGCTTCTTCAGGAAACAACTATCAGGCAGATAAGGCAAGCGATGCTATAATTAACGGAGGTTTTTTTGGAAAAGGAATTGGAGAAGGAACTTTAAATTCAAAAGTTCCTGAGGCACATACTGATTATATTGTTTCTGTAATATCGGAAGAATTTGGTGCTATTATTGTTATTGGAATAATTTTTTTGTATTTAATATTTTCATACAAAATTATTCAAAAAATTAATTTAGTGAAAGATGATAAAGTAAAACTTATTTTAGTTGGAAGCGTATTTATTATTTTATTGCAAACCTTTGTTCATGTAGGTGTTAATATTCGATTACTACCTACTACTGGAATGACGTTGCCATTTTTAAGTTATGGGGGATCATCAATTATTAGTACTGCATTGATTTGTGGAATTATTTTAAACTTCACTAAAAGAAAATTGATTTAAATATGAAAAAGATTTTAATTGTAACCGGAGGCTCAGGTGGACATGTTATTCCGGCTTTATCAATTTACGATCATTTAAAAGAAAAATTTCATATTAATTTAATTACTGATAGGAGAGGTGCAAAATTTATTAATAAAAATAATTACAATTTCGATTTAATTCATGTACCAAATTTGTTTTCAAAACTGTATTTGCTCCCATTAAATTTACTTGGATTTTTGTTATCAATAATTAAATCTTATTTTTTTTTAAAAAAAAAAAAAATTAATTATGTAATAAGTACCGGGGGTTATATGTCCATACCTTTTTGTTTAGCTTCAAAATTTTTAAATTTAAAATTATATTTGTTTGAACCGAACAGCGTATTAGGAAGAGCAAATAATTTTATGTTGCCAATTTCAAAAAATATTATTTGTTATGATGATGATATAAAATTATTTCCAAAAAAATTTTTAAAAAAAATTTATTTAACTAAACCAATTTTAAGAAAAGAAATATACCTGTATGAGACTAATCAAAAAAATGATTTTCTGGGGACGAAAAAAATTTTAATTATAGGAGGAAGCCAAGGCGCTGAATTTTTTGATGAGAAAATTACTGAATTAATTTTAAATATTTCTAAACAATTTAATATAGAAGTTAGTCAGCAAGTTTTAAATATAGAAAAAAAAAAAATTATTAGGCAAAAATATGAAAATGCAGGAATAAATTATAAGCTATTCGAATTTGACGAAAATCTTTATCAAAAATTTAGCGAATATGATATTGCCATAACTAGATCTGGCGCATCCACAATTTCAGAACTTTCCTATTTTAATTTACCATTTATTGCAATTCCTTTTCCTTACGCAAAAGATGATCATCAATATTACAATGCTAAGTTTTACGAGTCTCGAAATTGTTGTTGGCTATTTAGACAAAAAAATTTAGATATTAATCAAATAAACACTTTATTGATTCAATTATTCAATGAAAAAACTGCGTATTTTATAAAAAAACAAAATTTAGCGAATATATCTAACCAAAATACCTGGAATAATGTAAATAAAAAATTATTAGAACTATTTAATGAAAATTGATTTAGGAAAAACAGAACTAATTCATTTTGTTGGAATTGGTGGAATTGGCATGAGTGGCTTAGCTCTAATAATGAATGAATTGGGTTTTAAAATTCAAGGAAGCGATATTTCTAATAATAAAAATATAGAAAGACTAAAAGAAAAAAAAATTCCTATCTTTTTTAAACATCATAAAAATAATATTAAAAAAAGTACTATATTGGTAATTTCCTCAGCAATTAAAAAAAAAAACCCTGAATTATTGGAAGCTAAAAAATTAAAATTACCTATATATTCAAGAGGAGAAATGCTGGGACACATTGTTTCTTTAATGAGAAATGTTGTAGTTGCGGGTTCACATGGAAAAACTACAACAACATCTTTAATTTCTAGTATATTTACTCATGCAAAATTAGATCCCACTATAATTAATGGAGGAGTACTTAATTCATTTGGTAATTCTGCAAAACTTGGTAAAAGTAATTGGTGTCTTATTGAATCTGACGAATCTGATGGAAGTTTTCTAAAAATTCCATATTCATATTCTATAATTACTAACATCGACTATGAACACTTAGATTATTATAAATCAATTAATAATTTAAAAAAGAGTTTTTCAGAATTTTTAGAAAAGACACCTTCATTAGGAAAATCATTTATTTGTATAGATGATAAAAATAATAAAGAAATTTTGAAAAAAATAAAAAATAAAAATTATTATACTTATGGAATAAATAAAAGTGCAAATTTTAAAATATTAAACATTTTTCAAAGAAAATTTTTTTCCCAATTTGATTTAAAGATAAATATTCCAGGAAATAAAAAGTTGATAAATAAAATTAAAATTCCTTTGTTGGGTCTTCATAATATTAAAAATGCTGCATCGGCAGTAGCTGTTTCTTTTTCTATAGGTATTTCAGAAACAATTATTAAAAGAGGTTTAATAAAATTTAAAGGAGTTCAAAGAAGGTTTAATTATTTATTTGAAAAAGATAAAGCAATTTTTTTTGATGATTATGCGCATCACCCTACTGAAATAAGTTCTGTTTTAGAAGGAGTAAAGGAAGTATACAAAAAAAAAGAAATAATATGTATTTTTCAACCTCACAGAATTTCCAGGGTTAAAAACCTCAAATTAGAATTTTCAAAAAGTTTTAAAAAAGCAGATACTATTTTATTATGTCCAATTTATAAAGCTAATGAAAATATAAAACTAGGTTTTTCTTATAATTCGTTTGCAACTTCTATAATAAAAAACTCTAAGGTAAAATTAATATTTATTAAAAACGAAAAGAATTTAGTAAACTTTTTAAAACGTACGGCATATGGAGAAAAAATTTATATAGGTATGGGAGCTGGCTCTATTTCAAATTGGATGAGAAACTTAAAAAATAAAATTTAATGATAATTAGTGATATAGAAAAATTTGCTAATAATATCAAAGGAAAAATTTTTTTTGATTATGATATTAAAAAACTAAATTGGTTCAATATTGGTGGAAAAACAAGGATTTTTTTTAAACCACAAACACTTAAGGAATTAATTGAATTTCTTCAAATATATTCAAATAGAGCAAAAATTTTTGTATTGGGAGCTGGGTCTAATGTTTTGTTTAAAGATGACACTTACCAAGGAGCAATAATAAAATTAGGTAATAATTTTGCAAACATCACATTATTAAATGAAAATACGATCGTTGCCGGTTGTGCCGCCACACAAAAAAAACTCTCAGAATTTGCAAAAGAAAAAGAAATTAGCGGTTTAGAATTTTTATCTTGTATCCCTGGTTCAGTTGGAGGGGGAATTCGAATGAATTCCGGTTGTTTCAATAAGGAGTTTAAAGATGTGATAATTTCAATACAAATAATTGATTATAAAGGATCTATTAAAACAATACCTGCTAATAAAATAAATTTTAAATATAGAAATATAGATTTATCTAATGAAATTATTTTTTTAAGTGCAACATTTAAAGGAAATAAAAAGAATAGAAGTGAAATTGAAAAATACATGAATAAACTTAATGATAAAAAAGAAGAGTCACAACCCACTAAAACTAAAACAGGGGGAAGCACATTTAAGAATCCTAAAGAACAAACCGATAAGAAAGTTTGGCAATTAATAACCGATTCTGTTCCAAAAGGATTAAATTTTGGTGATGCACAAATCTCAGAAAAACATGCAAATTTTTTTATTAATAAAAAAGATGCAAAATATGAAGACATGAAAAGATTAATTGATTATGTAAAATCTGCAGTTAAAGATAAAACTGGAATAAACATAAATCTAGAAATTGTAATTGTTGAATAATGAATAAAATTCTTATAATTGCTGGTGGCTATTCAAAAGAAAGAGAAATAAGCTTTCAAACTGCAAAAAGTGTTTATGCTGAGTTAAAAAAAAATAAAAAATATAAAATTAAAATTACTGAACCGGATGGTAATTTTGTAAAAAAGCTGAAAATTTTTAAACCAAACATTGTATTTAATCTTTTGCACGGAAGATATGGTGAAGATGGATATATACAAGCTATATTAGAATCTCAAAAAATTAAATATACTCATTCGGGAGTTCTATCTTCATCTTTGGCTATAGATAAAGAATTATCAAAAAAAATTTTTATAAAAAATAAAATTTTAACTCCAAAATATATAAAATTTATTTTTAGGTTTAATTTTAAGAAAAAAAAAATTATCGAAAAAGTTGAAAAAAAATTAAAATTTCCAGTTGTAATCAAACCGATCAATGAAGGTTCCAGTGTAAATGTCCATATATGTAATAAGTCAAATTTTATAAAAAATTTATTCAAATTAAAAAATTATAATGAGATTTTAATTGAAGAATATATTCCAGGAAGGGAGATACAAGTTGCGATTTTAGGTAAAGAAAAACTTGGAGTGATTGAACTTAGACCAAAAAGAAAGTTTTATGACTATCAGGCAAAGTATAACCCAAAAGCTAAAACAGAACATATTATCCCTGTAAAAATTAGTAAAAAAAACTATCAAAAAGTTACAAATATAGCATTTAAGTCACATAAGCTTTTAAAATGTAGAGGCGTAACAAGGTCAGATTTTAGATTTTACAAAAATAAATTTTATTTATTAGAAATCAATACTCAACCAGGAATGACGTCGCTTTCTTTAGTGCCCGAAATAGCAAGATATAGAAATGTTAACTTTAAACAATTAATTGAAAGAATTTTAGATGATGCGTCAATCAATAAATAGAAAAAGGATATATTTTTATTTATTAATTTTTTTATTTATTAGCACAACCTTTAATTATACCTCTATTTCAAAATTGAATGATTTGAGCTTAATTAAAGAAATAGATATAAGAGGCCTTAATGATAAGGAAGAAAATAATATAAGAGACAAATTAAAAATTTTTAAAAATAATAATATTTTTTTTATTAAAAAAAAAGAGATAGAAAATATTTTAAGCATTTTCAATTTTTTAGATAATATTTATATTAAAAAAGTCTTACCTTCCAAATTAATTATATTAGCAAAAAAAACAAAGTTTTTAGGAATTGCTATTATAGATGGTAAGAAATTCTATATTGGTAGTAATGGAAAATTTACACCAATAACACAAGTTACAAAAGAGGAAAATTTACCTATAGTGTTTGGAAAGTTTCCAGTAGATGAATTTATAAAATTACAATCAATTCTTATAAAAAAAGAAATAAAATTAAAAAAAATAAAAAAATACTTTTATCACCCAAGTAAAAGATGGGATTTAGAAGATTACAAAGGCTTAGTTTTAATGTTGCCTTACCATAATGTAGAAAACTCATTAAAAACCTATAAATATTTATTTGATAACACTTTAATTAGTTCTGTCAAAATTGTTGATTTAAGAATACCAGGTAACGTAGTTTTAACGCATGAATAAAAGCAATCTTTATACTGTAATTGATTATGGATCTTCAACAACAAGACTGGGAGTATTTAATGAAAATTTAAATAATTTGTTTATCTCATTTACAGAGATCATAGAAAAAGATAATTTTGAAGAACATAATAAATCTGTAAATAATTTAATTAAAACTGCTGAAAAAAAAATTTCAAATCATATTGATAATGTTACTTTACTATATGACTCACCTGAAATTTATTCTATAGATCTATCAATTAGAAAAGATTTTGATCAAAAAATAAATGTTAGCGAGGTTTATTCTTCGATAATGCTTGAGGCTAATCAATTAATTAAAAATAATTATATTAATAAAAAAATTATGCATGTGATTTCATCAAAAAATATTATTGATGGAAAGGAGCTTCAAAAAAATTTTGATAAAAATTTAAAAGTAAAATCGATTATATTGGAAATTAAATTCATTTGTTTGCCAAAAGAACAATTTAACAAAATATCAAATATTTTTAAAAAAAATAATTTACAAATATTAAATTTTTTTTGTTCTAGCTATGTTAAATCTCTTTCATACATTAATTCTTTAAATGAATATAAAATAGTTAGTTTTCTTGATATAGGTTATAAAAGAAGTACTTTACTATTATTTAAAAACAAAAAATTAATAAGTTTAAATACCATTCCAATTGGAGGAAATCATATAACTAATGATATTTCTGAAGTTTTAAAATTAAATATTAATGATTCTGAAAAAATCAAAAAGGCTTTCAACAAATCTGAAAGTGAGTTTTCTTATGATCAAAACATAAATGAAAATAATAGTTTTATTAAGGAAATTTTAGGCAGAGGTATTTCAGTAGATATTTTAAAAAAAGTTATTTTAGCCAGGGTAGAAGAAATTTTTGAATTAATTTTTAGAGATTTGAGTATTTCGAATAAATATATAGAGACCTCAAATTCTATATTAATTTTGACAGGGAATGGATCAAAATTATTTGATAAAAATTCTTTTCATTTAGATGAAAGATTCTCTTTTAAAGAGATAAGTTTTTATGAAGAAAATGATATTGATATTTGTAAATCAGGAATTTCATTTAAAATTAATTTAAACCACGATGAAGTGAAGATTGTTACAAAAAATCAAAAAAAATATGGCATTTTTGAAAGGTTTTTTAATTTCTTCGGTCGGTAATTGTATTTTCTTGTAACATTAGTTGTATATCTAAAATAATTGCTTTTTGTATAAATCAACTAATGTCTATTTTGTGTCAAAAAACAATTTCAAAGAAGATATCTTTAGAGGGAATTGGAGTTCATACTGGATTAAAAGTAAATTTATCAATATTGCCTTCTTCACCAAATTCTGGAATTATTTTTAAAAGAGTTGATCTACCAAAAAACAATATTGTTATTCCAAATTTTCAAAATGTTTGTGACGCTACTCTTTGTACAACGATATCAAATGAGTATGGAGTTAAAGTTTCGACCATTGAACATTTAATGGCCGCGCTTTATGGAGTGGGAATTGATAATGCAATCATTGAAATAAATTCACAAGAAGTGCCAATTTTAGATGGATCTGCAAAAAATTTTGTTGAGGCAATTAAAGACGCTGGGATTCAAACAAGCGAAGCTCCTATTAAATTAATAAAAATAGAAAAAGAAATTTATTTAAAAGAAGAAGAAAAATTTATTTCATTAAACAAATCTAATGTAACTTTAGAAATAGATTTTGAAATAAAATATGAAAATCCATTTATAAAAACACAAAGAAATAAAATAAATGTATTTGAAGATAACTTAACTGATATTTATAATTCTAGAACTTTTTGCTTATACGAAGACATAGAAAATCTCAGAAAATTAGGACTTGGAAAAGGTGGTAATTTAGAAAACGTTATAGTCGTAAAAAATAGTTTGTTACTAAATAAAGATGGATTAAGAAATGAACTTGAATTTGTAAATCATAAAATTTTAGATTGTATGGGTGATTTATATTTATCCGGTTATAGAATAATTGGTTCCTTATTATGTTCTCAAGGAGGACACAATTTAACAAATAAATTACTTAGACAATTATTTAGCGACAAAAGTAATTATTCATTGATAGAGGTTAAAGGTAAAAGTTTGCCTCATTCTTTTGCCAACATAAATCAATTAAGATCGATTGCATAAAAATTAGAATTTTAAAATAAATTCTGATAAAATTTAGTTATGCAATATCCTAAAATTTATATTTTTTTATCATTATTGATTTTTATCTTCTCATGTTCAAAACAAGAAGAGAAAAAAATTTCTATAGTAGAGGAGAGTGGCTTGGAATCTCAGATGATCGAGGCATATAATGAAGGTCTAAAAGAACTAGAAAGAGGAGACATTATATTTGCTGCAAAAAAATTTAATGAAGCAGAACTTTTATATCCACAATCCATTTGGGCCCCAAGAGCTGCATTGATGGCAGCATATTCATATTTTTCACAACTTTATTATAAAGATGCAATTTTAGAACTTGAAAGATTTTTGGACACTTACAAAAAACATTCAAGAAGAGATTATGCTTACTACTTGCTTGCATTATGTCATTATAATCAAATCGTAGATGAAAAAAAAGATTTAGAACAAATTATTAAAGCAGAAAAATATTTTAATATAGTTACCGAAAAATATCCTAATACAGAGTTTGCAATGGACTCTGCATTTAAACTAGAACTTATTCAAGAAATTTTAGCTTCCAAAGAAATGTATTTAGCAAGATATTATGTTGATAGAGAAAAATGGATACCAGCGATTAATAGATTTAAAAAAGTTGTAAAAGAATATGATACTACAATATATGTAGAGGAAGCTTTACACAGGTTAGTAGAATTACATTATAAAATTGGACTTGTTGATGAGTCAAAAAAATATGCATCGTTGTTAGGTTATAATTATGAATCAAGCAAATGGTATGAAGAATCATATAAAATTTTTAACAAAGATTATAAAAAAGTTTCTAAGAGAGAAAAATTAGATAAACAAAAATCAATTTTAGATAAATTTAAAAATATTTTTAATTAAATTTAATTATTATGAATGATAATAAAATAAAACAGATTTATCTGAATAAAATTAAAGAATTTCAAAAACACAATAAATTATATTATCAAAAAAGCGTGCCTATAATTTCAGATAAAGAATTTGATGATTTAAAAAATCAAATAATTGAGCTTGAAAACAAATATAAATTTTTACAAAGTAATTTATCTCCTTCTGTAAGCGTGGGTTTTAAGCCATCCAAAAATTTTTTAAAATCTAAGCATAGAGTACAAATGCTTTCATTGTCTAATGCTTTTGATGAAAATGATTTAATTAATTTTGAGAAAAAAATTCATAATTATCTCAATGAAAAAATTAAATTTGAATATAGTGTTGAGCCAAAAATAGATGGAATTTCCGCTTCTTTAACTTATAAATTTGGAAAACTTGAAACAGGAGTATCCAGAGGTGATGGAAAAAATGGGGAATTAATTACTGAAAATTTAAAAACAATTAAAGATATTCCTATTTATGTAAAAGATAAAAATTTCCCAGATGATATTGAGATAAGAGGAGAAGTTTTTATAAAAAAAAAAGACTTTGAAAAATTAAAGGAAAATTTTGCAAATGCAAGAAATGCTGCATCAGGTTCTTTGCGACAAAAAAATCCTTCAGATACAAAAAAAATTCCATTAAATTTTATTGCATATACTTTTGGCTATATTGAAAAAAGCAAATTTAAATTTCAATCTGAATTTTTGAATGCTTTGAACAAATGGGGTTTTAAAACAAGCAAATATAATAAAGTGATAAAAGATATTAAAGAACTTTCTTTATATCATAAAAAATTTGAGAATCAGAGATTCCAGCTTGATTATGATATAGATGGATTAGTTTATAAGGTAAATAAATTAGATTTACAAAAAAGATTAGGCTTTACTTCTAATGCACCAAGGTGGGCAATTGCACACAAGTTTTCAGCAAATAGTGCTTATTCAGAAATATTGAATATTGATATTCAAGTTGGAAGAACTGGAGCGTTAACGCCAGTTGCAAAAATTAAACCAGTTAATATTGGTGGTGTAATTGTTTCAAATGCCACACTGCATAATGAGGATGAAATTAAGCGTAAAGATATAAGAATAGGCGATATTGCAAAAGTAGAGAGAGCAGGAGATGTAATACCACATGTGATTAAAATTGATTTAAATAAAAGAAAACAATACTCAAAAAAATTTATTTTTCCTACCATATGTCCCTCGTGCGGATCTGAAACGGAAAAGGAATATAACAAAATAACAAAAAAATTTGACGCTGTTAGGAGATGTAAAAATGAAGGTTATGACTGTGAAAAAATTGCTATAGAGAAAATTAAACATTTTATATCTAAAGATGCCTTAAATATTGATGGACTAGGAAAAAAAGTGGTAGAGAAGTTTTGGGAATTAAAAATGATAAGACTCCCACATCATATATATAATCTTGATTATAATAAAATATCAAACTTAGATGGTTGGGGAAAATTATCAGTTTCAAATTTAAAATATTCTATAGATCAATCAAAAAAAGTGTCATTGGATAAATTTATTTATTCTATAGGAATAAGGCATATAGGAATTGAAAATGCGAAGCTAATTTCTGAACACACAATATCTATTAAAAATTTTTTAAATATTATAGAAAAAAAAAATTTTAATGAATTTTTGAATATTGATGGCATAGGGGAAACACAAATAAAATCCTTTGATAAATTTTTTAAAAATAAAATAAATTATGAAGTTATATTAGAACTAAATAAAATATTAACAATTCATAAAAGGGAAATTAATGAAAAAGGAAGATTGAAAAATAAAACATTTATGTTTACCGGTAAACTTTCTAATATTAGCAGAGCCGAAGCAAAATCCCTAGTAGAACAAAATTCTGGATCAATAATAAGCACTGTTAATAAAAGATTAAATTTTTTAGTTATTGGAGATAAACCGACAAATAAAAAAGTTGAAGAAGCAAAAAAATTAGGAGTTAAAACTTTGACCCAAAAAGAATGGTCGAAACTATTAAATTAATTTAGCTAACCATTTTTTTTCTTTAATACTCAAAAATGGAGAAATTTTTGAATAAACTTCAAGATGATATTTAAATAAATAATCTTTTTCTATTTTTGACAGCATTTTATAATTAATTAAATCTTTATCAATAGGTGCCAATGTTAAATTTTTAAAAAATAATTTATTTCTGTTTTTTTTTATAAAAACTAAATTTTCGATTCTAATGCCAAAATTATTTTCAAGATAAAAGCCAGGTTCATTACTTACTATCATTCCTTCTATTAATTTAATTTTATTATTTTTTGATATACTTTGAGGACCCTCGTGGACATTTAAAAAAAATCCAACACCATGACCTGTTCCATGTCTATAATCCAAACCAATTGAATTTAAGCTTTTTCTTGCTTTTTTATCTATATTATGTCCTGTTAATTCTTTATTTATATCAGATAAAACTACGGCTATGTGACCCTTTAAAACTCTAGTAAAAATATCTTTAATTTTTTTAGAAACATTTGAAAAACAAACAGTTCTTGTAACGTCTGTGGTTCCCCATTTATATTGTCCTCCTGAATCTACTAATAATATGTCATTTCTTTTTAACTTTCTATTTGATGAAACAGTTGATCTATAATGAATTATTGCGCCATTAGGACCGGAGCCTGCTATTGTAGCAAAACTTGGATATAAATAATTTTTATTTTTTTTTCTAAATTTTTCTAATTTAGTTTCAATATTTTTTTCATCTAAATTTTTTAATTGATTATTTTTAATCCAATATAAAAATTTTGTTAAAGCTACACCATCTTCAATATGAGAATTGACCATATTTTTTATTTCAATTTTGTTTTTAATAGATTTAAAATTATAAATTGGATCATATCTACTTATTATATTAAATTGTGAATTAATTAATTCTTCATAGAAAACAGAACAAGTTTGAGCATCTATACAGAAATTGTTGTTTTTTATAGAACTTAGTATTTCAAATATTTCATTTTCTTTATGAAAAGATAAATTGAGATTTTTAAACCTTTTTCTAATATTTAAAGTTTTATTTTTTGAGGAAAAAAAATAAATTCTTTTATTTCGAGATAATATTAATCTACAATTTGCCACAGGAGAGTTAGGAAGATCTTTTCCACGTATATTTAATAGCCAACAAACATTTTCACCTGCGCTTACAAAAAGGTTATCGATCCCCTTTTTTTTAATAAATTTTAAAACTCTATTAATTTTTGATTTTGAGCTTTCGCCTACTATTTTGTCATCTAGATAAAAAAAAGATTTTTTTTTTTTTATTTTTTTTTTATTTTTAAATAAATTTGTATTTAAAGGTATTAAATTGCAGGTGTTTTCAAAATATTTATGTAAAGTATTATAAGTAAATAGATTAGGATCAAATCCGATATTAATTTGTTTTTTTATTTTACTGAATAAGTTTTTTGGCCAAAAATAAGGAATTTCTAATATAATAAATTTTTTCCCAGATTGCTTTTTTGCTTGCAATGTGTACCTACCATCAACAAAAAGATAATTTTTATCTTTAAGTATTAATGCAAATCCAGCAGATCCAGAAAAATTAGAGATTAATTCTAAATTGCTCGTATTAGAGTATTCTGTAAAATATTTATCATTTTTAGAGATCAAAAATCCGTCAATTTTTTTATTATTTATAATTTTTTTTATTTCTTCTATCATTTTAATTTTTTTTGATATCTAATCCATCCCGGACTTCTAACTTCGTTTTCAAAATTTATATCTTGATTAAATTCAAAATCATCTTTTGAGTCTTCTGCAAAATTGTTGTTTTTCTCTACATATTTCTCAGGCAGTTCTTCAATAAATCTTGAAGCGATACTATCGATCCAATCCCCCTGATAAAATCTATTCATTGAAAATGAAATTTTTGCTATTTTTTTTGCTCTTGTAATTCCAACATAGGCTAATCTTCTTTCTTCTTCTAGACCATTTTCTCCTTTTTCTTCAATGCTTTTTTGATGGGGAAATAAACCATCTTCCCATCCAGGCAAAAATACAGCATCAAATTCTAAACCTTTTGAGGCATGCATGGTCATAAGATTAACTTTTTCACTTTGCCAATCTTGGTCCAAGGAAGTTGCAAGAGCAACGTGTTCTAAAAAACTTTCTAAATTGTCAAATTCTTTCATGGCATTTAAAAGTTCTTTTATATTTTCTAACCTACTTTCATTTTCTAAATCTTTCTTATCTTTAAGCAATTTACTATATCCAGACTCATCTAATATTATTTGTAATAATTTTTTATGATTAATTTTATTTTTAAAATCTTGTCTCCATTTATTTAATAAATTTAATAATGAATTTAATCCAACTTTAGTTTTAGGTTTAATTTTATTTAATTCAATTAATTTTCTAGAAGCCACTTCTAGAGAATAGCTATTTTTTTTTGCATAGTTATTAATTAATTTGATTGTTGTATCACCGATAGATCTTTTAGGTACATTAATTATTCTTTCAAAAGATAAATCGTCTAGCGGTTGGTAAACTGTTCTAAGATAGGCTATACAATCTTTAATTTCTGCTCTTTCGTAAAACTTTATTCCCCCAACTATTCTATAAGGAATACCCATTTTAAGAAATCTTTCTTCAAATTCTCTCGTCTGAAATATTGCTCTAACCAATATAGCAATTTCATTTAAAGAATATTTTTTTTTTAAAAATTCTATTTCAGAACTTATTTCTATAGCTTCATCTTTTACATTTCTAAAACAATTTAATTTTACTAGTTCACCATCATTTTGATTAGAATAAAGATTTTTACCTACTCTATTTTGATTATTTTCGATTAGTTTTGATGCAACATTTAAAATATTTTGTGTAGATCTATAGTTTTTTTCTAATCTAATAATTTTAGTGTTTTGATAAACTTTATCAAATTCCAAAAAATTTTTTATTTCAGCTCCCCTCCAGCTATAAATTGACTGATCATCATCTCCTACACAGCAAATATTTTGATTATGTTTAGCCAAATGTTTAAGCCACTCACTTTGAATAAAATTAGTATCTTGATATTCATCAACTAGAATATACTTAAAATTTTTTGAATATAATTTAGATATATCTGAATATTTCTCAAATATTTTAACTGTGTGAAGAATTAAGTCGCTAAAATCTGCCACGTTTAAATCAATTAATTTTTGCTGATATATTTTATAAATTTTAAGAAAATTTTTTTCTAATGGATCTTTTCTACTGGGAATAACTTCATCTGGATAATGGCCTTTGTTTTTCCATTTGTCAATAATGGCCAATATATATTTTGGGGATATTTTTTTTATGTCAATGTTTTCTGACTTGCAAATATTTTTAATAAGTCTTACTTGATCATCTTGATCTATAATTGAAAAATTTGATTTAAGTCCTACTGCTTCTGCATGCTTTCTCAATAATTTAGCACTAATTGAATGAAATGTTCCTAGCCAAGGTAGTCCTGTTACTTCTTTTTTAAGTAAATTAGAGACTCTTATTTGCATTTCCTTAGATGCTTTATTTGTAAATGTTACCGCTAATATTTGATTTGGAAATGCTTTATGATTTTTAATAATATGAGCAATTCTTGAGGTTAAAACTTTTGTTTTACCTGAACCAGCTCCAGCAACTATTAATAATGGACCTTCAAGGTGCAAAACAGCATCTTTTTGATTTTTGTTTAAATTATTTAAATATTCTGAATTTAACATTTATTATTTTATAGTATAAGCCATATTAATTTTAATGACTAAAGCAAAAAAAAAATTCAATTCTTTCTCATTTGTTTTAATCGCTAATATAATATTCTTTTCTACAGCTATACTTTTATCAATACCAGTTTTCTTTGATTATAAAAGTCTTGAGGGAAAAATTGAAAAAAAAATCAATAAAGAATTCAAAATTAATATAAAAATTATTGATGATATTTCTTATAAAATCTTTCCCAAACCACATTTATTGATTAAAAATGCAAATTTGAGCTTAAATGAGTTCGAAAATAAATCAGCAGTTGTAGAAGTTGAAAATTTAAAACTTTGGATACCCATAAAATTTCTTTATTCAAAATCAGATTTAAATATGGATGCATTAGAAATTATAAATGCAAATTTTAAATTTAAATTTAAAGATCTTAAGGATTTTAGAAATCATCTTTTTTATAAAATAAACAAACCAATAAAAATCAAAAAAAGTAAATTTTTTTTTGTTGATAATAGCGGAAATACAGTTCTCATTTCCCCTATTAGTAATTTGAATTATTTTATAAATAAACAGAGTAAAATTAAACAATTAAAAATTAAAGGAAACATATTTGATATAAATTATAATTCGAAATGGAAAAGACATTATGATAATCCTCAGCAAACCTTTAATGAAATTAAATTTAGAAACCCTAATATATATTTAAAAAATACTTTTAATTTTGTTGGTAAATCTAATTTTTTTGGAAAAAGTAATATAAATTTTTTAAATGAAGATATTATCATCAATTATAAATTTAAGGATAATAAAATTTTAATTACATCACCAGTTGAAAATAAAAATCTTAACATTATTTTATATTCAAATATTAATTTAAATCCTTTTGATTTTGAAACTCAAATAACTTTTATAAATAAAAATATTAATTTTTTTATAGATGATTTATTATATTTAATTTTAAATGCCGAAAAAGAATTTTTAGGAAATATTAATGGAAAGTTAACATTACAATTTAATAATTTAGATAATGAAATAGTTAATAATGGTAAAATTGACTTTTTAATCAAAGAAAAAAATATAGAAATACTTAATTCTAATTTTGAAATAAAAGACATCGGTAATATTAAATCAGAAATAGAATATTATGAAGACAAAGGAGATTTAATATTTGTTTCTAAAAATGTTCTTGGAATTCAAGACAAGATAGCATTTTCCAGAAAATTTCAATTAATTCCTGCTAAAATAAAAAAAATAAATCAAATATTTTTTGATATTAAAAAAAATATTGAAAGTGGTGAAATAACAATTTCTAATATACATATTAATAAAGTAAATTTAAAAAAAAAATCTAATGAATCCCATGTTATAAAAAACATTCAAAACTTAAAATCTTTATTAAAAAATTTAGTGATCTAACTTGGGCCAATCATTTTTTTTGGATCAACTATTTTATCATAATCTTTTTCTGATATAAGCCCACTTTTTATTGCTTCTGATTTTAAGTTGGTTTTATTTTTTAAAGCTCTTTTGGCTATTTTAGCAGCATTATCGTAACCAATTTTTGGTGATAAGGCAGTTACTAACATTAAAGAATTATCAAGCATTTGTTTAATTCTATTTTTATCTGCTTTAAGTCCGGAAATGCAAAACTTACCAAAACTTTTTGTACTGTCTGATAGAATGTGTATTGATTGAAGAATATTATGTATGATTAAAGGTTTAAAAACATTTAGTTCAAAGTGTCCATGAGAACCTGCCATTGTGATACCGTTATGATTGCCTATTACTTTTACACATACCATTGTAACAGCTTCACATTGTGTTGGATTTACTTTTCCAGGCATTATTGATGATCCGGGTTCATTTTCTGGAAGTATTAATTCTCCATATCCAGCTCTTGGTCCAGATCCTAAAAATCTTATATCATTTGCAATTTTCATCAAACAAACAGCTGTTGTGTTTAATGTTCCAGAAAAATTTACTATTGCGTCATGTGCTGCAAGGGCTGCAAATTTATTTTTTGCAGGTTTAAAAGGTATTTTTGTAATTTTTTTAATTTCTTTCACTATTTTTTTATCAAAATTTTTTCTTGTATTTATTCCTGTTCCTACAGCCGTACCTCCTTGAGCAAGAGAATAAATTTCATTTAAAGCATTTTTTATTCTTTCAATGCATTTTTCTAATTGCGATTGATAACCAGAAAACTCTTGACCTAAAGATAAAGGAGTTGCATCTTGTAAGTGTGTCCTTCCAATTTTAACTATTTTTTTAAACTTTTTTACTTTCTTTTTTAGTTCTTTGTTTAACAAATTTAAGCTAGGTATAAGAAGATCTCTAGTTTTCATAGCAATTGAAATGTGCATAGCAGTTGGAAATACATCATTTGTAGATTGAGATTTGTTAACATGATCATTAGGGTGAACAGGTTTTTTTGTGCCCTTTTTTCCACCAAGCAATTCAATAGCTCTATTTGCTATGACCTCATTTACATTCATATTAGTTTGAGTTCCAGATCCTGTTTGCCAAACTTTCAGAGGAAAATTTTCGTGCAATTTTCCTTTTATTATTTCATCAGATGCTTTTATTATAGAATTTGCTATTTTTTTATCTAAATCCTTATTATTATAATTTACTTTTGCAGCAGCTTTTTTTATGATTGCTATTGATTTAATAAGGATAGGTCTTACTAAAAAATCACCTATATCAAAGTATTTTTTTGATCTTTCTGTTGAAGCTCCCCAATACTTATCCACAGGTACTTTCACAACTCCTATACTGTCATATTCTTTTCTAAATTTCATAGTTTTATTTTTTGGAATAATTAAATAACTTATACATTAAAAATTTATTAAATAACATAGGAGCAAAATGACAAATTTTCAAAAAGTTGGATTATTTATGAAAACTTTTGGTCAAGAAGTAAAAACTTCAGCTAGTTTAAGCACAGATAAAATTAATAATTTAAGATTAAGTTTAATTTCAGAAGAATTAAAAGAATTAGAAGAGGCAATTAAAATGAATGATCTTTTAGAAGTAGCAGATGCTCTTACCGATATATTATATGTTACTTATGGAGCCGGACATGCTTTTGGTATAAATCTAGATGAATGTTTTAATGAAGTTCAAAACTCTAACATGAGTAAATTAGGTCTTAATGGAAAACCTATTTATAACGAGTTAGGAAAAGTCATGAAGGGACCAAATTACTATAAACCAAATTTATTAAAATTTCTTAAATAATTTAATACCATTCAGGCTTCTCTATTTTAACTTTTGCTTCTCCACATTTGTAAATGATATCAAAATTAAGTTTTTGATCTTGAAGCTTGATCAAAGCAAAAGGATATTGATTTTTTATAAGTATTTTTCCTACTTCCTTTTCCTCTGAAAATATTTCTTCACTATTAACTTCTCCTTCAATAACATTTACAGGAAAAAGTCTTTTATTTAATTTTTCTTTAAGTTTTATTCTTGATGTATTTTCTTGTCCAACATAACAACCTTTTTTAAAATCAATACCGTTTAACTCTTCAAAGTTACACTCTATACCGAAAATTTTATTTTGGAGATTTACGTTATCTATTTGTGAAATACCTAGTTGGTGACTATTTTTATAATAATCTTCAACTTTTGCAGTATTTAATTCTAATTCTTTTAAAGATAAATTCAATTTTTCTAAATTTATTATTAACCTTGCGCCAAGATTACTAGATCTTGGATCTAAAAATATTACATCTTCATTATATTTTATTGTAAACCCTTTTAAATCTTTAGAATCTTTCAGACTTAAAAATTTTTCCTTACTTAATGCCGCAACAACAAATTCGTTGCTTAAATTTAATATTTCAACATTTGATCTTAATTTATAAATAGTTAATTGTTTATAGAGTTTATCAATATTTTTTTTTTCACAATCTAAGAAGTATCCTAACTTATGTTTAATTACTAAAAAGTCATACATATATTTTCCTTGAGGAGTTAGTAAAGCAGCAAAGCATGTCATATCTTCACTTACTTTTTCAACATTATTAGTAATTAAATTCTGTAAAAATTCTTTTACATCTTTGCCTTGTAAATAAAGCAGGCCTCTATCTTCTAATATATAAACATCATTTTTTTTCATAATTGATTGATCTTAATTAATAATATAATTACTTTTTTTATAAATGTTAGATCTAATAATAAAAAATGGTACTATTTATATTGATGGTAAATTGCAAAAAACAGACATTGGCATCATTAAAGATAAAATTTCTGAAATTGGCAATATTTCAAATCAAAATTCAAAAGATATTTTTGATGCTAAAGATTTAATTGTATTACCAGGTTGTATAGATACCCAGGTCCATTTTAGAGAACCTGGATCGACAGATTCAGAAGATCTTCACTCAGGAAGTAGGGCCGCAATAGCAGGTGGTATTACCGGAGTATTTGAAATGCCAAATACAAATCCCCCCACATCAAATAAAAAAGAATTCCAAAATAAATTAGACTTAGCGAAGAATAGAATGTTCTGTAATTATGCTTTCTATTTTGGTGCTACGCCAGATAACCTTAGAGATCTTGCAGATTTAAAAAATTTAAAAGGATGTTGTGGTGTAAAATTGTTTGCAGGCTCTTCAACAGGCACATTGTTAGTTGATAAAGAAAAAGATATTGAGAAAGTTTTCGAAAATACTTCAAAAATTGTATCCGTTCACTCAGAAGATGAAGAAATATTAAATTTAAGAAAAAAATTCAGAGAGAAAGGCAATGTATTAACCCACCAAATATGGAGAAATGAAGAATCTGCAATTTCTTCAACAAGAAAGATAGTTAAAATTGCCAAACGTCTAAATAAGAAAGCTCATATTTTACATGTTACGACAAAAGAAGAGGTAGATTTTTTATCTCAAAACAAAGGCAATATTACTTTTGAAATTACACCTCAACATTTAACATTAACTTCTCCTGAGTGTTATGAGAAATTAGGAAATTTTGCTCAGATGAATCCTCCTATTAGAGATAAAAGTCATTATGATAGATTGTGGTACGCTATTAGAAATAATTATAATGATACGATTGGTTCGGACCATGCTCCTCATTTAAAAGAAAATAAACAAAAAGAATATCCTGATTCCCCAGCAGGTATGCCGGGAGTACAAACATTATTACCAGTTATGCTAAACCATGTTAACGAAGGAAGGTTAAAATTGAATCAATTAGTAAATTTACTATGTGAAAACCCAACTAATATTTTTGGGATACAAAACAAAGGATTTATCAAAAAAGATTTTGATGCAGATTTTACGATAATAGATTTAAATAGAATTATAGAAATTAAAAATGAGAATATAGAAAGCAAGTGTGGTTGGTCACCATTTCATGGATTTAAATTTAAAGGTTCTCCAGTAGCAACTATCATTAATGGCGAAATTAAAATGAAAAATGGAAAATTATTAGGAGAGCCATCTGGAAAACCAATGTTATTTAAATAAATTTTGAAGAAAAAGTATTAACCAAAACTACACCAACAACAATTAGAAATAATCCCAAAATAGCCTGCCAAGCAAGGGTTTGCTTGAAAAAAATGTAACCAAATATTGCAATAGTGAATATTCCCAACCCGCTCCACGTCGCATAAACAATAGCAATTGGAATTTTGTGTAATACATGGGTAAGACAATATAAGGCTGATAGATAACAAGTAGCAGCTATTACTGTTGGAATTATTTTAGTAAAATTTTGAGTAGAAGGAAGAAGCAATGTTCCCGCTACTTCGCAGAAAATAGCAATGAACATAAAAATATAAGCTTTAGTCATTATTTTAAAATTTTATTATTAATTAAATTTTCCTTTATTTCATCAAGAATAGCTGGATCGTCTATTGTTGCTGGCATTTTATAATCTTCTTTATCTGCAATTTTTCTAACAGTTCCCCTTAAAATTTTTCCAGATCTGGTTTTTGGCAGTCTTTTGACTACAATTGCAGTTTTAAATGCAGCAACTGGTCCAACTTTATTTCTGA
>TARA_B100000686_G_scaffold111347_1_pt1 | contig 23994 bp, 21 predicted proteins | sample TARA_B100000686 | Tara Oceans TARA_B100000686 (sample SAMEA2622733) | marine metagenome | biome: marine biome (ENVO:00000447); feature: marine epipelagic mixed layer (ENVO:xxxxxxxxx); material: "saline water (ENVO:00002010), including plankton (ENVO:xxxxxxxx)" | depth 150 m | reverse complement strand
ATTTGGAACACCACATTCTTGTACCTCTGTACCGGATAACACCAATTGGAACTGTTTATCTATTCCTCTAAAACCTTCGCTTCTATCCTTTTTAGCCAGTGTCGGTCTGATTGGAATATGGTTTTCGAAAGGTAAATCTGTTTTCTCCTATCCACTAACTGTTTGGTCTTTTACGGCAACCCTAGCCGCTATCGCATGGTCATTAATATACCAGTCCTCTGGCTATACAATACCCTTCATTTCGACAGCTGCTTTGGTTGCATTGATTTTTGCGATCACATCATTAGGAATGGTCATGCTTTTGGCCTCTACCCAATGGTTTCAAGACATATGGGAAAATTCAAAAGTCACTATAGTCAACTATTTAGAGCCACCACAAATCCTTAACCAAGATTGCAACAACTGCGGAAAACCGCTGAGAGATGAAAACACCCTTGATAGCTCTCGACAATCTGGCTCGACTTGCTTAAATTGTGGGGAGCCCGCCAGGAAATCCAAGGACCTAGCTCGCAATGAATGGGAACAAAAAATTGTTGATATTATTTTATCAATTGGAACTTTAAGAGCAACGTCTCAATTTTTCATTCTGGTATCTGTGCCAATATGGCTAATCGCATCACTAGGCTATATAGCAGGTTTTTCACAAAGCCTCCCAGCCTACGCCACAACAATATGGTGGTCATTCACAGTTATATATGCAATCGGGATCCTGAAAAAGAAAAATATCATATTTTTATACGCTGGAACCGCAACCGTCCATTTGGGTATGTTTACTTTAATAAGGTTGCCGACTTTAAATCTGGATGTAAACCAGATGGGACTGATTATTTCGATTTCTTCCATCCTATATCTAGGACTTATTGCCGGCTGCTATAAGTATATGGAATGGATGAAGAGTTATTCGAAGTACGCAAAGCAATATATTTTCCTCCCGCTATTGGCAGTAACTGGAATCGAGGCGAGCGTAGGTCTGGTACTTTCAGGTTGGAATGATTGGGGGAACTGGGAAGGTTTGTCGGTAGCCGTAGTTTACACAATCATTTCAATCGCAGTAGCTCAAATTACAAAACACAGAACTATTCCGTATTTCACTATGGTATTAGCTCTAGTGATTAACATTTTCATCGTCGGAATGATAGGAGGAAGTTGGCCGGCAAGGGCCACAGGATGGGCACTCCAAGGGTTAGCATTTTGGTGGTTAGCTAAATGCATTACTCGATTCTTCACTACAGAGTCCAAATATGATTTAGTGTTGTGGGTGATTCCTTTAGAGAATTCTTCAACTAGAACTGCATTATTTGCTGGTGGATTCGTTCTAATTACTTTAACTGCCACGTTGGTCGGCTTAGGAAGCTTCGATCCTGACTTGATAGTACCGACGTCCGTCATTGCCATTTTGGGCCTTCTGTACTTGGGAAAAGCTATCACAGAAAACAACCCACTCTCAGGTTACATTTCCGCTGCAGCACTACTATTCAGCTGGTACGTGCAATTAATCGAAAGAGACCTGTCATATGTAGCAATTCAGTTCTATGCGATCCCGGCAGGGTTGTATTTATTGGCATTAGCCTATTTCGAAAGAAAAAGAAATCCGAAAGACAATAGATTATCGCTAGCAGCCAATCTTTTAGGAGTAATTATTTTAAGCGGGTCGGCTTTTGTTCAATCCGTGATAACTACCAATGAAATCGAGTTTATTTTTGTGCTGATAGGCGGCACGGAAGGTATCTTCCTCACAATTTGGGGCTTATTTTCCAAATCTAAGATATGTTTCTCGGGAGGAATATTGACATTTGCAATCAATATTTTCTACCAGGCTACTTCCCTTCTTTCTGGAACGGATGGCGCCATCATCGGAATCATATTGGGGCTATTTATAATAGCCATAGTCATAGTCATCGAACGGACTAAAATTCACCTGCTGGTGCAAGGACAAAGATTTAGGGAGTACATAGAGGGTTGGGATTGGTGAAATTGACACTCTAACCAACCCAATATAAAGTCGCCTATTATCATGAATTTTGGAAAATGGAGCAATTATGAAAGTAACAGGTGTAAAAACTTACGTTATTGAAAATGAGCCAGGAGTAAGAACTGGTGGAGGCGGGCAAACCGAAGAATGGTACATCGGAGGTAAATATTTCCTCATTTTAGAACTGTCTACAGATGAAGGCATTGTAGGAATTGGGGAAAAACTTACCGGAAGCTCATTCACTGGAAAAATGACATGGAAAGATTTCAAATCGCAAATCCAGTTGGTTCATGAAACTGTCGAAGCTTTCGTTATAGGACAAGATCCGTTCAACGTAGAAAAAATTTACTATGATATGTATGCAGGAAGACATGACTATAGATTGCCTAGTTTGCATTTTGGGATGGTTATATCGGGGATTGAAATGGCATTGTGGGATATTGTAGGGAAGGCTAATAATCAACCAATCTACAATATGCTTGGTGGGAAATGCTGGGATAGACTCAGAGCTTATGCCTATATGCCCCCCATACCCGAAGGAAAGGCCGAAAATGCAGGCGCGGTTGCAGAACAATTACTTGAAGAAGGCAATACGGCATGCAAATTTGATCCTTTTCATCCCGTAACAGGTGTTCCTCGAGATATCGGCTTAAAAGAAATAGCCTACACCGAAAATATTTTTGAAAGTATTAGATCTGCTGTAGGTAATGAGCTTGAAGTCGGACTTGGTACACATGGCCAATTAACAACTTACAGTGCAATAAGAGTTGCAAAAGCGATAGAACCCTATCAACCATTTTGGTTCGAAGAACCTGTTTCGCCAGAAAATGTAGATGAGATGGCCAGAGTAGCGGCACATACTAGTATCCCTATAGCTACCGGAGAAAGACTAGCAACTATCTTCCAATTTTCTGAGTTATTAAGAAAGCAAGCTGCTCAGATTATTCAGATCGATATTGGCCAAGCAGGAGGTATCTTGGTGGGTAAGAAAGTTGCAGCTATGGCAGAAGCAAGTTATGCAGTAATTGCCCCTCATATGTATTGCGGTCCGGTGGCAGCTGCCGCTGCCATACAAGTCTCTACTTGTTCACCCAATTTTATGATAACTGAGGCAAATCAAGGATCTTTACATAAGAAAATATTTAAGGAGCCCATAGTCTTTGAAAACGGCTATATAGAAATTCCCACCGGACCTGGTCTAGGTGTGGAATTCGATCCCAAAGTTCTAGAGAAGCACTTGGTAGGCTGATCCATAGATTGAGGAATAAAATGTCTTACATTTTATTCCTCAGCTTGATATTGACAGCCTATGCTGCCCTATCCTGATAGATTCTATTCAAGGCTGATATATTGATGCCTAAGATAACCATAATCCAAATTAACAACTCTAATACCTGATGGATCTTCACCTAGTGGATATCCAACAGGACCGGTTGATACGTATTCGATGCCATTGAGATTTCTCAAATTGTTCCGATGCAGGTGCCCTGAAAACACTGCAGATACCTTATGTTGCTCCAGTAATTGAATAATTTGCTGCCTCCGTGGAGAAGGGATGACGAAGTAATTATCGGGCTCATCTGGCCTTTCAAGAAAAAGTGGGTGGTGCAGAAAAACTATTTTGTGAACCGCGTCAATTTCAGAAGCCTTGATTAGTTCGGTTTCCAAAAATGAAATCAAGTCCTCCCATTCCTCTGGCACGGCTGAAGGATCAGAGCAAACAGCACTGTTTATGGTTATAAAATAGCAATTATCTTTTTGAAACGAATAGTTATCCGATCCAAATAGGTTTCTATAAGCCTCCAATGTTCCGGTCGTAGGAGAATTACCCACATCGTGATTTCCGGCTACCCAATAAAGTGGAATATCTTTATCTAACTGTTCGGTTATCCGAAAAAGTTCTGCTCGTTGCTCCATGGAATCGGCTTCATTAACCATATCTCCGCACATAACCACAAAATCGGGTTTATATTCATTGGCCTGCGCGATAGCTTTGGTGAATAATTTTATTTCAGGTTCATAATGGTTAAATTCATCTTCCACATATCTCAGATTCATCCCCTCTCGAGATCTTGACCTGGCATCTTCTTCACTCAATTGACTAATAGAGGCAAACATCCCAAACTGTGGATCCGCCATTTGAATAAATTTTAATGACACTCATTTCACCTCAGTAAAATTAATCTAGTACCGAAGAGGCTATTTGTTCCAAAGCCCTTCCTTCAATTGGTGGATTCGCCAACCCGCTTCTGACATCTCTGAAATAACGTTCCAGTGGGCGAGATCTCTCCAAGCCAACACCGCCAACCACACGCATGGCAAGGTCAGTAATTTCTATCGCCGCATCAATGGTTTTAGTCTTGACGACCGCGACTTCAGGTAATAGGTCAATCTGATGTTCCGGATAACTCTCCCAATCGTCGGCATAAGAGAACAGTGATCTTTTGGCAGTAAGTAATTTTGATTCTAATCGACCTATCTGCTCTCTCACATGAGGTATTTTGGAAATTGGTGCAGGAGCCCCTGTAGGTTTCCGGTTAATTGCGAAATTTATCGCATAGTTCCTAGCGGCATTAGCTACACCTAAATTGGCAGCACATAACATTAATGGGAACCAAACAGAACCACCTATTGGCTCCTCCGGGGCATTCTTCGGGTTGGACCTTAAAAGAAAGTCCTTCGGATATACCTTTACGTCCCGGTAAATAATGTCATGTGAACCCGTAGAGCGCATTGACATCGAATCCCAGGTTTCCTCGATGGATACACCAGGGACATCCATTCTTTGGAGAATCCGACCTATATCACCCGTTCCATCTTCTATGGCCGCAAAAGTCACTGCATAAGTCAATTCTGGAGCCAATGTAGACCAAGTTTTTCTACCATCCAAAATCCAACATCCATCCCCATTAGGGGTGAGCGTGGTTGCGGGTCTACCACCTCCCCTAGGGGAACCTAGTTCAGGCTCTGAGGCAATGTTATTTAGAAGAGATCCGTGATCAACAACTTCCTTAAAGATTTGTCTTCTCGTAGATTCTGGCCACACTTTCGCAATGGCCTCTGTTCCGATCAGCATATGGTGCATTCCTACAGATAAGGCGGTTGAACCATCTCCAGTTCCGATTTCATATTGCGCTAGAAGAAGATCAGTTAACCCATAACCCGGCCCACCATAGGATTCCGGTACCGCTGACGCCAGATATCCTATTTCTCTCATAAATTTAAAATGCTCATGCGGAAAGGAACCAGCATGATCATGTTGCAAAGCCGTTGGAGATATGAACTCGGCGATTTTTTTTGACTTTTCTAATAACTTGTTCTGTTTATCATTCTTTGGCCACATAGTTAAATCTTAACCAAAATGGATTCAGGTGATATATCAAGTTGAGCCCGAAGTTCTTTTTGGGTAAAGCCGAAGATTTCCAGAACGACTCTGTCCACATTAATACTAACACCAATTTTCATAACGTCTCCTATAAAACCTGACCAATATTAATACATCGCTTCCTATAGGAAAAGAAATGATTCTCGTTCATTCTGTTAACCTACCGGAGGCAGATGGCGAAACAACAAGCGTGGAAATTTGAGGATACATATGGCTGAACGAAATTCCAACCCTGTCCAATGGGTCTATTCTTCTAAAAACAATATCGAACTGACTCAGAGGTACGATGAATGGGCAAAGGAGTATGACAAAGATTTAATACGGGATTTTGGGTGGACGGCACCTGAGACAGCCGCTCAGTACTTAGCAAAATACACGACCCCCGACTCCATGGTGTTGGACGCTGGGGCAGGAACTGGCCTAGTTGGGGAGGCATTGTCGAAAAAAGGATTCAATAATCTGACAGCAATGGACCTCTCCAAGGGTATGTTGGAAGCAGCCAAACAAAAAAATATTTACAAGCAACTCGATCAAATGACACTTGGTGAATCTCTAGCATATGAAGCCAATGTATTCGATGCAGTAATAAGCGTAGGCGTGATGACTTTGGGGCACGCCTCACCAAACTCATTTGATGAACTGTTGAGAATCACAAAACCTTTTGGATATATTGTCTTTACCATAAGAATTGATGTGTATTTGAACAATGGTTTCAAGGAAAAACAAACCGATTTAGAGTCACATAACCTGTGGAGACTTGTGGAAGTAAGCGAGGAATTTCCACCCTTACCAATTGGAGAACCAGATGTCCTACATCAAGTTTGGATATACCAAAAACTAGGTGATTAGAACCGCATTCACACTATTTTGTTCTGGATTCGTGAGTAACGAAATTAATCCACCTTTGAAAGAAGGTATTCCTATGCATACGCCATCTATTGAGAGGATGATCAAAGTCAAAATTTTCAATGTCTGGTACATTAGGGTTTCCTTGATCTCTACGAGCTTCCTCTGCGAGACGCCCTTTATTATATTCAGGGTGTCCAATATGCATCAATTGCTTATGATCAGGACTCTCAAGTATTGTATAACCCGATTCTCTGCCATACGCTAGAGCATTCACATCACCCCTGCTGACGGCATCCAAAACCTCTTTATCGTCGAACCCTGCGAAGCGACTTTGAGGACAAACAAATTTATCGTCCAGAGCACCCATTATAGGATGTGATGTGGCCAAGTTGTCTAACTCGTAGACACCAAATAATTTTCTTTCGAAGGTTATTTTCTCTACTCCTGAAAGCTTAGCAAGGGCGAATCCTGCCCAGCATAGACCAAGCGTGCTATGCGAATTTTGCCTAGCATCTCTTATTAGTTCAGATATCTCATCCCAATAGTTAACTTCTTCAAAATTTAGATGTTCGACAGGAGCTCCGGTAACGATAAGACCATCTAACTTATTTTCCTTCACCGCTTCCGAATATGTTGAGTAAAAACCTTCAATGTGACCCTTTGGCCAGGTTTTATAGGAATGAGATTCAAGTTTTATCCAAACGGGTTCTATATCTACAAGTGACAGTCCGAGAGGGTTCAGAATATTCATCTCGTATTTCTCGCCTAGTGGCATGATGTTCAATATCCCAATCCGAACAGCATTACCGCCTTGATTTCTGAATTTCTCACTTGAAATCCAATCAAGACCGTTTTTTTCGATTGTGGGTATTTCGTGATAGTCTGGTCTTATTACGAGAGCCATTCAACACCTTGACATTTAATTCTGAACGTACAATCGGAATTCCGATTGTACGTTCAGAAGTTTAATCATTTTATAGAATCAAAGGCTTGTTGGAAATCCTCCTTGATATCATCAATATGTTCCAACCCTACTGAAACTCGGACCATCGTAGGTTCTACTCCCGACGATACTTGTTCTTCTTCAGTCAATTGTTGATGTGTAGTGGAAGCTGGATGTATTACTAAGGTTTTTGCATCACCAACATTGGCAAGGTGACTCGCCAATTGAAGATTATCAATAAACTGGACAGCATCTTCATAGCCACCTTTGAGACTTATCGTAAGCATAGACCCATATCCTCTCTCCAGATATTTCTCTGCGGCTGATTTATACGGGCTGGAGTCTAATCCTGGATAATTTACTGAATCGATTTTAGCGTGTGACTCAAGCCATTTTGCAAGTTCAAGAGCATTAGAACCATGCCTTTCAACCCTCAGGGACAAAGTTTCCAGACCTTGAAGTAGTAGGAAAGAGTTGAATGGGCTAATCGCAGCTCCATAATCTCTAAGAACTTCTACCCTTGACCTTAAACCAAACGCAACATTTCGGTCGTCTGGCACACCAAGCATCTTGCATATGTCGCTTCCAAACCCAAAGGCATCCCAATGAACTAATCCATGGTAGGCTTCGCTAGGTTCAGTGTATAGAGGAAATTTTCCATTACCCCAATCAAATGTGCCAGCATCGACGACTATACCGGCTATGCTAGTTCCGTGTCCGCCGATCCATTTGGTAGCACTCTCAACGATGACATCCGCACCATGGTCAATAGGCCGTATAAGTGCCCCAGCAGCACCCAAAGTATTATCCACAACCAAAGGAATCCCATGGGAATGGGCTAATTCAGACAGAGCCTTAAAATCTGGAATATTGAATCTTGGATTCCCCATAGACTCGATATAAAGCGCCTTCGTATTTTCCTTGATCAAAGCTTCAAATTTCTCTGGCTCGTCTCCGTCTGTGAAACTCACATCTATTCCCAACCTCGGGAACTGAACTTTAAATTGGTTGTAAGTCCCACCATAAAGGAAGGAAGTCGATACGATGTGGTCTCCAGCTTGCATCATATTGGCTACAGCCGCGAATTGAGAAGCCTGACCTGAAGCTGTTGCTAAACCTACTACTCCTCCTTCAAGGGCGGCAACCCGTTTCTCAAAAACATCAGTTGTCGGATTCATAATGCGGGTATATATGTTTCCGAATTCTTTCAGTGCAAATAAGTTAGCCCCGTGTTCAGCGTTATCAAACACAAAGGAAGTGGTTTGATATATTGGTACTGCTCTAGCGTTTGTGGCTGGGTCCGGACTTTGGCCGGCATGCAACTGCAAGGTTTCAAATCTTTGATCGCTCATTTTATCTCCTTAATAACCTATCTCACATTTATTGAAACTTCCAAGATACTGAAAAGCCAAAAAAAAAGGCCCCGCCTCGTTCCTTAGGGGGGCCTTTTCTAATTTCGATTCCCCGCCGAATCAGGTCATAATATCCATGACGCAACACATCATCTCGCACATATTGTCCGATCGACTCATGTTCTCTTGTTGCTGCAAATTCTGCGGTTTCATATCGCGGAAACTCTACCTTCACCTTGGACACATGTCAAATTAACATAACAGTTTAAAAAGCATTACCTGAATTTCACACCCGATACTGAAATCAGACTATTTATCGATTTTGAATATCTTTAACTTGCCGAATTTGGCTTTAATTCGACTGATTGCTCCCTTTTCTAATACATTGGTTTTAGCGCTATCTCCACCAAAGACACCTCGGATTTTAGCCGTTTCAGATTTAGGCAAACCTTTTTCAACGGATGCGCCTTTAACTTTTTGCATTACACTGGATGACCATCCTGAATTTGATTCGAGATTAGGTTCGGAGCCAGATTTCATTCTTTCTTATAGAGAATTATTATTTCCGCTTTCTCTCCAATAATTTCTCATCAACTGCGACATCCATTCCGACTGTGAAGTCTCGCCTCTGGGAGCGAATTCCTTTGCCTATGGCTTGATATCAAGGATCGGTGACCCAGCCACAGCGTCTCGAGCAGATTCCTAGATAGCCTGATCAGTGTCTACGTGAGTCGTAACTCCTTCCTCTGTAAACACCGCATCAATTTCTTTCCTCGTAGCATCACTGAGTTTCCAATCCACCGCTGCTACATTTTCCTTAAGCTCTCTTTCATTTCTAACACCAACCAAGCCCACTGAAACGGCTGAATGACCTAGAGTCCAAGCAATCGCCATTTGTGCCACTGATTTACCATGATCATGTGCAATGACTTTTAATTTATCAACCACCTTCAATTCTTTAGCAAATTCTTCTTCTTGAAACAAAGGAAGTCGAAATGCCATACCACTACTTCTCCAATCACCTTCCCCGAATGTTGTTTCAGGAGTGAACGCTCCTGATAAGAGGCCGAACCCTAGAGTCCCGTATGCCATGAAACCTATATTATTGTCTTTACAATATGGCAAAACTGCTGATTCCATCCGCCTATCAAACATATGGTAGCCAACTTGATTTGCCGCCAAATGTCCATATCCTTCACATTCATCCATCATATCAGGGGTGAAATTTGATACTCCGTAATGTCGAATTTTTCCATCATTTTTTAATTTTTCCAGCGCACGTATTGGTTCTTCAAATGGAGTGTCATGATCTGGCCAGTGAATCAGAAGTAAATCAAGAAAGTCAGTATTCAACCTTTCAAGGCAACCTTCAGCCCTAGAAATAACATGATCGTACTTGGAGTTTCTACCTATATTTTTTCCATCATCATCATATTCAAACCCTACTTTGCTGACGAGAACTATATCGTTTCGCTTATTTCCCAAAGCCTTGCCTAAAAGTTCTTCTGAATGGTATGGTCCGTAAACCTCCGCTGTGTCAAACAAAGTCACCCCATGATCTATTGCGGCACTGACTGCATCACTAGCTTCTTTTACGTCAATATGGCCATACATAGTTGTACTCATTTCCCAAGTACCAAAACCTAACGCTGAGGTATATAGTCCGCTGTCACCTAGTTGTCGCTGCTCCATAACTTATCCTTTTTAATAATGATCTGAGTCTCTACGAAATGTAACACATCTGGTTGAAGTCCTGAGACTCAATTAGCTAGTGCCATTTAGCTTCATATGAACCAAACGGAGAGGGAGGTAACGTCCAGTAAGGAGGGGTGTCGGAAAGCTGAGCGACTGGCCTTGTATAGGAAATCCTTCCATATGGCGAGTCTACCTGCCCCATATAATCTTTTACATCACACTCTTTTATATCTGGGGCAGAAATGGCGTCGAGTCTACCTAAAGACTTCAGCCAATGACCAGTTTGTGACAGCGATAACCTCACTCTCCAGCTGCCACCCTCTCTCCTTTGCTTTAAAATTCCTACCATCGCACCAAAAGCGCCAAGATAGCCAGTACCATGGTCCAGAGCCTGACAAGGCAAGTGGGACATTCCGTCTTGATTTTTCGCCAATCCACCTTCCCTACCTATCCCACTGACGGTTTGAACAATGCTATCGAACCCACGCCTAGTAGACCAGGGACCTTCATGACTGAATGCTGAAATTTCGACACAAACTATGCCTGGTCGGATTTCAGCCATGTCATAAGGAGAAAATCCTTTCGCAGCTATGCTCCCTGGCTTATATCCTTGTATGAAAACATCCGCAGATTTAGCAAGGTCAATAAAAGTCTTTTTATCTTTTTTGTCATTAAGGTTCAGATGAGCCGGATATTTTCCTTTAGCCATGTCCATTATCAAACCATCTATGACGTCTAGATGAGGATCATTTAGCCAAAGAACATTAGCACCGTGCTCAGCGAGTGTTCGCCCTATCAATGGGCCAGCTAATACTTTAGTCAGTTCTAAGACTTTTACTCCTTCCAGTGGCCTATTTGGAGTAGAACAGAAATCAAGAGGGCGAGCATCACCGATTTTCTCTATCTCCATGAGCGGAAGGGCTGACACTGCTTTGCCTTGAGGATGCTCAGACCACTCATCAAGTGTCCGCATCATTGCGGCCGGCAAACCCCTATCGGTCAAATAAGTCTCTGCATCAGAAACTGTCATATTGGAGAGAATGTCTTGCACCCCTTTTTTTGTTGGTTCACAATTGAACGCTTCAATAACACCATATTTATGTGCAGGATAATTACCATGTATTTGTAACCATCCACCATCTCCACATTCATAGAATCCGTGAACTTCTGAGGAGTCATTACTTATTTTACTACTGGCAGAGGTTCTTGATTTATCGCCAATTACTTCAGTGTAACTTTCACTCCTGAAACCTATTGCAGCATGCTTCATATCTACGGAAACATCTTGAGTTCTGCCTGTTCTATATCTCCATATTTCAGAAGCAGCAAGGGCAGAAGCAGCGATAGTTGACTGTGCAACCACCCCAGTTTTGTAAACAGACGGCAATACGGGTTCCAGGCCAGTTAACTGTACCCCTTCAATAATGGCAGAATCTAATCCAGAAAACTCCCATATTTCTTGCAAGGCACTTTGAGAATCAGTTTTGTTATTCAAGTGATTACCCTTCCAGGGCGGCAAATTTACCATATTTCATTAAGTTTTAGGTTCTCCCTTATTTAGGAACAGGCATGTGGATAAAATCAATAAAAACAATGAAATCCCACTAAGCGAATATACCATCGGCAACAAATTTACCGTTATAAAAGAAAGGCCAACCAATGGTCCGAGGGCTGAACCAAAATCCTGAAATGTGTTGTATACAGAAAACACTTGGGATCGTGAGTCATCATCGGCAACTATTCCCACCAAAGTTAATAATTGCATCATTAACATTACACCCATTACAAACACCCATATTAAAACAATGAAAGTACCGATCAATGAATCAAATAGCCCTAATCCTATAAGTCCCATCGAGGTTAACCCTGTAGATATCACCAAAGTCTTATACCTACCATATTTATCAGAGAAATATCCCCCGAAAGGTCCTACAAATACTTCTGCAAAACTTTTCAAACCGAGTGCAAAGCCTGTAACCGTAGCTACCCCTAAAGTAACTATAAGGAAATCAAATTCAAGCCCATATTTATACCTGAAAAAATGTCCCAAGGTGGCCCCCATCAGACCGGAAAACACTAACCCCGCCAGCATACTAGCTACACTTATAATCAGTACTCTAAGATCTTTCAAAACCTCGATAAAGCCAGACACCTTTCTCCCTTTGCTGATCTGTCTATCTTTACTGTGATAACCAGACCCACGGATCCAGAACAAAAAGCTGACCACCGTAAATATCCCAAAAATCATGAATGCGATCTCATACCCCAAATAATCCGACAGAACTCCACCAAACACAGCACCACCAATAGACCCCAATCGGATAATAGATGCGTTGCTGGAGAGATTAAGTCCAATATTTTCACCTGTGCTTTGATCTGAAGCAACCCACTGAGACACCAACCTCAACACTGACCAACAAGCGCCCCAAAGTAGTCGGGCAAAAATCAAAACTACAAAGCTTTTTGAAAATGAATAAGCAATTAACACTCCCAAAGAAGCCAACAAAGATATCCGAAATGGTGTGTACACGCCGTACCTTTCAACAAAAACAGAACTAAGTGGATTTGTGGCCAATCTAACCAATCTGTTTGCTGAAAGTAATACTCCTACTTGTACAATTGTTAACTGCCATAGTTCAGGTCTAGCAGGCATGACTACGTACAACATTGCATCACCAAGCAATGCAGCGGCGACAGCCAGGCTTGTGAGCAGAATAGGCAGAGGAAGTTTCTTAAACTTGTTTGAATTGGCCATGAAATTTATCGGAGGAAAATCTCAGTCCTATGGCTCAGGTGATTTTTTATATACATCATTAAGATTTACTAGAGGTCTGTTTGGTAAATACTATTCAATTTATTCATATTAGCTTCCCGTAATTCATTCTCACTTATACCCAAGTCATAAGCTGGGGAAACTATCATTTCAGCTTCCGTCACATTAATCAGTACAAACCCTGACATGGAATCCAAATAGTCACCGAATACCTGTTCAAATTTCTCAATTAATTGTGGTTCAGCTTCACTTACCTCTATATATTCTGCTATACCAGTGATTCTGGCAGATTTACGAAGAACCAAATCGATAAAACACACTTCAACATTAGGTCTATCTTTTATGTTTTGCACCGTATTAGGAGATCGAATATTAGAAAATACCAACTGATAATCGGAAAGAACCAAAAAAGTAGCTTTAGGAGAAACCGAAGGAGTTCCGTCTGCGTTCACTGTAGCAACCATACCCGCGCTATGGTTGTCTATTAACGTCCTAATATCACGAGTAAGCACCAGATTACGACCTTCCACGCCTCAGGGCTCGCCCGGGAGTTGCTCCAGTATTTTCACCCTTATCAACAACCATCTGCCCATTAACAAAAACGTAGTCGATTCCCTCTGGGTATTGTTTAGGATTATCCTTTGTTGCAAGGGCTTTCACAGTATCTGGATTAAATAAAACCAAATCTGCCTTGAATCCATCTTTCACCAGGCCACGCTTTTGAAGTCCCAGGCGTTGAGCCGGAAAGGACGTCATCTTCCTGATGGCTTCAGGCAAGCGAAGCTGTTTTTCGGCCCTTACGAATTCTGCTAAAACTACAGGAAAACATCCGTAAGTTCTAGGGTTGGGGTGATCTCCAAAAAGTATTGAATCACTCGCTATCATTCCGGCAGGATGAGATACAAATTCAGGAAGGGTTTGAGGGTTAGTGCCAAGACCAACTGTAGATATTCCCAGATTCTCTTCCAGTAACAAATCAAATAGAGCGTCTCGGGAGTCTTGATTTCTCATATTTGATATTTCTGCGATAGATTTACCTTCGTAAATTTTGTTTTTGTGTTGATTAAAGTTAGTGAGCCAATTGTCCTTAATCGACTCTTCTGACATTTCTCTTTTCATTCTGGATCTATCATCCGCATCATCCAATGCTTCAATAAGTCGTTCAGGACCACCATCCTTTGCCCAAAAAGGGAAATCGATAGTAATTGTTGTGCCAGAATAAGGGTAGGTATAACAGTCAAAGGTTACATCCATCCCATTATTCCGAGCATCTTCCACAAGTCCAAGATAATCCAAATGGCTACCATCACCCTGGAATCCTTGGCGAAAATGAGTAAGATGCACTGGGATATCCGCACCTTTTCCAATCTCCAATGCTTCCATCCAAGGTTCCAATCTACCTTTGCTTTTTAGGCTGGCTCTAGTGTGAGTATGGTAAAAGCCACCAAGTTTTGCACTTTCCCTTGATAGTTCAATTAACTCCTCCGTCGAAGCATAAGCTCCTGGTGGATAATCAAGTCCGGTGGAAATACCCCATGCTCCTTCCTCCATAGCCTCTCTAATTACAGACTTCATATTTTCAATTTCAGTCTTAGTTGCTATTTTTTGTCCCCAACCCACTCCCCAAATCCTTACAGGAGAATTGCCCAAAATGTAAGCAATATTAACGGCGACGGTTTCTTCATATTTTTTTAGCAATTCGGCAACGCTAAGCCAATCCGGAGGCATTGGTGGGTACCCATTTAACCCAGAATCCAACCATATGTATCTTTCTAGTTCCTCTGTAGTTTTGAATGGAGCGTGGGAAATTCCATCTATTCCCACTAATTCTGTCGTAACTCCCTGACGTACCTTAGGGTCATGATGGGGCTCTCCTAAAATAGTTAATCCAGTATGAGAATGTAGATCTATAAATCCAGGACTTACCACATATCCAGTAGCGTCAATTTTTGTGACACTTTCCAGATCAGATACATCCCCAAGGTGAACGGAAATTGAATCGCCAGATATACCTACAGAGCCGGCATAACCTACATTACCTGTCCCATCTATGATGGTTCCATTGTGAATAAGTACATCGAGCATTTATCTTCCTCCAGAATCTTTTTGTTAAAACTCCGAGAAAAGGTTGATTGGCATAAGCGATTTTTCGATATTTAGCTCATATGGAAAATACTTATTACAACCACTTCGTCACGGTTTCATAGTCTTTTCGGGTCTTGGGCACTAAGGCTTCAGGATAACCGACCGTTAAGACTCCGGCAATCTTAAGGTCTTCGTCAGTGCCAAGAATCTGATTCATATTTCTAATTTTGGCTACATTACCAGTGGACCAACCTACACCTAATCCCAAAGAAGTAGCCGTTAGTTGAATGTTCTGGATCGCGCAACAGGTAGCTGCATAATTTTCTTCAGCAATTTCTTCATTCTCGCTTAAAAGACTAAATACAAAAATTAAACACGGCGCTTCAGACATCTGATCATAAATACTTTTTTTTTGTCTATCATCTAATTTTTTTTCAGACTTTTCTTCTCTCAGGTCTATCATTTCCTTGGCTATTTCCACTCGCAGAGACGAACCCTTTTCAACCACGTAGAATCGCCAAGGTTCAGTATTCCTATGATTTGGAGCCCATATTGCAGATTCCAATAACATTTCAATATCAGACCGATTTACATCTTTGAGTTGAAATCTTTTGGTATTTCTCCTATTTTTAATCGTATCTATAAGTGAACCATCTGTGTTCATATTTATTTTTGAACTCCTTCAACAAATGTTAGTGCTGATTTAGTATTGAAGTAAGTATATACAAACCATATTAGTAAACGTAGGCAAACGGGATCTTGTTTGAATGTTTTCACTCCGAACTTCTTGAACCCATTATTTCAGTAAGGCTACCAAGAAAGAACTACAGATAGTTATAGAATGAGTCAAATATCAGATCAAATATTTAAGAACAAATCCAAACATGATGAATCCTGGTCAGCTTGTGGTCATATATGTGAATTTGACTCTCAAGTCAGCAGCTATGCGCATAGGAGAAATGGTATCCGAGAAACACACATAATCCTGAGGAAAAAGAAACGGTTATAACCTGGCTATGATTAAATTAAATCGATCATCCTTTCGGCAATCATCATCGTTGTGACATTGGTGTTCGCTCGGATGCAATCCGGCATAATTGAGGCATCTATCACCCTAAGGTTTTCAACGCCGTACACCTCTCCATACTGGTTAACTACTGCCATTTCATCAGTTTCTGGACCCATCTTGCAAGTGGCCGAAATATGTTGATTGGTCGTAGCGTTCCGTAACAGCCATTGGTCTAAGTTTTCATCAGTACTGATGTCTTCTTCAGTCGGATTTAACCTTTCCTCAATTATGTTCTTGAAAGAATTATGGGAAGCTATAGCTATAGCCTTGTGAACAGCTTCTCGACCTCGAAGTCGATCAAACTCTTCAGCATAGTAATTAAAATTTAAATTAGGTTGGACATTCACGTCAGGAGATGCCAGGGTGAGTTCTCCCGACCCTACGGCCAAACTTATTTGTATGGTAATTCTTATTCCTACGGCCTTATCCACATCCCCTTCATGACCATCAGCTTGGATGGCAAAACTGTTCATAGCTAGCTTTATATCATTCCTTATATCCGATCCTTCGGCAGTATACCTAGCCATGACCTGGGACCTGGGATCTCTAGGATTCATAGGATGATCCGGCTTAGTGGCCCATGTTAGCCCCAACATCGGATGGTCTCTCAAATTTTGACCCACTCCTTTCAAGTCATGGAGCACATCAATCCCGTGTTCCTCCAGTTGTTTCGAGGGACCAATTCCTGAAAGCATCAAGATATGTGGTGATGAAACAGCACCCGCGCTAAGGATTATTGAGTCCCCGTAGACCCTGAACCTCTCCCCTTCACTCTCCACCTCCACACCAACCGCTCGTTTATCTTCGAAAAGAATTCTATGGGTCAGACAGTTTGCTCGTATGGTCAAATTTAGACGATGCCTGGCCATCGATAAATATCCGATGCTCGTACTCCATCTAATTCCGTTGGGATTGTTAAATGGAGTAGGCCCCACACCGGCAACATCTGGATTATTTTGATCTTCTCCTTCTGGAAATCCCAGGGCCTTACAGCCCTCATAAAAAGCGATTTGACTAGGCAGCCATTCTTCTTTTTTATAGCGCCTTGCAATAATAGGTCCCTCGTTTCCATGGAAATCGCCTGTATAGTCGAGATCTGTCTCAAGTTTTCTGAAATATGGCAAAGTTTTTTCGAAACTCCATTCGTCATTCCCTTGTCGGGCCCAATCATCGTAATCTTCTGGCATACCTCTCAGAAATACTTGGCCATTAATAGAGCTTGAACCACCAGTCACTTTGCCTCTTGGAACAGCCATAGGTTCAGCAAGCGGAGAAGGGGTTCCCATGAATTGCCAATTATGGTCTTTCGTTATTATGTCAGCACCCGTGGCATATCCATTCCTCACCTCGTCGGGAGTCGAATCAATATCCGGATAATCCGGGCCCGCTTCCAGTAGTAGAACAGAAATTTTGGGGTCTTCCGAGAGCCTTGTTGCAAGAATAGATCCAGCAGAACCTGCACCAATAATTACATAATCATATTTCATTCAAGTTCCCTCTTCGCACAGAAAATCCTAGTACCTTATAACATGCAGCGAAGCATACCATTTTTATGCATATCTAATATCTAGGGAGAGATTGCGGGGATTGAGTTTCCTGGCGCAGTTAATGAATCGTAGCTGCTGCTGGGATAGTTAATTTTCATCTCAATATCCAACCATTGTCGTGCGCGGTATGATGTGAGTCGTTTATCTGAATAAAGTCGAAGGAAATGAAATGACAGAATATAAGACTCTTAAGGCTCGACTAGATAGTGGAGATACCATTATCCACGACGCGGCTGTCAGCACTGAGTTACATTCAATGGGGGTACCAATGGACTATATTGCCTGGAGTGGGCCCTCCAATTACACTCATCCTTCAAGCGTCATACAGATGCACCAACGGCATATAAAAGCTGGTGCAGACATTATCACAACAAATACATGGTCGACGTTACGGCCAACATTGGAGAGAGCCGGATATGGGGATTTTGTACGGGAAATCAATACCCGAGCAGTACATTTAGCACAGGAGGCAAGAGGACGATCATCCGAAGAAAGAGACATATATGTCGCAGGCTCCTTATCAAGCAATATAACAGGACGAGATCCAAGGACAGGGGAGATGGGATTTCCAGCTTTCTCATCTACCCCTGGGGTATCTGCTGAAGAACTAAAAGATCACTATCAAGAAGTAACAGGCATAATGGCTGAGGCCGGAGTAGATTTTTTCATAATCGAAGCCATGGGACGCGACAATGAGGCCAGAATAATTCAAGCTGAGGCAGCAAAAGAAACGGGTCTGCCAGTTTGGATAGGATTGAACGCACATGTGGACCAAAATAATGCAGTCATGCTTGGAGGACAGCAAAGTCCAACACATGTCGCAGAAGGTAAGACCTATCCTGGCGCAAGAAAGCTAAGAGAGGACATGACCTTATCCGAAGCTATAAGAGAGGTAATCACCGTCGGCCCAGATGTTTTAGCCATATTCCATTCACGCATTGAAAACGTCAATAGGGCTGTAGAGGTAGCACTGGAAGAATGGTCTGGACCTCTTATGGCATACCCGGATGCAGGGGCAACAGATTTATTAATTAAATGGCGGGACCTAACAAAGTCAAATGAAGAATCGACTGAAGATTACCTTAAGGCAGCAAAAAACTGGGTAAACCAAGGAGTACAGATAGTTGGAGCCTGCTGTGGATTTGGAGTCGAATACATCAAGCCACTGCGACAGTCTATACCTAAAAACATTTAACCAGTTACACTTAATTTCCGCTTTTTATATATAATGAAATCCACGTCCAATTGATGCACAGAGTATCGATTTCACGATCACCATATCCTTCACTATCGAACCAGTAAAAGGAGTAGATGTATGGGTAAGAGTTTAGGACCTATAAAAAGATCTCGAAGGTACCAAGACATTCTCACCGACATATCTGACGGTGCTAAGACGATCCTCCTGGATGGGCCAATTTCTACAGAGCTCGATACAAGAGGGGTTACTATGGCATCTGGTAAGGCACGACGTGCAGCTATAGATGATACCGAGGCTCTCATTCAAGTGCATTGTGATTACATCAATGCCGGAGCCCGAGTCATCACAACACACACCTTTGGAGGTAACCGAGACCGACTCGGTCCAGACTTTGAGGCCCTGACTCGTGGAGCAGTAGAGTGTGCAGAGGAGGCTCGTAGAAGAACAGGAACGGAAGATAGCGTCATAATAGCAGGAAGCATTGCCTACCACACTGCACAAGGATGGGGTAAATGGGACCCGAAGCAAGATCCAAAATCCTGGGAAAACGATATCAAGGATTTAGTGACACTTCTTACAATTTCTGGAGTAGATGTGATGCTGCTTGAGATGGTTGGCGGGCCAACTTTTACCGTTCCAATTATTAGAGCAGTTCAGGATAGTCGAATGCCATTCTGGGTGGGATTCTCAGCCTTTGATGATGAGAAAGGGGTTCTACGTGTCTTTGACAATCCTGCTACTCCCGTTGACGATGCCCTGCCAAATCTTATCCGACTTTCCATTGAGGGAGAAGATAAAGCATTTGCAAATGGTAGTGAGAGTGGTGTAGACATAATTGGCGCCATGCATTGCAAACCATCTAGTCTAGGAAATGTTCTCGAATCGGTACAAGCATCCGGTTGGGAAGGGCCAATGCTTGCCTACCCAGACGATGTACGTGAATGGGATCCTTCCACCTCCAAACTTGTGGCCGGGAACGACCCTGTGGATGTGTACTGTGACCATTCCTTGCAATGGAGATCCGATTTCCCTAAGTGTACTGTTCTTGGAGCGTGCTGTGGATTCTCAGTAGAGCATATTGCTGCCCTAAACCAACGTATCAGTATCTAAATTTAGACGTTGAATGCCAGGTAGCGAACATTCGCCATAGGATGCGTTTACAGGCTACTTTTAGCGAGGAAAACGTGACTCATAAACCAATAACTTCAGAAATCGGTTACGAAATATCGAATCCCACTGGATTATCTATCTCACCGGACGGAAATTTGGTTGTCTATGGGGTATCAAAGCCAGACAAAAAATTAGGGATATCACAAAACTCGCTTTGGATCAAAAATCTAAATGTCCCGGAGTCCCCAAATCGCGAATTAACCAATGGCAGTTCGGATGTGAATCCCAAATTTTCACCAGACGGCTCATCAGTTGCCTTTTTAAGGGTTGATTCCGAAGGAAAAAACCAGATTTGGATTTTGCTGATGTCTGGCGGTGAAGCAGCCATGGTTACTTCCCTAAGGGAGAGTGTTAGAGATTTCTCGTGGAAACCTGACAGTACTGGATTTGCTGCAGTATCAGATGTCGATCCAGAGTATAAAGATCAGAGTGACGCCGATGAAATCGAGGTGGTTTCAGTAACGCGAATCAGGTATAGGCATGATGAATTAAGATGGCGCGGCAACAGTGTTACCCAGATTTTTGAGGTTGATATAGCTACCAAAGAATCAAAACAACTAACCTATGATGACGGTGATCAAGGAATGCCTTCATGGTCACCTGACGGATCGAAATTGGCTTTCATCTCGGATGCGATTCCAGAAAGGGACTTTCACGCCCAAAACGAGGTAAGAGTAATGGAGGTACATTCAGGAAAAACTGAGTGCTGGTCTAAGGGAATCGCTGATGCATGTTCAGTTAGCTGGCTCCCTGATGGTAAATCTCTTGCAATCATAGGCTCAGAGGATATTCGCCTCCACAGTTATTACCAGGGATCTGTCTACGTACTTTCGTCTAATTCCAGTCCAATTAAGGTCACAGACGACCGAGTCGCTCCTATTGGAGGAAGCCATCCCGCCAAAAACGGATCTCCCATGCAAATCGATGAAAATGGAGTAATTTTATTTACAGGTCAATCTAAAGGTGAATCTCATATATATAAGGCAAAATTGGGTGAAACTGGTCAGGAAAAAATAATTACTTTAGGTGGGCAGTTAGCAGCATGTGAATTCGATACTTTGCGCAAAACTTTCGTATGCATTTACTCTACGCCGGAAAGACCTCCCGAAATTTTCCAAGGCAATTTCCCAGGTGAAACTTTGCGGATGATAAGCAACCTTAACGGTAGCTATTTCTCAGGTCGAGCGGTTGGAAAAACGGAAAAGTTTTCTATAACCAGATCAGGCCTGGCTATCGAATCGATACTACTTTACCCTGCGAAGTTCGATTCATCGAAAAAATATCCACTTGTAGTGAATATTCACGGAGGTCCGCATGGATTATTCTCTAACTCATTTGACATAACCAGGCAGCTGCTCTCATCGAAGGAGTACTTGGTTTTAGCTGTGAACCCAAGAGGCACATCGACATACGGGAAAGATTATATGCGACGCGTCCTCGGAGACTGGGGAGGGGAAGATTACAATGACATAATGGCGTCTCTAGACCATGTTTGTGAGCAAAATTATGTCGATCCTGAAAAACTAGCGGTCACTGGATATAGCTACGGAGGCTTTATGAGCTCCTGGATAATCGGACACACAAACCGATTCAAATGTGCGGTAATCGGAGCTCCGGTAACTAATCTCGCCTCTTTTTATGGAACCGCCGATATAGGCGTTAATTTTAGTGAAAGACAGATGGGCGGAAGTAGACTAGATATCAAAAATGAATACGACTTTAGGTCACCACTTACTTATGCTGAAAATGTTGATACTCCTGCCCTACTCATGCACGGTGACTCTGATTACCGTGTGCCGATCTCACAAAGTGAAGAATACTTCGTAACTCTAAAAAGATTAGGAAAGATAGTCGAATTTGTCCGTTTCCCAGGCCAAAATCACGGGCTTATGCGAACAGGAGATTTAAAAATGCGCAAAGAATACTTAACAAGAATGCTTCAATGGATAGACAGATACACATAACAATTTTAAAAGCTCTAGTTTATGGTCTAATTAGCTGAGATACAGGTATATCTATGGTGACTAACAAATCAATTACTGATTTTCTCTTTAAAGTCCATATTGCTATTTTGTCCATAGGTAGAAAAGATAATTCCCCTCACTCGACGCCGGTCTGGTATCAGTATGAATCGGATTACACTGTGTGGTTTTTGGCAAGCAAGGGAACACAGAAAAGTAAACTCCTCGAAATCGGTAAAGCGGTGTCGTTAGTCGTTCAAACAGAAAGTGACCCATATCAGTATGCAAGTATAGAGGGGCATATTACAAACATATCCGAGGGTGATATGGAGAAAGATCTACGTCCTATCGCAAAACGCTATCTAGGTGAAGAAGGTGGAGATGAATTCGTGGCCAGTTTCGAAGAATGGAACAGTAGCCGATATACCGTTGCAATAGATAAAATCATGACAATGGGTATTTCTGATGACTAAATTCGATGGAGAGAGATATGAGTATAACCCCGTTTGTAGAATATGAAGAGGCATCCGAAGAGGTTAAGTCAGTCTATGACGACATAATGGCAACCAGGGGTTCAGATTGGGTCAATAACTTCTGGAAAGCTCTTGCCACCCAGCCAGACCTATTGAGACGAACGTGGCTAGGTGTCAAAGCCGTCATGGCTGACGGGGCCGTGGACTCACTCACCAAAGAGCTGATCTACATAGCTATCAGCGCTAGCAACAGTTGTGACTATTGCACTAATAGCCATACCGCTGGAGCCCGTGCCAAAGGTATGACAGATGAGATGTTTGCCGAAGTCATGGCAGTGGTAGGTATGGCAAACCAGACCAACTCTTTAGCCAACGGTTTTCAAGTTGAGGTCGATGAGCAATTTAAGAACGGTGGGAGAGCCTAATACCAACATTTTGTTTCATGATAACTTATTCAACTCTAGAATATTTCCTCTCTCTTAGCTTTTGCCTTTTCTTGGTCAATCTCGATCGTTTCCCTTAGGCTAAAGGTAACGACGATTCTACCGAATTGTGAGCCTCCTCAAATAACCGGATAATTCAAAGGTAATCCAGAGGCCTTAATGTTGTATCTGCTTATGTGCCATCTACCAAGGTTCGCACTCAACAAATCATCTAGATTCTCTCCGCAAAAAGCGATATTAGTTGGGGCCGCCATAAGAGTCCCTTCATAGTCATGAGCCAAAATTTCCAAGGTCCCTTTTAGGTCCAGTCTATATATGGTGTCGGGTCTATAACATGAAATATATAGTTTGCCATCAGAATCAAACGCAACCCCATCCGGAACAGAGTTTGGTATTTCAACTACTAGTTCAGGAGTTCCTGATTTCCCTTCAGAGCCGATGGGAATTCGTTCTATTCGAGGCGGGTTCAAACTAACTGCCACGTATAGATAGGATCCATCCGGGGAGAGGCATATTCCATTTGGAAAAGTTTTTATATCTTCGGACCATATTCTGGTGATGCCATTTTGTTCAATAATAAATATTCTCCCATTATCTTTTCCCCACTCTCCAGAATCTGTCACGTATAAATTTCCATCCTTGTCAAAGGCAGGATAATTAGGGCCTATCATGGAAACATCGGGGGTTCCAGAAGAATACTCACTAATAATGCCAGCAGAATTCGCCTTAAAAACCTTGTTAGCGCTACAAAAATACAAATTCCCTGAACCATCTTGACACATTCCCCCTACAAAATGAGGTGCTTGCGAAAACTGTTCAAACTCATTTTTGTTTACATCTATTCGATACAGCTGACCCCCTTCACCTCCTGCATAGGCATAGCCATCACTCCCCCAGGTTACACATTCCGGGTGATCAAGACCTTCAGCAAAACCTCCTACACAATAGGAAACATCCTTTTTGACGTTCAATATCGACATAAAATCCCCTATGCGAAAAACTAGTACACATTTTCTCTAACCTATCCAAACAGTCCCTACACTATACCGCCTAGTGCGATCGTACAGGTAAATAAATAA
>TARA_B100000686_G_scaffold43558_1_pt1 | contig 24003 bp, 24 predicted proteins | sample TARA_B100000686 | Tara Oceans TARA_B100000686 (sample SAMEA2622733) | marine metagenome | biome: marine biome (ENVO:00000447); feature: marine epipelagic mixed layer (ENVO:xxxxxxxxx); material: "saline water (ENVO:00002010), including plankton (ENVO:xxxxxxxx)" | depth 150 m | reverse complement strand
CCCGCCAAGACGATCAGAGATCGTGTTGAGAGCGGCTTGCAGTTAAATGCCTGGTCCCGTTCTTCAGCACTGACCTCTCCCTCGCGCTCATCCAACATGCGGACGTAGCCACCCAGGGGGATTGCCCCAACAGCATATTCGGTAGCTGTACGGTCTTTCTGCCAACTCCAAATCGTTTTGCCGAAACCGACTGAGAATTTGAGGACGCGTACATCCAGCCAGCGAGCAACAATAAAATGACCGAATTCGTGGAAGCTGACCAGCACGGCCACCGCAACAAGGAAAAACAGCGCGTTATTCAGAAAATCCATCGGGTGTCTATTTTACTGCGCTAAAGTTGGCACTCAGTGCAGAATCCCACGGATGATGTCGTCGGCCACGATGCGCGTCTCCCGATCGATCCCGATCACCTGGACCAGCTCAGTAATCTCCCTCGGGTCATGCCTCTCGAGGCTTCTGTCAACTATCTCAGGGATGAAGCCGAATCCGATTCGACCCTCCAGAAAGGCCTGAACAGCCACTTCATTTGCAGCATTAAGAACAATAGGTGCGCTACGACCTTCCTTTGCAGCTTGCCGGGCAAGCTTGAGACTCGGAAAACGTTCAAGGTCAGGCAGCTCAAACTGCAGTTGGCCGATCTCGGTGAGATCTATCCCTGCGACTCCAGAAGGCATTCTATCCGGGTATGCCAGTCCATGAGTGATTGGGACGCGCATATCCGGGCTGCCCATCTGTCCGATTAGAGATCCATCGCTAAAATACACCACAGAGTGCAGTACGCTCTGCGGATGAATAACGACCTCGACCTGACTCTCATCCAAGCCGAACAAAGTGCAGGCCTCGATGAGCTCAAGGCCTTTATTCATCAGTGTGGCCGAATCTACCGAGATTTTCGGACCCATATTCCAAGTCGGGTGGGCTAGCGCTTCATTCGGTGTTGCTTTGGCGAGACCTGAAGCGGTCGTCCTGAGGAACGGACCGCCGGAGGCCGTTAGGGCAATACGGGATACGCCAGACCTTCCCGGACCTGCGCGGATGCCCCGTCCCGCGGCAACATCTCGCTGCACCTCGAGCGGCAAGCATTGGAAAATAGCGTTGTGCTCACTATCGATAGGCAGCAGGCATGCCCCCGATTCTGCAGCGGCGTCGCGTAGGAGGTGCCCACACATGACGAGCGGCTCTTTGTTCGCGAGCAGAACTCGCTTTCCCGCTCTCACGGCGGCCAGCGTCGATTGGAGGCCAGCAGCACCAGAAACACCTGCAATCACGGTGTGCACGTCAGGGTGGGTAGCGGCTGCCACCAGACCCTCATCGCCTCCCACATAATAATCGGCTTGGAACTCTGGCGGAGAATCTAAGCCGGCATCCTCGACCGATTCGGGTGCGGCTGCCACCAAAGCCGGGGAAAATTCATTGACGAGCCTGCTCAACGCGCCTATCTGATTCCAAGCTGTCAAGCTGACCACCTTGAACCGGTCACCCTGCAGTCGCAGTACCTGCAGTGCGCTGGCTCCGATGGAGCCGGTCGCCCCGAGCACTGCCACACCGATTCGGTCACCCATCAAGTTCTCCGCACCCCATCAGAAAAACAGGCTTAAGCCTGAAAAAACAGGAATAGCGCCGAGTAGACTGTCGATCCGGTCCAGGACACCTCCGTGTCCGGGCAATAAAGTGCCGCTGTCCTTTTTGCCACTCGTCCGTTTAAGAATGCTCTCGAAAAGGTCGGCCAGAATAGCTGCAAGCGCCACGAGTGCAAGTGTGCCGAAGATCACTCCCGGGTGAAAAGGCACCCCAAACAACCAGAAAATTGCTGCACCAGTAGATACCGCCAGCAGGAATCCTGCCAACGCCCCCTCCCAGGTTTTTCCCGGACTGATCGTGGGTGCGAGCCGAGAACGACCGAAACTCCGACCACCCAAATACGCTCCAATATCTCCAACCCAGACAACCACAAGGACCGTCAGCAACAATAGCGCACCCTGATTGGGTTGTCCGTGAAGGTAGGGTATCAGCCCCAATGCGGGGGTAATGGTGAAGAATCCCAAAAGGGATCCCGGTGAAAGCGGTGCACCGATTTTTCTAATCACTAAAGCGCCAACCCAGGCGAGCAGACCGGTCCACAATGTCGCAACCACAGCGACCGCGAAGGCGCTTTTTTCGAAGAGCGTCCAAAGCAGCAGAACCCCTATCCCAATGAGCAAAGCATATCCCCACTTAAAAGCGGCCCCTGGTATTGGGTTGCGAAGATTTACCCATTCGAGACCTGCTAAGAAGCCTATTACGGCTGCGATCCCGGCGATAGCGATCGTAGGTAAGAACAACAGCGCAACGAGCGCGACGGCGGCAAGCACCAGTCCGGTAAGAACTCTCGTGCGCAGCATCAGGTGGTTCTGGACCAGGCCTGTATTTGATCACCCGTTTGTCCAAACCTGCGCTGCCGACCTTGGAATCTTGCGATGGCCTCCCAAAAGACGCTTTCGTCAAAATCTGGCCATAGTTTTTCAGTGAAGACCAGTTCCGTATAGGCCAACTGCCACAACAGAAAATTACTCAGCCGTACCTCACCTCCAGTCCGGATAAGAAGGTCGGGATCCGGAAGATCATACGTGCTCAAGGCGTTTTGCAGAGTGCTTTCGGTAATACTCTCAGGGGTGATCTTGTTTTGCATACAGGATTCAGCCAGCCATCGGGCAGCGAGCACTAACTCCTGACGGGCTCCATAGTTCAGAGCAATGGTCAGCGTCAGTTTCGCGTTGCCGGATGTTTTTTCTACCGCGCCGTCAATCGTATTTGCCAACTTGTTGCCGAAGGAGGACGGATCCCCGATTACATTGAGTCTCACCCCTTTCTCATGCAGACGATCCAATTCCTTCTCCAACGAGAGCGCTAGCAGCTGGGTGAGAAACCGGACTTCCTCATCTGGTCGGCGCCAGTTTTCACTGCTGAACGCAAAAAGTGTGAGGTAAGGGATTCCCGCATCACCACACAGTGCAGTTGCGGTCCGGGCAGCTTCGACCCCACGCCGATGGCCTTGAACTCTGGCTTGACCACGCGCCTTCGCCCACCGGCCGTTGCCGTCCATGATGATGGCAACGTGCTGTGGGAGTCCGGCAGAGGCGGAATGCACATCCCTGGTTAAGGGACTCGACGACTCTGAATCTGAGGGCCCGCTCAACCTCAGACCTCCATTACCTCGGCTTCTTTCTCCGCAACGAGGCTGTCGATCCGTGCTACCGACTGATCCGTCAGTTCCTGCATCTGGGTCTCTGCGCGTTTTTCTTCATCCGCACCAATCAGTTTCTCTTTTACCAACTCGCGAAGGTCACCTAATGCATCCCGTCTGATATTACGGATAGCAATTTTCCCGTTTTCGCCTTCTTGTCTGACAACTTTCGTCATCTCTTTACGGCGTTCCTCGGTAAGGGCTGGCAATGGAATCCGGATCACCTCACCCGCCGTCACGGGATTCAATCCAAGCTCTGATTCCATGATGGCTTTCTCGATGACCGGAATCATGTTTTTTTCCCAGGCCTGAATAACAAGCGTTCTGGCGTCTCCAACGCTCACGGTGGCGGCTTGGCCGACCGGAACGGAACTACCGTAGTAATCAACCTGAATATGGTCCAAAAGCGCGGTGCTGGCGCGGCCTGTCCGAATTCTGGAGAACTCCGTTGCGACAGACTCTGTACTTTTTTGCATGCGGACTTTTGCGTCCTCGAGAATTTCATCGATCATGATCACCCCCTAAAACATCCACCAGTGTGCCCACGGAATCTCCCTTAATCGCCCGCTCCAGATTACCCTCGACCGCCAGATCGATCACGCGGAGGGAAAGTCCATTCGCGCGGCATAAAGTTAACGCCGTTGCATCCACTACCTGAAGCTGATTGGAAAGAGCAAAGTCATAACTAATGTGATCATAACGCACAGCATCCGGGTGCTGTTCGGGATCATCGCTGAAAACGCCATTCACGCGGGTCGCCTTGATCACGGTATGGGCCCCCAATTCCAGCGCCCGCAGACAAGCGGTCGTATCCGTCGTGAAAAACGGGTTTCCGGTTCCACCGGCCAGAATGACCACCACGCCCTGCTCCAACCAGGCTCGGGCGGAATCTGGGTCGTACTGATCGAGCATTCCGCCAATCGGAAAGGCGCAGGCTGATTCAGCCGCCATCCCCGCCTCTCTGAATGCGTCGCGCAGCGCGAGGGCGTTCATTGCGGTTGCGAGCATACCGATCTGGTCACCGGTGACCCGATCAATGGAGGTTGGCAGGATTCTGCCGCCGCGGAAAAAATTTCCCCCTCCTACAACGACGGCGACTCCATTCGCACTGCGTTGAGCGCGCTTCAGTTCTTGTGACACCGCTGTCAGTCGTCCGGCGCTGAAACCCGAGCCGCCCTCTCCTGCTAGGTATTCGCCGGAGAACTTGACGAGAAAACGGTTGGGCACTGCGTCACCGTTTTCTTTCACAACTTAACCGCCCTGAGCCTGAGCCATAACCTCTGCGACAAAGTCATCGGAACGCTTTTCCAGACCTTCCCCCACTTCGAAGCGGTGCATCGAGAGTACGCGAGTGCCATTCGCCGAAAGCAGTTGGCCTACGGTCTGATCTGGATTCTTGACGAATGCTTGTCCGACCAACGTATTTTCTTTCAGAAATTTGTTTATTCGGCCCGACACCATCTTCTCAACGATCTCGGCTGGCTTACCGCTTTCGGCTGCCTGAGCCGAATAAATATCACGTTCTCTCTGAAGGACGTCTGCGGGCATGGCGTTTTCGTCAATACAGACCGGACGGCTGGCAGCGACGTGCATCGCGATGTCCCGTCCGACTTCCCCTTTTTCAGAGGCATCCAGCTGAACCAGCACACCGATCCGGGAGCCATGAACATAACCGGCCAGCGTGCCGGCCTCCCCTTCAATTAATTCAAAACGACGCAAAGAGATGTTCTCACCGATCTTAGCGATCAGTTCCTGCCGGGCGGCCTCGACCGTCTGCCCCGAACTTAATTCCAGTTGAGCCGCGTCTTCGACTGAACCGGGGCGATCCCGCAACAAAGCACCTGAAATCGCTTTCGCGAAACCCTTGAAGGAGTCATCCTTGGCGACGAAGTCTGTTTCGCAGTTCACTTCGACCAGCACAGCCGACGAACCCTCTTCGTCCAGACACAGCTCGACCACCCCTTCGGCGGCAATTCTGCCGGACTTCTTCTCAGCGCTGGCGGCCCCCTTTTTCCTCAACAGCGCAATGGCTTCATCAAGGTTTCCGCCCGTCTCAGTGAGTGCTTTTTTACACTCCATCATCCCGGCTCCGGTACGTTCACGCAGAGCCTTAACTTCGGTCGCTGTGATTGCCATTTCTCTTCCTCTGGAAATATAACTTAGGCGGTCAATCTAACTTGTAGAATCTTTTGCGGTCTCAGCCCCGGAACCGCTACCCCGCTCTGCAGCAGCGCTCGAGTCAGCCATCCCGTCTGCTATGGCCGCTGCCTCTTCCATTACAGCGGGGACCGCCGATGCAGGTTCATCTGCTTTGGACGAAGCCGCACTGGTAAGGCCGGCGGTGACGGTTGCCGTATCACCGGACTCATTGGACACTTCGACATAATCGTCCGCGTCACCCTGCAGGATTGGGGCTGCTGCGGCGCGTGCGTCTAGGACCGCGTTGGCCGCCTCCTGAAGGTAGAGTCGAATCGCCCTAATCGCGTCATCATTCCCAGGAATGAGGTAATCAATTCCTTCCGGGGAACTGTTGGTATCACACACCCCGACCACAGGGATACCAAGCTTCCGCGCTTCGGATACGGCGATTCGTTCATGATCGACATCGATGACAAACAGCGCATCGGGTAAGCCTTTCATGTCCCGGATACCGGACAGGCTGCGATCCAATTTGGCGCGCTCGCGTTCAAGCATCAAGGTCTCTTTTTTGGTCAGTCCCACCGTCGCACCACTGGACGCCATTTCATCGAGCTCAACTAGCCGGGCGATGGAATTCTTAACTGTTTTGAAATTGGTTAACATCCCGCCCAACCAACGGTGATCAACGTACGGACAATTGCAACGCTGAGCCTGCTCTCGAACGATCTTGCCGGCTTGGCGTTTTGTGCCGACAAACAGAATCTTGCCGCGATCGGTCGCGACGCTTCCGAGGAAGTTCAACGCATCACGGAACATGGGCAAGGTCCGTTCAAGATTAATAATATGAATCTTGTTTCGGGCGCCGAAGATATAGGGACCCATTTTTGGAGACCAGAACCGTGTCTGATGGCCAAAGTGAACGCCAGCCTCTAACATCTGGCGCATAGAAACGTCAGTCATTGCTTGCTCCTGTTGGGTTGCTGTTCAGTGCAGCCGGGAGCGCCGACCAGGCTATTAACGGGCCTGGCACCCGGGCGCTCGACGTAGGGACTGCACCAGGATTAGGGCGCATTATTCTACTCTACGCACTCGATAGTTGCCACCCAAACCTGAACCCAACCCCGGATCCCGGCTTGCCGGGTTACACACGGTGATTCGTCTAAAATGTACCCAAACCAGACAGGATTCCAATGGCTATTCATCTAAAAACCGATGATGATCTTTTCCGGATGCGAGCTGCCGGACAACTGACCCGCAGTGTTCTGGACATGATTGGTCCTTTCGTCACGCCCGGCGTGACCACCGGGGAACTCGATAAGATTTGCCACGACTTCATCACCAATTCGCTTCAGGCCATCCCGGCTCCCCTTAACTATCGCGGGTTCCCAAAATCGATCTGCACCAGTGTAAATCACGTTGTCTGCCATGGAATTCCGGGAGAGAAACGCCTCAAAAATGGTGATATCGTCAACATCGATATCACCGTTATAAAAGATGGTTTCCACGGGGATGCCAGCCGAATGTATGCGGTGGGCAATCCCCCGATCCTGGCCAAGCGGTTGATGGAAACAGCTAAAGAGTGCCTGCAACGGGGTATCTCTGTGGTGAGGCCTGGCGCCCGGCTCGGGGATATTGGCTCCATCATTCAAAACTACGCAGAGGCCCAGGGCTTCTCAGTCGTCCGGGAATACTGCGGGCACGGGATCGGACGCGGTTTCCATGAGGATCCGCAGGTATTGCACTATGGCACCTCTGGAGAGGGTATTGAGATTGTCCCAGGAATGACTTTCACCATTGAGCCCATGATCAATGCAGGGAAAGCCCAAACGCGCTTATTGTCAGACGGCTGGACAGTGGTCACCAAAGACCATTCTCTAAGCGCTCAATGGGAACACACCCTGGCCGTAACAGATTCAGGTGTCGAGGTTTTGACCGGGGACACCTGATGCGCCCAAATTCAAGAATCAGAGCTTAGCAGTGGTTCAGCGGACGTTGCGGCTGCACTTCGACGAGCAAGCCACGGGCTTAGCCGAACAATGCAAGGCCCAGCTCGTCGAGGCGAGAGTTCAAATGTTGGCCGCCCACACGGCCAGGGTGCGCCCGGAGACCCTTTTAAGGTCATACAGTAACTTCATTGACGCAATGCTCTCTTCCTTGTGGGAGAGTTCTGTCGCGAGCCCATCGAACCGTTCGCGAATTGCCCTGGCTGCGGTTGGGGGCTATGGACGCAGAGAACTCCATCCGGGTTCTGATATTGACCTCCTGATTCTTCGAGCGCGCGAGGATTCGAATCGCGAATCTACGAAGATCGCGGATTTTATCCGGTTTCTCTGGGACATTGGCCTCCAGGTGGGTCATAGCACCCGGACCCTACAGGAATGTGCCGATCAGGCGCGTGCAGATATCACGGTGGTGACCAACCTGATGGAGGCCCGCTATCTCTCCGGGGATCCGGAACTCCTTTTTAGGTTGAGTGCCAGAGTGGCGCCCGAGCGCATGTGGTCGCCGCGTAGATTTTTCGAGGCGAAACGGCAGGAACAAGTGCAGCGCCATCAACGCTATGGAGAGACTGCCTACAACCTGGAACCGCATATCAAGGAGGGTCCAGGCGGTTTACGCGACATTCAGACCATTCAATGGGTTGGCCATAGATACTTCGGCACCCCGAACCTGCAGAAACTGTCGGAGGAGGGTTTTCTGACGAAAGTAGAAGTCCACGAACTGCTCAAAGGCCGTGAACTGCTTTGGCGGCTGCGGAATGGATTACATCTTCTGACCAATCGATGCGAAGACCGCCTGCTTTTTGACTACCAGCGCGAGATCGCGGACCAGTTCGGATATCGCGACGGAGCCCAACTCGCGGTGGAAAAACTGATGAAACGCTACTTCAGGACCGTAAAACAACTGCGTGTCCTCAACGAGATTCTGCTTCAGCATTTCGAAGAAGCGATCCTGACCACCCGAAAAAGACGTGTCACTTCCATTAATCGGCGCTTTCGCGCTGTCGACGGTCTGTTAGAGACCGCTAACCCCAACGTCTTCAAGCAACAGCCTTTTGCGCTCATGGAAGCCTTTCTGTTGCTGATACAGGAACCACATATTCGGGACTTTCGAGGTGATACGGTCCGTCTCATTAGGACACATTTGAAGCTGATCGACGCGAACTTTCGACGGGATATCCGTTGCCGGTCCCTGTTTATGGAGATTCTCAAGGCCCCAAGCGGACAGACCCGTGCGCTTCGAAAAATGGATGCCTATGGTGTGCTCGGTGCGTACCTTCCAGCCTTCGGCCGCGTGGTGGGACAAATGCAGCATGATCTCTTCCATGTCTATACCGTGGATGCGCACCTGTTATTTGTCCTGCGGAATCTTCGCCGAATGGATAGTCCACAGCACGATCATGAATTACCCGCCTGCAGTCGGTTGATGCAAGGGCTATTCAAGAAACATCGGCTATATCTTGCGGCCCTGTTTCACGACATTGGCAAGGGTCGAGGAGGAGATCACTCAACATTGGGTGAACGCGATGCTTTGCGGTTTTGCCGTACCCATGATCTCAGCGACTACGATTCCAGGTTTGTTGCCTGGTTGGTACGGACCCATCTCCTGATGTCCTGGGTCGCTCAGCGGCAGGATATTTCGGATGCTGATGTGATCGACCAATTCGCTGCCGAAGTGGGTGATCAGGAACGGCTGGATAACCTGTATCTTTTAACCGTTGCCGACATGAGGGGTACCAGCCCCAAAGTCTGGAACGACTGGAAAGCCAAGCTGCTACAGGACCTGTATCACGAGACCAGCCAGGCACTTCGCCGGGGAAAAGGTCAGCCGGTTCAGGTGGACGCGCGAATTCGGGATATTCAGCAGGAAACCCTCCAGATTTTTGACTCGGAGTCGCAAGCCCGGATCCGCCAGCTTTGGGCTCAATTTGATCAGGACTATTTCTTGCGCAACAGTCCGGAGGCATTGGCCTGGCATGCCACGTTACTCCTGGAAAGGCGTGCTGCGGAGTTTCCCTTAATCGACATTCGAAACGACTCCCCCTCGGGAACAGCTCGCTTCCTCTTTTGTTGTCCCGATTCGGAAGATCTCCTGTGCCGCGTGACAGCTGGACTGGATCGGCTCAACTTGAATATTGTCGATGCCCGGGTTCATCGACTTTCGTCGAATCTCGTCATTATGACTTTCGTTATCCTGACCACACAGCATGAGACCGCGAAACAGTTTGAGCTTGACGGCGCAGTGGAGCGACTTCGCGCCAATCTCCTTGCCCGGAATTGGGAGCTGCCGGAGCGGCGCGGGAGAGTCCCCCGAGCGCTCAAGCATTTTCCCATTGAGACTACCGTGCGGTTTTCCGATACGGAGGGACAAGATGGTCCCACTGTCATGGAGGTCGTTGCACAGGACCGTCCAGGGTTACTGCTGCAAGTTGCAAAGGCGCTGCTTTCCTGCAAAATACACCTCGCGAACGCAAAGGTCGGAACATTCGGCGCGCGAGCCGAGGATATCTTTTATGTTACCGATCGGGATGGTCTCCCCGTGACGGATACCGCCCAGCGTGAATTGATCGCAGATCGGATTCGGTCGGCATTACCTTAATAACAGACGCCCTGTCCGGCAGCCCCCTTACAGGAAACTTCGATGCCCAACATACAAAAAACTATTGAAACCGCTTTTGAGAAACGAGCCGAGCCTGGGCTCGCGGATACCCCGGGTCTGCGGGACGCGGTCGATGAAGTCATCGGTCAGCTTAATGCCGGGACGCTGCGCGTAGCCGAACTGAGTGGCAAGGACTGGATTGTTAATCAGTGGGCCAAAAAAGCCGTCTTGCTGTCATTTCTTCTTCAGGAGAACCAGGTTGTCGACGGTGGTGATACCCGCTACTTCGACAAGGTGCCAGGCAAGTTTGATCACTTTAACCATAGAGATTTTGTTTCCGGGGGTTATCGCGTGGTCCCGCCTGCGATGGTCCGCCGGGGCGTATACATTGGCCAACGCGTCGTCCTGATGCCCAGCTACGTCAATATTGGAGCCTATGTTGATGATGGGACCATGGTGGATACCTGGGCCACAGTGGGATCGTGCGCCCAAATAGGTAAGAACGTACATCTCTCTGGCGGCGTTGGCATAGGGGGCGTCCTGGAGCCATTGCAGGCGTCACCCACGATCATCGAAGATGACTGCTTTATTGGAGCCCGGAGCGAGGTGGTTGAAGGGGTTGTTATCGAACGCGGGTCCGTACTTTCGATGGGCGTATACATTGGCCAAAGTACCCGAATCCTCCATCGCGAGACCGGCGAGATCACCTACGGACGGGTGCCTGCGGGTTCGGTTGTCGTCTCTGGTTCCATTCCGGCCAAAGACGGCACCCACAGCCTTTATTGCGCGGTTATCGTAAAACAGGTAGACGAGAAGACGAGGGCGAAAGTCGGCATCAATGAGTTGTTGCGGGACGTCTGACCGTTTTGGCCAGAATAGGACTTCCAGGCTGATGCAATCGGAGCGCTTCAGGCTTGGGCGCTCGCTTCCAACACCACGGAATTGAGTTCGGCAGCACTTCGCAACGCCAAAACAGCAAGGCCGTCGGTAGCATTGCGTGACCCAAGCTTGTTTGCCGCAGGAACAACGAGTTTCGAGAAGCCGAGTTTTGCCGATTCAGCCACTCTCGCCTCTCCTCTAGGGACCGGCCTCACTTCACCGGAGAGACCGAGTTCTCCAAAAAAGATAGTGCCTCGGTCAATCGGCTTGTTGGAGAAACTGGAGATCAGAGCGGCGGCTACCGCCAGATCTGCGCCTGTTTCCACCACACGCAGACCTCCTGCGACATTAACGAACACATCCTGGTCCAATAGGTTAATCCCGGCGTGTCGGTGAAGAATGGCCAGCAGCATATTCAATCGATGAGTTTCATATCCCACACTTAGCCGACGAGGGTTTCCTAAAGAGCTTTGATCCACCAAAGCCTGTACCTCGACCAACATCGGTCTTGATCCTTCCTGGCTCGCAAATATTGCCGTTCCCGGCGAGTCGATCTGAGCTCCGGAAAGAAAGATGGCTGAGGGATTCCTCACCGCTTTTAATCCCCTAGCAGCCATGGCAAAAACCCCAACCTCGTTCACAGAGCCGAATCGATTTTTCCACGCCCGTACCAGCCTGAAGCGGCTTGTCGTATCCCCCTCAAAATACAGCACCGTGTCCACAAGATGCTCCAGAGTCTTGGGGCCGGCGAGCGCGCCCTCCTTGGTCACGTGCCCGATCAGGATGATCGCGATGCCTCTGCGCTTGGCTTCCAGCACCAGACGGTCAGCACACTCACGAACCTGGCCTACACTTCCGGGGCTGGACTCGAGTCCCGCCGCTCGCAAGGTCTGGATAGAGTCAATGACGAGCACGCTGTACTTTTTCCTATCGAGCTCGATGATGAGCTGCTCTAACTGCCCGTCACAAAGCGCTGTTAATTCCTGACGGTTCAGGCCCAGTCGCTGATAGCGCAACGCGAGCTGCTCAAGGGACTCTTCGGCGCTGACATACAGCGTCTCGTGGTCTTCTGAGAGATGTCCGAGCGCCTGAAGGGCGAGCGTACTCTTGCCGATTCCGGGTTCTCCCCCGAGCAGTACCACCGACCCCGGAACAATTCCGCCCCCAAGGACACGATCCAGTTCAGTCAGTCCAGTCTGGTAACGTTCGTATTCGGTCGTAATGACGTCCGACAGTCGCGTGGGTGGTTTGCTGCCGGGCAGATCGGTTGGGAAGACGCCAGGGTCGGTTGCGAGACTTAGGGTGTTCCAGGCGCCGCAACTGGTACACTGACCCACCCATTTATGACTCTTTGCGCCGCAGTCAGTGCAGCGGTACAGGGTGTCAGCGCGGGATTTCGGCATGGCTCCCCTCAGCGGACGAACAGTCACTCAGTGACTCATGAGTCGAGGGCACCAGGCCGCACATGATTTCTCTATTCTTAATACTGAGCTTCTCTTAGGTTCGCTCTCAAAAGCCCTGATCGTCAAAGGCGGGTGCGTAACTTTCAAACCGCGTGTATTCACCGAGGAAGGTCAGTCGAACTGTGCCCGTCGGTCCGTTGCGCTGCTTGGCTACGATGATCTCAGCGGTTCCTTTCTCCGGACTATCTTCGTTATATACCTCATCCCGATAGATGAATAGGATGAGGTCTGCATCCTGTTCGATCGCCCCCGATTCACGCAGATCCGACATAATCGGCCGCTTGTTGGGACGCTGCTCCAGACCACGATTAAGCTGTGACAGTACCACCACTGGCACACCAGACTCCTTGGCAACCACTTTCAACGCCCGAGTGATATTGGCCACCTCTACCGCCCTATTCTCACTGTTGTCGCCGGTCTGCATCAGTTGCAGATAGTCCACGATCACAAGCCCCAGGTCACCATGCTCACGGACCAGGCGCCGTATTCGGGATCTAAGCTCCAAGGGAGTCAGGGCGGGGGTATCATCAACAAAAATGGGCGCCTCGTCCAATAGTCCCATTGCCGAGGTAAGCCGAGGCCAATCTTCCTGCTGTAGTTGGCCTGTCCGAATTCGGTGAGCATTGATTCTGCCCAACGAGGCAAGCATCCGCATTGCCAGTTGATGACCAGGCATCTCCATACTGAAGACGGCCACCGGCAGCTTTGAGCCCACCGCGGCATTTTCGGCAAGATTCATTGCCAGCGAGGTTTTCCCCATTGACGGTCTGCCGGCAATAACCACGAGATCGGCCTCCTGTAGGCCTGAGGTCAGCGCATCGAGATCGCGAAAGCCACTCGCTACTCCGGTAATCCCGCCTTTGGATTCGTGAAGTTCTTCAATCCGATCCAGCGCCTGCGTTAGCAACCCTTGGATGGGGTCGAATCCGGAAGCGGATCGTCTGTCTGCATCCGAAATCTCAAATACCGCCTTTTCGGCATGATCCAACAAGGCTTCGATGTCGAGACCTTCCGGCTGATAGGCCTTTTCTGAGATATCGCTCGCAGCAGCGATCAGAGAACGCAAGATTGAGCGCTCACGAACAATCTGAGCGTAGGCTTTGAGGTTGGTTGTCCCCGGAGTACGGTTGGCCAGTTCACCAAGGTAGGCAAGACCGCCGGCCGCCTCCAACGTTCCTTTATTCTTTAGCCACTCCGAGGCCGTAACCACATCAACGGCTTTGTTGGACTCGTGGAGCGCATGGATTGCCGAAAAGACCTCACGATGTGCCCGGGTGTAGAAATCCCCGGAACGAACCGTCTCTGCGACTTCATCCCATCTGCGAGAATCCACTAGCAGGCCGCCGAGCACAGACTGTTCTGCCTCTACGGCCTGCGGGGGCACTCGGGGCATGCTGGAAACTGCGCTTAGCGTAGGCGTTGTCTGAGCCATGATGGGTGAAGTCTTCTTGCCGGATTGTAATGACGCCGAGAAGAACTATTGTAGACAAGCCGACGCCGCAATAACAGCGACGGCCCGTTTCGGCCCTGAGGCTCCTGGAATCAGACAACCCTGGGCCGGCGGATGGACGCCTCAGTGATCGATGGGGGCAGAATCCGCGGGCGCTTCCCCTTCTTCGGGAACGGTCTCCGCCGCCTCAGAAGCCTCGGGCGCGCTCGCTACCTCATTTTCTGGCTCCACGACAACCTGAACGGTGGCTTGAACTTCCGGATGAAGAATTAGCGCGACCGTATGCTCCCCGGTAGTCTTGATCGGACCGTCGGGCATTGAGATTTCGGAACGCTGCACTGCGATGTCTGCCGATTGCAGCAATTCCGCAATATCGACTGGGCTGACTGATCCGAACAACTTGCCTTCTTCTGCAACAAGTCGTTTCACCGTGAGCCGCTGCGGGAGCAGGGCCGCCTTCGCTTCGGCGGCCTCGCGACGCTCTGAATCCAGCTTGGCGAGCTCGCGACGGCGCGCTTCGACCTCTTCTTTGGCGTCAGCACTCGCCGGCATGGCTTTGCCCTGCGGAATCAAATAATTCCGGCCGTACCCTGACTTAACGTTGACGATATCGCCGAGGTCACCCAGGTTCTGAATCTTTTCAAGGAGGATCAATTCCATGACTGTCTCCTCAGTGTTGGTCGGTATACGGCAACAAAGCGAGGAAACGAGCTCGCTTGATTGCCGTTGCCAACTGACGTTGGTATCGTGCTTTGGTCCCCGTGTTACGGCTGGCCATGATCTTGCCGGTCTCGGTGATATAGGCCTTGAGCGTGTCGAGATCCTTGTAGTCGATTTCATCGACACCCAGCGCAGTGAACCGGCAATATTTCCTTCGCTTGTTCATACGGTTCATACGGACTTCTCCTCTTTGCTGTTGTCTTCATCTTCGTCACGGGAAATCGGTTCCACAGGGACGCTGTCGGTAGTCGTTTCCGAGCCAACACTCTCTCGCGACTCAGACAGAGCGTCTGCGACAACGTTATCTTTTTCGCCCACGCCCTCGGACGCTCCTTGCATCGGTTCAGAGGTCGCTTCCGGATTTTCGTCATCATCTGACTGATCATCGGCAAGGGGAGACCTTTTGGTGACTGCCGCGTCTCGGCGTATGACAAGATTCCGAAGGACGGCATCACTGAACTTGAACATGCTCACGATCTCGTCAATGGTCGCCTGATCGCACTCAATATTCATCAGCACGTAGTGCGCCTTGTGCACTTTGCCGATGTTATAGGCCAGGTGGCGACGACCCCAGTCTTCGAATCGGTGCACGTGCCCGCCACTGCCTTCGATCAGGCCGCGGTATTTATCGACCATTGCACCGACTTGTTCACTTTGGTCCGGATGGACCAGGAAAACGACCTCATAATGTCGCATCAAACTCTCCTTTCGGTTTAAAGCCCCCCAGGTGTTCGGTGGAGCAAGGAGCATGCGCTTCTGCGCTGCGGGTCCGCGATTTTAAAGGGAGCCTCAGAGTAGCGCAAGCGCCCGGCCTCTACGGCTCGGGCCCGTTAGCCGCGTTATCGCGCGCTTGCGCGATTTTCGATCAGCTCGCTAACCACTGCCGGTTCCGCGAGCGTGGAGGTATCGCCTAAGTTATCAAGTTCGTTCCCCGCAATCTTCCGGAGAATCCGGCGCATAATCTTCCCTGATCGGGTTTTCGGCAGACCGGGCGACCACTGGATGACATCGGGGCTGGCGATAGGTCCGATCTCTTTCCGAACCAGCGCGATCAATTCCGCCCGCAACTCATCAGTCGCCGCCACGCCTGCCATGAGAGTCACATAGGCATAGATTCCCTGCCCTTTAATCTCGTGCGGGTAGCCCACCACCGCAGCCTCCGCGACTTTGTTATGCAGCACGAGGGCGCTCTCTACCTCTGCCGTACCCATTCGGTGTCCTGAGACGTTGATGACATCATCAACCCGACCCGTGATCCAGTAGTAACCATCCTCGTCCCGACGCGCTCCATCGCCGGTCATATAGAAGCCGGGGTAAGTCGAGAAGTACGTCTGCACAAAGCGTTCGTGGTCGCCGTAGACCGTACGCATCTGCCCCGGCCACGACCCGGTGATGACAAGATTGCCCGAAGCGGCGCCCTCAAGCGCTTTGCCGTCGGCATCCAACAGTGCCGGTACGATGCCAAAGAAAGGGCGTGTCGCCGAGCCCGGTTTAAGGTCGGTGGCTCCCGGAAGCGGTGTGATGAGAATGCCTCCGGTTTCTGTCTGCCACCACGTGTCCACAATAGGACAGCGGGCATCGCCGACTGTCTTGAAATACCATTCCCAGGCTTCAGGATTGATCGGTTCCCCCACCGTACCTAACAGTCTGAGACTGGAGCGGTTCGTACTGGTGACCGGGTCATTTCCTTGGCTCATCAGGGCTCGGATTGCAGTAGGCGCGGTATAAAATATATTGACCTGATGCTTGTCCACGACTTGCCAGAATCGAGATGCGTCGGGATAAGTAGGCACACCTTCAAACATGAGCGTGGTCGCCCCGTTTGCGAGTGGGCCGTAAAGGATATAGCTGTGACCGGTGATCCACCCGACATCCGCCGTACACCAATAAACATCTCCATCGTGGTAATCGAACACATAGCGGTGTGTCATTGCCGCATACAACTGGTAGCCGCCCGTGGTGTGCAGTACTCCTTTGGGTTTTCCAGTCGATCCAGACGTATAAAGGATAAACAACGGATCCTCCGCTGCCATCGGCTCAGCTTCACACTCAGCCGAGACTTCCGCCACGGCTTCGTGATACCACACGTCTCGATCACCCCCGGGCGGAACCGCATTTCCCGTTCTTCGAACCACAATGGTCGTATGGACCTCAGGACACCCTTCCAGAGCCTTTTCCACGTTGGCCTTCAGAGGCACCTCTTTCCCGCCGCGCGGACCTTCGTCTGCTGTGACGACCACACGGCAATCTGAATCCAGAATCCGATCACGCAGGGCTTCAGGTGAGAACCCACCAAACACGACTGAGTGGACTGCTCCAATACGCGCACAAGACAACATGGCGATTGCCGCCTCGGGAACCATTGGCATATATATCGACACCCGGTCTCCTTTGGTCACACCCCTTGATTTGAGGACATTCGAGAACCGGCAAACGGCTTCGTGAAGTTCCTTGTAAGTGAGTTTCGCATCAACCGAAGGATCGTCGCCTTCCCAAATGATCGCGGTCTGATCTCCTCGACTGGGAAGATGACGGTCGATGCAGTTATAAGCAACGTTAAGGGTCGCGCCGGCAAACCAGCTGATCTCGCCTGTGTGATAGTTCCAGTCACTTACCGTGTTCCAGGGTGTGAACCAATCTACAAAGAGGTCAGCCTGTTCGGCCCAGAACGCATCCGGGTCAGACAGTGATCTTTGATACATCTCCTCGTATCGGTCCTTATCAATATGCGCTGCGGCGGCGAAACTGGGGATGACGTCGTGAATGTTGCTATCGCTCATGAAAACTCCTATGACTGCCGGTTTTACATCAAACTTAAGTGGTTGTTATTTTAACCGCAGAGCACTCCTCGGTTTAGAAGCGACCGGCTGGAGCGAATATGTCTAGTCCTGTGACTCGTTATGCGTCCGATCGATCTCGTGCCACGGTGTGTCGGGGCCCAGCATATCAAGCCAACGTCGGTGTTCATTGAGCTCTCCTTCATCGGCACGAATGACAGGGAAACCTGACTGAGTACTAATTGTCGAACTTCCGGGATCCGCCCGATGGGCCGTGTCAGCCGCGCCGTCGAGGACGAGCGCTGTTTGACCCCCGGTCATAGCCAAATAGACATCTGCCAGAATTTCTGCGTCCAGCAAGGCGCCGTGGAGTTCGCGCCCGCTATTGTCCACGTCGTAGCGTCTGCACAAAGCGTCCAGACTGTTCCTCTGTCCCGGATGCATTTGCCGTGCTAACGTCAGAGAGTCTGTCACCTCGCACACGTCTTCGAGCCGGAGCGGCTTTCCGGCGAGCTCCAACTCCCGGTTCAAGAATCCCAGATCAAACGGGGCGTTGTGAATAACGAGTTCTGAGCCGTCCACGAACGCCAAAAACTCATCCATGATCTCTGCGAAAGGTGGTTTGTCCTCGAGGAATTGCTCGGTGATACCGTGAACTTCCTGCGCCTCTACGTCGATTGCTCTTCCAGGATTGATGTAATGATGAAATCGGGCTTCGGTATGCTTGCGGTTGGATAACAGCACGCATCCGAGTTCGATGACTCGGTGGCCATCCGAAACCTCCAGGCCCGTCGTTTCGGTATCAAGGACTACAAGATTCATGTCTGCCTTCCCAGGCTTTCGCTCAGCCTCTCAACATAGTATCAATCGCATGGTTGGCTAATGCGTCCGCTCGTTCATTACCGGGATGTCCGCTATGCCCGCGAACCCAATACCACTCCACAGTTCTCTCTCCTGTGGCCCGGTCCAACTGTTGCCACAGATCCTGATTTTTAACCGGTTTTCGACCTGCTGTTCTCCACCCATTCCGTTTCCAGTTGGCCATCCACTGTGTAACGCCATTACGGACATACTGGGAATCGGTATAGACGGAGACCGTGGTTCCGAGGTCTGTGGCTTTGAGGCCTTGAATCGCGGCCAATAATTCCATCCGATTATTGGTGGTGTGTGCATCTGCGCCGAATAACTCTTTCTCGATCCCATCTTGGGAGATCAGCACGCCCCAGCCTCCGGGGCCCGGGTTTCCGCGACACGCCCCATCAGGGAAAACTGTCACCGCTCCCTTGATTCCAGTCATCCGCGGAGTACCCGCAATCGTTCCTTGGCCACCTGTCTGGGAAGCGCCGAGACGAGAGGTTTCTGCGTACGTCGACGCGAGCTACGGACTGGCTCCAGTAAAGCCGAATGGCCGAATGCCCGCTTTCTTACGACGATAACGTAGGCTCCAGAGAGCGCAGGCCACCAGCGGTCGCCGGCGGCCTCGAGAAAAGCCGTTCGTTGGAGCAATTTTGCCTGTCCGATTGGAGGCCGATAGAAAACAGATGCCGCTGACACCAGTTCGAGGCCGAGCAATCTCGTCCAATCCTGCACCTGACTCAGGGTCAAAAAACTTCCGCTCCAGGGTGCTCGGCGGACTCCGAGCCGCAACAAGCGGCGCAGACCCCACAAACTCCACCGATTGAATCCGCAGATCACGAGGCACCCTTCAGGCGCCAAGACGCTATGGGCCTCTCGGAGCACCGCATGAGGCTCGAGTGAGAAATCCAGCACAAATGGCAACGCGAGCAGATCTATTGACCTCGCTGCAAATGGTAGTTGTTCAGGTCGGCAGATAAGCCCGGACGCGCCGGTGATTGCGCAGTCGATCGGCCGGGTTAACGATTGAAAAAATGGAGACTCTGCCCGTTGCAGCAGATTCACAGGGGTGAATCCCGCCTGAAATCCCGTGCGAAAATACCCCGGTGGTACCAATCGCGTGACGGACTCTGCCGTCACTTCCCCGAGCGCCGTGCCTAAGGTAGTTTCAAACCAGTGAGCTACCTCGTCATTGTCGTCAGTTTCCAGAGGGGCTCGATCCGCATGGCGGTGCACCGGATTGTTACGCTGATGTCTTCTATCCTTAACTGATCTCATCGGCCCCTGATTCCCTGAAGCGAACGACAGGCATTCTAACCCGTGGCAGGCAAACCCAAGCAGTCGGGCGGGCTCAAAGCGTAAGCGCGTAGACGAGAGCGTCTTCTTTTCTGGGCGGACCGTAGTACTTTTTTCTTAGGCTGAGGAATTCGAATCCCGCTTTTTCGTAGATCGCCCGGGCCCGGAGATTACTCGGCCGAACCTCAAGAAAAACCCGTTCGACCCCAGCCTGTCTGGCTATCATCACCCCTTTCGCAAGAAGCTGCCTGCCGAAGCCCCGTCTTTGCCGGTTCGGTGCGACAGCAATATTCAGCAGATGGGCTTCGTCTGGTCCGAGCGACACAATCACATATCCGACGATCTCATCGAGACGAAAAACCCAACATTCGTAATGGGCACTCAGGCAGTCCCGAAATACCCCTACGCTCCAAGGTGCAGGCGACACCGCAGCTTCCAGACTGGCGACCTCTTCGACATCACCAGCCTCCATTCGGGCGATCTGGGGTGCATCCTGGACCGCACGCATGAGGCTATCTAGGTCAAAAGCGATTGGGCCAGTACCAGGTCTTCCCAGGTCTTGCCTTTCGCGGCGGGTGAGCGGAGCAGGTAGGCCGGATGGTAGGTCACGACCAACGGCAACTGATTGAGCCTGTACTGATGCGCCTTCCCCCGAAGCTGGCCCAAGCTCTCAGCCGAATTGAGCAGCGCCTGCGCCGCGAAACGACCCATGGCCACAATGATTTGCGGTTGAATCAATTCGATTTGCGCATGGAGAAAAGGGCTACACTCCTGAACCTCGAGCCCGAAGGGATCCCGATTGTTGGGAGGTCGACACTTCAGCACATTCGCGATATAGACGCTTTCCCTCGACAGGCCGATACCGAGGAGCATGGCGTGCAGCAAGGCTCCTGCTCTACCCACGAACGGCACACCCTGCTTGTCTTCCTCTGCCCCAGGGGCTTCTCCCACGAAGAACCAACGCGCTCCGGGTGATCCTGAACCGAATACCACCTTGCCGCGTGTCCGATGGAGTTCGCAGCGCTCGCAATGGCGTGCTTTCTCAGCAAGGGAAAGAAGGCCTGGGGTCTCGTCTCCGCCTCTATCCTGTGCTCCAGACTCTGGAGAACCCGGCTCCGGTTCGCTGAGGCCATTACCACCAGAGCCAAAACGCCATCGAACCAAGCCCATTTCCCGCAGATAGGACGCCTGACGATCCATCATGCGGATTTAGATGGTCTCACCGCTTTGGGGATTAAACCGCTGCGGGCTAGCCTGAAGTTTATTTACCCCGTTTATGTATGCCTTAACGGAAGCGACCACAATGTCGGTGTCAGCGCCCTGCCCGTTCACAACACGGCCATCCTCCTGCAGACGGACGCTCACCTCTCCTTGAGAGTCAGAGCCGGCCGTAATCGCATTGACGGAGTACAACATCAAATTTCGGTTGCCAGGAACGACTTCCTCCACCGCCTTGAACGCCGCGTCGACCAGTCCGTCCCCCTCTGCTCGGCTCGATCGTGGCTCACCTTCATATTCAAGAGAAAGTTCCGCAATCGGGATCTCTCCGGTCTGGGAAATCGTTTTGAGCCCCACAAATCGGATGGCTTCGTGTTCTTCCTGGGCCGCCCCCTCTCCCGCCAGCACCTGCAGGTCATCATCAAAGATCTCGTGCTTCTTATCAGCGAGGTCCTTGAAACGACCAAAAGCCGCATTGAGTTCCGCCTCGCTTTCAAACTCGATGCCCAACGCTGACATGCGTTCACGAAACGCCGTTCTCCCGGAGTGCTTTCCGAGTACGATCTGGTTTGCCGACCAACCCACATCTTCAGCACGCATAATCTCGTAGGTATCCCTTTGCTTTAGCACACCATCCTGATGAATACCGGCCTCATGGGCGAACGCATTCGCGCCGACGATGGCTTTATTGGGCTGGACAGGAAAACCCGTCACGCTGGAAACCATCCTGCTGGCAGGGAGAATCTGTGTGGTGTCAATCGCCGTGTCACAGGAAAAGACATCCTGGCGGGTACGAACCGCCATAACGATCTCTTCCAGAGAAGCATTCCCTGCCCGCTCCCCAAGGCCATTGATCGTGCATTCGACCTGACGTGCTCCCGCTTGCACAGCCGCCAGCGAGTTGGCGACCGCCACGCCGAGGTCGTTGTGACAGTGGACCGAAAAGATGGCTTTATCCGAATTCGGGATACGCTCCATCAGGCGTTTGAACATGTCACCAAACTGATCCGGCATGGTGTAGCCGACGGTGTCTGGGATATTTACCGTCCGCGCACCGGCCTCGATTACGGCTTCGAAGATTCTGCAGAGGAAGTCTTCATCGGAGCGCCCCGCATCCTCGGCCGAGAATTCAACATCGTCCACAGCGTCTCTGGCCTGGCGAACTGCCTGCACCGCTTTTTCGAGCACGTCCTCTGGCGACATCCGAAGCTTGGCCTTCATGTGGATCGGCGACGTCGCAATAAAAGTATGAATGCGCGGTGCATTGGCCTCCTTCACGGCGTCGGCTGCCTTGTCGACGTCACCGGGGTTTGCCCTTGCCAATCCGCAGATTCGGCTCTCGCGAATCTCTCTAGCGACCATTTTTACCGCTTGGGAGTCGCCTTCACTGGCTGCGGGAAAGCCCGCTTCAATGATATCTACCTTGAGTTTTTCCAACTGCCTTGCAATCCGGATCTTCTCCGCTGCGGTCATCGACGCGCCTGGGCTCTGTTCCCCGTCGCGCAAGGTGGTGTCGAAAATATATAGCCGGTCGTTCATGCTTGTTCTCCGCGAATCAAGACTTGTGAAATTACCTGACCTTCCCTTTCAGAAAGGAAAAAATAGGTTCGGTGTTTTAAGGGAGTGAAGTTTATAGCGCCGGCAGGCGCAGCAGACCTAGCAGGCTGCAGGGCAGTCCGGCCAGCGGGTGTCCGGCGAGGCTGGAGCCGGAGCGAAGGTCAAAATGGGATCGACTCGACATCATCGTGAGAGTATAGCGCTGGTCCGCGTGCCTGGCAAAAAGCCCCCCACGCCGGCCTTCTAGTCCGAGACACCTGCTGCGGAGTCTTTAGGCTTCTGGGTCGAATCTGCGTCGTCGGCCTCATCGGTCTCGCCCGGACTCTGAAACACACTTTGCCCATCCTTCCGATTAAGCGCCCAACTCACCGCACCAGACGCGGCATAGACAGAGAAAATCGCCAGTAGGATTGCCGGAGGATCGAAGGAGATCAATACGAAGACCAGCACAAGGGCGAGCACCGCCACAAACGGGACTCGATGCTTCAGATCCAGATCTTTGAAGCTGCGATACGGCATCGCACTGACCATGGCGAACGCGAGCAGCGCCATCAGGATGAACCCGGCCACGGTGAAGGCCCGTCCGGTTAAAAGATAACTCTCGGCCGTCCAGACCGCAGCCGCCAGCAGCACCGCGGCGGCAGGACACGGCAATCCATGAAAATAGCGCTTGCTGGGAACCTCCTGTGTGTTGAACCGCGCCAAACGCAGCGCTGTCGTTGCGACGTAGGTGAAGGCGACGAGCCAACCCACCTTCCCCAGGGATTGAAGGCCCCACTCATAAAGGATCAAAGCCGGTGCTAGACCAAACGCCACCAGATCAACGAGTGAATCGTACTCTTTGCCAAAGTCACTTGCGGTATTCGTCATTCGGGCGACGCGCCCATCGAGCATGTCCAGCACAGCCGCCACGATGACAGCGATTGCCGCGTTGCCGAAGTTTCCAACGGTCGACTGGATAATCGCGTAGAACGCAGCGAACAGACTGGCCGTTGTAAAAAGATTAGGCAGGATGTAGATGCCTTTGGGGCGCTTGTCTCGCTGGTCCAATGCTGTGACCTTATCCAATCTGGACATGCTAACTGGGACTCTGTTTAAGCCGGGCGATAATATCACTTCCCGATAGGACCCACTTTCCCGCCTTTGCGACAATCTCTGAATCCGCAGGCAGGTAAACATCGACCCTGGATCCAAAACGGATAAAGCCGTAGCGCTCTCCACGAGCGACTTCGTTCCCGACGTCGACGTAGGTCAGGATGCGGCGCGCCACCAGGCCTGCAATCTGGACGCAACTGACAAGTTCCCCCGCTTTTGTTCTGATCTGCAGGGCACAACGTTCGTTTTGAGACGATGCTTTCTCGAGCTCGGCGTTCAGGAAACGGCCTGTGTGATATTGCCGTCCGACGATCTCGCCCGCGATTGGTATCCGATTTGAATGAACAGAAAAAACATTCATGAAGATACTGACGCGCGTGCTTGGATCTCCTGAAAACGGATCTACCGCAGGTTGGATGCCAACCACTCGGCCGTGGGCGGGTGATACCACCGCACCCGGCGAGTCCGGAATAACACGGGGCGGGTCACGAAAGAATTGGATAACCAGTATCGCGATAAGCCAAAAAGGCAGGGCAACCCACAGACCTCCCAGAGCATGGACCGATGCCGCAATCGCAACGGTAATTAGGATACGACTCCATCCCTCACGGGCGATGATCGGGTGCGTCATAGTACCGGTCTGGCCGACCTGCCTCGACAACTAAAATTGCAGTCAGTTACGGGCTTTGTCGACGAGTTTTCCTTTTTGAATCCAGGGCATCATTGCGCGCA
>TARA_B100000686_G_scaffold293233_1_pt1 | contig 24134 bp, 24 predicted proteins | sample TARA_B100000686 | Tara Oceans TARA_B100000686 (sample SAMEA2622733) | marine metagenome | biome: marine biome (ENVO:00000447); feature: marine epipelagic mixed layer (ENVO:xxxxxxxxx); material: "saline water (ENVO:00002010), including plankton (ENVO:xxxxxxxx)" | depth 150 m | reverse complement strand
CAACGTTTTAGAGTTGGTTTAGTTGATTTATTTGGAGTATCGTGGTTAATAAAACGGTCATCTTTTCCAATAAAGTTGATTATTGATAATAATAAAAAAAAAAATAAGGAATAACTTATGGATAAAAATACAATTTGGATGATTATTGGTTTTACAGGGCAAGGTTTTTTTTCGGCTAGATTTATTCTTCAGTGGGTAAAATCAGAATTAAAAAAACAAAGTATTATTCCTCTTGGTTTCTGGTATTTTTCTCTATTAGGAGGAGCTACACTTTTTGCATATGCTTTACATAAAGAAGACCCAGTTTTTATTGTAGGACAAGGGGCAGGATTATTTATATATTCTAGAAATTTATATCTTATTAGAAAAAAATCTATAGAAGAAAAAATTTAAAATAAAATGAATATGAATTATAGAAATAATTTATTTTTTTTTCTTATAATTTTAATTTTTTTTTGTTTTAGAGTATTTTTCTGGAATTGGATAGATTTAGATTTATCTTTTGATGAAGCTCAATATTATAGTTGGTCAAATAATTTAGCTTGGGGGTATTATTCTAAACCACCTATGCTATCTTGGGTTATAAAAATATCTACAATGATTTGCGGAAATTCAGAGTTATGTATAAGAATGCCTTCACCATTTATCCATTCTTTAATAGCTTTTTTTATAGGTTTAGCAGCATATAATTTTTCATTTCAAGTTAATAAATCTATAATTTTTATAGCTGCATTTATATGGTTATTAATACCAGGTGTGAGTTTGTCTACAGGCTTTATAAGTACGGATGTACCTCTTTTATTTTTTACTTCTTTGGTTTTATGGTTAAGTAGTTTGGTTGTAACTAATAAAAAATCAAATAGAAATAATTTTTATATTATTTTAATAGGTGTTTTTTTAGCTTTTGGTTTTTTATCAAAGTATGCAGAGATATATCTTTTTATAGCAATATTTTTTGCATTAATTTTTGAAAAGAGCATAAGAAATGAGTTTCAAGAAATTTTTGATTTTAAAAAAATATTTTTATTATTTGTTACTTTTTTTATACTCATTATGCCTCATTTGATATGGAATTTAGATAATGAGTTTATAACAGTACAACATACAGTGTCTAATGCAAATTTAATTGGAAATTGGAGTGGTTTTATAAATTTATTTAAGTTTTTTATTGAACAATTTTTAGTATTTGGGCCTATAATATTCTCATTATTATTATTTATTTTATTAAAATATAATTATTTATCTGTAAATGAGCGTTATCTCATTTTTTTAACTTTTACTCCAATTATTATAATTTTAGTACAAGCTTTTGTGTCGAGAGCGCATGCTAATTGGGCTGCTATAGCTTATGTTTCAGGAACTATTTTAGTTTCTATATATTTTATAAAAATATGGAATAATTGGGGTAAAAGCTTATTTTATTTTAATATTATTATTGGTTTTCTGTTTATGATTTTAATACCTTTAAGCGGATATTATAATATGGGAGTTGATCCCTATAAAAAAAATAGAGGATGGTCAGAATTGGGACTTGCAATATCAAATATATATTCTAGATATCCAAATTCTGTATTAGTTACTGATGATAGAAGAGTTTTAGCAGAAGCTTTATATTATATGAAAGTTAAACCTAAAAAATGGGTTAGATGGAATGTTGACGGTATTATTCATGATCATTATGAATTAGTCACTAATCATAAAGAGTTAGATTCTGAAATTGGATTAATGGTTTCTTCAGAAAAAGAAAATAAACATTTTAAAGATTCTTTTGAAAGAGCAATTTTTTTAGAAAATATTATAAGACCAATAGGGATTAATAATACAAAAATATATAAAGTATGGTTATTAGAAGGTTATAAAAATTAATTTTTATATAAAATAATTTAAGAATTTTCTAATTCTGTGTCCCAGTATAAATAATCCATCCAACTTTTATGTAAATAGTTTGGCGGAAAGTTTTTACCTATAATATGTAATTGATTATTAGTAGGTAAAAATGGTTTTTTTATTAAACTCATATTAACTTCAGATAATAGTAAATTACTTTTTTTTAAATTGCATTTTGAACATGCTGCTACAACATTTTCCCACCTTGTTTTCCCTCCCTTAGATTTAGGTATAACATGGTCAAAAGTTAATTCTTTAGAATAAAATTTACCCCCACAATATTGACAACTAAATTGATCTCTTAAAAAAAGGTTAAATCTGGTAAAAGCTGGTTTTTTTGAAATAGGTATATAATTTTTTAGAGCAATTACACTGGGTATTTTCATAGAAAAGGAGGAAGATCTTACCTCAGCATCATATTCAGCTATAATGTTAACTCTTTCTAAAAAGACAGCTTTTATAGTATCTTGCCAGCTCCACAAAGATAAAGGGAAATAACTAATTGGCTGATAATCAGCATTTAGAACAAGTGCTGGATGATTTTTCACATTTTTCCCCTAACTTTATTATTATATATTATAAAACTTAATATATAATATATAAAAAATTAAATTTTTAATATAATTTTACTTTTTACATCTTTTTATAAATTCAATACCAATCTTTATACCTTCTTCATTTATGCTATGTCCAAGATTCTTACAATTGTAACTATCTACATCAGCACCAAGTTCTAATAAATCATTTTTAGCTTTTTTCATATTATCTATAGGAATGGTTTCGTCTAGTTCACCATGAATAAGCATAATTTTGTGTTCTTTGGTTAAATTATAATTATTATTTATAAATGATCCAGAGTAACATAATAAGCCTCCTATTTTATTTTTGCTTCCTGTTTCTAGTGCTACCATTGATCCTTGACTAAAACCTATTAAGAAGATATTTTTTGCACTTATAGATAGTTTTTTTTGCCAAAATGTAATAAAATTATTGACTTGATTTGATGCAGCTATAACTTTTTTTGGCATGTTGGTCCTATTTATAGAACCATCATTATTAAAATCTAGACCAAACCATTGTTTTCCTCCAAAAGGGTTTTGAGGACAGTCTTCTGGCCCATTAGGGCTTAAAAAATGTGCATTTGGAAAACTATCAGAGAAAAAAGGGGCTAATTGAATAAGGTCATCGCCATTTGATCCCCATCCATGGAGAAAAATTATTAAAATTTCTGGATTATTAACTTGAGAATTTAAGCTAGGACCTGTAATTAAATTATCATGTTGCATAAGTAAATCTTTCAAAGAATTTATTTATAATATACTTGTATTTATGATTAGGTAAAAAGATAATTTTAATTTTAAAATAAAAATATGAAAAAATATTTAAATTCTTATAATACTCGTTTTGCTCCAAGTCCTTCAGGGTATATGCATTTAGGACATGCTTTTTCTGCTATATTTGCCTATGAATTATCTAAAAAATTAGGAGGTAATTTTATTTTGAGAATGGAAGATATTGATTCTAATAGATCTAGTTTGTTATTTGAGCAATCTATATATGAGGATTTAGATTGGTTAAATATAAAGTATGAAAAAATAGTCAGACGTCAATCTGAATGTATGGAAGATTATAAAGCTGCAATAGATGAATTAAATAAGTTGGGTGTTATATATCCATGTTTTTGTTCTAGGTCAGATATAAAAGCTGAAATTATGAGGGCAGGAAATGCTCCTCATCAGGAGGAAAGTCTCTTTTATCCCGGAACTTGTAGGAGGCTAACACAAAAAGAAAGATTAAAAAAATTAGAAAAGGAAAGAAATTTTGCATGGAGACTTAATGTGAGGGCTGCTGCAAAAAAATTAGGAAATTTAGTTTGGAGAGATATTCGTCTAGGAGTAAAAAATGTTCCAGTAGGAACAATAGGGGATGTTGTATTGGCTAGAAAAGATGTTCCTACATCATATCATTTATCAGTTACTTTGGATGATCATATTCAGAGAATTGGATTAGTTTCGAGAGGAGAAGATTTAGTAGAATCAACACATATTCATAAAATTATTCAATTGCTCCTAGGTTTAAAATCTCCTTTGTATTTTCATCATCCTTTAATTTTAGATTCAAATGGTCAAAGGTTATCAAAAAGAAATCGTGCTCAGACTTTAAAATCTTTAAAATCTAAAGGTTATAAGAGGGAAGATGTGATAGATTTATTTGGAAAAAAAAATATATTATCATTATTAGAGTTAATAAAATAATTTCCTATTTTTTTAATATAATATTAGGAGTATATAATGTTTGAAATATTTCAGTCTATAATTCCTTATATAATATTTATTTTTTTATTTGCCGTTGTAATAGTTTTATTTATAGGAATTTTTTCTATGTTACGTGGAGGAGAGTTTAATAAAAAATGGGGAAATAAACTAATGAGAGCAAGAGTTATATTGCAAGGTATTGCCATTTTATTAATTGTTTTATTAGGAATATTTTTTAGTAGATAAAAAATGGTTTTTTTTATATTAAAAATCAATTACAAATATTTAAAATTAATAAATTTAGGAAAATTATATGAAAGTTTTAGTGCCTGTAAAAAGAGTAATAGATTATAACGTAAAAATCAGAGTTAATTCAGAAGGCTCCGCTGTTGAAACTAATAATGTAAAAATGTCAATGAATCCTTTTGATGAAATTGCAGTGGAAGAAGCAGTACGTCTAAAAGAATCAGGATTAGTTGAGGAAATAATTATAGTGTCTATAGGTGATAAAGGATCGCAAGAAACTATAAGGACAGCTTTTGCTATGGGAGGTGATAGAGGTATTCATATAGTAAGTGATAAAAATACGGAGCCTTTAATAGTTGCAAAAATTTTAAAAGATATAGTAGCTAAAGAATCTACTGACTTAGTTATATTAGGAAAACAAGCAATAGACGATGATTCTAATCAAACAGGTCAGATGCTAGCAGCATTATTAGATTGGCCACAAGGGACATTTGCGTCTAAATTAGAAATAAAAGATAAAAAAATAAAGGTTGTAAGGGAGATAGATGGAGGTTTAGAGACTTTAGAAATGAATTTGCCTGCTGTTATAACTACAGATCTAAGATTAAATGAGCCTAGATATGCTTCTTTGCCAAATATAATGAAAGCAAAAAGAAAAGAAATTTCAGAAATTGGAATTAATGATTTGGATGTTGATATTAATAATAGAATGGAAATTTTAAAAGTTTCTGAGCCAGCAGAGCGATCAGGAGGTAAAAAGGTGGAAGATGTAGATGAGTTAATAAATGTTTTAAAAAATGAAGCAGGAGTAATTTAATGACGGTATTAGTAATAGCAGAAAGTAATGGGAAAGTTGTAGATAAAGGCACGTTGTCAGCAATTACAGCTGCAAAAAAAATAGATAATAAAGTAGATATGATTTTATTTGATGAATCTCAGGAAGTTGTAGATTTTTCTAAAAAAATTTTAGGACTAAATAAAATTATTTGTTCTAAAGGTGCTTTAGAAGGAGCTCTCGCAGAGTGTGTTTCTCCAATAATTGTAGATTTGAGTAAAGATTATAGTCATATATTGAGTTCTGCAGGCACTTATGGAAAGAATATTATGCCAAGAGTATCAGCATTATGTGATTCTCAACAAATTTCTGATGTAAGTGAAATATTAGATAAAGATGTTTTTGTTAGACCTATTTATGCTGGAAATGCCTTAGCTACTGTTAAATCATTAGATGCTAAAAAATTCATTACTATTAGAGCTACTGCTTTTCCAGCAGCAGAAATAGAAGGAGGACAAGCTGAAGTTATAGAAGGACCAGTGATAGAGAATAATAAAAATATTAAATTTTGTGGTAGAGAACTATCAGAGTCTGATAGACCAGAATTAACAGCTGCAAAAATAGTAGTATCTGGAGGAAGAGGTTTAGGAAGTGGAGAGAATTTTTCTATTTTAGATACTCTTGCAGATAAGTTAGGAGCAGCAGTTGGTGCAAGTCGTGCAGCTGTTGATGCAGGTTATGTCCCTAATGATTATCAAGTTGGACAAACAGGTAAAGTTGTTGCTCCAGAATTATATATAGCAATTGGAATCTCAGGCGCTATTCAACATTTAGCTGGTATGAAAGATTCTAAGGTAATTGTAGCTATTAATAAAGATGAAGAAGCTCCAATTTTTCAAATCGCAGATTTTGGATTGGTAGGAGATTTGTTTAAAATTGTTCCAGAATTAAGTGAAAAATTGGATTAAGTGATTCTTGGGTTTAATAAATGAGAGTAGTGTGTCTAGACTTAGAAGGTGTATTGGTTCCTGAAATATGGATTTCTTTGGCAAATAGAACAAAGATTAAGGATCTTCTTTTAACTACTAGAGATATTGAAGATTATAATGAATTAATGAGCCATAGATTAAATGTTATAGAAAGAGAAGGTTTATCAATTAAAGATATCAATGATGCTGTAAAAACTTTAAAACCATTCGAGGGGGCTAAAAAATTTTTAGATAAGTTGTCAAGGGATTTTCAGGTAATAATTTTATCAGATACTTTTTATGAGATAGCGGACCCTCTATTTAAAGAGTTAGGAGATCCGAATGTGTTTTGCCATAATTTGCAAATTTCTGAATCAGGACGTGTAGAGGGGTATAAATTAAGAATAGATAATCAGAAAGAAAGAGCGGTAAATTCTTTTAAAGAGTTAGGTTTTTATGTTGCTGCTGCAGGGGATTCTTACAATGATTTAGGTATGCTTAAAGCTGCAGATATTGGTGTATTGTATAGAGCCCCAGATTTTTTAGTGAAAGAATATAAATCTTTTTATAATACTGATAATTATCAAGATTTGTATCATTTATTAAGTAGAGAAATTTAATATTTTAAATTTGTTTTAACCAGTCTATAATTTTTTTATCCGTCCAATTTATTATTCCTTCTATTCTCCAGAGAACTTCCCCAGAACCATTAATAATAAAAGTAGTTGGTAACCCCTTTAATTTAAAAGTTTTAGAAAGCTTCATTTTAGGGTCTAGAAATATATTTTTATCATTAAGTTTATATTTTTTTATAAAAGTTAAAACTTTATTAATATCTTTATTACTATCTTGGTTTATATAAATGATTTGAACATTAAATTTTTTTAAAATTTCTGATAACTTTTTAAGTTCTGGCATTTCTTTTAGACAAGGAGTGCACCATGAGGCCCAAAAATTTATTACTAAAGTATTATTTTTGTTTATTTTTTTTAAATTTATCTTTTTTTTGTTGAGATTTAATAATTCAGTATTGGGTAATGTTAATACTTGTTTTTCTTCTTTAATTTTTTCGTGAGCTTTTGTTATATTTTGGGCATTTATTGTATTATCGTATAATATGATAAAGGGTATTATAGAATAAATACATAACATAAATATTTTTTTTATATAGATTATCATATACTTTTCTTTCTTATAATGTATAGGTAATACTAATGTAGTAATGGTGGATAAAATGAATAAAGTAAAGTCCAAGAAAAAAAAATCTTCTCAAATTTGGGGAGCTAGGTTTAATAAAGATTCTTCAAAATTAATGAAAGAAATAAATTCTTCCATTGATTTTGATAAAAGGCTAGCTATGCATGATATTGAATTAAGCAGGGTGCATTCTAATATGTTAGCAAAAAAGAAAATAATATTAAAATATGAAAATAAAAGTATTCAAAAAGGACTCAATATTATTGAAAAAGAAATTTTAAGAAATAAATTTAAATTTACTCCTGATTTAGAAGATATACACATGCATATAGAAGCAAGATTAATTGAAATAATAGGACCAGCTGGAAAAAAAATTCATACTGGGAGATCAAGAAATGATCAGGTAGCCACTAGTTTTAAAATGTGGATTAGGGATGAGATTGAAGTAATTGATATAGATATAAGAAAATTACAAAATGTTTTGATTAATCAAGCTGAAAAGCATGTTGATACAATATTACCTGGTTTTACTCATTTGCAGGCAGCACAGCCTATTAGTCTTGCTCACCATCTTTTATCATATGTAGAAATGTTAGGAAGGGATAGAGAAAGAATAAAAGATTCTATGAAAAGATTGTTAAAATGTCCCTTGGGGGCAGCAGCATTGGCGGGAACGTCGTATTCTATAGATAGGTTTCAGACTAGTAAGGAATTAGGTTTTGATAGCCCAATGAATAATTCTATTGATGCAGTTAGTGATAGAGATTTTGTTGTAGAAAGTTTGTCTATAAGTGCACTTATTATGGTTCATATTTCAAGATTATCTGAAGAAATAATTATATGGTCTTCTCCTGGATTTAATTTTATAGAACTTCCTGATTCATTTTCTACAGGCTCATCAATTATGCCTCAAAAAAGAAATCCAGATTCTGCTGAATTAATAAGAGGTAAAACGGGTAGGGTTGCTAGTGCTTATCAGAACGTAATCACTATGTTAAAAGGTTTGCCACTATCTTATTCTAAAGATATGCAAGAAGATAAAGAAGCTGTTTTCGATGCTTTTGATAATTTAAAAATTTGCTTAAAAGTTTGTACAGGATTAATTGAGAAATTAAAGTTTAATATAAAAAATATGTATAACATGGCTAAATTAGGTTATATTACTGCTACAGATTTAGCAGATTGGCTAGTAAAAGAACTTAATATTCCTTTTAGGGATGCCCATTCTATTACTGGAAAAATTGTAAAATTAGCAGAAAGAAAAAAGATTGGAATGGATGAATTAGGTTTGGATGATTTAAAAATGATAGATAAAAGAATTACATCGGATGCTTTAAAAGTTCTTTCTTTGGAATATTCTATTGCAAGTAGAGATAGTTTTGGGGGAACTTCCCCTAAGATTGTTAAAAAGTCTTTAAAAAGAGCTAAATTAATGTGGTTAAAAAATGATATATAAATTTTTGAATATATTTATTATTTCAATATTTTTATTAATGAATACAGTTAGCTGCGGTAAAAGAGCAAATTTGGAAAGACCTGAAAAAGTAGATAATTTACAACCGGCTAATATAGAATAATTAAGAAAATCTTTGGATTTATTTAAATGAATTTTTTAAATTATAAAAATGATATATTACATATTGAAAATGTATCACTTGAAAAGATAGCTGAAGTTTCTGGAACTCCTACATATGTATATTCTGAAAGAGCTATACACAAAAATTTTAATAATTTGAATAGAGCATTAGAGAATAAGCTAGGAGTTAATAACGATAAATTAATTGCATTTTCAGTAAAATCTAACTCCAATATAGCTTTCATTAATAGTTTAAATAAATTAAATTCTGGTGCTGATGTAGTTTCTGAGGGTGAATTAAAAAGGTCATTAGTAGCTGGAATCAAAGGAGAGAAAATTGTTTTTTCAGGTGTAGGTAAAACTCCTGAAGAAATGTTATTTGCTTTAGAAAATAACGTTCTTCAATTTAATGTTGAGTCTATTTCTGAATTAACTCAGTTGTCAGAAATAGCTATTTCTAACAATAAAATTGCTCCAATAGCGTTTAGAATAAATCCAGATATTATTGCTGGTGGACATGAAAAAATATCTACAGGTGGGAGTAATACAAAATTTGGAATTCCTTACGATGAAGCTATTCAAATTTATGAATATGCTAAAGGATTATCCGGTGTAGAAATTGTAGGTATAGATATACACATTGGCTCACAAATAACAAATTTAGGACCATTTAAATTGGCATTTGAAAAAATTTTAATTCTTTACAATGAACTCAACAAATTAGGTCATAATATAACTAATATTGATTTAGGGGGAGGTATTGGAATACAGTATTTAGATTCTGATAAAATATTTTCTGTAGATGATTATGCAGAATTGGTTAAAGATTATTTTGGTAATTTAAATTGTAAGTTGATATTTGAACCAGGAAGATATTTATCAGCATCTGCAGGAATATTATTGACTAAAGTTATAAGGACTAAAAATGCTTATAATAATAATTTTTTAATTATTGATGCTGCTATGAATGATTTTATTCGACCAGCATTATATGAGGCTAGTCACCAAATTAAAATAGTTTCATTAGAAGGAAATTTAGATGAAAAAATTCAGTATAATGTTGTAGGTCCTATATGTGAAACCGGAGATATTCTGGGTGAAATAACTGCTTCTAGAATTTTAAATTCAGAAGATTATTTAATTATAAAAGATGTAGGAGCATATGGAGCTGTTATGTCATCAAATTATAATAGTAGATCATTGATTTCAGAAGTAATGGTTTCAGATGATAATTTAAATATAATAAGAAAAAGAATTACTACTGAAGATTTTATATCGTATGAGAATATACCAAGTTAATAAAAAGGTTTTTATAGTGCAGAATAATGAAAAAATATATCAAGTTGTACCACTTAGTTTAAAATTAAAAATATTTATCACAAGATTAATTTTATTATGGGAAAATATCGCTAAAACTATTTTTTATATATTATTTTTGTTAATTATTTTTATTGGTTTAAGTCTTTTAAATTTATTTTCTTTTTTACCTTATTTGTTACATATTTTTGTATTATTTATATTTTTAGGATTTGTAATATTAATTTTATTAAATATGTTTAAACATTTTAGATGGCCATCTATAAATGATTGTGCCAGAAGAATTGAGTTAGATAATGATACAATGCATAGACCAATTAGTACTATTTTTGATAAACCAGGCATAAATAGTGATAGTAATTTATGGGAAGAACACTATAAAAATATGCTTGCAATTGCTGTTTCTTTAAAAAAATTAAAATTAAGACCAGTTTTTACTAAAATAGATCCTTTGTTTTTGAGATTACCAATTTTGTTATTATTTTTGTTTATTTATTTTGCTTATTATAATGTTTTAGTTGATAGAGTTGAAGCAGCAATTTTGCCTCAGTTAGAAACTGAAAAAGATAATAAAATAGGTATTTTTACTGGTTGGCTTACTCCTCCAGAGTATACAAAAAAACAACCTATTTTACTTTTAAATAGTGAAGATACTATTAGTATTCCGCATGGGAGTGTTCTCTCTGCCAGAATTCATGGAGGGAACGGAAAATCAGTGTTACAAATGGGAGAAAGTGAAGTTCAGGATTTTATAAAAATAGATGATAAAAATTATTCTATAGAAAGCATTATAAAAACTGATGTTGATTTATCAATAATTCAAAATAAAAATATTATTTTTAAGAAAAAAATAATATCTCTTCCTGATAATGAACCTAAAGTAGATTTTATAGAAAAACCTAAATCAACAATTAAAGGGGTGTTAGATATTGATTATATTTTTTCAGATGATTATGAAGTTATAAAATTATATGCAAAAGTTTTTTTAAAAAAATCCATAGAATTTTCTTTGATTAATGAAATTAGGTTTAATATTCCATTCCAAAATAGTGATGAATTACAGACATTAGGTAAGTATTATCACGATCTTACAGAACATATTTGGGCAGGACTTCCGGTTAAAATTACATTAAATGCTGGAGATTATATAGGACAGATTGGTCAAAGTGAAGTTGTTGAAATTTTACTTCCTGAAAAGAAATTTAGTAATTTAATTGCATTATCAATAATTAATCAAAGAAAAAACTTAGCGTGGGGTAAAGAAAAGCCTTTTGTAATTGGAACAATAATTCAAGAAATATCAAAAGATGAATTATTAGATAGTAAATATATTGTAGCTAAAGATTGGTTACTAGAATCTGTAGAAATTTTAGTAAAAAATGAAGAAAGAGAATATTTAGAAAAAGAAGATTTTGATTTTGTAATTGATTTATTATGGAAAACAGCACTATTTATAGAATCTGGTCAATTAGCTGTGGCTGAAAATGAATTAAGAAGAGCACAAGAAGATCTGCAAGAAGCATTACAAGGAAATGAAGGTTCTAATATCCAAGATTTGGTTTCAAATTTAGATGACGCTTTAAAAAAATATTTAGAGGAACTTGAGAATCCTATGGATATTGACGCACCTCAAGTGTCAGAATCAGATAATCCAGGTGATAGGGGAGGTGAAAGTGGTGCGCAAGCAAATGAAAAAGAAAATTTAGAAGAAAAGCTTGATGAAATAGCAGATTTAGCTGCATCTGGTTCTTTGGATGAGGCGCAAGAGCAATTACAGAATATGCAAGACATGACAGAGGCTTTAGATAGAGATGCACTAGGAGAAGCTTTAGGCGAACAAGAAGGGTCGGAAACTCCAATGGCTATGCAACAAATTTCTGAGATGATGCAAGAACAAGAAGCATTGATGGAAGATTCATTTGAACAATCTTTGGATGCTGCACAAGCTGATCAAAAGACTCCAGGCTCTGGACCAGTCAATGCTGGACAAAAACAAGAAATTCTTAGAAAACAATTAGAAGATGTCATGCATGAAATTAATAAATCGGATAATCCAATTCCAGAGGAGTTAGGAAGAGCAGAAAGAGCAATGAGACAAGCGGAGAGAGAATTACAAAGAGGTAGACCTGATAGAGCGCAGATGGCTCAAGGTAGAGCAATTGAGGAATTAAAAAAGGCAGCAGAAAAAATGGATAAAATTCATTCTGGTGATGGACCTAGTCAAATGGCAGGAGATAGCGGGAAGAATAATAGTCGTGACCAAAGAGATCCTTTAGGAAGAGTTCCTCCTGGTCAAGGTACTTCCCCAGGCGGAGATGTTGGTATTCCAAAAAAGCAAAATATAACTAAAGCTAAAGAAATAGTAAAAGAACTATATAGAAAAGCAGAAAGTTCTCATGAAGGATCGGTAGAAAGAAAATATGTGGATAGTTTATTAGATTGGTATTAATTTATCTGCTGTAAGATCTTCCAAATAAATTTCCTCCTTCAATAGGTATACCTATATTTGTTAGTATTTTAATTAAACTGTTAGGAATAGGAATTTTATCGCCAAAAACTACTATAAGTCCAATATAAATTATTATAAAAGTTACGAGAATTGTTAATATCCAAAATATCCATATACCAGTTTCTGAAGATAATTCTGAGTGTCCATGAGTTTTCCAAGTTTTAAGACATAAGGAGCACTTTACTTTTTTTCCTTCTGTAGGGATTAGGTTATCATCAACTTTAAATTTAGTTTTACAATTTGGACATTTTATTATCAATATGTAATTCCTAGTATAGAATATAATATGTTAATTAAATATATTTTTATTAGAGTATATTATTATTTGTTAAACTAAAAATATATATTTTATTAATGGAGAAAATTATTGGTTAAATTAAAATTTATATTAGTTTTTTCAATATTATTATTATTATATTTATTATCTTTCTTAAATTTTATATCAGATATGGATTATTCTAATGAATCATTTAATAATTTAAAAGCGGTAGTAATTCTAACGGGCTCTAAAGGCAGGTTAGGTGCAGGTCTAGAATATATGGAGAATAATCCAAATATAAAAATGTTAATAACTGGAGTAGGAACTGGGGTTAGGTATTCGGACCTTACAATAGATAATAACTTTAACAAAAATAATATAACTCTTGGTTTTAAAGCAAAAAATACATTTCAAAATTCTATTGAAACATTGGAATGGATAAAAGAAAATAAGATAAGTGAAATACTTTTAGTAACAGATAATTGGCACATGAAAAGATCCATTTTTTTATTTAAAAGTGTTATCCCTAATTTAATAATTTATCCAATGGCTTTAGAAACAATAAATTTTAATCAATTTTTTTATGAACCAAAAATTTTACTAACTATTATTATTGAACACGTTAAATATATAATTTCTTATATACAAATTTTATATTACTGGACTGTATATTGATAATAATTAAATCATTAATTTTTAATATCTTATTTTTATTATTGAGTACTTTAGTTGCTTTAATTTTCTTTCCATTGTTAATAAGTAGAAATATGACAATAATAATAGCCTCATATTGGGCAAAAATAACATTATATTTGTTAAAAGAAATTTGTGGGATAAAAATCGTCATGAATGATGTCAATAAAATGTATAAAAAAGGAGTAATTTTTGCAATACGACATGAATCAATTTTAGATACAATATTATTTTTGGCTTATAGACCAAGTATAAAATATATTGTTAAAAAAGAATTGTTGTATGTTCCTTTTTATGGACTTTTTGTTTGGAGGAGTGGACACATAATAATTGATAGGAAGGGACAATCTAGAACCTTAAAAAAAATGTTAAATCAGGTGAATAATTATGTTAATTCCAGTTTAAATATTATTATATTTCCACATGGAACGAGAGTAAAACCGAAAAAAAAAGTTTTTGTTAAATCAGGAATATATGCTTTTTATAAATATTTAAACAAAACTGTAGTGCCTATTTATCTAAGTACTGGTAAAGTATGGGATAAAAATGGATTTATTAAACGTCCTGGTGTTGTAGAAATTAAATTTTATAAAAATATAGATATTGGTTTAAATAAAAAAGAGTTTTTATCAATTTTAAATATGAAATTAAATTGATTTTATAAGTTAAAATTTTTATATGGAAATAAATTGTTATATATATATCTTTATATGAGGGCGTTATGAAAATATTTTCTAAATCAGTATTATTATCAATTTTTATATTGTTACTTTCTGTAGTATTTTATTTTGTATTTATTAATTCTAAGCCGGAAGCACATTCAAAGAAAAACCCTATTGAATTTCCTTTAATTGAAACTTTTTCTTTAGAGTCAAAATATCATTCATCTGGCATTAATGCGTTTGGGGAAATAATTACCACTAAAGAAATAGATATAAAATATCCAGATAGTGGAAAAATATTTGAAGTAGGTAATATTAGTGACGGTTCTTTAGTTAAAAAGGGTGATTTATTATTTCGTATGGATGCATTTGAGATAGAAAATGATATAAATCAAAATGAGGCTGAAAAAAATATAATTAATTCTAATATTGATAAATTGACAAAACAAATTTTAAGTAAAAAATTATATAAAAAAGAAATTGAAAATCAAAAAGATATAATAAGTAAACAATTAAAAAATAAATTAAGTATTGCAGGTAATGTTATTTCAGAAAACTCTTTAGATGAATTACGTTTATCGTTAAGTCGCTTAGATGAAAGTTTAATAAATATTAAAGAAACAATTGATGTTTTATATATAGATCTAGAAACAAGCAAAATAAAATTAAATAAATTAGATATTATTCTTAAAAAACATCAAAATGATCTTAAAAAAACTTATGTTAGAGCTCCGTTTTTTGGTCATATTGAAAATATTAAAATGTATGAAGGACAAGAAATTTTTAAAAATGAAATATTAGGTAGATTAAAAGATACCAAAAATTTAGAGGTGAAATTTTTTATAGGCGGAGAAGATTATAATAATTTATTAGAATTCAAAAATAGAGGCATTGGCACACCTATTAAAGTTAAATGGTTGGTAGGAAAAAGGGAATATGTTTCTGAAGCTGTAATTACAAGATTAGATGGAGAAATTAATAGAGATACTGATGGTTTAAATTTGTACGCAAAATTAATTAAAAATAATAATATTCCAATTGGAGCATTTGTTGAAATTAATATGAAAAGAATTTTAGAATATAAGACGATTAAAATTCCTAATGCTTCTGTATTTAAAAATAAATATATTTATCTTTTAGAGGGTAATTATTTAAAGAAAAAACAAATAAATATAATTAGTGAAGAAAGTGATGGGCTTTTAATTAAAGATATAAATCTAGAAGGAAAATTAATTGTCATAACACGATTAAGTGAAATGCAAGATAATTTGCGAGTACAATCTTTAGATAGTTCTGATTAATATTTAGGAAAATTAATGACTATTCTTAAGTTATTCTCATCTCATAAAACAGCTTCTAATGCTTTAATGGTTATCATATTATTATTTGGTTTGCTAGGTATTATGAAACTAAATGTTCAGTCTTTACCAGATTTTGGCTTCGACTTGATTACAGTTAGTGTGGAGTGGAAAAGTGCAAGTCCACGTGATGTAGAAAATAGAATTATTAAGGCTATTGAGCCTAAATTAAGAGTAATAGATGGTGTTAGGAATGTAAATTCTACGTCTAGAGAAGGGCTTGCACAACTTAGTGTTGAATTTTCTAAAGATACTGATATGCAGAGGGCTTTGTCAGATGTGACTTCAAGTATAGATAGAATTTTAAGTTTGCCTGAAGATGCTGAAAAACCAAAAATTAGAAGAATTATTAGATATGAAACTGTTGGAAGAATTTTACTTTATGGAGATGTAAATGAAGAAGATTTAAGAGAAAGAGCTAAGAATATTAGAAGTGATTTACTAAATTTAGGTATAGATAAAATAAATATTTTAGGAATGAGAGATAAAGAAATTAATATATATATAAATCCTCTTTCATTAATAGGTTTTAATTTATCAATTCAGGATATAGCAAATAAAATAAATTTAAGCCAAGATGTTCCGATAGGAACTATAGAAGATAAAGAAAGAAGAAAGATTAAATTTTTTGGAGAAAAAAATACTATAGATCAGATTTCTAATTTGGAAGTAATGGTAGGAAAAAATGGAGAAAAAATAGTTTTAAAAGATATTGCAGAAATTGACATGACTTTTGATAAAGAGGGGCAGTACGGTCTTATAAATGGTAAACGAGCTATTAGTATAGATGTTAAAAGAGCATCGGGTCGAGATGCATTAAAGATGGCAGAAATTTTAGAAAATTATGTTAATACATTTTTGAGTAACAACTCTTCTAATGTTAAAATAGAGATTTATGATTTAGTTGTTCAGTCAGTAAGAGATAGAATTTCCCTACTCATAAAAAATGGATTAGGGGGGCTTATTTTAGTTGTATTAATTTTATTTTTATTTTTATCTGGTAGGGTAGCTTTTTGGGTAGCATTTGGAATTCCTATTGCTTTATCTGGAACGCTAGGAGTAATGCTTCTTACAGGCCAAAGTATAAATATGGTTAGTTTGTTTGCTTTGATTATGATGTTAGGTATTATTGTTGATGATGCCATAGTGGTGGCAGAGCATGCTCAATTTAGGTATGACTCCGGTATTAGCCCTGAATCTTCTGCAAATGATGGTGCAGTGAGGATGTTTGTTCCTGTTTTTACTGCAGCAATTACTACAGTAGCAGCATTTATTCCCATATTTTTGATTTCAGGAATTATTGGCCAGGTCATTGAAGCTATTCCGTTGGTTGCTATTGCTGTTTTAATAGCTTCCTTAATAGAGTGTTTTTTAATATTACCAGGACATTTATCTTTGGCTTTAAATAAAAAAGAAAATAAAATTTCTAGCTTTCGTAATAAATTTAATGAAAATTTTATTAAGTTTAAAGATGTATATTTTTTTAAAATTGTTAGTTTTGCAGTAAATTATCGTTATGTGACTTTATCTATTGTTTTTGCGTTTATGATATTTGTAGGGGGTATTATGTCCGGAGGAAGGGTAGCATTTGTTTTTTTTCCTTCCCCAGAACCAGATATTATTTATGCAAATTTTAGTTTCTCACCTGGAACAAATAGAGACAAAACTGAAGAAATGATATTTAATTTAGAAAATTCCTTATCTATAGCGGATATAAATAAAGAGGTAAAAAATTATTTTTCTGTAGTAGGCAGGTCTTTAGGTCTTCCTGGTAGTGCAAATTATATACAAGGACAACATATGGGTTCAATGATAGTAGAACTTATTACCTCAGATAAACGTATTACTAATGTAGATAATTTAATTAAATTATGGAGAGAAAATATTGAAAAAATTCCAGGTTTAGAATCTTTATCTATTACTTCAAAAAGGCAAGGCCCTCCAGGAAAAGATATAGATATCAGAATAAGCCCGAACAGTAAATCTGAAAAAATTATTAAATCTAAATATGTGGCTAGCGATATTAAAAAAGTATTAGCTACTTATGAAGGAGTATCAGATATTTATGATGATTTGCCATGGGGTAAGGAAGAACTAGTTCTTAAATTAAAACCTTTAGCCAGATCTTTAGATCTCACGATAGTAGATATAGCTGATCAAATGCAAGCAGCAGTTAGAGGGATAGTGGCAAAAAGGTTTTCAGATGGAAGTGAAGAAATTCTAGTGCGAGTCAAATATCACGATAGTAATTTAAAAGAGTTTGATCTAAAAAATATGTTGATAAATTCTTCAAATCGAAATTTTATTCCTTTAAATCAATTAGTTGAAATTAATTATGATAAAGGGTTTTCTATAATTAGAAGAGAAAATGGTAAGTCAGAAATTGCTATTACAGCGGAGTTGGACGAAAAAATTACATCTCCAACCACAATTTTACAGGCTCTTTCTTCTGGACCTTTAGATAATATTACTGAAAAAAATAATTTTTCATGGAGATTTTCAGGCAGGTCAGAAGAACAATATGACACATTAACTGATATGAAAATAGGAACAATAGTAGGTTTAGTTTTAATATATATTATATTAACAGCTATTTTTGCTTCTTATGCTAGACCATTAGTAGTTATGAGTATAATTCCTTTTGCAGCATTAGGGTCAATAATTGGTCATTGGATAACAGGGTATGATATGACAATTTTATCTTTAGTAGCATTACTAGGTTTGTCAGGAATTGTTATAAATGATTCTATTATAATGGTATCAACTATAAATAAAAAGATTGAACAAGGTTTAAATATTATTTCTGCTTCAATAGAAGGAGCGAAAGAACGGTTAAGAGCTGTTTTTTTAACTTCTTTGACAACTATTTTTGGTTTAACTCCTCTTTTATTTGAAAGAAGTACACAAGCACAGTTTTTAAAACCTATGGTTATAACCATTGTTTTTGGATTGATTGCTACAACTTTTTTAGTATTATTCTTAGTTCCTTCATTAATAGTTATACAAGATGATTTAAAAAGTTTTTTTAAACGTAAAGAATATTCTTAATTAAATATATTTTATCTAACCTATTTATAATTAGTATTAACAGGTTAGATAAAATATTTTTATATTTTAACTTAAGGTAATTTATAAGTTAGGCTTTGACGACAGTTAAATGCCCCATTATCTGCTTCGCCTGGCCATTCACATTCCCATGGGCCACTACCGGAGATGCCAGCGTATTTTCCACTTCCTCCAATAATAGTATTTAGTCCAGATCCTACAGATAAGTCACCTGTAAAAGAAGTGTAAATTCTATCACCGTCTCTATCACCAAAATAGCAGTTTCCTTTGTTTGTTGCTCCAACTTCAGGTATGACTATAGCTACTGCAGCACAAAAAGCTCTTCCTTCATGTAATGGGCCAGAGCCATTAACATTAAAAGTTGCACCAATTGCATTTCCACTGGAAATAGAAAAACCCTCTGATTGGGGGGCCGTTGGTGGCAAATTAAATTGCCAACCTGTTACCCAACTTATTGTTCCGGATTTAGCTAAGGAGTGTCCATCACTGTATGATGCAGAATTAAATAGCATAATTAAAAATATTGCGTAGATAATTTTTTTCATTTTTCTCCCTTTCAATTAAAAATTATTACAAGATTATTCAATTTTCTTTTTCAAAATAAAATAGAAAATTTATCGGAAATAATTATATATTTAATATCGGAAATAAGTGATGTGTTTAAGGGAAATCATTTTTTCCAGAATGAAGGAATAAATAATATTAATACAGCAAAAAATTCTAGTCTTCCTATAATCATTGCCATTGATAAAGTCCATTTAGCTGAAATAGGAAATTGACTAAAATTTCCGGAGGGACCTATTTCTGTACTTAATCCAGGTCCTACTACTGCTATCGCTGTAGCTGCTGCTGATAATGAAGAGAGTATATCAATACCTAAAAAACATAATATTGCAGCGACTATTAGCGTAGAGAAAATAAATAAGAATATTAAGGTTAATATTGAGAGAATAGTTTTGTCTTCTAGAGTAGATTTAGCATAAGACACCTTTAATACTTGATGTGGTTTAATAATTTTTTTTATTTGTTGCGTAATTACAGCAAATAATATCTGTAAACGGAATATTTTTATTCCACCCGTAGTAGATCCAGTACACCCCCCTATAAACATAAAAATAAATAATAGTGCTATAGCAAAACTACCCCATTCAGAAAAATCTGAAGTAGAATAGCCTGTTCCTGTAATTATGGAAATTACATTGAAAGAAGAAATTCTTAGGGATTCGAAGAGATTTATATTAATTTTAATATTTAACCATAATGCCATAATAATAATAGTTAATATTATTAATAAAATAAATTTTTTTACTTGAGAATCAAATAATATATTTCTAAAATTATTTATTGATTTTACAAATAGTATAAATGGTAAGCTGGCTAATATCATTCCAATCATTATTATTAATTCAATAGTTAAATTATTATAATGTCCGATGGAATCGTTATGAGTGGAATAACCTCCTGTAGCTATAGTAGTCATAGAATGGCAGATAGCATCAAAAAGTGACATTCCTGCAAATTTTAAACATAAAGCACATATAAGAGTAAAAAGACCGTATATAATTATAATTGAAGAAGCTATTTTTTTAACGCTTTCTTTAAGTTTGTCTGTTCCTTCAGTTTGTTCTGAAAAAAAAAGCTGCAAACCACTCATATGTAAAAGTGGAAGTGCAGCTACAGCCATAACTATTATTCCAATTCCTCCTAGCCATTGGAGAATTGACCTCCATAAAAGTACTCCAGTTGATGCATCTTCTAAGTTAGATATAATTGTGGAACCAGCAGTAGTTATTCCACTTGTTGCTTCAAAAAACGAGTCTGCATAATTTAAATTTAAATTTGATAGATAGAAAGGAAGTGCGGATATTGCAGCTAACATAAACCATGCTAAAAATGTTAGTAAAAAAGTTTCTTTATTACCTATTTTAAGCTTTTTGCTTTTAAATGCTAAAATAATTGTCATGCCAATGAAGAAGCTAATTATTCCGGTTGATGCAAATATGGTCCATTCTTTTTCTTCAGATATAAAATTTATTATTGCAGGAAATACCATCATACACCCTAGTGTGGAAATTAAGATTCCAAGAATATATAAAACTGACCTAAAGTTCATTAAACTATCCCATTTTATATAGATATATTAAACGTTTTTTATATTTTTAAATACTAATTAATTATTATATTATTTGATGGTATATCTAGTGAAAAAGTAGGAATATTAACCCTAAAATATTCATTATTTTCTAATTGTATACCGTATGTTCCAGTCATAAATCCTGAAGATTGTTTTAGTGGAGTTCCACTAGTATATTCAAAATAATCTCCAGGGTTAATTTTAGGTTGTTTTCCAATAACCCCTTCTCCTTTTACTTCTTGAGTATTTCCAGAAGCATCGGTAATTATCCAGTGTCTGTTTATTAATTTTGCAGAATTCTTATTATTATTTTCAATTAATATATGGTATGACCACAACCATATATTATTATCTGGTTCAGATTGGTCACTTAAATAACTTGTATATACACTTACTCTTATTTTTTTAGTAATTTCAGAATAAGGATATTCAATGTTATTTTTTTTATATAGAATTTTATTCATTATAATTTTCCGATAATTGGTTTTATTATTTTTTGCAAGTAGCCCCACCTAAAACACAAAATTTAGAACAGTGAGGGTGATTTAGATATGTTTTTATATTTGTGTTTGATAAATTAGTTCCATAATCAAATTCTTTAGAATTAGGTAGTAAGGTACAAGCTACAACTCGGGTTTCATTATCTGTCTTTCTTTTTATTATCATGCGTGAATTAGAACACATTAAGTTTTCGGGTTTTGTTTTAAGTATTTTCCAACAAGAGGATGAAATTTCTGGGGTATTTAAATTATTTTTCATTTCAGGAAAAAGTATTAATTCATTGCTATCATAAGCATTAATATTTAATTTAAGTTTATTAAATAATTCATCAAAACCTTTCCTAAGTTTTATTTCACTATCGTATAATATTCTTGAAGCAATACTTATGTTAAATTTATTTTTATTTAACCAATCAATACCAGATATAGCTTTGTGCCAACTGTTATTTCCCCTAATCTTTTCATGCTTATTTTTAGTATAGTGATCAAGAGAAATACGGAATTTAATATTTTTGTTATTTTTAAACCTTATTAATAATTTTTGTTTATTTTGTAGGGGTTGCATAGCATTGGTAAGTATTAAAACTTCTAAGTTTTTTGATAAACAAGTTGAAATAATTTTAATAATATCTTTATTCATGAATGGTTCGCCGCCTGTAATTCCTATTGATTTGCATGTAATATTTTTAGACTTAATTTCCTTGAGGTATTTACAGACTTCTTCATGGGATAAATAAAGAAGATTATCATTAAGTGGGCTTGATTCAATGTAACAATTTTTACATGATAAATTACACAAAGTTCCAGTATTAAACCATAAAGTTTCTAAACTTGTAAAATTTACAAAAGCTCTATCTTTCCCTTCTTTTGTAAAATATTTATTTGAAAATTTTTTAAGTTTCATCAATTTATATCTAACTATTTCTTTTTTTTACTATACTGATACTTTGTAAAGTCATTATTATTTCTTTCTTATTATTATAAACTTCAGAATTGGTAATAATACTACCTATATTTGGTTTTGACCTGCTAGGAGTTTTACTTATTATTGTAACTTTTCCAGTAATATTTTGATTAGGAAATAGAGGTTTTATCCATCTTATCTCATTCATTCCTGGTGACCCTAATGAAGCTAGATTTTTAATAAAACTATCACATAACATTTTCATATACAGAGAACACGTGTGCCATCCAGAAGCACATAAACCTCCAAATAAAGATTCTTTGGCTTTTTCTTCATCTATATGAAAAGCTTGGGGATCATATTTATTAGCAAATTCTAATATTTCTTTTTTAGAGACAAATATTGGGCCAAGGGTATAATTATCTCCTTTATTTAAATCTTCAAAGTAAATTATATTTTTTTTCATTTTATTCCTTTAAATCTATCTTTATTTTACTATGTTGTTTTTAGAGAGGCATTGTATTATAATATAGTTTGAATATTTATATATGTTTCCAACATTTTTTATATTTTTTATATAATCTTCTTTTTAGAAGTAAATAAGAATTTGAAAATATAAATACTATATATTTTAATCAAGTTCTAATGATTTAATTTATATTAATGTTTGATTGTGGATTAAATTTTGTTAGTCTCCATCTCCATAGAATTTTTAGTTAAATAATATATTAGAAAAAAAAATGAAAAAATATAGTAAGCAAAAACATTTCTCAGAGAGGCCTTACAGTCAGGGTTTATATGATGCTAATATGGAGCATGATGCATGTGGTATCGGCTTTGTAGCAAATATTAACGGTAATAAAGAACATTCTATAATACAGGATGGTTTAAAAATTCTTGAAAATTTAACACATAGAGGTGCTGTAGGATCAGATCCTACAATTGGAGATGGAGCTGGTTTACTATTACAGATACCAGATTTATTTTTAAGAGAAGAGTGTTTAAAATTAGACATAAATTTACCCGAAGTAGGGAAATATGCTGTGATCCAGATATTCTTGCCTAAAGAATTAAATAAACAAAAATATTGTGAAGAAGTTTTTGAAGAATTAATAAAAGATAGTGGTGAAATATTTTTAGGATGGCGAAATGTTCCAATTATAGATAAGGCTGTATCTAATTCAGTAAATTCATCATCTCCTATAATAAAACAAGGTTTTGTGGCTTCTTCAAAATTTAATCTTGATCAAGATGCTTTTGAAAGAAAGGTTTATGTAATAAGAAAGCAATTTTCAAATACATTAAGAGATGACAAATATTTGAAAAAAAATAATTCTCCATATGTTTGTTCTTTTTCTTCTAGAACCATTAATTATAAGGGGATGTTGTTGTCTGATACGGTAGGCAATTATTATCCTGATTTGCAAGATAAAAGGGTAATAAGTGCTTTAGCTTTAGTTCACCAAAGATTCTCTACTAATACGTTTCCCTCTTGGGATCTGGCTCAACCTTTTAGAATGATTTGTCATAATGGAGAAATTAATACATTGCGGGGCAATATAAACTGGATGAATGCTAGAAAACAAATTATGTCTTCTGATTTAATGGGCGAAGATTTGAAAAAAATTTGGCCAGTAATTGCAGAAGAACAATCTGATTCTGCTTGTTTTGACAATGCTTTGGAGTTACTTGTTATGGGAGGATACAGTTTATCTCATGCTATGATGTTGTTAATTCCAGAATCTTGGAAAAATAATAACTTAATGGATGAAAATAGGCGTGCTTTTTATGAATATAATTCTTCTGTTATGGAACCTTGGGATGGACC
>TARA_B100000686_G_scaffold42567_1_pt1 | contig 24197 bp, 21 predicted proteins | sample TARA_B100000686 | Tara Oceans TARA_B100000686 (sample SAMEA2622733) | marine metagenome | biome: marine biome (ENVO:00000447); feature: marine epipelagic mixed layer (ENVO:xxxxxxxxx); material: "saline water (ENVO:00002010), including plankton (ENVO:xxxxxxxx)" | depth 150 m | reverse complement strand
GCTGGGCTTTCGAATGGAGCTGTTACAGCAAGAATAGGTTCTACGCAGGTTTTAGTAACTGCGACAGCATCGAGTAAACCTCGTGATGGTGCCGACTTCTTTCCGCTGACAGTAGATATTGAAGAACGAATGTATGCAGCGGGGCGGATTCCCGGCTCTTTCTTTCGTCGGGAGGGACGTGCTTCAGATGATGCAATTCTCGCCTGCCGGCTGATCGATCGACCGTTACGTCCTAACTTTCCTGCTGAATACCGACACGAGACACATGTCGTCGGAACCATTCTTGGCGTAGACGGTGAAAACCAGTACGACGTAATTGCACTGAACGGTGCATCAGCGGCGCTTTGGGTAAGTGGAATACCATTCGAGTGCCCTGTGGCTGCTGTTCGTATCGCGTACAGCACTGAAGGTTCGTGGATCCCGTTTCCGACATATCAAGAAGGCGAAGAGTCCACGTTCGAAATGGTCGTCGCAGGCCGTCAACTTGAAAATGGTGATATCGCCATCATGATGGTTGAAGCTGGAGGAACTGAACGAGCCTTCGAGTATTACGACGATGGAGCTCCTAAAGTCACAGAGGAAGTCCTTGCTGACGGTCTTGAAGCTTCAAAGCAGTGGATTGATGATGTCATCGAACTTCAAAAAGCTTTACGAAATCAGGTTGGAGACATCGAAGAACTCCAATGGATTAAGAGTGTTGACTACAGCGACGAAGTTATAGAGAGAGTTCGTTCTGTGGCGACTCCTCAGCTGACTGAAGTAATGGCAATTGGCGACAAAGCAGAACGCGAAGCTCGCCAGGATGAAGTCACCGCTGAAATACGAGCTCAACTCGAAGAAGAGTTCTCAGAAACTGCTGATGCAGCGAAACAAATTGGTGCAGCAGTGCGGTCGGTTTCGAAAGAAATCGTGCGTAGACGTATCGCGGAAGACGGCTTTCGTATCGATGGTCGAGCTACGAATGAAGTACGCCCACTGTCAGCTGAGGTCGCTTATGTGGGTGAAACCGCACACGGGTCGGGTTTGTTCCAACGTGGTGAAACACAGGTACTAAACGTCACAACGTTGGGTATGAGTCGAATGGAACAACTTATAGACACACTCAACCCGAATGACCGTAAGAGGTACATGCACCACTACAACTTCCCACCATTTTCGACTGGTGAAGCTGGATTTATGCGCGGTCCCAAGCGCAGAGAGATTGGGCATGGAGCGCTAGCCGAAAGAGCCTTGTTGTCCGCGATTCCGTCAAAGGACAAGTTTCCGTACACCCTGAGATTGGTCTCAGATGTTCTGTCATCAAATGGTTCGACCTCAATGGGTTCGGTCTGCGCATCCTCACTTTCATTGATGGATGCCGGAGTGCCGATCCGAAGTCACGTTTCAGGAATTGCCATGGGCTTGGTTTACGCCGAAGGCAAGTATGTGACTCTTACCGACATCTTGGGAGCGGAAGACGCTTTTGGAGACATGGACTTTAAAATCGCGGGTACTGAAGACGCCATAACAGCTCTTCAACTCGACACCAAGATTGATGGCATTCCTGCAGAAGTACTCGCTGAAGCTCTCTCGCAAGCGCGAGAAGCCCGCATGCAGATACTCGCGGTTATGAATGAAGCAATTGCCGAACCACGATCCGATGTCGGAGGTAACGCTCCGAAAATCGTCAGCTTCGAAATACCAATCGACAAGATCGGTGAAGTTATCGGACCCAGGGGCAAGGTCATCAACACCATCCAAGAAGAGACAGGTGCGGATATCTCTGTCGATGATGATGGAACGGTTGGTGTCGTCAGTATCGGCTCGCCTGATCGTGACAAGGTAGTCGAGGCTGAGCGACAAATTCGTTTGATCGTGAACCCACCGACCGCTGATGTTGGAGCGGAGTATGACGGCCGCGTTGTCAACATCACGAAATTTGGAGCCTTTGTCAATATCTTGCCAGGCACCGATGGTTTGCTTCATATCAGCAAGCTGGGCGGTAACCGAAGGCTCGATAAGGTCGAAGAAGTATTAAACGTCGGAGACTCGGTACAGGTACTTGTCGATGACATCGACCCAAATGGAAAACTTTCATTATCGATGGTTGGAGAACCCACTGCTCAGTCGGAGGAAGCTCCTGCAGAGACGACTAATGAATCATCCGAAGAAGCTGAGACGAAACCAGAGTCACCAGCGACAGAAGAGACAACGGCAGAAACAGCTTCGCCTGATGAGAATGGTTCATCCAGCGCACGGGAGTATGTCTCGTTTGAGGAACATTTCTCTGAGACAGCGAAAGATCTGTACGGAGATATGGGTCCCGAGCCCAAAGATGATGGCCGAGGTCGTCGACGACGACGTAGCCGTCGATAACTCATGTAATTGCCTGAAATACGGCATATTTCAAAATAGATAGTCCAACTGTGAGCCCTGTCCTCCACAATGGAGGCAGGGCTCGGACTGTTTTGGGTCCTTGAGAAGGGACCGCATTTATGCGTGTAGCAGTTTTAGGGTCAGCAGGCCGAATGGGATCGGCGGTTTGTGAAGCAGTCGTTAATGACCAAGAATTAGATCTTGTCGCAGCGATCGACCCCTCTTCACCAGGTCAGAAAGACTCGACGGGTTCAACCACAATGGTGGCCTCTTTGAACGATGTCAGTCCCTCAGACATAGACGTCATAGTTGATTTCACTGTGGCCGACGCGGCGAGAGCCAATGTTGAGTGGTGTGCCGCAAATGGAGTGCACGCTGTAGTGGGAACCAGTGGTCTATGGGAACAAGATTTTTCTCACTTTCGGACGGTCTTCACCTCCAGCAACTGTCTTGTCGCACCCAATTTCGCTATTGGGGCTGTGCTGCTAATGAGATTCGCAGAAATGGCTGCACCGTTTTTCCCTACTGCGGAAATTATTGAACTTCATCACGACAAGAAAATTGACGCTCCTTCGGGCACGGCAATGAGAACGCTCGAACGTATGGCCGAAGCCTCGGACGAGTGGGGACTTGACCCGACCGAACAACAAAACGTTCCAGGATCAAGGGGAGGAGTCGGAGCAGGAGGAATATCTGTTCACTCGGTTCGGTTGCGTGGCCTAGTTGCTCACCAAGAGGTCCTGTTAGGCACAGATGGGGAAACGCTGACGCTACGTCACGACAGTTTGGATCGATCATCTTTCATGGGCGGCATAACGCTGGCCTGCAAGGTCATTAACGACCACCCTGGGGTCACCATCGGACTCGATTCTTATTTAGGAATCTGAACCTTGGCCGCTCAAGTAGTCGTTGTCGGGAGTCTCAATTACGACATCACCGTGTGGGTCCCGAGGCGTCCCCAAGCTGACGAAACCCTCCACGGCAGCAAATGTGAAGAAAACGCGGGCGGAAAAGGCGCTAACCAAGCAGTTGCGGCGTCTCGATTAGAGGCTGAAGTGACCATGATCGGATGCGTGGGCCCCGATAGCAGAGGCGACTATCTGCTAGCAGAATTGGATGCAGCGGGTGTTGACCGGGACCATGTCTACCGAGGAAAGACGTCAACTGGTACTGCACTCATCACTATCGACCCAGAAGACGTGTCAATAGTCGTGATCGCCGGGGCCAACGCAGAGCTTGATGCCAGGAGAGTGGAGCTAGCCGCACCTGAGATTTCGAACGCCGACGTGCTGCTTTTGCAAGGCGAAGTAGGTGCGGAAGCTGCAAGGACCGCCGCTTTGCTGGCAGCAGCGTCATCCACCAAAGTTGTATTTAACCCCGCGCCGTTCAACGAAGTCGCTGCTGGAGTTCTCCCACTTGCTGACGTAGTCATAGTGAACCGTCATGAAAGGCAACAGTTGGGAGACACCTCGTTGCCAGTACTGATCACCACTCTGGGAGCCGACGGGTGTGAGATAAGAGTGGGTTCGGATACAACGAGAATCGAAGCTCCCGATGTAGAAGTAGTCGATCCCACAGGTGCCGGCGACGCGTTCGTTGGAGCCTTTTCGGTAGCTTTCGTCGATACAGGTGACCCTATCGCTGCTGCTTTAATCGCAGTCCGTGCCGGAGCTGCCGCAGTGACCTCTGTCGGAGCGCAACCCAGCCTGCCCACATGGAGTGGTATCGACAGTGTCTGACCGTGTCTAAGACTCGGTCGATTTATTCATACTCCGTCGACTTTGAAACATTATGAGAAGAACCATTGCGAAGGTAAAAGGCAGCGAGAATCGACTTATAAACCTGACAATCATTCCGACAGGTCCCTCGAAAACTGAGCTCACCCAATAGATAAGCAACAGGCGAGAGAAAGTGCCAGCCAAATTAACGATGACAAAGGGAACACGACGCATTCTCGCGATGCCCGCTAATAAACACATCGGGTAACCAGGAATAAGGAAAAGCAGCATCCAGCCGACGCGAGGAAACCAACGCTCCAATGCGGCAATTGTGCGCAGCAGCGCGCTCTGGGGCCCAAGTTCATTACTTAGGTAAGTCTTTGTCGCCGGACCGAACTCCCATCCGAGCTGGTGGAGAAATAAATCTGGGGCGAATAACCGAATGGAACCCACTATTAGGAACGCCGCAGCACTGGACTGGTTGGCTGCCAGCAGCAACATCGGATCCGTAGCGTTGAGAGAGATCAACACCAAGGGTTGGGAAGTGATCAAGGAGCTCGTCAGTATCTGTCCGACGTACGCTGCCAAGGCGAGAACAACGGGAAACGCGGCCAGCTGCTTCGCTCGCCGTCGATCTTCGGCAGTTAGATGAGTTTTAGGAAGTTCGGGTTCAGTCATTTCTAAGTTTCACCCTACGCGGATGTGGTTGTGAGCGAGGTCATCTCCTAGATTTGACACATGCAGTCGACAATGATGGATACCCCTCTCACTCTTGATTTCTTCTTTCGAAGAGCGGAAAGCCTTTTTCCTCATAAGGAACTGGTTACCGCTACAGCGACAGGGATCGAGCGAAGCAATTACGGACAATGGGCGGAGCGCACTCGCCACCTCGGTGGCGCGCTTGCTGATCTTGGAGTGAGTGAATACGGGAGAGTAGGGACGTTCGCCTGGAACACAGCTCGACATCTAGAACTTTATTTCGCGGTGCCTTGCACAAACCGGGTCCTACACACGCTGAACATCAGACTCTTCGCGGATCAGATTGTTTACATAGCCAACCACGCCGAAGACGAAGTTATATTCGTGGATCGTTCGCTTATGGCTCTTCTCTGGCCGTTGGTCGACCAGCTGGAAACCGTTCGGCATCTAATAGTCATGGACGACGGTGACGGTGAAGTTCCTGATGATCCAAGGGTGCTGGATTATGAAGAACTGCTTTCTTCTGCCTCACCGGTGAACTTTGAAGTGAAAGATGAAAAACAGGCAGCTTCGATGTGTTACACGAGCGGCACGACAGGTAATCCCAAAGGAGTGGTGTATAGCCACCGCTCTACTTATATGCACACCATCACGACCATGACGGCTGACGGGCTTGGGGTTTGCGAGTCCGACGTGATTCTGCCCGTTGTCCCGATGTTCCATGTGAACTCGTGGGGTTTGCAACACGCAGCAGTCGCAGCAGGTGCCACACTTGTGAATCCAGGCCCCAAATTGCAGCCCGAACCAATAGCTGAATTAATGGAATCGGAAAAGGTGACCATCGCTGCTGGAGTGCCAACCATATGGATGGGAGTTTTAGAGGAGTTAGACGGTCGAGACGTTTCTAGTTTGAGAGCAATCCCCTGTGGTGGTTCAGCAGTGCCGAAATCGTTGTCTGAGGGCTACAAAAACAAAATCGGGCTACCGATACTTCAGGCCTGGGGTATGACCGAGACGAGCCCGCTTGCTGCTATCGCTCACGTGAAGTCAGCTGAAGCGAATTTAGATGAAGAAACCAAAGCTGATCTGCGAGCCTCGGTAGGGACCATAGTCCCGACTGTCGAATTTCGAATCTGTGAACCTCATTCGATTGAGGAACTGCCATGGGACGGCGAATCAAGCGGCGAATTGCAGGTTCGTGGTTCTTTCATTACCGCCGAGTATTACAAAAGACCGGACGCAGCAGATTCCTTTACGGAGGATGGATGGCTGAGAACAGGAGACGTAGCAACTTGTGACGAACGTGGCTATATACGTCTCGTCGACCGCACAAAAGACCTCATTAAATCCGGGGGAGAGTGGGTCAGTTCTGTAGAAGTCGAGAACGAGATCATGAGTCACCCCAAGGTTTCTGAGGCGGCAGTCATCGCCGTTGCTTCGGAGAAATGGATGGAGCGACCCATGGCATGCGTGGTTCTCAAAGATGGAGAATCACTGACACATGAGGAGTTAGTTGAATATCTGACACCACGAATGGCGAAGTGGTGGCTGCCCAGCGCCACCCAGATAATTGACGAGGTGCCTAAAACCTCTACCGGGAAGTTCTCGAAACGAACACTTCGTGACGCATTCGCCGATCTAGTCGTCGAATAAGTATCAGAATTTGACCCGGTGACAGAACAGGCTGCCGTAGTTACCGGGGCAAGCACAGGAATCGGCCATGCGGTCGCGAAGCGACTTGCCAACAACGGTTGGCAAGTCTGGGCAGGGACACGTTCTCGGACGGACGCGGCCGAACTTGACCGACATCCTGGCGTCTCGTCGTTGCAGATTGAAGTGACTGATGAGTCATCACTTAAGACGGCTTTCAACGAAGTTGCTGCCAAGCGCGGTTCCGCAGGCCTCGAGTTATTAGTCGTCAATGCGGGAATTGTGGTTGGAGGACCGTTGGAATATGTCTCTCAGGCTGAATGGAGACAACAACTAGATGTCAACGTCGTTGGCGTTGCTTTATCCATCCGGCACGCGCTGCCTCTGCTACGAGCTTCCGATCGATCACGAATCATTGTCGTAGGGTCGATCAATTCGAGAGTCGGATTGCCGCTGCTCAGTCCCTATGTTGCGAGCAAACACGCGCTTGTGGGACTTGTATCTTCGTTGCGACAAGAAGTAGGCCGCGATGGACCGCGCATCACATTGGTAGAACCGGGGGCAGTTCAAACACCCTTGTGGGAGAAGGTCGAGCGGTATTCCAACGACATTTATCAAAGGCTTCCTACTGAAGGGCTTGACGAATATGGAAGGTTTCTCGAACAGGCGATAGTGAAGACACCTCAAAGTCATCGTGGCGGCATTCACCCGGACCGTGTCGCGACCGTGATCGAAAAATGCGCTGGTCGCCGGTATCCGCCGCGCCGTCGGATAATCGGAGGCGATGCACGAATTGCCGCAGTGTTGAACGCTCTTCTGCCAGGAAGGTTTTTCGACGTGCTGGTTCGAAGATCTCGGTCTGTTAGAATCTCATCATAAGTTACTGATGGGTAACCTATACGAATCGCTAAGGATAGGAGCTTCTTATGTCTACGGTGGAAGAGATCATCGGCCGTACCGACCCAAATGACTTTGAGGCGGTCTTAGCGATGACGAATACCGACCCAAATGAAGTCATCCACGCCGTTGAGGACAACGCTGAGTGCATCTACTCATGGGATTATGAGAAAGGCGCGCGCCCCCAGCTCGCCAAGCTCTACGAGAAAGCAAAAGTAGGGCAATGGAACGGGGAAACTGACCTGCCTTGGGATACAGATGTCGATCAAGAAGCACTAGCCGTTCAGGAATACGAAACCAATGGCGGAGCTGGCGAGGTTATGGACCTTTCAGGAACTGGCGTTGAGTCCTGGGGCCGTGACGAATGGGTCAAATTCAACATGGAGTCACAGAACTGGGCTCTCAGCCAATTCATGCATGGTGAACAAGGCGCTCTGGTTTGCACCGCCAAAATTGTTGAGACGGTGCCATGGATGGACGCAAAGTATTACGCATCAACCCAAGTAGTCGATGAAGCTCGCCATGTCGAAGTCTTCGCAAAATATTTAGACACGAAGTTGTCGGATAGCTATCCGATCAATGTTCATCTGAGGATGCTCCTAGACGACATTATCGAAGACTCCCGATGGGATATGACGTACCTCGGAATGCAGATCATGGTTGAAGGCCTCGCGTTGGCAGCCTTTGGATTCATGTATCAACAGAGCGAAGAGCCTCTTCTAAAACAATTGTTGCGCTATGTAATGAGCGACGAGGCTCGCCACGTGGCTTTTGGGATTCTCTCCCTCAAAGAGGTCTACCAAGACATGACACAGGCCGAGCTTCGCGATCGCCAAGAATTTGCGTTCGAAGCAGCAGTCCGAATGCGAGACAGGTTCCTGCAGCAAGAAGTCTGGGAACGCATGGGCGCCGATGTGAAGAAAGTGATTCCTTTGGCGTATCAAGATCCTCTTAGGCAAGAATTCCAACAGTTGTTATTCACCAAGATTGTTCCGAACTGCAAGAAACTCGGTCTATTGGACGCTGGCGACGGTTGGCTTCGGACCAAGTTCGGAGAGATCGGTGTGATCCAATATGAAGATTGGGTTGACACTGCCGAAGAAGTTGACGCTTTCGCCATTACGCGAGAGCTAGAAGCTGAACAGGCGAGCTGAGCTGATTTCGTAAGTTGATATGTCCCACCCCTCAGACCCAGAATTATTGGTGACGCTCGCTCTCCGCTTGAAGGGCTTTGGTGAAGTTGAGACGATCTCATCGGTTCATGGACTTGAACTCGATGTGACCGAAGCGGCTCTTGCCGAGATGGTCAAAGCAAACAAATGTGTGATGCGCCAGGTTGAAGGCGTAGACAAGTTCGTTCTAACTCCGACCGGCCGGGAAGAAGGCGAAGAATTTCTCAGCCTCGAGCTTGAAGAGGTAGGAGTTCGAAGTGTTGTCCAAAGTGGATATGAACGGTTCCTTGCTCTGAATCCAACCATGTTGCAGCTTTGTACTGACTGGCAGGTAATCAATGATGGCGCAGGAGAACAGAAACTCAACGACCACAGTGACCCAGCCTACGATCAACAAATTTTTGACAGATTGATTGAGCTAGACAGAGAAGTCGGAGTAATTCTCGGGACGTTAGAACAGGTCCTTACAAGGTTTGACAACTACTCGTCGCGGTTCACTGCGGCCATGCAGAAACTGCTCTCTGGGGAGCTGGACTGGTTGACTAAGCCAATCATGCCGAGCTATCACACAGTGTGGTTTGAGCTTCACGAGGACTTACTTGCGACGCTAGGAATTGATAGAGCGAGTGAGTCGGGCGAATAACGGACTACCCTCGGCCCTATGACTGCGCGATTTGGCCGTGTCATTCCGGCAATGGTGACCCCGTTCTCTGACGACGGCGCTCTTAATATTGATGCATCGGTCGCCCTTGCCAAATGGCTCGTAGAACAAGGAAGTGAAGGCTTAGTGATCACCGGTACGACCGGTGAAGGCCCAGCTGTAACGGATGAGGAAGACTGGGAGCTATGGCGTGCCATAGCTGAAACTGTGTCGGTCCCAGTGATTGCCGGAACCACAACCAATGACACGGAGCACTCGATTCAGCAGACCCGCAAAGCTGAAGAACTCGGATGCGACGGCATTCTTGCGGTTACCCCTTACTACAACCGACCCTCGCAAGAAGGCCTCTTTGCGCACTTTGAGGCTGTTGCTTCGGCAACCAATCTGCCAGTTGTTCTTTACGATATTCCCGTCAGGACCGGCAGGAAGATAGAAACTTCAACGCTCCTGCGTTTAGCACACGATGTTCCAAATGTTGTTGCGGTAAAGGATGCAGCAGGCAATCCGGGGGAGACAGCGAAAGTTATCCGCGACGCCCCAGAAGATTTCGAGGTATATAGCGGCGACGACGCGTTGACTTTGCCTCTCCTAGCGGTGGGTGCGGTAGGTGTTATCAGCGTCGCCGCCCACTGGTCGGCGCCCGAGCATGTTGCGATGATGGATGCTTGGGAGTCAGGTAACGCTGACGAAGCTCAACGAATCAATAAGCTTCTTCTCGAAAGTTTTGACTACGAAACCGGAGACGAAGCGCCGAATCCGGTGCCAACGAAAGCGATGATGAGAACACTCGGGTTAAATGTTGGCGAGCCGCGTCTACCGATGGGACCGACACCCCAGGGCTTAGAAGACAAAGCTCGAGAGGTCTACTCGCGGTTGAAGGCTTGATTTGCAATCACCCAATGTAGGGATCACGTTCCTTGGTGGCCTCGGGGAAGTAGGTCGTAACTCCACGTGTGTTGAGGTCGAAGGAAAGCTGCTCCTGATTGACTTCGGGGTTATGTTTCCTGATGCCACTATGCCCGGCATCGATGTGGTCCTTCCAGACAACACGTGGCTGAAGGAACGCAGCGAAGACATCGTCGGACTCATTGTGACTCATGGTCACGAAGACCACCTCGGTGGCGTAACACACCTACTAAGAGACGTCGCAGTTCCCCTATATGGCTCTGAACTAACCATGGGACTTGCTCGACACAAAGTGAAGGAAGCAGGCCTCGAAAATCGGACTTCGTTTCATGTAGTTGCTGACGGAGATCGACTAGACGTAGGTCCGTTTGACGTTGAGGTACTGCCGATAACCCATTCGGTGCCTCAGAGCCTCTGCATCGTTTTACACACCGAGCAAGGGGTGATTGTTCATACAGGGGATTTCAAACTTGATTCAGAACCAGTTGACGGACGCTTAACTGCCTTGGAGCGTTTGGAAGAAATCCAACGAGGCCCGGGTATCCGATTGTTGATGGCTGATTCGACTAATGCAGATAAACCTGGATGGAGTCCCTCAGAATCCACGATCGGTGCAACCTTCAAACGGCTGTTTCCTCAGTGGAAGGGGCGGAGACTAATAGTGAGTTGCTTCGCCAGTCATCTCCATCGAGTGCAGCAGATTTGTGATGTGGCAATCCGGGAAGGAAGAACTATTTTTCCGCTCGGTCGGTCGATGGTAAACAACATCCGGATAGCCCAAGAAATAGGTGTTCTCGATTTACCAGCTCGTTCGGTTGATTCGATTGACAGGCTCAACGAATATGACCCTGAAGATGTCTGCGTTATTTGTACTGGATCTCAAGGAGAACCCAACGCTGCCTTATCTCTATTGGCGAGAGGAAATCATCCCGATTTTTCTCTGTCAGAAGATGATGTGGTGCTTCTCTCCAGTCACCCAATCCCAGGAAATGAGCTTCCGGTTTATCGGATCATAAATCGGCTGACCCGAGTGGGCTGCGAGGTAGTTCACGACGGATATGAACATGTTCACACCACCGGACATGCGCAAAGAGAAGAGTTACACCGGCTTTACCGACTGGTTCTGCCTGAGTGGTACGTGCCAATTGAGGGTGAACATCGAATGCTGCGTCGGAACGCGGATTTGGCGACCGAAGCTGGACACGCCCAAGACCGAAGCATCGTTGCAAGTGACGGAGATCAGCTCATCCTCGATGATGAAGGTCTTCGGATCAGTGGACAAATTCCGGCCCCGTACCGTTACGTCGACGGTCTCTTAGATGATTTGTCAGTTGATCTGTTAGAAGATCGACGGAAGTTAGGTGAGAGTGGTTTCGTTCATGTGACTGTCGTGTTGAACTTAGAAGATGGTTTAGCGGCTCACCCGGAGATATCCACTTTGGGGTGGATCGATATGGAGCGAAGCGTTCAAGTTCTCGCGGAGCTAGAAGTCGAAGTCGTTGAAGCTGTAGCTTCTGCGCTTGACGAAGACAAGGACGTCGAGAGCATCGAGCGGGCTATCCGTCGGGCTACTGGTCGGTTCGTAGGAAACCGAACTCGTAGACGGCCGCCGATTTCAGCGACCGTGATTCTGGTTGACTGAACCAGAATTTCTCTGGCCTTTCGGTACTCTCGCAAGTGTGGGATGTAAGCGCCCAATCAACCAAAAGAATTCCTAGCTTTGTCCAACACGTCGAGCGGTTAACCAGAAAAGCCCTAACTGATGAAGTCAGCGAAATCATCGATATTCCGAAGAATGAGCGAAGCCGGCTTGCGCGGTCGGGGGACTGACATCACTGGACTTTTGCTGCTCGTGGTAGCTCTGATCTCTTTGCTGGCACTTTTCGGTGACAAAGCGGGAATTGCAGGACGCTTACTTGAAAGTGTCATGAGTGTTTTGGTGGGAATTTTCCGCTATGTGGTTCCCTTCGCCCTGTTGTTGTGTGCCTATGCCATATTGCGAGATAAACAAAGTGAGAGGACCTGGAGGATTGCGTTTGGAGGAGTCCTCACAAGTCTTGCCTTCTCAGGTATGGCTCACCTATTAGGTGATGCAGCAGGCATTAGAACAACACTTGAAGAGCTACGTTCTTCAGGAGGAATTTTGGGAGCCGTAGTGGGGGAGCCACTTCGCGGTGCTGTGGATGAGCCCGGGGCTTGGGTGGTGCTCCTGCTAGCTGCCATGTTTGGCGTTCTAATCGTCACCGACACAGGCCTTCGACAGGTATTAGGTGCGGCAGCTTGGGCTGCTCGCCTCGGGGGTAGGCAGATTCGCCGGGGGTTGACCAACCTCCAAAGCCTTGGTTCTGACCGAGAGGCACCGGAAGGCTCGCGGCGAGAAAGACGCACTCTGCCAACGATCTCCGCCCCAGGAAGCGGCATTCCCGCCCTTGAAGCTGAGGCCCCTCGGAGCTCCGACCAGGCTGAAATAGTTGCGGAAACAGAGCAACCGTTGCAACCTGACGAATCAGTTGAAGAAGAGCCCGGTCTGCGTTTGCCTGTAGAAGACCCAGTGGACGAAGAATTACCACCTGAACAGATGGAAATTGATTTAACAACCAGGCCTAGTGGAGATTGGGAACTGCCGGGGCTTGAGAGCCTAGAAAGATCTGGTTCCCAAGACGTTGATGAACGCCTCCTCCAAAATGGTGCCCGAAACCTCGAAGCTGCGCTTGCTAGCCATGGTGTCGAAACGAGAGTGACGGGCATGGAGGTAGGGCCGACAGTTACGCGATATGAACTGTCGCTTGGCAAAGGCGTCAAAGTGTCTCGAGTCACCAGCTTGCATAAAGATATTGCTTATGCAATGGCATCAGCCGATGTTCGAATCCTCGCCCCTATCCCGGGTCGGTCGGCGATCGGAGTAGAGGTTCCTAACGCGGATCGTCATCTTGTCGCTTTAGGAGACATTCTTTCTACGCAGGCGGCAGCAGACGCGACGCACCCGTTGGAGGTGGCGCTCGGCCAGGACATCTCGGGAAATGTTGTGATGTCCAACCTCGCTTCAACACCACACGTTCTAATAGCGGGAGCCACTGGGGCTGGGAAATCATCTTGTATTAACTCGGTCATCACATCACTACTAATGCGGACGACCCCTGATGAAGTTCGGCTGATCCTCATCGACCCTAAGCGGGTCGAACTTGGTCAATATGATCGCCTTCCTCACCTGCTGACTCAAGTGGTGACGAATCCTAAAAAAGCAGCCAACGCTTTGTCATGGGCGGTAAAAGAGATGGAACGCCGTTATGACGTTCTCTCTGAAATAGGGTTTCGCGACATCACCGGATATAACGCAGCGTATGACGAAGGACGACTTGCTTCCGATCTAAACGAAGAGCGTGAATTTGAACGTATGCCGTTCGTCGTTGTCGTCGTTGACGAGTTAAACGATTTGATGATGGTCGCGGCACGGGACGTAGAAGATTCCATCACTCGACTGGCTCAGATGGCTCGAGCTGTAGGAATTCATCTGGTCATTGCCACGCAGCGCCCGTCTGTGAATGTCATTACCGGAGTTATCAAAGCGAATATTCCCTCACGCATAGCTTTCGCTGTGTCGAGCCTTGCCGACAGTCGCGTCATTCTTGATCAACCAGGGGCTGAACGTCTGATCGGGAAGGGAGACATGTTGGTTCTAGGTTCCAACAGCAGCGTGGCCCAACGGGTTCAAGGTTGCTGGGTCGGCGAAGCAGAAATACATCAAGTAGTTGCCCATTGGCGAAGACAGGCACCCAATACCAACTACATCGAAGGCGTTGAGGGGTCGAACGTTCCCGGCCCTGCGGTCATTCCGGGAGGCTCGTCGGGAGATGAGGACGATGACGAACTGATGATGCAGGCGATGACAATAATTGTGGACACGCAACTGGGTTCAACCTCAATGCTGCAACGCAAACTCAAAGTCGGGTTCGCACGAGCTGGTCGACTCATGGATCTTTTAGAGCAGCGAGGAGTTGTAGGACCTTCGATAGGTTCAAAAGCGCGTGATGTTTTGATGACCCAAGAAGAATTGGACGCGTTGCTCGGTGACCGTTGACCTGACACCGACTTAATTAGCAGAGCTAGTGTCGTTGTATGACTAACTACGACGTTGTAGCCACCGGATTGGAGTTTCCGGAAGGGCCAGTATGTATGGCCGACGGCTCCATTGTGTTGGTAGAAGTAAAACGCGGCACGATTTCTCGCGTTGACCCCGACAACGGATCGGTTGAAGTTGTGGCGCAACCCGGAGGCGGACCCAATGGTGCCGCAGTCGGTCCAGACGGCGCTTTGTACGTATGCAACAACGGTGGATTCACATGGGGAGAGGCCCGCGGGCTCACCGTTCCGGGCTTGGTCCCGGATGATTATTCGTCAGGTCGCATCGAGCGCATTGATATCAACACAGGACAAGTCGAAATTCTCTATGCCGAAGTAGACGGCGAGCCGTTAAAAGGTCCAAATGACCTTATGTTCGACTCCACTGGGGGATTTTGGTTCACCGATCACGGCAAAACTCGAGCTCGGACGAGAGATCGCGGTGGTCTTTACTACGGCCGGTCGGATGGATCTTTAGTCAAAGAAGTCTCATTTCCTCTCGATGGACCTAACGGTGTTGGTTTATCACCCGAAGAAGACCGGGTTTATGTGGCGGAGACCCATCAGGGTTCCATTCTCTATTGGGAACTTTCAGGTCCTGGAGAACTCGCAAGCTCCCCTCATGGTCGTTTCTTAGCTCGCCCGGCAGGGCGCAAACTTTTTGATTCCCTTGCAATGGACTCAGATGGAAATGTGAGTGTTGCAACAATTCAGACTGGCGGAATCAGCACTTTCACTCCGGAGGGAGAAGAACTCGAATTTTTTGCTGTTGATGATCCAATCTGCACGAACATTTGTTTTGGAGGCTCAGATATGCAGACAGCCTTCATCACCCTCTCGGGAACCGGTCAGTTGATACGGACCGAATGGCCACGGCCTGGACTGGCCTTACCCTTCGGTGGTTAGAACTTCTGTCATGCAACGCAATGAGGGAGCTTCCCGCCGTTAAACACGATCATGTCAGCGATCGCAGTATCGAAGCCGACCCATTCGTAGTCTGCATCAGAGTTTTCTCGATAGGCGACATGAAGGTTTCCAGCCAGCCTTTCACTGTCAGTCAGATCTTCAAATTCACCTAACTGAGTCACCAGAGCCTGCTCAACTGGGGTGCGCCCGAAACGAATTCCTTCGGTGGCTGTCTCTTGCACGAATTCGAGGTAAGCCCGCTGACTGTCCAAAACCTCTTGGATTTGAGCACCCGAAAACGCTGGTCCGTGGCCAGGGACAACCACTTCTGCACCCTTGTTTCCTATGACCTGGAGGGCATCGAGTGTTCCCTGCACTGATCCGAACAAGGCGAACGGCGTACCACCGTGGAAGATGAGGTCTCCGGTAAAGAGGACACCGCGGTCGGGCAGCCAGACCAATACGTCTCCATCAGTGTGCGCGACGTAGCCCAAGTCAAATAAATCGACTGTTAAGTCATCAAGATGGATTTGGGTAGTGCCCTCGAATGTAACGTCAGGAGCACGGAATTCGAGAGATCCCCACTCAACTGACGGAAAGGCTGCGCGGTAGTCAGGGATACCAGTAGCCAACATCACGTTTCGGCAAGAACTGTGACTAATGATCGTTGCTTCCGGAAAGAGGTAATTGCCGTGCGTGTGATCCGCATGGTGATGTGTATTAACTAACAAAGTCACTGGATTAGAAGTCACTGACGCTATGGCGTCGATGTATGCACGGTTTCTGCGTTCCGTTGAAGTGGTGTCAATACTGATCACTCCGCTCTCGCCCACTATGAATCCCGTGTTGTTAATAAACCATGTCCCGTCTGGCTGTACATAGCTGAATACACCAGTGGCTACTTCCTCTAGTAACCCCGGGCCGAGGTTGTCGTGTAAGTGATTCGTGCTCATAAACAGAGCCTACGTGCAAGGGCACCCCATCTGGATCTACGCTTAAGGAATGAGCAGTGCATCTAACCATGAACGAGATATTGATGTTTTCGGTCCGGAATACGTGCAAGAAGCACCGGAGGTCTGGAAACGACTGCGGTCAGAATGTCCTGTAGCACATACATCTCTCAACGGCGGCGGTTGGTTACCCACCAGCTACGCCGACATTTCGTCAGTTGCCTATGACACCGAAAATTTCTCGTCACGAGATATCGGTGTAGCCGCGACACCCGAAGGCGTCAGCTTGCTCGTAGCCCCTCCAATTACTTCCGACCCACCGTTTCATACAGACGCCCGCCAAATGTTGTTGCCCTACTTCTCCCCCAAAGCGGTTGAGGAAATGCGAGAGGTAACTAGGAGTATTGCTATCGAACTACTCGATGCAGTCGATCCGTCGGATGTTGTTGATGCCGCTGAGCAATATGCAAGGTACATACCAGTGCGAGTCATCGGGGCGATGATCGGCTTGCCTGAAGATGACTGTGAGATGTTCACCAGGTGGGCGACAGATATTTTGCAAAGCCATCCCGACGAGGAATGGGAGCGTCTAACGACGGCGACCAAGGAAATTCTTGAGTACTTCGATATGACTATTGCTGATCGTCGAGCGAATCCCCGTGATGACCTGATCAGCAAACTCCAAGCGGAGACTCTCCCTAATGGAGATCCGCTGACCGACAAACATATTTTAGGTACCTGCTTCCTTCTCTTAGTTGCAGGTATTGACACCACCTGGAGTTCTATAGCCTCAAATCTTCTTCACCTAGCTACTCATGAAGATGATCGCCGTCGCTTGGTTGAAGAGCCCGAACTAATCCCTACCGCGGTAGAAGAATTTTTAAGGGCTTATTCGCCGGTAACAATGGCGCGTGTAGCTGCTGAGGACACCGAGATTGCAGGATGCCCAGTAATGGCTGGGGACAAGGTGTTCCTGCCGTTTGGCGCTAGTAACCGTGATCCGGAAATGTTTGATCGCCCCGATGAAGTGGTCATCGACCGACAAGAAAATCGTCACTTTGCCTTCGGTATAGGTATCCACCGGTGTCTAGGGTCAAACCTGGCCCGAATGGAACTAGTGGTGGCAATGGAAGAGTGGCTCAAACGCTTCCCAGAGTTCTCGTTGGCCGAGGAGTCTGAGGTCCAATGGGGAGGAACTCAGGTTAGAGGCCCTCGTTCCGTGCCAATTCGGGTGGGTTAGATCAACCAGGGTTTAGATGGTCGGGATTGTTTTTCCGGACCATAGTAAGGACAACTACCACCGCGAGCGATGTGTATAGGGCGTAGCCGATAGCGAGTGGTGTGACGGTTGAGGTTATTTGACGGTCAATGATCGCACCTAGAAGTGCACCGATAGCGAGGGTTATAAAACCTATTGTTGACGCTGCGGTTCCAGCTAGGGCTCCCATAGGTTCGAGGGCCAAAGTTGTCATAGTCGGCATCATGACAACCATCGCGGCTATCTGTGCTGTCATTAGGACCATCCAGAGACCTACCGGTGGAACACCGTCTGTTGAAAGGGCCAAGATCAACATAAGTAAGCTGGCCCCCAGTTGAAAGGCCAGCGCGCCGTGCCCGAGACGCCTCGCCCCAATTCGTCCCACGACCCGAGACCCTGTTAAGGCGACGGCAGCCATCACGCCCATAGTGATGCTGAAATAAGGAACAAACCAGGTCGGCTTTTTGAAGATCTCGCCGATTATTAGTTCCGAACTACTTAGGAAGCTGTAGAAAGCTCCGCCTGAGAACAGAAGGGTTATCGCATAGCCAATCGTTAGTCGATTCTGGAAGACGACTTTGAGCCCCTGTTTTGTTGCGGAGAAACTGAGGTCGCGTTGGTTGGCGCTGTCCAGTGACTCGGTGATTCTGAAGGACCACAGCCAAATCACAATCGCTATACCCAAACCGAAAAGCATCGTGAGACGCCAAGATCCTCCTGCTTGCACCAGTAGGTTTCCGATCACCGGGGCAAGTACGGGTCCGGCAAAAAAAATGGTTTGAACGATTGCCATGACTCGAGCCATGTCATCGCCTTCAAATTTGTCTCGGATCATCGCCTGGCTAATAGTGCGGGGAGCTGCGCACCCGATTCCCCAAAGCACTCTGGAAGCTAGGAGAAAGATGAGGTTTGGAGCCAGCGTGGATCCGAGCGCCCCTAACGCGAATAGGGCGATGCCGGCTCTTAGGACAGGTATACGTCCGTAAGTATCTGCCATGGGGCCATATATGGGCATCCCGATAGCCATGCCCACGAAAATGCAAGTGATCGTTAGCCCCGGCAGGTTTGAGGTGGGTTCCATGCCAAAAGAAGAACGTAAATCGGCGAAGGCAGGTAGGAGCATGTCGATCGATAGGGCTATAGCACTGGTCAAAAGAGCAGTGAACGCTATGAACTCGCGCTCGCCTGCAACGCGATCTGAAGCCTTCACGTCAAGACGTCATCGTTGCGTAGATAACCCGTTCAAATTGTTCTAAGAGATCTGCGACTTGAGGAATCATGAAGGGAAGAGTTTGAGTCATTAGGAGAGCCCCGAGACCTGTTTTGGGGTCAACCCAGAAGTGCGTGTTACATAGCCCTGCCCAACTCAATGACCCCACCCCGCGGCCGCCTTCAACCGCTTCTTCATTTAGCTGAAAGCTGAGACCCCAAGACTTAGGGGTTCCCGACATGAACTCAAAATTAGCGCTTAGGTTGTTGTCCAAAGAGGTCACTGGTGAAACCCGAAGGTCACCGATGCTGTTAGCGGACATCAGAGAAATAGTCTGTGGTGAGAGGACACGCTGGCCCATCAGCTCTCCTTCCCTTAAGAGCATCTGAATGAACTTCGCATAGTCAAGTGTCGTGGAGAAAAGCCCGCCGCCGCCGCTGTTAAATTCTGGTTGGCTTGTTTGCGAGCCCGAAGCGAGCGCCTTCCACTGGCCGTTGCTTAAGACGTGAGTGTCTGCTCGTCGTTTCTTCATGTCCGGTCGACATTCGTAAGCAGTGTCAGTCATCCCTAGAGGGCTGAAGATTTCTGTTGTCATCCACTGTGCTAGGGATCCGCCGCCTGTGGCTTCGAGGAGCTGTCCAGCCCAGTCGAGTCCGATCCCGTATTCCCAACGGTCACCTGGGTCAAAAGCAAGTGGTTGGTGGATCGACTCTAATTTTCCGCTGCCCAAGTTAGGTATACCGCTTTGTTTCGTCCATTCGGCGATTTCGGAGTTCCAGATCGCGTAACTAAACCCTGAGGTATGAGTGAGCAGATTGCGCAACGTGACCGGTTTTTTGGGGGGGCGCAAAATGGGCCCTGATTTATCGAAACCTTCAAGAACTTGGACTTCGTCTAGCCATGGGAGTATTTGGCCTGCGGGCTGATCGAGTTCTAAGATTCCGCGCTCTACAGCTTGCATACATGCAGCCCCGGTTATGGGTTTCGTCATCGAGGCGATTTGAAAAACCGTGTCGTCAGTCATTGGGTTTCGGTTCGTCTCTGATCTGACTCCGTGGGAACGAATGCTCATCAGTCCGTCTCGGTTGACCACCGCGGTTACGGCCCCGGGAATGACTTCGTCGTCGATCGCTTGGGTGATGCAGTTGTCAATCGCCTGATCGAGGTCCACTATTCCAAAGCCTCTCGCCATGGTGTCGCGTCGATTCCGTGGTACCGGTCTTCCAAGGCGTCGACAAGTTCGGTTGTCCAGAACGGATGTCCGGGTTTTGGTGCACCAAAAAGAGCGAGTTCCTCAGGGGTACAGCTTGCCGCGAACTTGGACCAAGGCCCGCGGTTCGCGTTTTGTTGAAAACTGTCAAACCCGATCCACTCATGGTGGGCATGCTTAAAGGCCATGTTCATGAGAAACCTTGACCCACCCTCTCGAGTTAAATTTACTCCTCGGTGCCATACGTCGGTTCGGTAGGCAAGGTAAGAGCCTCGGCGACCCGCAGCAGATTGAGGGTCGGAACCCGGCGGAGTGTCACCGAGGTTGAGTATTTCAGTTGGTCCCACTCCTTCTTCGACATCGGAAAGATACAAAAACCCGAGCAGGTTCCACCAGCCCGGTTCGATGCGGTCGGGAACAATTGTGTGGTTGCGATCCTGATGGAAAGGTTGCTCGTAGTCGGTGACCCCAGTGTATTTACCCCATATTCGTGCTTGGTAAAGACGGATGTCCTCCGAGCCCATTGCGCGTTGCGCGAAATCAACTACCCGCGGATGGACCTGGAGACGATTGAGTAGGTGAGAGTCATATGGGAAGAGCACATGTCCTAGAAATTGCCGTAGGCGAAATTCGGTCCCAGTTGCGTCGTCTTGGTTGAGTCCGTGCGATTTTCCTTGACGTGAAGGTTGATACCGCGCATCGGTACTCTCATTCTCAAAATGTGCGAGGGCTTCAGGGCTCCCCGAGTGGTAGTCAGATGGATGTGGGAAATGTCCCCAGAGTTCCTCTACAGCAGCATCTATTTCTTCGGCAGGTACCAAATCGTGGACAACGGTCCAGCCTTGGGTCTGCCATTCTTCAATAGCTGTTTCGATATCGGTACTCACTGTTGCGCAGGCTAGCTGGCTTCAGACGTCTGAAGGTTAACCAGCGCCTTGGGCATCGTGAACCCGAATGGTGGCTCCTGAAACGAAATCAGATGATGGGGATACTAGATAGAGCAGTGTGCCGTCTAGTTGGGAGGGTTTACCCAACCTCTTTCGTGGAAACCCGGCAGTTATATCACCCATTCTCTCAAGCATGCCGTCCATCATTTCGCTTTCAAAGGCGCCTGGAGCGATGCAGTTAACGTTGACGTCGTATCTTGCAAATTCCAAGGCCAACATTTCTGTCATTCGGACGACAGCGCTTTTTGTAATTGCGTACCAAGAGCTTCCTACACCGGAGCTGAAAGCGGCGCCAGAGGCGATATTGACGATTCGGCCCGGAAGCTCTGCCTCTCTGAGGCGACGAGTGACTTCACTTGCAAGGTGAAATAGAGAAGTCAGGTTTGTGGCTACCATTTCATCAACGAACGCTGGATCCATATTCAACGCAAGCCGAGCGTCGGGTTTGCCAGCATTGTTGACAAGAATTTGGACAGGTCCAAGTTCTTTTTCTACTTGATCCACCGAAGCGAACAGCGCATCTGTATCTGTGACGTCAAGAGGAACAGGCAGGACTGTCGCTCCGGTGCTCCGGAGCTCTTCGGCAAGTGTTTCGAGTCGCTCAATTCGGCGCCCGGCGATTGCGACATTCGCGCCACACGCAGCTAAGACCTGTGCGAACCTGTATCCCAAGCCGGAAGTAGTGCCAGTAATAAAGGCCGTCTGACCGCTTAGGTCTGTCGAAAAGTTCGGCATATCTGACATTGGGTCTCCCAGAAGATTAAGGATTGCTGGTCTCCTGTCTAGGCGCAGAAGGAATGGTCGTCTAATCGTGTTGATACGAATTAGGGTGCGCGGTGGTGAATGACCAACTAATCCTTAAAGCAGGAAGAGTTAAGGACGCCACTCGAGACCTGGTCACGGGTGGCGGAGCAGGCATAGGGCAGTCAATAGCAATGGCCTTGCAGTCGGTAGGAGCCAGTGTTTTAGTCCGCGACGCGGACCCATCAACGAACCCTGACTTCGTTGTCGACATCGTAGAAGAAGCGGCCGTCCAGCGAATGTTCATTGATATAGAAGAACAGCTTGGTGGCTTGGACGTGTTGGGAAACAACGTCGGGATTGCCGGCCCAGCGGGTCGTCATGTTTCAGGACAGGTACTTTTTGTCGATGGAGCTACAGAGACTTTGCGAAGTTCCTGAGCAGCGGGCTTTGCTTTAGGGCACACTCGTGGGGTCCTTCAATCCCAGGAGCTAACAAAGTGAATGTCACCGAAGCAACGCAGCGGAGAGCATCAATCAGATCCTTTCTTCCTGACCCCGTGACTGACGAACAAATTAAAGACCTTTTAGAGGTTGCCTCTCGGGCTCCTTCAGGTGGGAATGTTCAACCCTGGAGGGTCTACGTGATTAATGGAGACTCGATGGAACGCTTTCGATCGTTCATCTCGAGTCGCAAACCAGGAGATTCTGAGTACCCGGTGTACCCGCCCAGTCTTCAAGAACCGTACCGAACTAATCGATATGAGTTAGGTGAGGCGATGTACGAAAAGCTTGGCATTCCTCGTGAGGACAAGCCGGCTCGACTTGCTCACTTAGCGAGAAATTTTGATTTTTTTGGAGCACCTGCAGCATTCTTTTGTTTCATCGAAAGAAATATGGGCGCAGCACAGTGGTCTGATCTAGGGATGTTCTTGCAGACGTTTATGTTGTTGGCCGTTGAGGCTGGCTTGGATACGTGCCCGCAGGAAGCTTGGGCTAACCATTGGTCAGATGTGCAAGAGTTCTGTGGTGCACCGGCACAAGAGATGTTGTTTTGCGGAATGGCAATAGGTAAACGCGACGAATCAAAACCTGTTAATAGCCTCAGAAGCGACCGCATGGTTGTCGATGAGTGGACGACTTGGCTGTAAGGATTAGAGGATGAACGATATCTACGAGATGATGAGCACATTGCGTGCGGTGCGCCGACTTCGCCCCGATCCCATCCCTGAAGATGTATTGAATCGGGTGTTGCAAGCGGCGGCGTGGGCTCCCACGGGTGGCAATATGCAACCGTGGCGCGTGATAGTTGTGACCAGTGCAGAACGGAAAAAGGCGCTCGCCGATATCTATCGACCGGCTTGGTACCGGTATGCAAAGGGCTACGACGCAAGGATTGAACAGCTGCCGGCGGGCGAAGCCGAAAAAGCGCGCCGCAATCGAGTGGCTGGTGACTACTTAGCAGATCACCTAGAAGAAGCTCCGTCGATCTTGATGTTCGTAGCTGACCCAAAAATGATGGCTATCACCGACGCGAAATTAGATCGAATTTCGATGGTCGGCGGAGGTTCGGTATACACAGCGGTGCAGAATGCAATGTTGGCTGCTCGCACTGAAGGTCTGGGTTGTGTGCTGACGACCCTGCACTGTTTGGCTGAAGATGAGGTCAAGGAAGCTCTAGAAATTCCGAATGGCTGGGCGACCCTGGCGATGGTTCCGCTGGGCTATCCAGTTGGCACGGGCCACGGCACAATTACTAGGCAAACCCCGGAAACGCTTGCTTTCGATGATGCCTTTGGAGTGGCTTGGAGTTGAACTCAGGAGCTACTCGACGGCCGACTGTTTTTTCAGTCAGCGAAATTGGTGACAGCCAGCTGGAGATAAGAAAGCCTGGGTCAGGCGGCTCGCTTCCTTTGATCGTGATGGCTGTTGTCGTCGTTGTGTGGGGATTAGGGCCACCCATTACAAAACTGGTGACCGCTCCGCCGCTCATTGGAACCTTTGTACGTTTTGGTATCTCATCACCGCTGCTCCTTGTCGTGTTGGCAGCGAGGGGGCGAGTTTTGTCGCGCAAGATTTTTCTTGCAACAGCGCTGCCAGGTTTGTCTTTCGGCTTCAATCTCATATTTGTTTTCTCGGCTCTTCAAGAAGCAACAGTCTCGGTTCTGTCGACAGTCATTGCGATGCAGCCAGCGCTTCTCTTAGTTTTTGCCGGACCCCTGTTTCGGGAATACCCATCAGGTCGGCAACTTGTGTTCACCCTGTTCGGCGTTGTCGGTGCTGTTGGGGTAATTCTCGGTGCGGGCTCGCAGGTGCGATCCTCATGGCTCGGCATAGGGTTCGCGGCGCTTGCATTAGCTACGTTCACGCTTTATTTCGTTTTAACGCGACTAGCCAGAGTCGACGATGAAGTTGATCCAATCGAATGGATGGCTGGCATCAACATCTGGTCATTCCTGTCGACAATCATTCCGATTTTGTTATTGGCCGATCGATCTGATTGGGCGCAGTTTGGAGGAGCCGATTGGTTGTGGATTTCGATCGTCGCGTTCGTTACTGGTGTCTTTGGACATGTCTTAATGACCTGGTTGCATGGCCATCTAGAAGCTGCCCGATCATCTCTTTACATACTGACCATGCATCTGGTTGCTGTGGGGCTCGCATGGTGGATACACGATGAACCCATTACTTGGCTCCAGGGCATGTCTGGGGGAGTAGTGCTGGTTTGTGTGGCTCTGGTCGTTACTGCCCCTGATCGCCGTGAGGTTCAATGATCGGGAAAAGACGGAACTCTGTCAG
>TARA_B100000686_G_scaffold352569_1_pt1 | contig 24252 bp, 24 predicted proteins | sample TARA_B100000686 | Tara Oceans TARA_B100000686 (sample SAMEA2622733) | marine metagenome | biome: marine biome (ENVO:00000447); feature: marine epipelagic mixed layer (ENVO:xxxxxxxxx); material: "saline water (ENVO:00002010), including plankton (ENVO:xxxxxxxx)" | depth 150 m | reverse complement strand
TGGTTTATGGTTCATGGTGTGGACACTCTAAGAATGCTTTACCTGCATTTGAAGAATTAGTTCAAATGAAAGATGTTACCACTCAGGGAGGATTACCAGTACAATTTGTCTTAACAGAAGATACGAGTGATGGTATGGAAAAGTTTAAGAGTAAGGTTCAAGGATTTCCAACTTATATGGTAATTAAAAAAGATGGCATAATAGAAGAATTAACTGGACATAATCGAACAAAAGATTCAATTATTGAAGCAGTTAATAAATTATCATATTAATAAAACAGATGTTAAATCATTTTTTAAAAAATCAAAAAAGGTTTGGATAATTGTTAATTTATTTGTATCATGATCTCTTATTTTTTGATAACATTCTTCTTCTGTTAACCATAGAATATGTTTAACTTCTGTATACTGTTCTTTATTATTCTTGTCTATCCTAAGATCAATTAAATGGTTTGTTTTTGCAATATAATATACATGTTTATAACGAACATGATTAATACCTTTATATTCTTCCATAAGAGGGATTACATTTTCAATAAATGTATATTTGTTTTTATTAATATTTGTTTCTTCTAAGAATTCACGTATTGCACAACTTTTATTATCTTCGTACAATTTTCTTCTACCTTTTGGTATTTCCCATTCATTCATTGTGTAATTATTTTTTTTTATCTCCATAATGATACTTTGTAAAGAAAATTCTCTATCCTTATAAGATACCCCTTCCTTTAATCGATTAAAAATAATACGACTTTTTTCATATTCATTTTGTATTCGTTTATTTACATTATCAGTATGGATCCATAAATTCTTCCATAAAGTATCAAAATCATGATTTAATAATTGTTCTTTTTCAATTTGTGTCATTCTTGAAATTAATAATTTAATATATTTATAGTTTAATTCATTTTTATATTTTCCACGTATGAATTCTATATATGAAATAGAATCCTTTCTCTCAACCATTACAATCCTTCCTATACCTTCATCATCGATATGATACAATATGATTCCATAACTCATTATTGGATGTCGACACATCTGATATGTATGGCCATAATTTCCACAATTATTACAATAATTATCCATAACTAAATTATTGTTTTTTTGTTTTAAATATTATATTATTAAAAGTAAATGGAACCAAATATTTGGGGACCAGCTGGTTGGATTTTTTTACACTCAATTACTTTTAATTATCCAGAGAATCCTAATTATGATGAAAAACAAATTTATCAAAACTTTTTTGAAAATCTTAAGTTTGTTCTACCTTGTCCCAATTGTCAAAAACATTATGCTGAAAACATTCGCAAACATCCAATACGATTAGATACTAGAAAAGAACTAATTGAATGGCTTATTGATATTCATAATGAAGTTAATATTATAAATAATAAAAAAACATATTCATATCAAGAAGTCTATCAAAAATACAACAATCTATATGCTCCTCGAAAAGAAGTAAATTATATCGGATATATATTCCTTTTCTTCATTAGTATATGTATCATACTCTATTACCTTCCATCTCTAAATGAAAAATAAATATATTCTTATTTCATTTATTCTTATTTCATTTATTCTTATTTCATTTATTCTTATTTCATTTATTCTTATTTCATATTTTATATTTCGTTATTATCATATTTTTTTTTCTTTCTTATTAATAATGGGACGACCAAGAAAGATAATTGTTCAAAAACATCTTTCGGATAAAGAAGTAACTAATTTGGAAGGGAAATGGATTGATGAATCTTTTTTAAAATATCCTGTTATTAGAGAAAATACAGATGTCTACTATAAAGATGAAAATAATAATGAAATATTACTATTAAAGTTTCGTAAAAATTGTATCTCAAATACTCTCGTTAAGAAGGGTTGGGATTCATATAAAGACCTCGCAAAACCAAGTCGTGGAAGAGGTGCTTCTGCGGGACCAATTGATACAAAGGGTCAATATTGGGGAAAAAGAAATTTAACAGAAACAAATAAATGGAGTACAAGTTATATTCTGAATAATGGTAAAAAAAGTAAAATGAAAGTAAATAACCAAGTGGCTTCTAATCCAATTGGATTCTATGAAGCATCCAATAACTTTTGTAAACTACCATGTCGTTTAACACATTTTACAAGAACGAATTATGATAAATATAAAGAAGGATTACCATTTATTCAAAGAATCGATCAATTATTTCAAAAATTAATTCCAAACTCTTATCAAAAACAATCTGAAAGAGCAAATCAAAAACCACATCTAAAAATACCCGATACAAGTTTTTCAACCATAACTATTAATCGTAATTTTAGAACAGCTCTTCATAAAGATGCAGGGGACTTTAAAGGGGGTTTTGGAAATTTAACAGTCATTGAGAGAGGTAAATATCATGGAGGTTATACAATTCTTCCTCAATTTGGTGTCGCGGTTGATGTTCGTACGAATGACTTCTTAGCTATGGATGTTCATCAATGGCACTCCAATACACCCATCTATGAAACAAAAGAGGATAAAAAATATAATGATCAATTAGAACCCGCTTTTAAAGACAATCCAGAAGTAGGTACAGTCGGTATTTATGAAAAATATACTCGTTTAACTTTTGTTTGCTATTTAAGAGAAAAAATCTTAAAATGCTCTGATGATATACCCGAAGAATTTCTTAAAGAATCGGGTCATAGTAAAATCATTCTTAATGAAAATAAACAAGAAGTATAATCATTAAATAATTTAAAAAAATATCACATCCTTTGAATAAATGTCTGACAATAAAAAACCAAATGTATCAATTGTAACAATTCTTAATAATAGTTCTGATTTTTTACCACTTATCAAATATCATTGGGAAACTCTTAATTATCCAAAAGATAAATTAGAATGGATACTAATAGATGATTCAAAGGAAAGTCATCAACATTTATTACCACTACATGAAAATATCCTCTATATAAATCTTGATTCAGATTTTTATTTAAAAGATATTCATTTTAAGAATGATGATAAAAATATTACTCATAACTATTTCAAAAAAATGAAAAAATTACCCAATGGTTTTAAAAGAGATTATGGTGTTGGAATGTCTAGTAATGAATATATCCTTCACCTTGACATTGATACATTTTATCGTCCAAATACGATTCAAAGGAAATTAGATTTTTTACTTCGTAATAAATTAGAATGCGTTTACTGTGATTCAATGCTATGTTATGATATCTTTGGTAAACAATTGTATAAAACAGAACAGAAGAATGGTTATGAATCAACTCTTTTTCATACAAAGGACTTCTGGAGGAAAGCTGGTTTTAAATGGGAAGATATTACGAATGAAGCTCTCGCATTTTATTTTAATAAAGGTATGTATCGAAAAATGGATAATTATTTTGATACTGTAAAATTATTAGGTTTGCATAATCTAAATCAATATCATCCTGTAAAAGTAAGTCTTGAAAATATGGATATCAAAATTCCAGAAATTATCAATACAATTCAAACAGAACATCCTATTAAGTATGAAATCGATGATCTATTCTATGGACAAGAAATAGATGTTCTTGGTATTAATTCTGAGATAGTAGATATTCTAAAAAATGATCAATGGAAGATCCATAATCTTTCCCATGAAAAGAAAGAAAAAGAAAAAAAACTAATTCAAAAAATTCAAGAAATAAATAAAGATCATCAATTATGTATTCTTAATACAAAGTTTCCAATATGGCACACCTTTGAAAAATTAACATTCAATTGTATTATTATTGAAAGTGAAAGAAATAGGGAACAAATGCATTCTATTTTAGAAAAGAATAATTATTTATTAATAAATAATCTATATTTTCATCAAAATTATTTAATATGATAATTTTTTTTCTAAGTAATATGTAAATAATGTCTGGAAAGTTGTTGGGTAGAATTGAAAATCTATTACATGAAAAAATTGTTCAAATTTCGTTAGTTGGTGGTATTTTATTCTATATTCTAGCAGAGCCTTCGGTATTTGCTTTTGTAGATGATTTATTAAAAAGAGTAGGTCAGTTGTTTAACTTTACGATTAACCTCCAAGGGAATCAATTATTAATATTCCATTCCTTAGTATTTAGTTTATTCTTAGGATTAAGTGTAAAATATATCCTTGAACCACTTTTTGTATAATCTCCTTTTTAAAAAAATTAACTTTCTCTATCCTATTCTCATTATGTATGGTATTTATAAATTTTATAAATATCATCCTATTTTCTATAAAATATTTAAAAAAAATAAAACGTATAATAATAATAAGATGCATCACTTAAATGAAAAAGCTTTTCAAAACTTACATTCTATATTAAATATGAAAAAGGATGACATTTTCATAGGTAAAAGAGGAGAACTTACTACGTCAGATGAATTTATACCACTTGATAATTTATATGAATTAGAATATGTAATCTATTTTACATACAATCAATTATTAAATAATCCAAATAATTTCTTAATTTATAATAATGATTTAATTCAAAAAATAGATCTAAGTATTGATAATTTATATGAAAATAAACAATTTAACGATCTATTTATGGATGAAAGAATAAAGATTGTTATTAATGATATTGAACATAAATTAGATCATATTAAAGATTATTATTATTACAAAAGTCCATTTTTCTCATGTTTTCGAAGATTTTATAATACATTCAACTATATTAAAGAAATAATGAAAGAGAACAATGAATATGTTACGAAAATGTTAAAAGTTACTAATTATAATATTGATGAAGAAGATGAAGAAGGTGTAGAAGATGAAGAAGGTGTAGAAGATGAAGGAATCAATCAAAATAAAATTGAAGGGGGCGTTAAAGAAAATATTAATAAAGAAAATATTAATAAAGAAAATATTAATAAAGAAAATAACGAATTTAGAAAAAATTTATCAGAGAGTGATGAAGAATTTTCTTGTGAAGAACATTGTTATGAAGAAGATGATTCACCACTTACAAAGGATAAAAACGAATAACTTCCTTATTTAAAAGAAACCTATCTATATAGTATAATTATGAAAACAAATATTATTTTGAATCGTGATCTAAACTATAATATTGGTATCAATGGATCTATCATTTATTATATTAAAGAAGATATGAAATGGTTTCGAAACCTTACAGAATCTCATTTTATTATTATGGGATATAATACATGGAAAAGTCTGAATACAAAATTAAAAAACCGTTACAATATTGTGATTACTCGGAATCATTATAAAGAAGTTTCAGAAAAAATAAATAATCAATCCAAAGAAAATGTTCCTGATAAAGTTTATAAATCTTATGAGGAATGTATTCGAGAATTGACCGAAAATAGTTGTGAAGAAGTTTCATTACTTCAAGACAAATTTAATTATCTTTCAATCTCTCCAGAAATCTTTATTATTGGTGGAGGACAATTGTATCAATATGTTATGGACAATTTTACAACGGACGTTATTTATGAAACACAGTGTCATAATAACGATGAATTTTGGACAAAAGAATTAAATAGTACACTTATAAAATATCAATATACAATTCCTTCAGAAATATATCAAGAAACATTTTCAAAAACATGTAAAGATGAAGTATCGGTTTACACAGACTTTAAAAATAATAAATCCATTTATGAAAAATATCCTTTGGAATATTCTTTTCATATCTATCGTAAAATTACTGATATCAATGCTGGAGAAATGCAATATTTATCTCTATTATCTGATGTATATCATGGAAAAGAACGAAATACAAGGAATTCAAAAGTAAAATCGATTTTTGGAGGGAAAATAATTTTTGATTTACGTGAAGGATTTCCTTTATTAACAAGTAAAAAAATGGGATGGAAAACAATACTAAGAGAATTATTATGGTTCATTAGTGGATCAACAGATAATAAACATCTACAAGAAAAGAATGTTCATATATGGGATGGTAATTCATCAAAAGAATATATGGAAAAAAGAGGCTTACATTATGAAGAAGGTGATTTAGGACCTATTTATGGTTTCCAATGGAGGCATTTTGGAGAAAAATATGAAACCAAAGATAAAAAATATGAAGGTGGTTATGATCAACTAAAAAAAATGATCAATCTAATAAAACATGAACCAACAAGTCGTAGGATTTTAATGTCATCATGGAATCCACCTGATTTAGATAAGATGGCATTACCACCTTGTCATATTTTATTTCAAGTTTATATTGATGATAAATATATTGATGGACAGCTTTATCAACGTTCAGGTGATATGTTTCTAGGTGTTCCTTTTAACATAGCATCTTATTCGTTCTTATTACATATTTTAGGAAACATTACAGGATATATACCTAGATACTTACATCATATACTAGGAGATTGTCATATTTATTCAAATCATTATTCAGAAGTTGAGACTCAATTAAAAAGGAGTACATTTCCTTTTCCAAAACTTTTAATTTCTAATAAAATTAAAAGTATTGATGAAATAAGTGAAAGTAATTTTACAATTCATAATTATCAATCAAATGATTCTATTAAAGCTGTAATGGTTGCTTAATTATATTTTTTTTTTTAAAAAAAAAATATTAGTTAATACATATGAGTTTACAATGTAGTTGTGGAGCGCCTTCAAATACACCTAAACCAATTGAAAATAATGATTATGCCCCTATTAAAACCGCATATAATTTACAAGGTGGAGGGTTTAAAAAATATGAAAAAAAAAGTAAATATACATCTTTTGAAATGGTATTAATTATCATCATTATTATTATCTTATATTATCTAGTAATTAGAGATCTAAAACTATGTTAGTCTCCATCAATACCTTCTAGGAATGATTCTGTTTCACTATCATTCCCCCCCCCTTCTTTCATTTCATCTTTTTTATCAAGTGTCTGTGTATCTTTATGTAAAGAAGTTATCTCCTTTACTTCTTCACTTAATGTATCTGTATTATCATTATCATCCTTATTATCATTCTTATTATCATTCTTATTATCATCCTTATTATCATTCTTATTTGTTTCATTGATAGTATAATTAATCCCTTCTTTTTTGGGAGAATGTCCTTTAACTTTTACAATAGGTTCTGTTACTGAATCTATTTTTTCTTCATCACTAATGATATCTTCAATATCATTAATAAAATCATTGTGGTTCATCTCTATATTTTTATCTATTTTATAAATAATACATTTATCAAGACCATTACAAATTGAAGGGATTGAAACTTCATAATTTTTGAATTTCTTATTAAATTGTCTAATTACTTTATCATCAATAATTGGTCCAGCTTCTATTAAACGGTCATACTCTGCTCTTGATAATTTTAAGAAATCAGATTGAATGACTCTTCTTGATGGATCTAATGCTAATTCAATTGAAATATTTCTTTGCAGTTTCCCCCAAGAAACGCCAGCAATACGGTGAGCTTCCATTAATTCTGCAACCTTCAAAAAATTTTGTAATGTTGAAACAATACCCGCAAAGATATTTACACCTCCAACGATAGCAGAAGCAATTGACTTATTTTCTTCGGGTACAAATGAATCCATACCGACATTCGCAGCACCTGTTAATGTAGATAGGATAATTACAGGAATTGAAAAACAATAATACCAATTACGATAACTTTTTTCACATCTCCCATGTAACCATCGATAACACGAAGCTTTTTCTGACCATTCTGCTAGCAGTTTTTCACATTCATCCGTCCAAGTACATTCTTCTTCATTAACCTTTGGCTCCTTTATATTCATTAATTTATAATTTAGAATATAAAAAAATATCAATTTTTTTATTTATAATAGTATACCATGGGTGCATGTAGTTCTAAGAAAGGGAATTCACTTGCTATAAATGCAGCGGTTATTTCAGATCAAAAAACTTCAATTTCAAGAATTATTAATGATACAAGAAATATAGCAAATACAAATATAATAAGTAATCAAACAATTAAAATTAAAGAAGTACCGGATAAAGATTTTAATCAAGAATACTATCAACAAAAGACATCACCACATAAGGTAGGGCCTTGGGGGATATTTGGAACAGATGGCCTCCACTGTCCAATGTATGGGTGTTCATATAGTGTTAATCAAACTTCTGATTCAAGTATCTATACTTTTAATTCATCAGTTACAGAGAGAACAGAAGATATCTTTAATAAAATTAAGAGTGATCTTAATCAAAAAGCAAAAACACAGATGAGTAATAGTGCAAGAAAGGATCTAAATCTTGCCCTTAATGCATCAAAAGAATTAGTTAAAAATGAAATCAATGAAAGTTTACAGAAATTAGTTAATAATAACTACTATAAAGTTCAAGATCAAACAATTGAATATGATTCAAGAAAAGTAAGGGTACTTCATCAGGATAAATACTGTAATAATGTAAGGTGTCCTGTACTTTCTCAAAATATTCAAGTTGAAATGGCAGCAGAAGATATCGTGAATAAAGCACATGCAATTATTAAAAAAAATATGAAAAACAGAAAATTAAAAGCAGTACAAGAGATTGAGAATGATAGTAGTGCATGTATATTACAATTAGTTATTATATCCATTGCATTAACAGTATCCTTAGTAATAACATGGTTTGTGACTCGTTTTATAATGAAAAAGTTTTCATAATAAATAATAGATTATTATAATCTATTATAATATATTAGAGTATGTCAACGAGTGGATTTTCTGAATTTTTTCGTTTTTTTAATAGTGTTATCGTAGGGAAATTAGATTCATCAGACGATGAAATTAATACTTTTATGAAATCAGATTCTCTTATGGATGCAGTCAGTGCAGAAGTCACAGAAGGATTAATGAATATATCAACACAAATTGATCAATCAGCACTTATTGCCAAGGAAATTATTGTTAAATGTAACACTCCTAGATTATTAGATTATCATTTAGAACCATTAGGAAAAAGAAAAACATGGTATGGTGCTGATATTAAACAAGATGAATGTGTACGTTTTGGTTGTTGTTATGATGTTAATCAAAGTTCAGATGTTACTTTCAGAGCACTAAATAATATATCTACTGAACAACATCAAGAATTATGGAATAAAATTAAACAAAGAATTGAACATCAAGTACATATGACTGTTACAGATAATGATAATGGTGTAAAATCATTAAGCGAAACATTAAATCGTAATGAAGTTAAAAATGTAGCCGTTACACAAATTAGAAAACATATTACAAATGAAATAAATACAAATATTGAAAATAAACAAACTATTATAATTGAACACGAATCTCCATTGCGTTGTATTCATGGATGTAGTGGTCCGCAAACAGCAGGAAATATTAATCAAAATGCAAATATTAAAATAACATCTGCAAATATTGTTCATGATGTTATGAAAAAGATTACTGAAACTCATATATCGATGACTAGCAAAACAGAGTCCGAAACATCTAATGTTGATATGAAAAAACTCTATATGTTTTCAATCCTTACATGTTTAGTAATTATCGCTGTATATATCTTATGTTTTCTAATTGGTATTGGCATTTATTACTTTTTTGTAAAAAAAATGCCAAATACAATTGTGAGTCATATTATAGCAACTATCTTAATAATTATTGTCTATATATTTTATAGTGTCATACTATGTTTTATCTATTCTAAAAAAGGTTTTATTGGGAGAATTTTTGAATGTCTCCCTAATCCATTCTCATTTATAAAATATCTTAGATAATTTTATGTTTTTTATATTAGTATATTATAACTAATGGGTGCTGGTGAATTTATAGTTGATGTGATATGCTTTCCATATAGTATACCTATCGGTATTATTAATTATTACATCGCTGATATAGGACTTTGTAGTACTACATCAAAAAAAAAGTTAGAATATAGTGATACTACTAAGGATAATACAGGTGTCTCACTTGATATAGGGCATACAAGAGGTGATTTAGAAGCGAATGCTCACGCCCATGCGTTATCACAAGAAATACAAACTATATTGAGGAGAAATCAACAAACGATCCATACAGTCGTTGATACACATAATAATGCAGAAATAAATTGTCCACTTTCAGTTTCTGATGAACTGTATAGTGATAAATATAAATATCGAAAATATATTGAGGAAATTGATGATTATATTGAATTTCCTACCTATCATAGTGCGTGTTGTCCAAATATTAATCAGATAACAAGTATAGAAACTACAAAAATAACAGAGAAAACAGAGAAGGATGTTAACGATATAATGAATAAAATTAATATCTATATAGAACAGGTATTAACAGAAGAAGGATCAGAAGAAAGTGCTAAAACACAAATGGATATTAATACAAGGTCAGGTATTACACAGGTCCTACGACAAAAAGTACATGAAGAACTTAATCAATCGATCTCTCAAAAAGTAGCTGTAAGTCAAAAAATAATGTATTCTTCAGAACCCCGATGTGACTATGGTAATAATTTTTTTTTTATGGGTCCGCGCGAAATTGTAGAGAAATATAAATTACCATCACCCCCCTCAGGTAAGGGAACAAAGGTAGAAGAATATAATGCTGATAATGATCCTGATAAAATCAAAATAAAAAAATTAGACTATTGGTCCGTACAAGGGGTACAATTAAAACAATCGATTAATATTGATTTAATTGCTAAAAATATTATCTCATCAGTTAATACTTCTATTATGAATAATCAGAATAGTATTCGGTCAACAACAGATATTAAGGTTACACGGATTACAAATTCACGTATAATTGTTATCTCATTATTAATAAATATTATCCTTTTATTTATTTCATTCAAACTATTTGTATTTATTATTCAATCACTCTAAGATGTTCATTGATTTTATAGTTTAATCTTCTTTATTCATAAAATATAATGCTAAAAGGGCGAAACAACAACAACAACAACATAGAAGTAATCCTATGATTAATCCAATATTTCCACCCTCATCTTCACCACCTTCATCACTTCCAGTTGTACTTTGCGAAGTACCATCATTCATTTGTGTTGTTTGTCCAGCATTATTCCCATGGCTCGTCGTATGTAATCTTTCAGAACCACCTGTAACACCTGTTTCTTCTGAGGAAGAACCTGTTTGTGTCGTAGTATCTATTGGAGTAGATGGTGTTGAAGTTGCTAAATTAAAAACACATGCTTGATTCGGTAAACTCTCGGGTGGAGGAGGTGCAAATGACCCTTGTGTCCCTGCATTACGTCTCTCTACACGGTTTTGTTTTATTTCATTATGACAGATATTTATATCTGGACATTGTTGTAATGCATCTTCACCAACCGTATAATAACCTGAACGAGAACATTTCGGATAAAAACATTCTGGTAAAGTCATTAGATTTAATTGCAATTGATTTTCTTCTGGTTGTTGTTTTTTATACCATTCATAATATTCATCGGGTAAATAACATTCGCACAATGCTCCAAGAGAATTACCAAAGTCAGTATTGGTCCATTCATCTTCTTCACTATTATATACGTATGCATCCTTACAAAGTTCTTTTAATTGTTCTTTAACACCTACATTATTCATCAAGTAAGAATGACATAAATCTGTATTAATTGCACGCATAATATCTCCTACATTTGCGACATTTTGTACTACCCATCCTTGTAATGTTTCTCCCTCAGGTGGTTCAGGGAGTTTACAAATGTGAGGTGCCAATTCTTCAAATTTTTCAGGCTGGATCTTAGCCCATTTTCGACACCGTGTTTGCCGTTCAAAATCACGTTGATCCGTACTATTGAATATTTGAGAGGTACAAACTTCTTGTAATAGGTCACTACATTTATCTGTCATTTCATAACAGAATTGATTACCGTCTCCATCTGTAAATGGATCTTCACATTGAGACCCATCTAATGCTGCTTCTGTATAATCTACTGATGATATACAATAACCAATTGGACAATGTTGATGGGCAGTATTTTCTACTATACCACGACCATCTTCATCCAAACAACATTTAATTAGATTATCTTTCCAGTAATCTCTACTGGGACGTGCACAAAATTTCAATGCTTTTTCCATACCATCAATATCATTACCCGAACCACATCCGGGTATATTTGGGATACTTCCCTGATATTTCCCATCACCTGCACAAATAAATTCTCTATAACCATTTGGACAAGGATGTAATGATGTAGAATTACTTGTATAAATCCCTTTACTTTGAGCACCTGGACGATCACCCCATGTACTTAGATTTGCTGTTTTAATTGGATATGCTAACGTTGGTCCACCGCCTGCTGCACTACCTTTACTGGTTCGTGCACCGAGACCAATTGAGCCTCCAGCTGGATTAGCACGGACGGAAGTAGATGCACAACACATATTCCATCTGTCATGTTGATGACTTGTACTATCATCATAGCATTTCGCATCAGCAGGGCTTGGATGAATGCAACCCCTTCCCTTTGGTAGATCTGTTTCTTTCCCGCTCTGCCATTCCCAATAAAAATCATCGTTTCCTTGATATGGTTGAATGGATCCTGATTCCCACCAGCTATCTTTTATCGGATCATATACTTCTTGTGAGTCAGTTGTATAGAAATCTGTTGGAAACTGTCCAGATGGTAAGCCAGTATGTACCATATTCCAACACGGATCCATAGATCCCCACGGTGTTGCTGATTGACAATTACTCCATACACCATTAGAACCCCCCCATTCATCAAATGTCATACCTTTACACATCCCCATACTTTCACCCCCTTCTGGATGATTATCATCAGAAGAACCACAGACATAGTAATCAAAACGTGTATTATCATGTGAATGACCAGGTGATACAGAGGAATATTTTATTGCATTATTACTTACCCATGCAGCACATTTTCCTGTTGATGTTCCATCACTTTTTGTATTTAACTTCCAACGTTTAAGTTTATCTACACTTGATTGAACCATTTTATTATTATATTATATTAGATTTATTTAATTTTGAGATATCTTTTTATTTTTGATATTTTTGGACCATTATGTTTAAATCTACCTGTTTCTATATCATTAATTTCACTTATAGGGATGGATAACTTATTTGCAAGTTCTTTCTGTGTCATACCCCTAGATAATCGAACCTGTTGTATTTTCTTTGATAAATCAATTGAAATTTTATCATGTTTTAATATTCCATCCTCTATTTTTTTTTCAATCTTATTTTGTCGATTCATTTCATCCATAATCTTCTTTTTTTTAATATCCATTTTGCCCTCTTTGTTCCCTTTGTTCCCTTTGTTCCCTTTGTTCCCTTTGTTCTTTATCTCAGGGTTTTTACAATGAATAATATATGTATTCCAATCTTGATGGTCCATTATAATTCTATCTAGAAAATAATATAATTTTTCAAATTCACTACAATATGTTTATTAAATTTGAATTAATATTTTAAGATTATTTATTATGTAATTCTAAAATGGATCCTAAAAACATTACAAAAACAAGCTTTTGTAATAAAGAAATTGATAATGTTACAGATAATTCTATGAAAAAATATATCCTTGATAACTTACAAATTAAAACGAATATTCAGTACAATACAAGATATGCCAAAATCTACAATGAAAATTATAAAAAGAACCTTGATAATCCCCATATCATTTGTTTAAAGAGTTCAGGTACACCTTATCTACTTTTCTGTACACAGATTAATGATATTAATTATTGTTTCCTGATTGATAAAAAAATTAAAGATGGTTATGAATACCCAAAAATATTTATTGTCCATTATCGTTTCGATCCAAAATTATTTCAAGGGACACTGTTTGAAACCGAATTAATAAGGGATAAAAATCATAATTGGCTACTTTTAATTGGTGATATCTATACAAAAGCAGGTGAAACTATGAAAAATGTTCAGATCCATGAAAGAATCAACAATTGTATTTCAATCATGGAAGAAGATTATATTAATGACTCCTTTTGTGATATTTGTCCTATCTTTATTAAGAAGTATTTTGATTACAATGAAATAAGGTCAATTTTTACAGACTTTATTCCATCTCTTCCCTACCGTATCCGAGGATTTTACTTTGTCCCACTAAAAACATCCTATTCAAAGATTCTTTATCTCTTTAAAGAAGATGATTATAAGAAGATAAATACAACAAATAAAAAGTTTGTTTCATTCAGAATTATTAAAACTGTAAAACCAGATGTCTATGAACTCTATATCTTTAACGAACAAAAGACAGGACTTCATAAACATTCTTATGCAAGTATCCCAGATATTCAAACATCCAAATGGATGAAACATTTAACTGATTCAAAAGAAGAATGTATTGTTGAATGTAAATATAATACACTTTTTCAAAAATGGATGCCTATTCAAGAAAGTACAACTATTGATAGTATTTTAGATATTAAAGTTTGATCAATTTATATTTATTAAATATAAATGAATATTGAACCACTCCGTAGTATATTAAGCTTTTCAATGGACAAAAAAAATACATTACTTTATTTTCTATCTGAAAAGAATAGAGAAATTATCAAAAATTTAGATTATGAAGAAAAAGAATTCTATCTTAATGATTCGATTATAGGTATCAAAAAAAATACCCTTGAATTAGATATAAAAGGTCGAATTATCTATATTGAAGATAATGTATTCGGTATTAAAATTACATCTATGAGAACAATAAAAATAAATCCAAATAATTATTATCTTTTTATTAAAAATAATAAAACAATCAATACAAAAAGAAACTTTATGAAAGAACTACTAAAACAAATTTAATCTATAACTTAGATATTATAGGACCATATTGTGAATAATCGAATATATTATTATCAGTAAATCGTTTATAATTTTTAATAAACATACTTGCCAATTTAAATGATTCTTTATCATATTCTTCTTTATTTAACCATGAATTTCTTGGATTTAAAAATGTTTCATCCAAATCTAAAACATTAATAGGTACATCAAAACCAAATAGAGGATCTTTGTAATATTCTATATGATCCATACTTTCTGATAAAATCATATGAATACATTTCCGTGTTTGATCAATACTTATTCTCTTGCCCCCGCTATAATACCCGCCACCACTCCATCCGGTGTTTACTAAATATACATTTGAACCATGATCTTTTAACTTTTTTTTGAATAGTTCTGCATATCGTGTAGGGTGTAATGTTAAGAATGCTTCTCCAAAACATGAAGAGAATGTCGCCTGAGGTTCAGTTATCCCTCTCTCTGTACCCGCAATTTTAGAAGTATATCCACTCAAAAAATGATATATCGCTTGATCATGTGATAACTTTGATATTGGTGGTAATACTCCAAATGCATCACATGTAAGAAATATTATATTTTTTGGATGATTTGCAATCGGCTCACGATAATAGTTCTCAATATGTTCAATTGGATAACTTACTCTACCATTTTGTGTTTTTTCAATATTATCATATTCAGGCATAAAGTTTTCATTGTAGGATACATTCTCTAAGAGTGCATTTAATCGTATTGCTTTATAGATTTCAGGTTCCTCCTCTTCTATTAGATTTACAGTTTTTGCATAACATCCTCCTTCTAAATTAAATATACCATTCTCATCCCATCCATGTTCATCATCACCAATTAATCTCCTCTTCGGATCAGTTGATAAAGTAGTTTTTCCCGTACCACTTAATCCAAAAAAAAGAGCTGTATCACCCCTTTCACCAACATTTGCAGAACAATGCATTGTCATTATATTATCCATAGGTAACCAATAGTTCATTAAACTAAATATTCCCTTTTTATTTTCTCCACCATACCATGTTCCCATAATGATCCCTATTTTCCTTTCAATATTAAACGCAATTGCTATATCTGAATGTAAACCATGTTCTTTCCAATCTTCGTTTTTTACTGAACATGCATTGATAATTGTAATATCAGGTGGAAAATTATCTATTCCGTTAATCCCTATGTCAATAAACATGTTCTTAACAAAATGTTGTTGCCAAGCCATTTCATGAATAAATCTTATTTTTTTTTGACCCGTATAACTTGTTCCACAGTATCCATCATAAACATAACATTCATCCAATGTATTCATATGATAAATCGTCTTTTCATATAATTTATCAAAGATATTTACGTCAATCGGTTGATTTACATCCCCCCACCATATATTTTTTTCAGATAATGTTCCAGGGGTTTTTACAATCCATTTATCTTTTGGTGATCTTCCTGTAAATATACCAGTATCAATAGAATAAACATCTCCATATTTTGAATTTAATAAAGTACCTTCTCCACTTAATATTTCACGATTTATTAATTCAGGATAAGATAAATTATAATGAATATCTATTGTATTCTTGATTCCTAGATATCGTAAGTCTACCTTTGAAAAAAGTGGACTATTTTTTATTAAATAATAAACTTTTCGTAATCGTTCCATTTATATAAACAATATATTTCTTTTAAATATCTACAGAAAATATAAAGGACGTACCGATTTTACCCCTATTCGACATAAACAACATTGTGTATCCATATTTCTTCCAATTTCATATAACTCTACCGCTTCTTCTGAATTTTCTTTTTCTGTCATTTGTTGAATACATTCTTTACAGAAAGTATGTCCACATGGATCGATAAAATGATCGACTTGATTTTTAAAACATACTGGACATGTATTTGTTTGATTAAAGTTATTAAATTTTTTAATAATCTGTAACATTTCTTCTGTTTTTTTCCTTTTTTGTAAATATTCTTCCCGTATTTGCATAATTTTATGATTTTTTGTAATATCACTACATAATTTATTCATTTTTTCAATAATTTCAGTTATTACTGTATTATTTTGATATTCATTTGGTAATTTCTTAATAAAATCAATCATATTTTCAACCATAGATGCATTTTTCTGAATATTCTTATATTCTTTCTGAAATTCTTTATTTATCTGATTTAACTCTTTTTGATGTTTATTGAAATCATCTAATAATTCACTTAAAACACCATCCATTTTAGCAATGTTTTCATTTATTTTCGTATCCCCTGAATGAATTTCTTTTAATTCATCTTCTGTTAAATGAATTTCTTCTTTTTCTTCAAAAATAGATAACATTGCCCCCTTTAATTCAAGCATTCTTAAAATTTCCTTATTTTCTTCTTTTTTTAGAAAGAAGTTATCAATTGATACCATATCTTCTTCATATTGAGGATTAATTATTGCGTAATTACTATTCCATAGACCAGACATTAAATAAATAATGAAAATATTTAAATTTATTAAACTTAGACTTTTAAAATATCCATTATTTTAAATCGTATTTTAGATGATCCGGTTTTTTTCCTAATTTTCTCTAATATTTTTTGATATTTATCAGGTATAATCCGATAATGTATCTCAGATATATTTTCAAATGAAACTAATAACTTATATAATTCCGTCTCACTAAGGTCCATTATACCATGCATATATGAATCAATTACCTTATCAATAAATCCATCAATAATATCTTCCTTTTCTAAATAACTAATTAGTAATGAGAATCCAATTATATTATCAATATTCTTATTCATCATACATAAATGTTCATAATTTGTTTCACCTTCTTTCTGAATACATGATTTAAAAAAATCATTATAATATTTTTCACATAATTTTAATATAAGATCGTTACGATTGTCTAAATTGATTTCTTTTATAATACCAACATAGAGATGTATATATATATGATCAATAATAGAACTATCTAATAATTTTTGATATATAAAAGGTTTAATATGATCTATATCTATTTTTTGAATAATCTTTTCTTTTATTGTTTCATAATTCTTATTCGTTATTTTATTAATTAGACTAGTGATCTCCTTAATCTTAGCCGTATCATCTGTGATAGGTTTCTTAAACTTTTTATTCTTATGAATACATAAACGATAATACTTTTTATTTAATTCAATACTATTAATAAAATCATTCAATTTACCCTTTGACTTGTTTTGATGAAGGTATATTTTATATTCTTCCTGGAATTCTTTGCTAAGTAAATATTCCTTAGCATCTATTAGTGATATCATTAATATAATATATATTACTAAAAATATTCTTTATATTACTTTACGAAGTGTTATTTTTTTCTTTTTGGACAATGGATTGTTCTTTACCCTCATTATCATTTTCAATGATGTTTTTTGTTATATTCCCCCCGTCATCAACGATTTCTTTTATATCTATAATTGTATTTACAGAGTCCGGAATTACTCTTTTTTGTACTACATCCGTAGCTTGTACTTGTTCTTGTGAAAATTTCTTCATTTCACCTTGAAAATCAAACTTTTTCTTCTTACTATCTCCTTTACCATTTGAGAATTCCTGTTCCACTTGTTTTCTTTTAATTGATTCAATCGATTTACTAAATACTTTGTATGCTTCTTGATGTGTATTATAATCTTCATATTTTCCCGATAATCCGAAAAATTGCCATCCTTCTGTTTTTAATTGTTCAACAACCATTGAATATGAAAAATAATTCTTATCCAATGAAAATAATTGCAAAAATCCATTACTCGCTGTTACCATTAATGATATAGTCCATGATGCCCAATAACTAATCATATCAAAATTTCTAGGCAATTTAGTAGGGTCCATTTGCCCCATGGATAAAATTGCAGGTAGTAAAATACTTCCGGTTGTCACTATAAAACGGAATGCGTTATAGTATTTTTTTGTATGGTCCCTCTTTGCTTCATAAAAAGATATTTCATCTAAAAATCTAAATTTAATGATTGATTTATCATATGCTTTCTCTAAATCAAGTTCATCAACAATACCACTTACATTTTCTGTAAAATCCATTTATTATATGAACTATAAAAATATTCGCATTTTTATTTAAGATATAAATTTGATAGTTAATTAGGTTTATACTTAGAAATGTTATCAAAATCAGGCTACAAGATCATTAAAAAAAATTATTCTCCAAAAGAAATAAGAGATATTAAAGAAGAATTAACTGTGAAACCATTTAATAATTTTAATCGTTCATCAATAAATAGTGATAATGGAAGATTTACCATCTTTATGGAAAGTCCCAAGAAATTATATCTTCCAAGATTCTATGGAACTCAAAGGTTTGGAGATCCAAATATAAATCAAATGGAAGAAGGTGATGATATTCATATTCCATTCAATGGATCATTAAGAGAGGAACAAAAACCTATTCAAAAAATCTATCTTCAAAATGCAAAAGAAAAGGGAGGTGGTATCATCTCCATTAAATGTGGTGGTGGTAAAACTGTTCTTGCATTAAGCATTATTTCAGAATTAAAGAAAAAAACGATTGTTATCGTCCATAAAGACTTCCTAATGACACAATGGAGAGATCGTATCCTCGAATTCCTTCCAGATGCCAGAATTGGTAAAATTCAACAAGATACAATTGATATTGATAATAAAGATATCGTCCTTGCAATGGTACAGAGTCTATCCATGAAAGAATATAATGAGGATACATTTAATTCATTTGGTCTCGCAATCTTTGATGAATGTCATCATCTAGGTGCAGAAGTCTTTTCGAGATCTATGAGTAAAGTTGCATCCAAGTATATGCTCGGTTTATCAGCTACACCAAAAAGAAAAGATGGTTTGTCAAGGGTCTTTGAATGGTATATTGGTAATATTGTTTATCTTCAAAAAGAAAAGAATGAAGACTATGTAGAGGTTCAACTAATTGAATGTATGTTTTCTGACAATGATTATAATAAAGAAGAACTTAATTTTAGAAAAGAACCCTGTATGCCCAAAATGATCAATAATATCTGTAATTATCTACCACGGACAGAAGTAATTAAAAGCTGTATTCAAAAATATCACTCAGAAGGAAGAAATATTCTCATTCTTAGTGATAGAAGAGAACATCTAAATACATTGTTTCACATGTTACATGGTTACTCAGTTGGTTTCTACGTTGGAGGAATGAAACCCGATGAACTAAGGGAATCACAAGAAAAAGATATTCTCCTAGCAACATTTTCAATGGCAAGTGAAGGTATGGATATTCCTAAATTAAATACTGTTATACTATCTTCCCCTAAATCAGATGTAGAACAATCCGTTGGCCGTGTATTTCGACAAAAAGCATGTGATCGTTCTTTTCACCCTTTAATTATCGATATTCAAGATATGTTCTCATCATTTAAAAAGCAATGTGAGAAAAGAATTAACTTCTATCATAAATCAAAGTTTACAATTTTTAAGAATGGAGAAGAAATTATTAAAAAAAGAAAACAAAAGAAAAAAGAAGATAAAAAAATTATTGAGTTTGCTCTCATTGATGATTAAATATATTCTATCATTATGATCTAATAAACTTTTCCTATATACTAAATAATATATCCTTTGAATAATACCTAAATTTGATACATTTTTTTTGAAAGATTTCTACCTTACAAAATTAAAATGAATCATCCAGATATTGAAAAACCATGGTCAAAGAATCGATCGATTCAATTCGTCCTTTCCTCAATCTTCCCCGAAGGAGTTTCTGAATTAATCTTTCAATTCATAAAGCAAATCGAATTTGAAGATTCAAGAAAGGAATATATGTACGATTGTACATTGTTCAGGGCCCAAAAAAAAATTGGTAATGTCGTCCTGGAATGTATTCCAAACACACCTGATAAAGAATATTTTCTAAAAAAACTGTATCAACATGTTGATTATGGTGTTCGACAAAGAAACCTATACAACAATTTTTATAATTATTTACCTAGATCAGATATAATTCAAGACTATGAATCAAAATATCCTTTCTTAAATCTTCCAAACCCCCATATGGAATACCTTCAAGTGAGAAATAATGATCCAAATATTATGAAGACATGGAGAAACCTTTTCTCTATTGGCACAAATGTGAAGCTTTCAACCCCCCTCCTTTCATTAAAGATACTTTCAAATATAAAAAAAAAGACCCCCCTGTATTATATCTATCTAACGACAGAAGTGGGGGGAGCCATTTTAGGATACAATAATAATTATTTCACATATCCCGGAAGAATGTGCAGCCTAAGAGAAGAAAAGTATATGAAAATAGAAGACGTCTGTAAAAGATTATATGATTTTCTTGATTGGGATAGTAGTATTGATACAGAATATCTACCTGATATCCTAAATGATAAGAAATATGAACAATCATTGAAAAGAAAGTTTAAAAAAAATGAAACATATCTGTTCCGAAAAAGAAGTATGAATCAAAAATATAAAGTAAGATCTCGTAAGTATGGTACCTATTCAAGATAAATCGAATCTATACTTTATCTATAAATTATCTATCATAATATTTTTTACATTCATTAATTCTAAAATTTGAATTTAAAATATTTAAATAAAATAATTAGTTATTCAAGAAATGGAACAAGAAAATAAATATACAAAAGAAGAAGTAGCCCTTCATAATACAAAAGAAGATTGTTGGATTATTATTAATAATGGTGTCTATGATGTTACAGATTTTATTTCTATTCATCCAGGAGGTGCTAGTATTTTAGCAAGTCAAGGTGGAAAAGACGCAACGGAATTCTTTGAAGAACTTCATCGTCCAGAAATTATAGATGAAGTGGCATCTGATTATAAAATAGGTATCCTTTCTGATTCAGAAGATATGAAAGAAGATATCAATACACAGAGGATTATTACAAGAGAAGAATTAGCAAAACATAGAAAAAAAGATGATTGTTGGCTATCAATTGATGGAAAAGTCTATGATCTAAGTGAATTTATATTAGATCACCCTGGTGGACCAGAAGCATTACTTTTATACAGTGGTAAAGATGCTACAAAAGAATTCCGTATGATTCATCATCCGGATATTATCAAAACATATGATAAGCTCTATCATATTGGATCCCTAGAAGAAACATCAATGCTATAAATTCATTCCTTCTAAATTTGATTGAGTAGTTAGGTGTGATTGTAACACATGTCAATCATGATTCTAAGGTCTGGAAGAAGAATCGGAAAAGATAATTTACCAATTGATTTTGATTTCGCATCAAAAGAATGGAGAAAGAATAAACTATCTATCGGAGAAGGACAATTTATGTACCGAAAATAAATAAAATCTATTTTGTAACAGTTTTCTTAATCACCCCTACTGCGACTGTTTGTCTCATATCTCGAACAGCAAACCTTCCCAAAGGTGGATATTCTGTAAATGTTTCGACACACATTGGTTTAGAAGGTTCTAATTCTACAATAGAAGCATCTCCATTCTTAATAAATTTAGGATTTTCTTCCATTACTTTCCCAGTTCTACGGTCTATTTTCTGTGTAATATTCTTAAACTTACATGCAATATGTGCTGTATGACAGTCTAATACAGGTGCATATCCATTTGATATCTGTCCTGGATGATTCATAATAATAACTTGTGATGTAAATGATTCTGTTTCTTTTGCTGGATGATCTTTATTATTACTTGCTACATATCCTCTCTTAATATCTTTTACAGATACATTTTTAATATTAAAACCAACATTATCCCCTGGCATCGCTTGTTCTAATTTTTCATGGTGCATTTCTACATCTTTACAATCTGTCACTATTTCACTTGGTGCAAATCGAATCGATGTTCCTGGTTTTAGAACACCTGTTTCAACTCTCCCTACGGGTACAGTACCAACACCACCAATTTTATAAACATCTTGTAAAGGTAGACGTAGAGGCTTATCAATTGGTCTTTTTGGAGGTTTAATTCCATCCAATGCTTCTAGGAGCGTTGGTCCTTTATACCATTTCATATTATCACCACTCTCAATCATATTATCACCATGCCATCCAGAAATAGGGACAAAAGGAATAACAGCAGGCTTGTATCCAACCTTCTTTAAGAAATTAGATACTTCACCCTTAATTTCTTCATATCTATCCTTACTGTATGGTGGAGAAGTTGAATCCATCTTATTCGTAGCAACAATCATTTGTTTAACACCGAGTGTATATGCTAGTAATGCATGTTCACGAGTTTGTCCATTCTTCGAAATACCTGCTTCAAACTCGCCTGTGGGTGATGCAATTACTAATACAGCTACATCAGCTTGTGATGTCCCTGTAATCATATTTTTGATAAAATCTCTATGGCCAGGGGCATCAATAATTGTAAAATAATATTTACTTGTTTCGAACTTCCATAATGCGATATCAATAGTAATACCTCTTTCACGTTCTGCTTTGAGTTTATCAAGGACCCAAGCATATTTAAAAGAACTCTTTCCCATTTCACTTGCTTCTTTTTCAAACTTTTCAATCACTCGTTTATCAATACCTCCACATTTATAGATTAAATGACCGGTTGTTGTTGACTTTCCTGCATCAACATGGCCAATTACAACAATGTTTACATGTTTTTTTTCTTTTCCCATAGTTTATGTAATATTTACTATTACTTTTTAAATATTTATTTATATTTAACCGTAATATAAGATCATTATAACTTTGAATGAATGATCTGTAATGAACCCTCGATAAAACCAGGTTCAAGTGTACAATCTGTTATAATATGCATATCTCTATCTGCATGATATAGAGTATCGATTGCAAATTCTGGATTTATATTCTTATCTATGTAATAGAATGCATATGGATTATCCTTACCATCCCAATAAAATGTTTTAATATCTATAATATCTTTAAATCCACAACTTATGATATGTTCTCGTATGTCATTGTCGTCTTTTACTCTCCAGAAATCAAAATATAGTTCATCAAAATATAACATGATTAATCCGGTATTATTATTATGATTTGTATAATAATATACTTCTCTTGTGTGTAATTCCTTTCGCCTGTAATTCTGAAGATTAAATAAATCAGAAGTCTTCCAAAATGGATCCTTCACATAAATGAATATTCTACCTAATCGATATGGCCTTACCATATTAAGAATAGTATATATCTCGGGACGGAATGTATATTTAATCTTTAATAAACTCTGAAAAGGTATCGTTAGGATTAATTTCTTTGTATATTTAATTTCCTGATTTGTAAAATAAAGTTTATAATAATCACTCTTCTGGACAATCCTATGTAATTCATGGTTTAAATGTATATCCTTTGAATTAAATCTATTCTTAAGAGTATTAATAATTTGACTATTTCCTTTATCAATTGTTTTAATACTATGATTTGTGATTAATACTTTCGTCCACCGTAATAACCATAGCATTAATGACCAATTATTAATAGGAAAGGTATCAATTTCTGTATCCATTACCTGTAGTTTTTGATACCAATCAAAATTAATGGATTGAATATATGTATTACAAGTTATTTCATAAA
>TARA_B100000686_G_C16806490_1_pt1 | contig 24321 bp, 17 predicted proteins | sample TARA_B100000686 | Tara Oceans TARA_B100000686 (sample SAMEA2622733) | marine metagenome | biome: marine biome (ENVO:00000447); feature: marine epipelagic mixed layer (ENVO:xxxxxxxxx); material: "saline water (ENVO:00002010), including plankton (ENVO:xxxxxxxx)" | depth 150 m | reverse complement strand
GCTTGAAGAAGCCCGTATAGCATCATCCGTTCAAAAGACCGTTCACTAATTGGTATAGCTGTGCATCCTAAGGAATTTCAAAAACGTAGACGAATTCTCATGGAGCTTATGGGCTTTGGTGGCATTGCAGTTATAGCCGCTGCCCCCGAGAGGAATCGCAGTCGAGATGTTACCCACTCCTATCGACAAGATAGTGATTTCTATTATCTCACTGGGTTTTGTGAGCCTGAAGCTGTAGCCGTACTGATTCCTGGTCGGCGCCAAGGGGAGTTCGTAATGTTCTGTAGAGAACGGGATAAGGAGCGCGAGATGTGGGATGGTCTGCGCGCTGGGCCTGAGGGTGTTGTATCAAAATACGGTGCTGACGATGCATTTCCCCTTGAAGATATTGAAGAGATTTTACCTGGGCTCCTCGAGGAGAATGAACGAGTCTACTACTCTATGGGGGTTATTGCGGAATTTGATCAACGTTTGTTGGGCTGGATGAACCGATTGCACTCCAGACGGCAGAGTGGGCATGCTCCTGATGAACTTATAACGCTAGATCACCTTGTTCATGAAATGCGTCTATTTAAGAGCGCTCGTGAAATTAGAGTGATGAAGCGTTCGGCGCGTATTGCAGAAGCAGCACATAGTCGTGCCATGAGAATCTGTAAACCAGGTATGAAGGAGTATGAACTGGCTGCTGAGTTTTATCATGAGTTCGCATGTCATGGCGCCGAGTGCTCCTATCAACCAATAGTGGCTTCTGGTTCTAATGCTTGTGTTTTGCATTACACAGAAAATAATGCGGTTTTAGAGGATGGCGATCTAATTCTTATCGATGCTGGTTGTGAATATGAGCTGTATGCATCTGATATTACTAGGACGTTTCCAGTTAACGGACAATTTAGCGAAAACCAGAAAGCACTATATGAGATTGTTTATGCGGCGAACCGTGCTGCTATAGCTCAGATACAGCAGGGCAATCATTGGAATGATCCTCATGATGCTGCGGTGAAAGAAATTACTCGTGGGCTCAGGGATGTGGGCATTCTTAAAGGGAGATTATCAACGCTATTAAAGAGTAAAGCTTATCTTCCTTACTTCATGCACAAGACCGGGCATTGGTTGGGTATAGATGTACATGATGTTGGAGATTATAAAATAGCTAATCATCCGCGGTTATTAGAGCCAGGTATGGTTATGACTGTTGAACCGGGAATCTATGTTTCTCCAGATATAAGGGGTATTTCGAAGTCTTGGAAAGGGATAGGTATTCGTCTAGAAGATGATGTGTTTCTTTCTAGAAATGGGGCAGAGGTTTTATCTGATCGTTTACCTTCTAGTGCAGAAGAGATTGAAGCATTTATGGGTGGTCAATCTTGAGTTCCGATAAATCACATTGTGATGTATTAATTGTTGGTGGTGGCCTGGTTGGGTCGACACTAGCCTATGCGCTTTCTCAGGCAAAAATTTCAACTGTTTTACTTGAGGAGCGTAACCCTGGTTTTATTGGGCAACCTAGCTTTGATGACAGAGTGACTGCTTTAGCTAATGGTAGTCAGAGAATTTTCCAAGGACTTGGTCTTTGGAAAGACCTATTAGAGGTAGTCGAACCTATCAAATCTATACATATATCGGAACGTGGACGCTTTGGAATGTCAAGGATCATTGCCGAGGAAGAAGGCGTCTCGGCTTTAGGCTATACAATTGAAAATCGAGTATTAGGTGGAACAATTTGGTCTAAGCTTTCAAGTTTAGATTCCCTTACATGTTTAGCGCCGGCGAAATTAGATTCCCTTAGTATAAAAACAGATGAAATCATTGCGAGAGTTAAAATAGACGATAGCAATCATGAAGTAAGGGCAAAATTAGTGGTTGCTGCAGATGGCATTAGATCTAAGGTTCGTGAGTCACTAGGCATTGCAGTCCTAACGGATGTTTATGACCAGCAGGCGGTTATCGTTAATTGTCAGACAGAAGTGCCACATGGTGGCCAAGCGTTTGAGAGGTTCACGCCTTCTGGCCCTTTAGCTTTTTTGCCCCTTCGGCATAATCGTGTAGGTGTTGTATGGACTCTGAGTCCTGAGAAAAAAAAGATAATTAGTGATTTGTCAGATAAAGAGTTTACAGCAGAATTACAAAAATCTTTTGGCAATCGATTAGGCAGAATTAACAGAGTGGGTTCACGGTCTTTTTACCCTTTGACAAGAGTGCGTAGCGATACTCTGATTTCGAGCAGGGCCGTTCTAGTAGGGAATGCGGCGTTAAACTTACACCCAGTTGCTGGGCAGGGGTTCAATCTTGCTCTCAGAGATATAGCAGCTCTTGCAGAGGTTCTTGTTGATGCTCAATGCAATAACAACACAATTGATTTAGGGGACTCATGTTTTCTAGATAGTTATCAGGCATGGCGGTATGGTGATCAACAGCGTGTTGCACAATTTACCCATGGATTAATAAAACTATTTGGCTATAAGTTAGGACCACTAGCAATAACGCGTAGTTTGGGTTTGGTAGCGTTTGATTTAATACCTGGGGCAAAAGGTATGCTTGCTCGGCAAACAATGGGCCTTTCCGGGCGTTTATCTAGGTTGGCTCGTGGTTTGCCATTAGTGTCTTGAATAAAAAGACGCGGCCCCTGGTAGTTGTTGTTGGCGGTGGTCCTGTGGGTTTATCTGTGGCCGCGTTACTAAGTTCAAACTCTAAATTAGAAAAATTTGATGTACATCTAGTAGATTCAGGATCTGCACCAACCTGGTTTCGGGATAGCCTTGATTTACGCGTATACGCACTATCCCGTGTCTCACAGAATATTCTTAATAGCCTGGGCGTATGGGAATCGATAACGACTTGCCGCTCCTCTCCCTATGAAAAGATGCATGTATGGCAGGGAAAATATGATGCTCGCTTAGGTTCGGTAACCTTCGATAGCGCGGAAGTGGGAGAGCCTGACTTAGGACATATTGTTGAAGATAGCTTGCTACGAGTTGAGTTAATAAAAAATCTAGAGCGCGCTGGTGTAAAAATTACATTCGGTGCCGAGTTAAGCTCAATAGATATACGACAGAGAGAGGCTCATGTAACTCTTTCAACAGGCGAAAAGCTTTCGGCTGCCATTTTAATTGCAGCTGATGGTGGCTCTTCGACCGTTCGTGATTTGCTTGAGATGCCTATCACAAAGGTCTCATATCAGCAGCAAGCTATCGTCACACATATAGAGACAGAAAAATCTCATGGGGAGACTGCCTGGCAGAGATTTCTTCCAGATGGTCCCCTAGCATTTTTGCCACTAGCGGATGGGCGTAGTTCTGTGGTTTGGTCTACTAAGTCCAATCATGCTAAGACCCTTTGTGAGCTTAGGGATTCTGAGTTTAGGGCTAAACTTCAGAGTGCTAGTGGTAATGTATTAGGAAAGATATCCTCGTTTACTAAGCGTGCTAGTTTTCCGCTTCAGGCATCTCATGCCCATCAATACTGCGGTAATCGGGTTGTACTTGTTGGTGATGCTGCTCACACAATACACCCACTAGCAGGACAAGGTATGAATCTCGGTCTTATGGATGCTGCTGTAGTTGCTGACGTGCTTTTGGAGGCGTTACATAAAGGAGAGGATCCTGGTGATTTGCGTGTGTTACGTCGTTATGAACGCCAGAGGAAGGGAGATAACCTAAAAATGCTTCTTGCTCTTGATGTGTTGCATAGACTTTTCGGTGTTTCTGGGAATCTCATGCCACCACTTCGTTCAATCGGACTTAGTGCTTTTGACGCCATGCCCTTTGTGAAATCTAAGATAATGCGTAGGGCACTTGGTTATAGAAATCAACTCCCAGGAGCGGCAATAAATCCTATAGTTTGAGCGGCTTTAATTTTCAGTCCTTTATGAAGCTAAAAAGTATCAAAGGAGTATGCCTAATGAGTGAGATACCTAACGATTTCAGGTATACAAAAGATCATACGTGGGTTTCTGAGCAGGATGATGGAACTTTGATTGTTGGCATTACAGATTATGCACAGGCCTCCTTAGGAAACTTAGTGTTCGTAGAGCTGCCAGAAATAGATGATATGGTGGTAATGGGTGATGAATGCGCAGTTGTAGAATCTGTTAAAGCTGCATCCGATGTTTATTGTCCTTTAAGCGGAACAATCACTAAAAAAAATGAAGCGCTGATAGATACACCTGAGCTTGTAAATTCAGATCCATATGGAGAAGGTTGGTTGTTCTGTTTAAGGACTGATCACCCTGCAGAATTTGAAGAATTACTCAATAATGAGAGCTATATAGCACTACTTGTTGAGATGGATGACTGATAAAAATATCTTAATCTGGTGTAAAGCTAATCAAATTCATTAGATTTCATTAAAAATAAATAATACGAATATTTATAGTTTTCTGGTCATGCGAGTGTTGTGAGTCATACAATTGTCCTTATGAAAAAAATTCTATTACTTCCACTGATTGTAATCATGGCTGTATCAAGCGCTGGTGCCCAAGAACCATCATGGAATTTGACCTTAGACAAGATATCTTCAGGCGTGGTTTCTATTCAGGTGGACAGTACGCGAGCTTTTGATACAGAACGCAATCAGTCTAGCCAGGCTACTGGTTTTATTGTTGACGCTGAACGAGGCCTTATATTGACGAATCGGCATGTGGTAACACCAGGGCCCGTGGTCGCACAAGCAGTATTTTTAAACCAAGAAGAGGTAGATCTTATCCCTGTTTATCGGGATCCTGTGCATGATTTTGGGTTTTTTAAGTATGATCCTGAGGATCTTAGGTTCATAGAACCTAGCGAACTAGAATTGGTTCCAGAAGCTGCTCAAATTGGTCTAGATATAAGGGTTATTGGAAATGATGCTGGTGAACAACTATCGATTCTAGCAGGTACGATTGCACGCCTAGACCGTCAAGCGCCTAACTATGGCCGTGGCAATTACAATGATTTTAATACTTTTTATTTTCAGGCTGCATCTGGTACATCGGGAGGTTCTTCTGGATCCCCAGTTGTTGACATTCAGGGTAGGGTTGTAGCGTTAAATGCTGGAGCAAACTCACAAGCTGCAACCAGTTTTTTTCTGCCGCTTGACCGTGTGCGTAGGGCTTTAAGACTAATACAAGAAGATAAGTCTGTACCGAGAGGAACACTTCAAACTGAATTTATTCGTAAACCCTATGCTGAATTGCGTCGTTTAGGTTTAACAGAAGAATCTGAACTAATGATGCGTGAAGCATTTCCCTCTCAGACGGGGCTTCTCGTAGTTGAGCAAGTGATTCCTAGTATGAGCACTACTTCTTTTCTTCAGCCAGGGGATATAGTCCTGAGGGTTGATAATGACCTGGTAGTTAACTTTGTGCCGCTTGCAGCTACCTTAGATAATCGCGTCGGTAGTCAACTGATGATTGAAATTGAACGCGGTGGTGTTTTAATGCGGCAGTCTTTGTTAGTAGATGATCTACACCAGATAACATCGGATGAATATATCGAATATGCGGAGGGAATATTTCACCCTCTCTCATACCAACAAGCACGTCATTTTAATCGTAGCGTTTCTGGTATTTATGTTGCCAGGCCTGGTTATGCTTTTGGTTCTTCAGCTATTCCAAGAGCCAGTCTTATCACCAGTATGGATGGTAAACCCATGAAAACCCTTGATGATTTTCAACAGATTCTTGAAAATCTTCCCGAGGGTCAGAGAGCGAGCGTGAGGTTTTCCCAATTAGATGATCCACAAATTGAACGTCAGAGATCGGTAATAAATAGCCGTGGGTGGTTTCCAACTCAGCGTTGTAGGCGTGATGATAAGTCAGGCTTTTGGCCATGTGATGTGATTGCTGATAGCCCATCTTTCAGACAACCATCTGTGGGAACTACGACATTTCCTCTTCGAGGGAACCGGAATGTGCAGGAGATAACGCCATCGTTAGTGCTAGTTAATTTTGACTTGCCTTATGCTGTTTCTGGCGTTTCAGAACGACATTACTATGGTACAGGGGTTATCGCTGATGTGGAGAGAGGCTGGGTTGTTGTTGATCGAAATACAGTACCAGTTGCTTTGGGTGATGTTCGTATAACTTTTGCAGGTTCGCTAGAAATACCGGGTAGGGTTGAATACATCCATCCACTCCACAATTTAGCAGTCGTATCCTATGATCCAGTTTTGATAGGAAACACTCCTGTCAAAGCAGCTAATTTTTCAATTGCTGAGGTTCAACCAGGTGATGAAATAGAAGTTGTTGGGCTGAAGGCTGACCATACATTAATCTCTCAGCCAAGCGACGTCCGTGCCTTAATAGCTGCAAACCTTCCTTTATCCAGAACACTTCGTTTCAGAGACTCTAACCTTGAAGCCATTGAATTAGTTAATGGGCCTGATGAATTTGATGGTGTTGTTATTGATTCCAACGCCCAGGTTAAAGCACTTTGGGCAAGTTTTGCTTATCAGCAGGGGCGAGATTTTGGGCAGATTAATATGGGAGTTCCCTCGTATTTGATTGCTAATATGATAGAAAGTATGAGGTCTAATAAGCCATTACATTCACTGGAAGTAGAGTGGAGATTGATGCCATTGGCATCGGCACGGAATTTTGGACTTCCCGAGGATTGGGTAAGGCGGTACGAACAACATAATCCTCAGAGGCGACAAGTACTTGCTGTCTCTAGTGCTGTTGCTGGCTCCCCTGCATCGGAGTTTTTTCGAGCAGGAGATATTATTCTCAGCGTCAATGGCGAAGTCTGGAATACTTTCAGGGAGATAGAAAATGCATCACAGAGTCCTGAGGTTGACGTAACTGTCTACCGGGATGGCCAAGAATTGACTGAGCGAGTACGAACAGTTGCTTTAGATGGAAAGGGAATTGACCGGGTTGTTTCTTGGGCTGGTGCTCTACTCCAAGCACCCCATAGAGCAATTGCTGTGCAGAGAGGAATAGAGGCTAAAGGAGTGTATGTTTCCCATTTTGGGCTTGGTTCTCCTGCAAGTCGTTCAAGACTTTATGCTGGGAGTTGGATAGTCAGTGTGAATGGGCAGCCAACCCCAGATTTGGATAGCTTCCTTAGTTTGGTAAATGGGCTTGGTGATCGAGATCCGATCAGACTGAACAGAGTTTCCTTAAATAACACATCTGAGGTCATCACTTTAAAGCTTGATAAGCGTTACTGGCCAAGTTATGAGTTGCGCAGGGACGGCCAAAAATGGCAGCGTTATTCTTTGGAGTGAGCAATCCCTTTATTTGTAAGATATTCTAAAATTCTATTAGCGGATAATTGTCGTATCTGAGTTAGATGAGTTGAATAATCGTTAGTATATCTTTGGACTATGGTCCAACTATTCTAGTAAATTCCTCAAACTCTGTAATTGGCGCTTGGCACTCAGTGCCTCGACATATATATGCGACTATTTCACCTTGTGGTTTTCTCTCAGCAAGAAAGCCTGGCAAAGCAGTTTCATTGTTAGCGATTGCAAAGCTTAGTCTGTGAGGGTGATACCCTGCGTTAGCATAGCTTTTCCACTTGTTTAAAGTGCCTTCCTGTTCACCGCGAATAATTATAAGCTCAGGTGGAATTAGCAGTAGATCTAAAGATTGGAGCATGGAACCATGCCCTTGAGGGTAAGCTTCTAAGGTTGACCCTGATGCTTTAAGTGCTCTTTGAGCGGCGGAAATAAAAGCACTTTCTCCAAGTAGGTGCCCCAGCAGAATTAGTGTTTGCAAAGCTATGCCATTACCAGAAGGTATTGCCTCATCAGCAAGCGGTTTTGGTCTGTGGATTAAGGTTTCATGGTCATCAGGTGTAAAAAAGAAACCACCGTTAGTATCTTCAAAGTTTTTAAGTAGTACGTTCATAAGTTCATATGCCAGCACCATGTCTGTTGAACGCCAGCGATACTGTAAGAGTTCGAGTAAGCCTGCAGCGAGGAAAGCATAATCATCTAGATAAGCTGAAAAACGGCACCTTTGATCCTTATAGGTAGCTGAAAGTCTGTCTCCATCCCAGAGTTTAAATCGAATAAAGTCCACAGCACATGTGGCAGATTCAGCCAGATCAGGGCGATCAAAATGTCGAGCAGCTCGTGCCATGGCTTTTATCATTAGCCCGTTCCAGGACGTTATAATTTTTTCGTCCTTACCTGGTGATAAGCGTTGTTTGCGTGCAATGAGTAGCTTTTGTCGCGCAAATTCAAGATTTTCTAAGGTTTGTTGCTTTGACAAGGGCGTTTCAATTTCATTCAAAGCTGTATTGTTATGTAAATGCCAAGCTTTTCCTTCAAAATTTGGCGTGCCTGTTAGCCCGAAGTGTTCGCTAGCAATAGAATACTGAGTAGTATCAAGCACAGTTTTTACCTCATCGGGGGTCCAGAGGTAATATGTACCTTCCTTGCCCTCAGAATCAGCATCTAAAGTAGCGTAATAGCCACCGCAGGAACTTTGCATATCGTTGATTATCCAATCAGCAGTATCAGAACCAATTCTCTTAAAAAACTCCTCACCGGTTGCGGCGTGAGCATCTGCATAGACTGAGAGTAATGCTGCATTGTCATAGAGCATTTTTTCAAAGTGTGGAATATTCCAATACTGATCAACAGAATAACGAAAAAATCCACCTCCTAGGTGGTCATAAAGCCCACCTTCTGCCATACGTGTAAGCGTTAATGTAGCCATATATAAAGCATTTAGATCGGGCTCTTTGTCTTTTGCTGATCGTTTCCAGGCCATCAGTAGAGATTCAATATGAGTCGGATGCGGAAATTTTGGAGCTGAACCAAAACCACCATAATTTTCATCAAAATTTGACTCTAGCTGTTCTCTAGCTTTTTCAAGTGGCCCCAGCGTTAGTTCTGTAATGCCTTCAGTATGATCGATACGAAACAGGGCCTTTTGTAGCTCCCTACCTTGAGTTTTTATATCTTGTTCATGCTCTCGATAGTAAGTCTCTACCCGTTCTAGTACTCGTTTGAATAGTTCGCGCGGGAAATAAGTACCAGTGAAGATAGGTGATTGATCTTCGGGCGTAAGAAATACAGTTAGTGGCCACCCGCCTGGCGCGCGCGCCATCAGTTGATGGGCTGTTTGATAAATTTTATCTAGATCCGGTCGTTCTTCTCGATCAACCTTGATATTTACAAATAGTTTATTCATTAGTGCTGCCGTTGCTTCATCCTCAAATGATTCATGAGCCATTACATGACACCAGTGGCAGGCTGAATAACCGATAGATAGTAGGATAGGCTTCTTTTCATGAGACGCGAGTTGTAAAGAATCCTCATTCCATGCAAACCAATCAACTGGATTGTCTGCATGTTGGAGAAGATATGGACTGGTTTCTTTTGAAAGTCTGTTGGTCATTATCTGACTATAGCAGTTAGTCTGGCTGGCCCCCGAGTGAGGGCATGATTAGAATAAACCCGATGTTCCAATATCCTGACATAGATCCTATAGCATTTGGACTCGGCCCCCTACAGGTGCGCTGGTATGGGTTGATGTATTTGATCGGATTTGCGCTTGCTTGGTTTGGTCTAAGAGCGCGCGCTAGGCGCCAAGACAGCCCTATCTCGCATATGGCTGTAGATGACTTAATTTTTTATGTGGCCTTGGGAGTTATCCTCGGCGGGCGAGTTGGATATATGTTCTTCTATAATCTATCCGTTCTAATTGAGAATCCCTTTTCACTTTTTCGGGTATGGGAAGGAGGCATGTCTTTTCATGGTGGACTGATCGGTGTTGCAATTGCTATGACCATGTATGCTAGGCAATTGAATAAACCTTTTTATGCGGTCACTGATTTCATTGCGCCTTGGGTTCCTCCTGGTTTAGGTCTAGGAAGAATTGGAAACTTTATTAACGGAGAACTTTGGGGTTCTCAAGCTCATCCGGAAGCTTTCTATGCTGTTTGGGTAAATGGGGTCCCCCGGCATGCCAGTCAGCTTTATGAGGCTTGTCTAGAGGGGCTAGTCTTATTTCTTATCCTCTGGGCATATTCACGAAAAGTTAGGCCAACTATGGCGGTGACGGGGATTTTCTTGTTCTTTTATGGAACTTTTCGAAGTGTAGTTGAATTTGTTCGTTTGCCGGATACGCATTTAAATGTGGCAGCAGATGGGTATCTAGCTTTTGGGTGGTTGACCATGGGCCAAGTGCTTTCTTTGCCTATGATTCTATTTGGGGCATTTTTGTTTATGTCTGCTCAACGACATAAGCGCTGGGCGTAAAGCGTTTAATTATGAGGCAATATTTAGATTTACTTAGGACTATTAGAGAAGAGGGCGTCGAAAAAATGGATCGTACCGGCACCGGTACTTTAAGCATCTTTGGCCAACAACTTCGTTGTGATTTAAAGGAAGGGTTTCCGGTATTAACAACTAAGAAATTACACCTTCCATCCATCATTCATGAACTGCTCTGGTTTTTGCGTGGTGATACTAATGTTCAATATCTGAATAAAAATGGCGTAAGAATCTGGAATGAATGGGCTGATGATTCTGGTGATTTAGGTCCAATCTATGGAGCGCAGTGGCGTGCTTGGCCAACGATTGATGGTCGAGCAATCGATCAGATTCAAAAAGTAATGGAACTTATTCGGACTGATCCAGATTCGCGCCGCATACTTGTCAATTCCTGGAATGTCGGTGACCTTGAAAAAATGGCGTTAACGCCATGTCATGCGTTGTTTCAGTTCTATGTCGCAGAGGGCAGATTATCTTGTCAGCTCTATCAAAGAAGTGCTGACGTTTTTTTAGGTGTTCCCTTCAATATTGCGTCCTATGCCCTTCTTACTCAGATGATGGCTCAGCAGGCGGATCTTGAACTAGGCGAATTTGTTTGGACAGGTGGTGACTGCCACCTTTACTTAAATCACTTGGCTCAGGCCGATGAACAATTGAGTCGTGAACCGTCCTCTCTACCACATTTAAAAATAAAGCGCCGTCCCGGATCGATATTCGATTATAAGTATGAGGATTTTGAACTTATTGATTATAAAGCTCAGCCTAATATCAAGGCTAAAGTAGCTGTTTAGGTTATACCGGTAAGTGATGTAGCAAACGTGGTGAGGTTTATAGGGTCTTATACGAGAGCTGACTGGTAAGTCTAAAAAACCTAAGAAAGATCTTTCTCAGCACATGGAACTGAGATGGGTTCACCAGGTGGATCAATTGGTAGTGCAGTAAGCTTTCGTCCCCATATACAACCAGTATCAAGACACGTGCTATTAACAAGAAATGCTAGACCAAGGGAAGCCCAATGCCCAAAATATATATGAGTTTGGTAGGCTTTGGGACGTTTAAAATCATACCAGGGCTTTAACATTTCCGGCTGAGTCCCTGGCGGTCCTTTGTAAGTAAAGTCTAATCTGCCAACCTCATCACAGAATCGAATGCGTGTGAGAGCATTGATGCTGAAGCGTCGGCGCGGATTTAGTGCAAGTGAGTTAGACCAGGCATTTGGTTTATCTCCATACATGGTAGCTAGATTCTTTTTCCAAGACTTACTTTTCAGCATGTTTGCAACTTCATCGGCCTGGTCTCTCGCCTCCTCTAGAGACCATTCTGGAGAAAGCCCAGCATGCACTAATGCACGATCATTTTTTTGATCATAATGCAATAAGGGGCGGCGTCTTAACCAGTCGATAATATGTCCAAGATCTGGTGCTTGAAGAGTTTCTTGGAGTGTGTCACCAGGCCCTAGTTTCCTAACCCCTGCCGCAATCGCGAGGAGGTGTAAGTCATGGTTGCCGAGGACGGTTGTTACTCTATCATCCATTTTAATGAGACGTCGAAGAACGCTTAGAGAGTCAGGACCTCGGTTTACAAGATCACCGGTTAGCCATAAGCGATCGTGGGCATGATCAAAAGACAACTTCTCTAACAATTTTTCAAATGATTTTGCACACCCCTGAATATCGCCGATCGCATAAATTGTCATTTTTCTATACTTTCTTTGACCCAGTAATCCGACCCAAGTGCAGCAAGCTTTCCAAAATCCTCAGGAAACAGATTTTCTGGGCGATTGGTTGGATCAATTCCTGCTGAGATAATTTGCTCACGGGTTAACCAATGTCTTAAGGAATTTGTAAGCATTTTTCGGCGCATTGAAAATGCTCGGGCGACCAGGGCAGAGAATCTAGCTTCATCACTGAGCGGGAAGCGAGGAGAATCTCGTGGTATCAGTCGTAGCACTGTTGATGTAACCTTAGGTGGTGGAGTGAACGCAGCTGGTCCAACATCAAAACATGTTTCAGCATCAATCCATGGCGCTAACATGACTGTTAATCGCCCATAATCTTTCCCCCCTGGTGATGCCGTGATTCGAGTTGCAACTTCTTTCTGCAGCATAATATGTATATCTTTGATTGCTTCTCGGTAATTCAACAAATGAAATAAAATTGGCGTTGAAATGTTATAGGGTAAATTTCCCACAATACGTAATGAATGTGGGTTGTTTGTCAGTGATGAAAAATTAACTTTTAACACGTCGTCTTGATGCACTATTAGTCGTTCAGGGTCTTCAACAATTTCCATAAGATGGGCGGTCATACGTTCATCTAATTCGATAACATGCAGTTTTTCGACGATTTTAATTAATGGCAAGGTTAGAGCACCTCCACCGCTGCCTATTTCTATAATGTTATCTTTGGGTGAAGGTAAAATTGCTCTTATGAGTCTGTCAATAACAGTATGATCATGCAGAAAATGCTGACCTAGTCTTTTTCGAGGAAGTGGTGTCAGGGACATCTGTTAACCAAATGAACTGCAAGTTCGATTGCCTCTATTAGACTGCTCACTTGAGCATGTCCTGTGCCAGCAATTTCAAGCGCGGTTCCATGGTCTACAGATGTTCGTATTATAGGTAAACCCAGAGTGACGTTGACTACTTTGCCAAATGAAAGTGCCTTTATAACTGGTAGACCTTGATCATGATACATCGCTAGTACCGCATCTGATTGATTAAGCAAATTGGCTTTAAAGGCTGTATCAGCTGGTATTGGGCCAACCAAGTCAAAACCTTGTTCAGAGAGAGATTTTAAAACAGGTCCTATGATTTCTATTTCTTGTTTTCCTAGTTTGCCGCTTTCCCCGGCATGTGGATTTAGTCCGAGCACCATAATGCGTGGTGATTTAACACTAAACATAGAATTTAAATCTTGATGGAGAACGATGATTGTTTCTTCTAGTAAATTTTGAGTTATTGACTCCGAAACCTTTTCAAGGGGTAGATGTGTGGTGGCAAGGGCAACCCTTAAAGATTCTGAAACAAGCATCATTACAGGACGCATAGAGTTTGTTTTTTGAGCAAGCCACTCTGTATGTCCTGTAAAAGGAATTCCCGCCTCGATGATCATGCTTTTTTGTATAGGAGCGGTTACTAATGCCGCCGTTTTATTGTTTCCACATAGTTCAACAGCTGTTTCAAGCTGACGAATAACATAAGGGGCGTTTTGTGGGTCTAGAATGCCAGTTTCAACTGGAAAATTTATTTGGATTGGCAGGATCTGAAGTGACCCTTTTTTATGTTTTTTTATATCAAGCTGATTATCAATTGTTCGTAGTGCGAGTTTTAAGTCTAGATCATTGACGCGCTGGGCTAGAACATCTGGATCACAAAGCACCACAAGCTTTGCAGGGAAATCATACGAACCTAACATTGCACAAATGTCCGGCCCTATCCCTGCAGGTTCTCCAGATGTGATAAAAATTGTTGGGAAGAGGGTATCCAAGGTTTTAGGTCTATCAAGAAGAACCCGTTGTGCACGGAGTTATATTAGAATGTCGACGAAGGCCTCATCTCTTAGACGGCGTAGCCAAAGAGCTTCCTCTTCTTCAGCCTTGCTGGAACGAATTTGTGCGGCACATTTCTCTTCCTTTAGTTCTTCAGACGTGTCATATGAACGGCTATCCATCACTTCAGCAATATGCCAACCATACCTAGTTCTGAAAGGTTCGCTTAGCTCACCTTGCTCCAATCTTCGAATTGCCTCGGAAAATTCTGGTACAAACACTGATGGGTCTAACCAACCCATGTCTCCACCATTTGCTCCAACGACAGGATCATCAGAAACGTTTTGGGCAATTATGGCAAAATCTTCTCCACCAAGTATTTGCTCTCGGATGCCTATCAAACGTTGTTCTACTACTGAGTCATCCATAACTTCGGTTGGTTCCATTAGAATATGGCGGATACGAAGTTGGTCCACCATAACAGCTTGGGATTGTGCGCCCCGAACCTCATTGAGTTTGACAATATGAAAACCACTTCCACTTTGAAGAGGATCAGAGTGATCGCCAGTATCCATTGAAATAACAATATCGGCAAAGAGCGTTGGCAGCTGAGATCCTTCCCTCCAACCAAGCGATCCTCCCTCTAGTGATGTTGGTGCATCCGAGTATGTAAGCGCTAACTGTTCGAAACTCTCTCCTGATTGTAGGAGTTGATGTATTTCCGTTACTTCATTTCGAGCTTGGTTTATTTCTGCACCTGTTGAGCTAGAAGAAGTGCTAATAAGAATATGTGAAATATTATAGTCTAGCGTCTGTGCAGATTCAGTAGTACTGCGGGTTAGGCATAACTCCATTTCTCTAGGCGCAACTACGATCTCTCTTATTACCTCTCGTTGTCGAAGTTGCTCAAGAATCATTTGTTCGCGTGTTTCTTGACGAAAAGTTAAATAGTCTAACCCTTCATCTGCTAAGGCTTGTGGCAGTTGCTCAAGCGTCATATTTCCTCTTTGCGCTATATTTGAGAGGGCTTGATTTAGCATGCCGTCTCCAACAGTTATGCCAAAGCGTTGTGCCCTTTGCAGCTGTATTTGTTGGACGATCAATTGTTCTAGCACCTGCTCTTCAATAATAGGTAATGGTGCAGTAGGCCGCCTTTGCTCTGGCGGCAGCTGCTCCTGAACCCTCTGAAGGCCATCAACAACCATTTGAACTCTCTGATTGAGTTCGCTTCTCAGCACCACCCCAGTATCTACTAGCGCGGCCACTCCGTCTAAAAGTTCTCCAGTGCCGCCAAGTTCGCGAGTTTGTGGAAAAGCCTGATGAGTCCCTAAAAAGAGAGCCATCATCATTGATAAGAGTAAGGTAATTTTTTTCACTGGTATTTAGGGGGTATTATCGAATTGTTGGTACCCAAGAATACCACGGTCTAAGAGCTCTTCGGGAGATTCGCTCTCATCTGTGAAACCTCTCAGTTGGAACTGAATTGAAAATGAACTATCAGATTCACCGGTTCTGCGACTGATGTAGTTCTTAGCCATGAATCGTAAACGCCAGCAACAGGAGGCATACTCCCAGCCAAGATGTCTTTGGAGTGGTTTTCGATCTAACAAAGAGTAGCTTGTTTGAGCAATCACCCGCCAAGCTTGCCCTATGGGCCAGACCAAAGAGATGTCTCCCTGTTTCAATAGACCATCCTGATATCGGTAGGCTAGGCCTATTAATCGATCGGGTTCTGGTCTGTACTGTATCCGCGTTTCTGATCGCACGGTCTTTTTGGTTTGACTATCCCATTGGTTTTCTAGGCCTAGACGCCAAGAGGATCGGAGGTTAAAAGCTACTTCTGCAATGTAGTCAGAGTCATTCGCTGAACCTGGTGGTTGTCCTGGTAAGGTTGTTTTCTGAGGGCTGAAATGGTGTGTACGTCCTAACGTGCCCGAAAGCAGCTCCTGTCCAGTATTGTTATCTATAAGTCTCGTTGTTACTCCATAGCTAAGTCGGTCAGCATCGGCTATGCGGTCAGGCCCAATGTAACGATACTTTCTAAAAAGTTGTACTAAATTAAATGTGGGTTCGATGGTATCAAACATAGGAAGACCAGTTTGGTCTTCAAATGGCACATGCACATAGAGCATTCTAGGCTCTATGGTTTGTGTCCACCGTTTAGTTTCTCCGATCAGGCGGTCAAAAGTTAGTCCAGCATCGACACTGGCAATAGGCAGAGTTCTTGAGAATTTGGTCTCCATATTAGGGGTATTTTCATTTAACCAATAATTGGTTTGTCGTAGCCCTAGGGCAGGGGTTAAAAACATTCCTGGTCGAATAATAGGGAAGGAAATTTCTTCTGCTAGATCCATTCGCCAACCGGTGGTACCAACATGCCTATCGAAATTCACAAGTTCATTTTCTGATGTAAAGCGGACATTATTTTTATCCCAACGACCTGAAAACAAAAACTGAGGAACTCGCTTGTATGGCTCGTTCTGATCATCTATGAAAGGGTCTATTGTTTGATAATTCTGCATTTTTGCTGCTAATGACCAATTTTGAGCTCGATAACTGAAATCAACATAACGATTCAAGTGTGTTTGACTGGCCGCGCTTAGACTATCTCCCAGATCCTCGAAGTAGTTAACGTCTGAGACATGCTGAATGTTTGTGATCATCCTCCAACCTAAGCCTAAATTTGTTTCCTGATTGATGTTTAGGTAGCTTCGGGATAGATCAAGTTTTGTGTCTTCTGGGAGGTACTCAAAATCAAAAGTCCCTTCAGTGCTTGCAGATAGGTAACGAAATTCGGAAGTCACTTGGGTACCACGTTCCCGCATATAACGTGGTGTCAGTGTAATGTCATAGTTGGGCGCCAAATTTAAGTAGTAGGGCATAGAAATGTCGACACCAGTTCTATCTCTATTGGAGACATCAGGTGTCAATAATCCGCTCTTACGTCGATCATTTATGGGGAATGTCATGTAAGGCGCAGCAAAAATTGGGACGCCTTTGAAGTGCAGCCGCACACCACGCGCTGTCCCATATCCTTCATCAATATCAATATCTAATTCGCGAGCTAGAAGTTCCCAGTCAGCGCGTGCTTCAGGGCAAGTAGTAAAGTTTACCGTATCCAACAGAATTTCATTGTTATTCTCAATTGTGATCGTATCAGCTGATCCTCGCGCAGCGCGGTTTGGTAAAGTAAACCCCCCGCCGTTGAAAGAGATTATGTCTTCCTGTGCGTTTATTTCGGCGTCATTTCCGTACACCATGACTTCTGGGTCTTCATAACTAACTGTTCCACGAACTTCAACATCTTGTGTTTTAGGAAAAAAAGTTGCGCGGTCGGCAGAGATGCTACGATTCCCATACTCAAAAGTTACTTGATCAAAAAGTTCGATTTGGTTCTCGTTTGATAGGTCTATTTGCCCGGTTGTTATCGTTAGGCGTTGTTCCTCAGAGGAAATATTAAGTGCTTTGGGTAGTGTTTCTGGGCTAAAAACATCGGGCAAACACATCTGTTGTGCCAACGCTAATGGCGGGGCAAGGCAGAACGACGAAAACAGAATAAAATTTTTCTGGAAGGCCACAAGTTTGAGCGCAACAAAGGCGGCTACAATGGCATAGTTTTTCTAGGTCTTCAATGCATTAGAGGGTTTGGAACCTAACTGATTGATAACTATTTAAAAGATATGCTTGATATTTTTGTGGAATTAGAAAGTAACTAGCAAGCCTATTTTAAAATTGATAACAAAGAGGTTTGCATGAAAGCAATGTTGTTAGCAGCAGGTCGAGGTAAGAGGATGGGGACACTAACAGAGTCTTATCCAAAACCGCTTTTGTCTCTTGGGAATGAGACCCTTATTCATCGCCATCTTAGAAATCTTGCTAGGTCTGGAATCACTGACGTTGTTATTAATTTGTCTCACTGTGGGGATAAACTCAGGCATGCTGTGGGAGAAGTGACCGAGTGGGGTCAAAAAATCTCCTACAGCGATGAGGGACCAGAGCCACTAGAGACAGCCGGTGGTATTATCAAGGCGTTGCCATTGCTCGGTTCAAAGCCATTTATAGTGGTTAGTGCCGATGTTGTGACTGACTTTGATTTTCAGGTTCTCCTCTCAGTTAATAAATAAGGTTGTTTGGTTTTGGTGCCTAATCCAGCCCATAACCCGATAGGTGATTTTGGTCTAACCGTATCAGGTGAGCTTGTTCAACAACCACCTTTTTTAACCTATAGCGGAATTAGTTTGCTCGATAGCACGTTTTTTCAAGGAATTGATCCGGGAATTAGGCCACTACGTCCGATTTTTGACGCAGCAGTAAAAAATCGTGCTCTTCATGGAATTGTCTTCGATGGTTTATGGAAAGATATAGGTACGCCAGAGCGTTTAGCTGATGTTCGTACTGCCTTTGTTTGAAAAGTCTTTATTTCAATGTGTCATAGAATAAATGACGTAGTTGACTGCAAAACGGTAGGCCATAGCGGTCATGGGTTCGGGGTAACCTGGTGTATCTGCGTGTTCCCAAGCATCTCCAAGATCCATATTAAAATTGATAGCAACCATTAAGCGTCCTTCATCATCATAGATTCCGCGCCAGTGGGGATTTACACCACCTTTTTCCCACATCCGTCCATTCATTAGAGGGTATATCCCAGGAATTCGTGTGTTTTTATCCAAATCATAGAGCACGTGCATGACCTCATCGGTTTCCGGGATTTCAATAATTGGTCGATTAGGCAAAACACGCATCATGGAGGCGAGAAAACTAGACCATTCTAGGGCTCCATGAAAATCATCTACCACTAAGAACCCACCTCGTAAAAGGTATTCTCTTAATCGTTCTGCTTGCATTTCATTAAGTCGCCAGGCCCCAACTTCAACCGCATATAGCCATGGAAAATCAAATAGAGAATCATTCTCAAGGCTTATTCTGTGTCCACCGTTACCGTCATAACTACTGACTATTGCTCCATTGACTCTGGTTAGCCTGGTTAGGCCTTGCATGAAATAGTGTTCGGCATGTGGCCAATCAACGCACTCATCACTTCCCCACCCATAGCCAAGACCAAGGCAGTTGCCTCCTGAGTACATGAGTCGGGAGAATTGAAATTCATGACTAGGGAAGTAGCGCTCTGCTAATGCCTCTTGGCTGAGAGTTTCATGAGACCAGGCTAATATAGCTAGAATTACCAAGGATAGGGGCTTTTCCATGTTCATATTCAAAGACAAGATAGCATGGCGTATGAGTTTTGATTGATCAGTGTATTTAGTTACCTTTAGCCTTATTCATTCTAAATGAATAAGGCAATGTCTCAAGAGCTGTTCCATGGTGATATGATCGGTTAAGAAATGTTTTTGTTGTTCCCTAAGGTTTAATTTAGCCCTTATATAGGAACAGGGCCCTTTTAGATAAAAGAAATAAAAAATTGTTTGAGTTCTTATTTAAATATTCGCGTACAACATTTGAAAACAGCGAGTTTTTGTTTGCCCGGGAATGGCCTCTCTGGGTGTTGGTAGTACTAACGTTGAGCGCAGCAATGGCTATTGGTTATAGCCTTATGCAGCGGAAGGGCGTGTTACACCCAGGCAAACTGTTGGCCTTAGGTTTTTTTCAGGTATCGATGATTGCAGTCTTATTGACTATCTTGTGGCAGCCTTCACTTTCTACCCAAACGCTTAGTCCTCAAGAGAATTCAGTTGCAGTTGTGTTAGATACCTCGGCTAGCATGAGCTATGGACAAGGCGAAGCTTCCAGATTGCAACAAGCAGTCACATCTCTAAGTGGAGGGGTTTTAACTGAACTGTCTAGCAGTTTAGAAACAAGATTGTATGCATTTTCCTCAGAACTGGAAGAGATAGAAGATCTTGCTGAGGTACCTGCGCCTGGAGATGCTACGCATATTGGCGATGCGCTGGTTAATGTGCTTCGAGAGGCGCGTTCTTCAGCGCTCGGGGCTGTCGTCCTTGTTAGCGATGGAGTTGATAATTCAGAGACATTGACCGACGCTCAGCTCGCAGAAATTAGTGGTTATGGAGTGCCTGTTCATACGGTGGGTGTTGGACGTGAAGTAATTGCTGAGGATATTGAACTCCAAGAGGTATCACTAATGGCTCAGGCCATGGTGGGTTCGCGTGTTAGTGCCCAGATTAGCGTAAGACATTCAGTACCTGCTCAAACTCGACTCCGAATATACGATGGGGATTCTATTTTAGCCTCTGAGGAAATAGAGCTTGTATCAGGGGTTGATCTCACCATGCATTGGGTCGAGTTTGATATTGGAGAGGCTGGTGTTAGAGATTTGCGGTTTGTTTTAGACCCTCTCACGGGGGAGAGCAACACAATAAACAACACACAGTACAGAACAATCCAAGTACCAGAGGATCGCCGACGCATCCTTTATGTAGAAGGGGAACCTCGCTGGGAATATAAATTTATACGTCGAGCCTTGGAAGAGGATTCACCAATCAGACTGGCAAGCCTTCTACGAACTACCCCGAACAAGTTTTACCGTCAGGGAATTGAAAGTCAGGAGGAGTTGGAAAATGGTTTTCCAGAGACGCGCGAAGATCTTTTTGTTTATGACGCTTTGATTATTGGTAGTTTTGCTGCTGCAGAACTCACTGAGGAGCAACAGGGTTGGATCCAAGAATTTGTTAGTGAACGGGGTGGCAGTCTTCTCATGTTAGGTGGGCGCAGAGGACTTGCTGATGGCGGCTGGGGTAATAGCGTTGTTGCAGAGGTGTTGCCCGCACAGCTTCCCGATATTAATGCAGCGAGTTTTGTTCGAGTTCCAGTGAAAGTGTCTTTGACGTCTGAGGGCGAGGAGTCACTTCTAACAAGCCTTGATTCTGATGCTGAAGAGAATCTCCAGCTTTGGGCTGAGATGCCTGAAATCGCCGATTTTCAGTACCTAGGCCAGGTAAAACCTGGTGCAATAACTTTGCTTGAAGCAGATGTTAGGGGGACACAGCAGCCGCTACTAGTCCAGCAGCGTTTCGGGAGAGGTGGTGCGTATATTCTTGCCAGTGGTGGAACTTGGCGTTGGCAAATGCAACTGCCTTCTGAGGACCAAAGGCATGAGATCTTCTGGCGTCAGATTTTGCGGGCTCTTGTTTCAGCAACACCTAGTACAATTAGTCTTACTGCAGGACGGAATTTTTATGGAGATAGGGATGAGATAACCCTACGTGCACAAGTTCAGGGAGGGTCTTTTGAGCCCGTACCTAATGCAGCAGTTTCTCTTATGGTAAGACGGGACTTCTCTGCTCCTTCAACAATTGAAATGAGTCCCATTCCAGGCGAGGCTGGTGCATATGAAGCCACAGTGCAAGCTGATGAGACTGGGCTTTACCAGTTTGAAGCTACAGCTGATATAGGCGAACAATCTCTAGGTACTGCTCAGGCCGCAGTGCGGCGAGCAAATGGGGTATCCGAGCATTTTCAAATTGAACAAAATAGGCTGTTACTAGATAGAATTTCTGCTCTAAGCGGTGGAAGATATTTCACTTTAAATGATGTAGACCAGCTTCCTGAAGCTATCCAGTTTTCAGAAGCTGGAATTCTTGAGCGTGAGTTACTTGATCTCTGGAATATGCCATTCAACTTTCTACTACTTATGTTGCTCAAGGCCGGGGAGTGGATGTTGAGATTGTATTGGGGACGTTTATGAGAGCTGCTTTGACGTGTTTTTTTGTTACTACGTTTTGTTTAACAAGCAGTGCAAAAGCTGAGCTGTATTACCTAATTGTTGCTGGTTTGGGTGGAGAGCCGCGTTATGAAGAGCGCTTTGAATTGCAGGTTGAATCCATGGCCCAGGCGGCGCGCCGCTCAAATGGTGATGATTCCAGAATTTCTCTTCTAAAAGGGGACAGTGCGAACCGTGATGCTCTGATTTTAGAGTTGCAGAGATTATCTGAGGTAGTAATGTCTACTGATCAGCTTGCAGTCTTTCTTGTCGGGCATGGCACCCATGATGGCGAACAGTACAAGTTTAATTTGCCGGGTCCAGATATTGATGGTGAGACGCTTTCTTCTTTGTTGAAAGATATACCAGCAAGTCTACAAGTAGTTGTAAATGCGACTAGCGCAAGTGGCGCTGTGCTCGACTCATGGTTGACCGAAGGGCGTACCCTCATTACGGCAACAAAGAGTGCGGGTGAACGTAATGCCACCCGTTTTGGTACGTATTGGTCAGCTGCACTTTCAAGTAATGAAGCAGACATCAATAAAAATGGTGCAATTACTGTTCAAGAGGCATTTGATTTTGCTGCAAGTAAGGTTGCAGACAGCTATGAAAGTGAAGGCCTATTAGCAACAGAACATCCAGCGCTTGTAGGTGAAATGTCTGCAACCTTAAATGTTTCTCTTCTTGAGGAACGAATTGCAACTACTGCAGAGCTTGAGGTTCTTATGGATCAGTTGAATGCGTTGGAGGGCGAGATAGGGGCCCTGCGCCAGAGTCGAGAAAATATGGACAGTGTGGTTTATTTTGATGAGCTTCAAGGTTTGCTTTTGGAATTAGCGTTGGTTCAGCGCGAGATAGATGAGATTCGTGGAATTGACTGAGAAGTGAAACAGTTTTTTATAATAGTAAGTCTATGTTTTATTGGTATTCACCAGGCTGGCGCTCAGTCCTTCGACTATTCTGCAGATAGAGACCCTGCACTGAGAGTTTGTGATGAGCTATTGCACAGTGGCCAGCGTTTTGAAGCCAACAGTTGCTATGCATCTCTTTTAACGGATAGCGCAGATGCTCTCATTAGGGCAGAAGCAGCTTGGCAGATGGGTGACCTACAAGCTGCTAATGCCTATTTTAGAACTGCCGTAGAAATTGACCCTGAATCTCCGCGTGCCAGGACTCGTTGGGCACGTCTATTTCTAATGACTCATCAAAATAGTGATGCTATTAAGCTTTTTCAGGAGGCGCTAGAACTCAATTCAGAATACTTGCCAGCAAAACTTGGTTTAGCAACGGTTGCTACTGGTCGGTTTGAGGATAGAGCTAATGCCCTGGTTGAGGCTGTACTAGAGGCGGACTCATTGCAGCTCGAAGCTCAATTATTGAGAGCTCGTATGAGTCTCGAGGATGGCTCGCTGGAAGCGGCAAACGAGTCTCTAGATGAGGCGCTTAGAATAGCTGAGATAAAAAACCTCCCTCCTTTAGAGGTCTACGCTCTTAAGGCATCTTCTGATCTTCTAAGAGGTGTAACTGAGAGCGAGTGGACTCAACGGGCTTTAGATTTTAATCCACAATACGGAGAAATTTTTGCAATACCAGCACATTTTTATGTAATTACAAGACGCTATCGGGAGGCTATAGCACTGCTTTTTGATGCTGTGCGAATACAGCCCAATCTCTGGTCTGCGCATACTGAACTTGGCATTAACTTGCTTCGACAGAATCGCGTTGATGAAGCGCAACACCATCTGTCTCTTGCATACCAGGGAGATCCTTACAGTGCTCAGATCGTAAATACTTTGCGACTTATCGATAGCCTAGAGAATTTTCAGGTTTTACACAGAGATTTACCACCCCTGGACAGTGATACCTTGCTTGATGATAGGCCAGGAATGATTTTACGCCTGCATAATGATGAGGCGCCAATTATCGAGGCCTATGTGACCAAGCTTGTGGCAGACAGTATCCAAGCATTTACAAAACGTTATCAGTTTGAGCTACGCGAACCAGTGGTGGCTGAGTTATATCCAGATCACGATGATTTTGCCGTTAGGACATCTGGATTGCCCGGCATTGGGCTTTTGGGTGTGGCATTTGGGTACCTTGTAGCAATGGATAGTCCATCAGGTCGAGGTGAAGGTGAGTTTCATTGGGGCACGACTCTTTGGCATGAGATGGCACATGTATTCACACTGGAAGCAACAAATCATCTAGTTCCTAGGTGGTTTAGTGAGGGTGTATCGGTATTTGAGGAATGGTCTACTGGACCCAGGCCAGGCCGCCACATTCCAATGCATGTTCTTGATGCAATGAAAGAGGAAAAGTTTCTATCTATCTTAGATATTGATAGAGGATTCATTCGTCCTGAATACCAGGGACAGATTATGGTTTCCTATATGCAGGCGGGGCTGATATGTCAGTACATTGAACGTGACTGGGGACAACAGGGACTTGTTGATTTGCTTCAGTTATATCGGGATGGCGCTGATACTGGTGAAGCTATTGAGGAAGGATTAGGAGTGACTCCAAGTCAATTTGATTTAGGCTTTAATTCATTTATTGAGTCTGCATTTCGGCCTACACTCGATGTGTTAGATGATTGGAAAGAGCAAACACAATTAGCTCACGAGGCTGCCAATGAAGGTGATTGGAATCGTGTATTAGCATTGAGCTCTGCCTCAATACAACTATATCCTGGCTATGTTGAGGAGGGCGATGTCTATATCCTAAATGCTAAGGCACATGAAGAGTTAGGGCAGGCAGGGGCTGCGATTGACAGGTTAGAGGAATATTGGAGACTCGGTGGTTACGAGCCTAGAGTTTTACATCAGCTCGCAGACTGGTTATACCAGTCAAATCGTCCCGATGATGCGATTGCTGTTTTAAATGATGTGATTTTTTCTGCGCCGCTAGATGAGTCTCTCCATACCAAGCTTGGCGACTGGTTGCTTGAG
>TARA_B100000686_G_scaffold355213_1_pt1 | contig 24356 bp, 27 predicted proteins | sample TARA_B100000686 | Tara Oceans TARA_B100000686 (sample SAMEA2622733) | marine metagenome | biome: marine biome (ENVO:00000447); feature: marine epipelagic mixed layer (ENVO:xxxxxxxxx); material: "saline water (ENVO:00002010), including plankton (ENVO:xxxxxxxx)" | depth 150 m | reverse complement strand
CTTTTCAATCTCAACCTCATCTACTCCTGATTTTGTAACAAACTTAATTAGATGTTGAATTTCTTTAATATTCATTTTATAAAAATTATTTTGTTAAAAGATCTACTTACCTCAATCATTTGACTAATACTTTTTATTAAATCTTTAGTGAAGATAGGTTTTTTTATGAAAAAAACGTTTAAAATAATTATTCGGAATTAATTGCAGTTGATTCCCTTTAGTCTTCTGATAATTCAGTGCTATCAACTAAAACTTTCCCTCTGTAATAAAGCTTTCCTTCGTGCCAATGCGCACGATGATATAAATGACTTTCTCCAGTTGCATTACATACTGCAATTTGTCTTTTTTTTGCTTTATAATGAGTACGTCTTTTGTCTCTTCTAGTTTTAGAAATTTTCCTTTTAGGATGAGCCATTTTTAATAGTTATTTATAATAAATCTTTTAGTTTTTTCCATCTTGGATGATATCCAGATAAAATTCTGTTTTTTTTGGGTTTTAAAAAATCTAGTTTTTGAAGAATATCAGAATTTAAACTGCCTTCAATTATTCCTGGATGCATTTTTTTTATTGGCAATGAAAGAATTACCATCTCATAAATGTATTTTGAAATATCTATTTGGTTAGTGCCATATGGCAAAATTAAAATTTCGTCATCATCAAAATAACTCTGTCCAAATTTTATGTTTAGATTTAAACTACATGAAATAGGCAAATCAAATAATTCGTTACTAATATCACAAAGGACCCTTACCGTACCTTTTGTTTGAAAAATCAAATAGAAACCCTGATCTATTTTTTTTATTTCAAGAAAAGTTTTCAGTTGAACATTTTCAAAATCTAAATATTCAAAACCTTCAAAGAACTTATTATCAATCTTGTATTTATATGTATGATTCCCGTTTTTTAAATTTAAGGGTTTAATCAAACATGAATGTTTACTCTTCATGGCCAAACATATAAGCGTGCAAATTTATAATATTTTTTTTAAACCTTAATTTTTATTTCTTGGAATTAAGATTTAGGATGTTTTCTCAAATTAAAGATTTCCCTTCCAATCATCAGAGCAGATTCAAATGAGCTGGATGAAGCTATCCCTTTTCCGGCTATATCAAAAGCGCTTCCATGGTCAGGCGATGTCCTAATTATTTCTAATCCTGCAGTATAATTTACTCCTTTACCAAAAGTTAATGTTTTGAAAGGAATTAAACCCTGATCATGATATATAGCAAGTACTGCATCAAATTTTTTGTAATTTTTAGAACCAAAAAAACTATCTGCAGAAAATGGTCCAGAAACAAGTTCTTCTTGATTATTATAATTTCTAATTACTGGCTTAGTAATTAATTCATCTTCAGTCCCTATTAAGCCATTCTCCCCGGAGTGAGGGTTCAGTCCCAATATTGCCAATTTAGCATTCTTTATACCAAAATCATTCTTTAAAGAATTTAACACTTGTTTAATTTTTTTGGTAAGCAGTTTTTTAGAAAATATGGCAGAAACTTCCTTAATTGAAATATGGTCTGTTATAAGTGCAATTTTCAAATCTTTTGAAACCATAAACATAAGTGATTCTCCTGAGAAGCTATTTGAAAAATAGTCGGTGTGTCCCTTGAAATGAAATTTTTTGGAATGAATTGTTTTTTTATTTATTGGAGCAGTAACCAAAATATCAACTTTTCCTTTTTTTATCGCATCATTTGATGCTTCAAGTGAAAGAAGTGCAATTGCCCCAGATTTTTCAGAATATTCACCAAATTTTAATTTTATGTCTTTGGTTTTTATATCAAAAACATTAAGTTTCCCAGGAATTAATAATTGTGAGTCAGTGACTTTTATTAATTTGGTTTTAAAGTCAAAGTGTTTCTTTTGTTCTTGAACTATTTTTATTGGCGCAAAAAGAACAGGTATAAAAAATTTAAAATACTGTTTGTGTTGGAAAATAGAAAGAATCAACTCTAACCCTACTCCATTAGGATCTCCAAGAGACAGCCCTACCTTAATTTTTTTGATATGCTTGTTTTTGATCAAATGAATTTCCTAATTTTACAACCAAAGTTAATTAAATTTAACTGTTATGTTTACAGGTATTGTTGAAGATATAGGAGAAATTATATCAATTAATAAAGTTGGTGCAAATAAAACTTTCAGTGTAAAAAGTTCACTAACTAAAAATTTGAAAATTGACCAAAGCTTATCCCACAATGGTGTTTGTTTAACTATTGAAACTGTATATGAAAACCTATATTCAGTAACTGCTATATCTGAAACATTGAAAAGAAGCAATCTAAATTTTTTAAAGGCAGGAAGCAAGATAAATTTAGAGAGAGCTATGACAATTAATTCTAGGCTAGACGGACATTTTGTACAAGGTCATGTTGATCAAATAGGAATATGCACAAAAATCAATAATGAAAATGGAAGCTGGAAATTTGATTTTAAATATGATAAAAAAGAAAAAAATTTAACCATAGCAAAAGGCTCAATTACTATAAATGGTGTTAGTTTAACTGTAATAGATTCAGGAATAAATACTTTTTCTGTTGCAATTATACCCCACACATATAAAAACACAACATTTCATCAATTAATTAAAGGAGAAATTGTTAACTTAGAATTTGACATTTTAGGAAAATATATATCCAAGATGTATCAAAACACAAATTAATTGTTATTTAAATAAATATTATGCATGTCCTTGAGCTAACTACAATACTACTTTTATTAGCATCTGTATTCTCAATTATAAACTTGAGACTACTAAAGTTGCCCCAAACTATTGGTTTAATGATTTTAGCAATAGTGCTTTCATTTAGTGTTCTAACTATCGGCGTAATTTCACCGCCATTTCTAGAAACTGTAAGTAATCTGATAGAAAGTTTTGATTTTCAAGTTTTATTAATTGATGTAATGCTTCCTTTTTTATTATTTGCAGGAGCAATTAGCGTCGATGTGCACGAGCTTTTAAAGGATAAGGTTACTATTCTTTTGTTAGCTTCTTTTGGTGTTTTATTTTCAACTTTTGTAGTAGGCTCTGGAATTTATTGGCTTGTTGAACAACCGTTTTTAGGATTGAATTCTATTGGTTTAAGCTATGTAGACTGTTTATTATTTGGTGCGTTAATAGCTCCTACTGATCCTATTGCTGTGCTTGCTATGGTTAAAAAAATGAATTTATCTAGAATTACTGAAACTCGAATTGCAGGAGAATCCTTATTTAATGATGGAATTGGGGTGGTTATTTTTCTTACTCTTTTAAATGTAAAGCTAACAGGAAACGCATCTGTTGAAGGTGTAGGTCTATTATTTGCACAAGAAGTAATTGGTGGTGTAGCCCTTGGCGCTTTAATAGGTTTCTTAGGACTAAAACTTGTAAAATATATTGAAAACGAACATGTAGAGTTAGAGGTTCTGATCACTTTGTCTCTTGTTTTGCTAGTCTCTGTTATATCACATCAATTTCACTTCTCAGGTGTTTTGGGTGTTGTTGTCATGGGGTTATTTTTAAACAGAAATATTGATACTGACAAAAAAGAAGAAGGTCTTCAAAAGGCTATGGGTGAGTATGTCTATAAGTTTTGGCATTTATTAGATGAGACTCTTAACGCAATACTTTTTATATTAATTGGGCTTGAAATAATTCCAATATTCCAAAATTTTGACACTACGTATCTTTTAATATCAATATTAACAATTTTACTTGTTGTTTGCTCAAGAGGAGTTGGGGTTTGGATTCCAATTAAATTCCTTTCTTTTTTTAAAACTTTTGAGAAGAGGACGGCACTTATAATTACTTGGGGTGGACTTCGTGGAGGATTAAGTATAGCATTAGCGTTAAATCTTCCAAACCAAATTGGACAAGGTAAAGACCTTATTCTTTTCTTGACTTATATGGTTGTTCTATTTACAATTTTGGTTCAAGGATTAACACTTAAAAAAATAGTTAAATAAAATTTCTTTTTATTAAAACTGTTATATATTTGATATAGGTCAGAAAATGCTGTGACAACAGTAAAGTTTAATCTAATTTGAGAAAGGGGGTGTCATATGTTTTATTACAATTTTTTAAGAAATAACACTCAGCAGACACCATTAATTTCTATTCTGCTGTAATTTTTCTTATTTAAAAAAAACAGGTCGATGGGCCTGTTTTTTTTTGGACCTTTCCTTTTCAAAATTGTAAATTTGACGTCCCAATTCAGCTAAAAAGGGTATCCCTGAAGACTCATATTCATAAACACCATCATTATAAATTTGATTTTTATTAACTAATATAGTGGCTGACAAAAGGAAGCCAATTCCTAAATTTTTATTCTCAATATATGCAGATTCGCTCAATGTTCCATATGCCTCTCCTACTTTGTTATAACTTCTTATAGTGTTGTCCATTTTTCCTTTAACATCGCCCCATATAAAAAACTTTGCATAGCTATCCCAGTACTTTTCATTATTATTATAATTAGGTTCTTCGCTTTCTAAAGTTGATCTGCTCATGTAATCTTTTAAAAAAGTATAGTCTTCTCTAGCTAGATCAAATTGTTTTTCTTTTTCAAAATTATCCGGAAAAATTACACGTAAAATAATTCCTTCAAGGTCATTAAGCGGTATTCTGTTTTTATATGTAAAATCCATAGGTTTTTTTTGAATTGAATCATCTAATAAAACTCCTTGTCCAACGATAATTTTTTTTAGATTTTTATTTGATTCTAAAAATGATGTTTTTCTGCTTTTTTGATAATACAAGGTGTCTTTATTCTTAAAGAAAAAATAAGACCAAGTGTTTACATTATCTCCGTTTAAAAGAAATTTATGATGGATTTGAGAATTAATAATTCCTCTTTTTTTCAATCCTGAATTAATAGAGTCTTTTCCTAAAAAGTCAAATAAATAATTATAAGCATTATTGTCGCTTATCAAAAAAATTTTTTTAATTAGATGATTTATAGTAAGGGTTTTATTTACCCCTGAAGAATCTTCTACTTTTATAGGGTTTCCATTTCTATCGTATATATGAAAAGGAGTGTTCCCAGATATGTTAATTCCAGCCTTTTTTAACTGTCTGAGTTTTTCTAAAGTTAAAATGACAATTGGAAGTTTTACTGTACTTGCTGGATAAAAGTATACTTCATTGTTCTCTTGAAAAGAATAGGTTCGTAGCTCAATTTTATTATTATTTGTAGTATCAATTTGAGTATATCTAATTTGTAAATTATGTTTTTCAAGATTTTCAACAATTGATTTAATTTGAGGAACATCTTTATATATAATATCATTTAATGGGTTATGATTAAAATGTTTTTCACAACTATTTATGAATATAAAAAAAGTGCCATAGAGAAAAAAATTAATCAAATATTTAGAATTATTATTCATTGATAATTTTAGTTAATCTAGGTATAAATTTAATTTTTTAAAAAATGATGCTCGGAATTATAAAATTATATATTGTTATGAAGATTTAAATGCTTTTAATGTTTCTGTAAGCTTTGGGACAACATCAAAAGCATCACCAACGATTCCATAATCAGCTGCTTTAAAAAAAGGAGCTTCTGGATCATTGTTTATTACAACTTTTACTTTTGAAGCATTTATTCCTGCAAGGTGTTGAATAGCTCCTGAAATCCCAATTGCAATATATAAATTAGACGCTACAGGTTTTCCAGTTTGTCCAACATGTTCACTATGAGGCCTCCATCCCATATCAGAAACAGGTTTTGAACATGCCATAGCCGCTCCTAAAGCTGAAGCTAAATTTTCAACTAAATACCAATTTTCAGGTCCTTTTAATCCTCTTCCTCCAGAAACTACAATATCAGCATCTGCAATACTTATTGCGCCGCTGCTTTTATTTTTGCTCTCAATTTTTATTTTATCTTGATTAACAGCAATTTTTTTAGAAATAATTTCTGCTTTTGATTTATTCTCTTTCACACCATAAGAATTATTAGAAACACAAATAATATTAGTCTCTGATTTAAGTATAGTTAAATTAAATGCCTTATTAGTAAAACAAGAGCGTCTAATAGTTAAGGGAGAAAAACTCTCAGGAATTGAAACAACATTTGAAGCCAAGCCTGCATCTAGATTTACAGATAAAGACGGAGCTAAATATTTAGAGTCAGCAGTTGAACTTAAAACTACTAAAGAAGCACATTCTGATTTTGCGCAATCAGATATTATAGAGGAATAATTTTGAAGTGTAAAATCATTTAATAAAGGATTATTGTACTCAATGATTTTATCTGGCCCATAATTAGATAATAAATTTGTTTCTTTAGAATTTATTGAAACAGCTATAAGCTTTTGTTTTAATTTATCAGCCACTTCACGAGCGTATGAAACTACCTCATAGGTGCTTTTTTTAAATTTACCGCTTTGGTTTTCTGCATAAACTAAGACTGACATAATATTAACTTTAAATTACTTTTGCTTCACTATGCAATAACTCTATTAATTGATCAATGTTATCTTTGTCTACAAGCTTAACACTTTTCTTAGGAGGAAGTTCTTCAAATTTATGAATCTCGCTTTTAGAAACACTCTTGATTGAAGGAATTACTTCTAATGGCTTTTGCCTTGCTTGCATTATTCCTCTCATGTTTGGTATAATCAAATCTGTTTCCTCTACTAATCCTTTTTGTCCTGCAATTACTAAAGGTAAACTACAAGAAGTTGTTTCTATACCACCATCTATTTCTCTTTTAGTTATTACAAAATCATCCTTAACCTCTAGTGAAATACAGTTAGTTACAAATGGCATTTGTAACATTTGAGCTAACATTCCTGGTACCATCCCTCCATTATAATCTATAGATTCTCTCCCGCCAATTATAAGATCATATTTCTCTTTTGAACATAATTCTTTCAATTCTTTTGCAACCGCAAATCCATCTAAAGGGTCAGTGTCGATTCTAATAGCTTTATTTGCACCAATAGCCAAACATTTTCTTAAAATTGGTTCACAGGATGAAAGTCCTACCGTTACTATGTCAACATTAGCTTGATGTTTTTGTTGAAGCCATATCGCCCTTGTTAATCCAAATTCATCATTTGGATTAATTATAAACTGAATGCCATTTATATCAAATTTTTTTTGGTCTTGAGTAAACTTAATTTTTGATGTTGTGTCAGGAACTATACTTATGCAAACTAAAATATTCATTATAAATCGAATTTTTCAGCCGTGAATTTACAACAAAATATCCACTATAAAATAATATCCATTTAATAATTAAACTTCAGTTTTAGTTTCAGGGTTTTTCTTGTTCTTTTTAATTTTTTTTGACTTGTCTTTATAACGATATTTTAAACTTAAAATATGGTAGTCAGGAATAGTTCTCTTTTTATTAGTTTCAAAATAATATCTAAATGTCCATTTGCTTCCATTTACTTTATTACTACTTCCAAATCCGAATCTATATTTTTTTAGTTTATTCCCAGAAAGTTTTGATAAATATTCAAAAGAAAAATATGGATCCCAATCCCATTTTTTTATCGCATATTCAAAAGCATATCTTGTCCTAAAATATTTTGTGGTCTTATCATTCCTATCGATTGATTGTCTATTTTGATATGCAGCTCTTAAAAAAAGTTTAAAAGGTTTTATCTTCCATTCTTTTTCTACCCCTAACCTATATCTCCATAAATTTTCATACCCTTGAACATTTCCAGTATTATCATTTTTATAGTAATAGCGAAGTTCTAATTCCAAATTCAACTTATTCTTTAACGAATAATCTGTATTAAATTCCGTTATATAAGTATCAACTGCATTATAATTATCTTTTAGTCTATATAGTTGGTGTATTCCAAACGTAAGTTTTTCCAGGGGCTGATAAATATATCCTACTGTTGTCCAGAACTTAGACTCAGTGTTTTCCTGACCTATAATTAGGTTTGAAGTAAAAAGAAAGAGTAAGCACAGATGATTTTTCAATTGTCCTTATGATAAAAAATATGAACATTGACTATCCCACCTTTATAATCAATTCTATTAATATTATAATTTATCACATTTATATTTAAGTTTTTAGAAACTTTTTCAACTTCATTTTTCACTATTGAATTCATTTCGTTATGCTGAATAGGTATATTTAAAACAATCCTATGAGAGTCTGAAACATCATCAGCATGAAATAAAAACTTCTCAGCAAACAAAACAGCAAAACAAACTAAAACATTTATTGTTAATAATGTTAACCAGCCAAAGCTTAAACTTGTTAGGGCGTTTATTACCGACAATCCAATAGTAACAAAAAGATACGTTATTTCTTCAGGCAAAACAGCTTCAGTTCTGTATCTAATTATTCCAAATATAGCAAACAATCCAAGTGCCATTCCAAAATTTAAATCTATCTGCTTTAAAGTAAAACAAAGGAAAAAAACAATAACACTAATAATAAAGAAGGTTGAATCGTGTCTGCTTATTTCCGAACTATGACTATGAATTATTTTAATAATAATACCAATGAAAAAAAGATTGAAGAAAAACCTTGCTAGCATTAATATCAATTCATTATAATTTATTACTTCATCCATATTGATTTCTTATTAATAGATTTTTATAACTTTTATTGAAAATTTCGTATGCCTAAAAATAATCATTCTAAAACAATTTATTAATATTACGTGGTTTTAAAATATTTGTCGGATGAGAAACAATAAGAATCTCTTAAAAATATTTGAATTATTAGGCATTATCGTGTTCTCCTTATTATTTGTGGTCTCTTGTAACAAAGACGAAACAAGGCTGTCTGGGATTAATTCTTTTGCAATTAATTTAGATGGATCTGAATTACCCTATATAAAAATTACTACTTCAAATTTTATTACAAATGAACCAAAGGTTTCAGCGCATATGGATATTTATCAAAATAGTGAAAAAGTTTTTTCAAATCCTATAGGTATTGAATATCGTGGTGTTACCTCCTTCAGAATGTCTGACAAAAAATCTTATGGCATAGAGACCTGGGATGAATCAGGCAATGATGTTGATGTTGAAATATTTGGGTTTCCAAAGGAAGAAGATTGGATATTAATGGGTCACGTATTTAGAAGTCCTGAAATTATTTTTGATGCTAGCTTAATGCATCACTATATAGGTTATGAGTTATATCGACAAATGGGTAATTATGCCAGTCGATCTAAATTTGTTGAGCTGGAAATAGACTATATACATAATGGAGAAAGTGACTATAAAGGAATCTATGTTTTTATGGAAAAACTAAAAAGAGATTCAAAACGAATAAATATTTCAAAATTAATTCCCTCTGATGAGGGGCCAGATGATATAACCGGCGGATATATTCTTAAAATTGATAAAACAGGTGGTTCAGATGTAGCCCCTGATAACCAACCCTTAGAATATTATGAAACTAACTGGAGTGATGATGCATCTTATAACGAAGGTATAAGTTTTAGATCAAATTATGATATAAATGGAAATAGCCTTGCCTCTCTTCCTCCATTTGGACCTCCTTATCATGAATATCAAAAGTTAGAAACATATTTTTTGTATGAATATCCTAAAGCTGAAGAAATAACAAGCCCTCAAAAAAATTATATTCAGAGCTTTATAAACGATTTTGAGACCGCACTATTATATGATGATTTTACATCGCAAACAAGAAGCTATTTAGACTACATTGATTTAGATAGCTTTATTGATTATTTTATAATTAATGAACTAACCGGAAATATAGATGCTTACAGGCTAAGCACATATATGCATAAGGACAAAGGGGGGAAGCTTAAAATGGGGCCCATATGGGATTTGAATATTGGATATAACCGACAAGACAGAGTGCCTTTTGATGATTGGATTGCAAACTATAATTCATACGTGCCTAATGACCCATGGTTAGTTCCGTTTTGGTGGAAAAGACTTCTTGAAGATCCTATATTTAAAAACTCTCTTAAAACTCGTTGGGAATTACTCAGAGCTAATACACTTTCAAATAATAGTGTTTTATCCTTTGTTGATGAAACAAGTCAATATCTTATTTCTAATGGAGCTATAGAAAGAAACTATAATAAGTGGAGTGGCATTAATGTAGATTATCCAAGCGTAATCGCTGATCTGAAAAGCTATCTTAACAATAGGTTAAATTGGATGGATAATGAAATTAATGAATTGTAGTTTTAATAGGATGTCTAAAATTGATTTATGTCCTTTGCTGAGGTTAAATCTTGCAAATGCTCTTTAACAATATAAGTATATGTGGATTTAGGTTGATCTTTTACAAGCATTCTAACAGCTTCTGGAAGCTCCTTTTCGTTTCTTTCTTGGTTTAATGGGCAATTTTTTAAATAAGGAAAAATCTCAGTGCCGGTAAAACTAAATATGTTCATGCTTACAAGCAGCTCTCCTTTTTGATTTCTAAAAGAATTATGGGTTTTAATAGGGGGTTTTTCAACTATATCTTTTAAGTAACCTTCATTATCAATATGCATTAATGCAAATTTGGTAATTCTTTCTTCTGGAAAGTTTAAATAATCTCTATTATATGCAATAATTGAATGTGGTGAATCTTTATGTTCTAAAAGCTGTTTTAAAACATTTGTTGAATATAGATTGTCGGCATTACAAACTGTAAATCTCTGATTTAATAGTTGAGGAAATTGATATAAAGCTTGTTCAATTCCATCGGCAGTTCCTAAAGGTTTTTCTCGTTCTTTTGGAACATATTGGACAGGAAAGTGAATTTTAACTCCACTAATTGATGAATCATTTTTATTTACTTGAACCCAATTTTTAAAAGCCTCATTATTAGGAGCCGTTAATATATATATAGACTTGTATCCTGCTGATTTGGCATTTGAACATAAGAAATACAAAAGATTTTTTCCTTTCTCTGTCAATGGAATTAAAGTTTTATGTTGATTTGCAGCAATTGTTTTTCTTTTTTCAGAAAGCTTTATATCATCAAGACTTTTTTTCATTCTTGAGGATGCCCCCGCTGCCATAATTATAAGGTTTGCCATAATTTTAGTTTTTTGGGTAGATTAATTCTACTTCATGGACTGCTTTTGCCCCTGAATCAATAAAAGCCTTTTTAACTGCAAAAATATTTTTTTTATCTAACATAGCAACCATGCATCCGCCTCCGCCAGATCCAACAATTTTAGAACCAAATGTCCCCGCTTTATTTCCAGCCTCTAATTGTTTTATTATTTTGGAAGGCGTATTCTTTATTTCATTTTGTAAAATTTTTTGGTGAGCATTCATCAAATTGCCTAATAGTATTTTAGACGTCTTTTTTTTATTCAAAATTTGTTTTGCTTTTTTTGTAATAACAAAATTATGAATTGCTGCCTTCCAATATGGCTGTAAATCTTTTGGCAAATAGTTTTTGTATAATTCATAATGATTTTTATCCGATTTTAATATTTCAAACTTTTTATTATTATTTTTTATTAAATCAATTGCTTTTTGGGATTTCTCCTTAGCTTGTTTAAGCAATTCTTGAGTGTCTTTAGGTATCCCTGATTCTATTATTAATAAACTGCCAAAATCACCGTTAAGCCGTTTGTATGACTTGTTATTAGTGTTTATGTAAATTAATCCTCGTAAAGAAATAGTAAATTGATCCATTATTCCTCCAGATTGATTAAAAAACTCTACTTCAGTTGAAAATGCCCATTTTGCAATTTGAATATCACTAGCATTCAATCTTGGCGCATAAACACTAACCAAAAACTTTATCCACGATACAACGAGAGCAGATGAGCTTGAAAGACCAGAATTACTTGGAAGATCTCCTGAAATATCAACACAAAATCCTTTGTTAGGTATAATTCCCTCTTTTTTTAATACACAAAGGCCGGCTCGAAAATAATCTCCAGGACGAATCATAGAGGGCTCTTCTTGAAAATTGACAATAAAAGACTCGTTGTAGTCCTTTAAATTAATTTGAAAATGTGCCGAAGATATAGGTAAGGCCTTTAAATATATATAGCGATTTATAGTTCCAGCAATTACAGGAAGGCCTAGATAATCTTGGTGGTCTCCATAAAAGCAAATTCTTCCAGGAATTGAAAGCTCAAACATAGAGACAATTTAAAAATATTTTTTGTTTTAATATATAAAAAGCCTTTAATGATAAAGCATTTCTTAAATATCAATGTCTTTAGACAAAATGTTATGAATCAAGAAAATATGTGGAATAGTAATTGATAAAACAAATGAATATAATATTAAATAAAAATTTTCGCCCATTATTTCTCCATAAGAAAACAAAAAAATCAGTCCTGACAATGAAATAGCCCAATATGATCCACTGTTCTTTAGGTACAATAAAACTGTTTTTTTTGAGATTTCCTTATAAAGGAATTCAATTTGATCATTTATTGAAGGAATCGAATGCCACACTATGAAATATGCTGCAAAAGAAACTATTAGGTTGGTGTTAGAGAAAAGTATAAAAATTGCAAATAAATAAAACAATTCCTTTAGAACTGAAAATTTGATATTTGAATAATCGATTCCCCACAATAATAAAGTTAGCCCCATAAATAAATAAACAATAAATTGAGTTGGAATAATGTCTATTTGACTATTAAACAAAGGGGTTAATATATCAATTACTGTTTCTCTATGAGTTTCAATCATTAACATAAAAATTACCATCCCATATAATAAAAAATGCAAAAATCGAATTTTGGAAGACTCCAACTTAGAATGTAGGTGTTGTTCTCCAAAATGATAACTGCTAATTAATAAGAACATGACAAACCCAATTAATGGTTGATTGTATACAAACAAAAATGAGATGATTGCAATTAAAACATAACTAGAGATAATTAGTCCTTTGATTTTTACTGAGCTAATATTTAATTTAGTTGTAATTAAAGTAATATCGCATGCCCCATGTACTAAGCCTAAGGATAAGATTAATATGCTAGCAATAGTGGTTTCAGTAGTTGAATCAGAATAAAGAGAAATCCATATAATAAAAACTGTTAATATAATCTTAACTTTTGATAGCATATTAATTGATGATGATTATTTGTATTTAAGAATATTTTCATAAATTTAGTATACCAAACAATAAAAAAAAATTATATGAACATTTTAAATTTATTAATAGACGGCTCCGTAGGAAGCGGTAATGTTGTTACATTTACCTTCTTTATAGGCTGTATGGCTATGATGGCCGCTTCAGTATTTTTCTTTTTGGAAATGAACGGGCATGACAAAAAATGGAGGACTTCCATTTTAGTTTCTGGACTAATCACTTTTATTGCAGCAGTGCACTATTGGTACATGAGAGAATATTATATAGAAACTGGAACCTCTCCTACATTCTTTAGATATGTAGATTGGATACTAACTGTACCATTAATGTGTGTTGAGTTTTATTTAATTCTTAAAGCTGCAGGGGCTCAGAAATCTTTAATGTGGAAAATGATTTGGTTATCAACTGTTATGTTGGTGGCTGGTTATGTTGGTGAATCTATTGATCCTGCAAACGCTCAATTATGGGGTCTTCTTGCTGGACTAGCTTATTTTTGGGTAGTATATGAAATCTGGCTAGGAGGAGCTTCTAAGCTAGCAGCTTCTGCTGGAGGCGCTGTTCATAAAGCTCACAAAGCCCTTTGTTGGTTTGTTCTTGTTGGTTGGGCTATTTATCCTATTGGATATATGGCTGGTACTGAAGGATGGTATAGTGGAATTTTTGGTGGTTTGGATATGGATGTTATCTATAACGTTGGTGATGCAATTAACAAAATTGGATTTGGTTTAGTTGTTTATCAATTAGCTTGCGATTCAAAATAATAGAAACTAATATTATGAATAAAAAAACCCTTGTCTAGAGCAAGGGTTTTTTTATTTTAAACATATAATAAATCATTATGATTATCTTCATTTAAGAAATATGCCCCCTTTATTTATTGTGCAATAAAAATAATTTGATATTTTATGTTTACATGCTCATCCATATTGACAAGCATAAAAACAGGTGGCTTTATTTTAAAATCTGTGAGTTTAATTTGAAAACTTCCATATAAAATTATCTGGTCTACTTCTTTTTTCCAGACTCCATTTAAATTTAATTGCTTTGAAATACCATGAAAAGTAAGTTTGCCATCAATATTCATTCTATCGTCCTTAACATTTAGAGCTTCTGAATAAAACTTTACATGAGGATAATTTAAGCCATCTAAAACTTCAAGGGCATGCGCATCGCGAGAAGAATTTTGACTATCAAATTCAATAATGCTTGATAAAACAGCTAATTTTTTAGGAATGTTTTCTTCAAAAACTATTAATCCTTTTATATTATTATTTATACCTATCCATTCATGCAATAAATGTTTCCCCTTATATGAAATAGATGAGCTTGAATTATCAATAGTCCAAGTTTGATTTTCTTGAGAAAAGATTACAAAAGAAATAAAAAAACAAGCAAGAGTTCTCATATTAAAATTTAAAAACTAAAACAGCAGTAGCAAAGCTAGCAAAAGCAGTATATGCCGATGCTTTATGTGCCCCTCTGTCTTTATCAGAAAAATAATTTGTTGATAACATGGCAGAAAAATGAATTGTAGCTAAAAATTTATGCGCCTTAATTGAATTTAAACCCTTAACTTTTTTGTTTATTAATGGAGGTGGAGACAACAAAGATAGGCCTGCGCCTGTAAAATATCCAATATTAACAATTTTTCCCATTGCTTTATGAGTTTCATAAAGATCGCTTTGACCATTATAAAGTTTACCTCCAATTATCCCCTGAGCTATCATTGCTAAAAGAGTTGCATATCCTAAAGTTTGGTGAGTCGTTAACATAACTCGTCTTAATTTAAGCTCTTTCTCTCTTTTTTGTTTGTTTAATGGTGCCAACCCAGTAGAGCGCAAAACACCTCTCTCTCCCCAAAAAAACCTTTGTGTAAAGATCATCCTTTTAGGCAGCAAAGAGGGTTCAACTGAAGTTTCTCCTTCAATTAAACTAAATAATTCTTCCTCAGATTGTGCGCTAATTTTGAAAGCACTAAAAAAAAATAAAATTATAAGGATTTTATTCATGGGTTTTTTGAGTATAACTAGTGATGAACAATAATTAAAATTATGATTTAGTCACAGTTAAAATATTTCCCTCTAAAGTTGTACTATAACATTTCAAAACTCCTCCAGCTGTTCCATCAGATAAACAATCAGAAGGATAGGAGTTATTGTGACTTGAACATGTAAATTTTGATTCTGCAGAATTATATGTCCAACTATTTCTATTACCACGATGTGGACACTCATTGGTAAATGCTCTGTAACTATTTGGCCCTAACTTAAGGAGAAGTATTTGTTGAGAAGTGAAATTCATCCATCCTTGTGATGACAATAAAGAAAATGAAGAGTCCTCCAAATCAATCCTAACAATGTTCCCTTCTACGGTAAATCCCCCTTGTATTTGTTCACTTACATCAACATTTTCGTCTTTCGAACACGCCTCAATAATACTAATTCCAGCTATCGCAAATGCAACTGTTGGACAAACATTGCTTAAAAATTCACGTCGTTTTATGTTTTTCAATTCTAATAATTTTACTAAAATTATTAGAAAATAAGTAAAATTCATTTAAAACAAAATTTTTTAACTTGAATAATAAACTTTTATGCGCACTCTTTTCTTTTTATTCATTCTTTCCTTAGTAAGCTGTAGTTCAGTTGTAGAAGAAAAAGTTTCACTTTGGGCGAAGCCAATAGAGGATTATCTAAAATTGGGAAAGGATAATTTTGGTGAAACTTTTGATAAAAGTATTAGCACACTTGAAGTTTTTGATAATATGCTTTGGTTTGGATATGGTGATACTAGAGTAAATATGGGGACACTTGCACCTATTGAGTTTAGAAAATTTGAATCTATTAACAACACAAATTATTCAAAAACAAAGGTTCTAAATGAAAATCACAAAACTCCTCAAAGATCAGAATATGACTCTGGAGAAGAAAGGGTTATACCTTTTAAGTTGATAAATGGAACTTTATGGCAAGCCGGATATGATTCAACAAATCAAGATGAGCTTTATTCCCAATCTCTGCCAAGCGAAAAAAAGTTAATTCAAGGAAATGTTTTCAAACTTGAAAAATTAAATGAAGATTATGTTTTCAAAAAATATAGAAATATTAATGGCGGGGAACATGTTCATGATATTGCATTTTTCAATAAAAAGTTTTTTGCGGTTGGTTCAGGTGCTGATAATAGAGAAGAATGGGAAAACGGTTTTGTTTACAGATATATATGGGAAAGTGATGACAGTGGAAAAAATTTTAAAACATTTTATAGAAAAACTTTTGATAGAAAAAATTTTGGTGATACGAGATTTAGAGCTCTTTTATCAACCGATAATGCGCTTTATGTTTTTGGATATCTTGATCCAAAACCCTATGGATTAAATCGCTCTCCAATAAACCTTGTAATTAATAAAGAGATGAAAATAGCAAAAATCCATTCTAAACTTAGTGACTTATTGGTGTGGAAAACTTATCAACTTTCATCCAACCAAGGATTAATTATTGGAAATGTTGGGGGTGGAATTTCAAAAACATTTTTTGTTTCTTCTAATAAATTATTAGAATTAACATCATGGGATAACTTGCGAGTAGTTTATGTAAATAAATCAACTCAAGGAAAATGGTTGCTTTTAACTGGTGATGGAAATAAAAATGAAAGTTTTGAAATATATCAGTTCACCCAGCAAAGACCTGATTCAATAAATAAAATATATGATTTAGGAAAAAATAAATTTTGCTCTATAGCAAATTGGCAAAATAAAATTTTTCTTGGATCCTGTGATGGAAAAATTTATCGTATAAAATAATTTTTCTAAATAAATTATATAAGATTTGAATAACATTAATACTTTTATAAAAACAAATTATACAATTATGAAAAAATTTATACTTACGCTAATATTTCCTGTTCTTCTTTTATCCTGTGAGAACTGTGATTGTCCTGAACCTAAAAGTGAAGGAATAATTGATCATACTGAGATGGAAGCTCAAGCACAATTAATGAAATTAGCCTTTGCAAATAAAGATGTAGACGCTATGCTTGATTTATTTACTGATGATTTAACTTGGTGGCTTCCAAACAATCAAGTAATTCAAGGAAAAGAACAAGCTAAAGCTGTATTTGAAGATGTCTTTAGTCGCTTTGAAATAATGACTATGGATGCACCAAAAAATGCTGCTGGTGATGACTTCCCCCCTATAATAATGGGAACAACCAGTGAGGAAAATGGTAATTGGTTGCTTAGATGGTCCCCTTTTTATTACAAGGCATTAAATGGTAAAGAAGTAACAATGAATTTCCATACAGCTATTGCTTTTAATGAAGAGAATAAAATTAGAGTTTTAGCTGCATATTATGACAGAAGTCTTCTTATTAATCTTTATGAAAATGAAGACCCCTTAAAGGCATTGGAGTAAACAGCAATTGTTTTTATAGCTCTTTAACCCTCTTTGGAAATGCCTTAGAGGGTTTTTTAAAAGGTTCATGGTACAATAAAGTCAAAATATGTGTTTGGAAAGGGCTCTTTTTTTAGAGTAAAATGCCACCATTCTTTTTCATAAGGAATAAACCCAAAGGATAATAAAGTCTTTCTCAAAAGTTTTCTATAATATTTTTGGTCTTCTGATAGTTCTAAAAAATTATAGTGAGAGGCATCTCCAAAAAAATCCCATGACCCACCCATATCGACTTCTTTTCCTTTATTTTCTCCCTCAAGATAAATAAGCGTTAGATCAATTGTGCTTCCTCGGCTATGGCCACTTTTTGCAGAGATAAATCCTAATTCAAAAAGTAAACTTTTCTTTAATTCAGGATAATAGGTCATTTTATTAATTGTATCATCTTGAACTTTAGACCAACGAATAAAATGATTTACAGCTTTTTGAGGGCGATAAGCGTCATAAACTTTAATGCCTAAGCCATAAGATTTTAAAACGTTTTGAGATTTTCTTATACTTTCTGCCATTTCAATTGTTCCTACTGCTTTTTTAGAGCCATATCCATCAACAGGTGTTCCAATAAAATTTTCTGAAGTTGCATATCTTAAGTCAATAACCAAATCAGGAACTGCTTTCTTTAATTCTATAAATCCAGGTGGTATTTTTTGAGACTTAAGGTATCCGCAAACAAATAGCAAGAAAAGCAGTGGGGTTCTCATATTAATATAAATTTATTAAAAAAAGACTATTCGTTATCTTTGAAAGTATAATGACTAAAAGAAGAAAATTCTTAAAAGATGCAGCTTTAGTGACAGGTGGCTCCCTGTTGCCTTTTAATTTATCTTTTAACAAAACAAATGTTAATTATAAAGAAGCGCCCTTTAAAAATTTAGATACTTTGTGCGTAAATGATTGGTGGAATAGACCATCTAATCCAATAGTAAATTTAAAAGTTGACAGAAAAGAAATAATTGCATTTGGAATCTATACGTTGTCCAATAATATTTTAAAAATTTCAGCTCAAACATTTCCATTGTATCCTAATGAAAGTAGAACTTTAAGGTTAGAAATTAAAAGAAATGCAAAATGGCAAGAAATTGCTCAAAAAAATATTAACGAGATAGGATGGTCTACAGTTTTTAGAATTAAAAATTGGAATGGTGAAATTAATCAAGAGTACAGGCTGGTGCATGAAAACAAGGCCATGTTTTATGGATTAATTAGGAAAAATCCCGTAGATAAAAAAATAATAAAGTTGGCTGCTTTTTCTTGCAATAGTAATAAAGATAGGGGCGGAAGAGATAATTATATTAAAAATGTAAATCATCATGATCCTGATTTATTATTCTTTGGAGGAGATCAGTCTTATGATCATAAAGAGCATACTGCCGCTTGGATAAAATTTGGATTACAATTCCGAGAGTTGTTTAGAACCAGACCCTGCATAACAATCCCTGATGATCATGATATAGGACAGGGCAATTTATGGGGAGAAAACGGAAAAAAAGCAGACCCTTTGGCTAAGGAGGGAAAAGGTAACGATGGAGGATATTTTTACCATCCTGAGTATGTTAAGATGGTTGAAAGATGTCAAACATCTCATTTGCCTGACCCCTATGATCCAACACCGGTTGAACAAGGAATAGGTGTCTATTATACAAGTTTAAACTATGGCGAAATAGACTTTGCAATTATAGAAGATAGAAAATTTAAATCCGGTCCCAAAGGAAAGATTCCTCAACAAGGGCCTAGACCTGATCATATTATAGATCCAGATTACAATCCAGATGATATTGACTTAGATGGATTAACCTTGTTGGGTAATAGACAATTAAATTTTTTAAGCCATTGGTCAAAGAAATCTAAAAAAAATAATATAAAAGCAGTTTTGTCAGCAACAAGTTTTTGTGGTGCGGCTCACTTACACGGAAATAAACAGAATAGATTACATGCAGATTTAGATTCCAACGGCTGGCCTCAATCAGGAAGGAAAAAGGCATTAAAGGTTATCAAAAAAGCTAATGCTGTTCACATTGGAGGTGATCAGCATTTAGCGTCAATTGTCCATCACGGAATTGATGATTTTGAAGACGGACCATATCAATTTATTGTTCCCGCATTGGTAAATAATTATTATAGTAGATGGTGGTGGCCTAAAAACGAAAAACCTGGGAAAAAATCAAATAAAAAATTACCTTGGACAGGCAGATATTTGGATGGCTTTAATAATAAAATTACAATGCACGCTTATGCTAACCCTGATTCATTTTCAAATGGATCTGGTTATGGGATAATTCTTTTTGATAAAGAGAAAAACAGTGTGAAGTTTGAATGTTGGCCAAGATTTACAGATGTGACTAAAAAGGGGGCAAAACAATTTAAGGGATGGCCCTTTATTGTCAATTTAAAAGAGGATTAACTTTTATTATTTAAAAGTCCAAATTGATTAAGGTGATAAGAAGTGTGAAAATACATCAGCTTTTTAAAAAGGTCTGTTGTAATCTTTCCATAAATTTGATGATAAGTAAATTTCGTTTTGATTTTTTTAATCTGTTTAATGTTTTTTACCAATTTCATGGTTTCTTCTTCAAAGTCTATAATTATCTCTTTTGGCTTAAACTCTTTGAGTGTAGGAGAGTTTCTAGGATAACGACTAATTTCAAAATTAATTGATGTTAAATATCTCAAAAACAATTTTCCACCCACTTTGCCAAAAATTTTAGTTTTTAACCCTATTTTTTTTAATCCTAATGAAACTTCTATAAAATTATTACAGTGACGTAACATTTGGTTAGAGTTCATTTTACCCCAATTTGCAGTTGACTTGACATCTAATTTATACAAACACTTAATAAGTAAATCAAACTCTAATTCCATTGATCTATATGTTAATATATCTTCTGAGGAATAAGTCATAAATATTCCTTAAAGAATAATCTGTTTTATGCTTCAGAATTACAATTTAAAATGCCGGTTAGAATTGGTAATGACCATACTGTGAAAGGAAATATAGCTTCTGGAAATGGAGCTACAGGTAATCCCATCATCTCTAATTTCATCACTGCTCCAATAATAAAAAACACAAGAACAGGTGAGCAAAGCATTACAGATAATCTAGCTTGATTTTGTCCTTTTGTCATAAATGCAATATATAATATATATACAGTGAAGCATAAGAAAATAAGTATAGTTGCAAGATGTTCAGTGCCTCCCCCCATTTCTATATAGGGAAGAATAACACCAGGGCCTGTATGAAGTAAAGCAAGTATTATGAGCCAGATTTTGGGGGTTTTTAAAATTTTCATTTTTTTCATTTTTGATTAATAATACAAAGTTAAGAGTCTCTCAATTAGATGCAACTAATTAATCTCGGACTTATGGTCTCAAAAAAACAAAACCCTCATTGTCAATGACATAGAGGGTTTTTTCGTGGTCCCACCTGGGCTCGAACCAGGGACCAAATGATTATGAGTCATCTACTCTAACCAACTGAGCTATAGGACCTAACATTATTAACAAAAGAGTTTTTGTAAATAACGTTTCAAAAATAGTATAAATTTCTTTTATGAGATTGAAAAAAATATCCATTATGAAATAGTCAAAAATCAAATTAAAGATTAGTTAATCTCAATATGTAAGTTTTTTAAGTATCTTCAAATCATCATCAAATTAATTATGCATTACAAGTCTCTTCTTTTTATCATTTTCATTTTTACATATACCCAGTTAATTGGTCAAACAATTATAGACACCGAGGCAAGTTTAAAAAAAATTGATACTGCTTTTCATGTTTTTGGAAACTTCATGGGGGATAAAAAAACAGGAAATTTTGATTTTACTTTACTCAGGGCAGATTTAACTTTAGGCTCTAGAGTTAATAATAATCTGTTTAGGTTAACTTATTCGCATTCTAGTTCAAGATTTAATGGAAATACATTTGAAAAAAACACTGTTGGACAATTTAGGTGGAATCATATCCTAAATGAAAACCATAGTTTGTTTATGTTTTTTCAAAGTGGTAATAGTATACGATCCTTTATTGATCAAAGAACACTTTTTGGTGTTGGGTTAAGACAGCATCTTTATAAAAAGGACAAAAATTATTTTGACATTGCAATAGGTCCTTTTCATGAATATGAAGAATATCCTTCATATAATTTTGAAAATATTACTTACCCTGAATCATCACAAAAGACTGTGCGGATTTCATTTAATGTTTTTTCATCAATAAAATTGTTTGAAAATGTAACTTCTGCGACAACATTATACAGTCAATGGAAATATAATGAGATAGGTGATGTTAGGGTTTTTGCTAATCAATATTTAAGATTTAAAATAAATAAAAGATTAAGTACTTATATAAGATATGTTGTGCGTTACAGATCTATTAACTATATTAGGCCACTCAAAAATGATACTGATTTTATGTATGGCTTAGAAATAAGTATTTAAATAATATGAAAACAAGAGAAAGAGTTGATGACTTTTGGGAACTAATTAAATACAACTATGATCAACTAAGGTTTGCCGAGGTTAAGTCTAGTGTGGTGTTTTCTATATATACTTTGTTTTTTTCTGCTGCTTATACTATAGATGTTTTAGACGAAGAAAATGTATACGATATACAATTTAATACAATTGGGGATTACTTAGGATTAATTATTTTACTCCCAGCTGTTTATTTTACTCTACATTCAATTATTTCTTGTGTTCGTTGTTTTCTTCCTAGATTTGATAAATCTGATTTAAAATCTCCTTTATTTTTTGGAGATATCGCAATGGACAACAAAGACTTTTCAGAATACTATCAAAAGTTAAAATCACTACGAGACAGATCTTTGGAATATGAAAAACACCTTTCACATATGGCTTATGTGACTGGTAAAATTGCATTTGCAAAATTTAATCATGTAAACACCGCTATTAAATCTCTAATGAAATCTATAGCGTTATTTGTAATATACATAATAAGCCTATATATAATACGTTAATTAAATCTTACTAAAAAATGAAAAAGCTAATAATTTTATTGATTACAACCATAACATTAATTTCTTGCTCTGAAACTAAACAGGCCGAAAGAATACCATGGACTTCTTCTTCAGAAGAAGCAAAATTGTTATTTGAAGAATTTCTTACAAATTGGGAAAAGCGTCAGTGGAATCCTGAAAAACAGGAAGCACTTTTTGATTCAATAGTTAAATTAGATCCAAGTTTTTATGTAGTAAAGCTATATAATGGATTTAAAGACGCTGAGGAAAGAAGAGCTCTTGTCCGTCTTGCATATAATAATAGAGATAAAGCAAGCGATCTCGAGGCGCGTATTATAGAAGCTAACTATGAAAGTAGAATTAATGGGAGTATAATTCGACAAGATCAAATAATGGACTCTTTAATTATAGATTATCCAGAATATTATCAGCTTCGAATAATGTCAGGAGATGTAAAAAATGGATTAGATGTAAAAGCTGGCCAAAAAAGATGGGAAGAAGCGCTTGAAATTAATCCAAATTCTTTTGAAGCCTATGTTAATTTAGCTTTTTTACATTTTCCAACTGGCAACAACTTTTATATGCTTGCTACTGATGAACGAGATTTAGAAAAGGCGGAAAAACTTCTAAATCAAGCTAAAGCTGTTCTCCCAGAAAGTTCAAGGCCCTCCAGGTTTTTAGGAAACGTTTATCGTGCACAAAGTGAGTTTGAAAAGGCCTTAGCAGCATATAAAGAATCTCTAGAGATTATTGCTGAATTTGAAGCGGGCGATAAAAGTGATCCATATGCAAATTCTCTATTAATGGTGGGGCATGTTTATACTTTCCAGGGGCAGTATGAGGAGGCTAGAAAATTCTATGATCAGGCAATTACAATCTCTAATGAGTATTGGAAAGTTGCAATTAACGAATTAAAATCTCACACATATATGTACCAAAAGAATTTTGCAGATGCTATTTTCCTTCTTTCTGAAGTGCAAGAACAAGTAAAGGAATTTGATATTGACGAAGTTCAAAAAATAAACTACACAATAGGCTTAGAGTTTCAAAAGTTCTTAGCTTTTGGTCATAGTCAAAAACAAGAAGAAACTCAAGGTTCTGTTAATAAAATCAAAGAATTAAGAGCTGAGCGTTCTGACATTTTTATGGCTACTGCCGAAGATGAAAATGAAAGAGAAAGAATTGTCTCTAATATGACCCAACAAAATATGGCTGCAGATATTTGGTATAATATTTTATTTGGAAATTACGAAGATGCTAGAGGGCAAATAAGTGAATTTAAAAATATGTCTGAAAAACAACTCGAATTCAATCCAAATGCTATGAATGGTTATTACAAATTTTCTGGGTATTTAAACTTGATGGAAGGCAACCCTCAAGAATCTATAGATGCTTATTCTAATCTTTCAAAAGTTGAGATGACTGGTGATAGTTATCATTCATATTTTTTAGCTCTAGCTAAAAAAGCTATTGGACAAGAAGAAGAAAGCAAAGAAGTTTTTGTTGCTCTTGCAAATGATAATTTTGCAACCTGGCAAAATGCTATAATTAAAAATCTAGCAAAAGCTCAAATAGAAACAAACCTATAATCTTTGTATAAATGAGATTATTAATAAGATTTTATTTTCTTATTTTTTGCTTCTCAGTTCAATCCCAAATTCAACCTGTTGGGCTTGAACTAAGCTCTGATAATGTTGAAGATGTTATTAAACAAAATAATGGGTTATTATGGGTAGGGACTGATGAAGGGCTTAATGTTTTCTATGATGATGAAAAACATGTTTTCTATTCAAGTATTCAAGATTCATTAAGCTTATTAAATTCTAAGATTAATAAGATAGCTTTAAGCTCAAAAAATAATCTTATAGTTCTTACTCAAGACGGGCTAAGTGTTTTTGATTCTGATAAATTTAGTTTTAGG
>TARA_B100000686_G_scaffold77612_1_pt1 | contig 24431 bp, 23 predicted proteins | sample TARA_B100000686 | Tara Oceans TARA_B100000686 (sample SAMEA2622733) | marine metagenome | biome: marine biome (ENVO:00000447); feature: marine epipelagic mixed layer (ENVO:xxxxxxxxx); material: "saline water (ENVO:00002010), including plankton (ENVO:xxxxxxxx)" | depth 150 m | reverse complement strand
AGGCATTTCCGTTTGGCGCATGTCGAGAGGTGATGATTGCTGGTGCGCCAGTGCGAGCAATGCGTGTGTCTTTTGTGGGAGAGTTGGGTTGGGAACTCCACGTTCCCTCCGAATACGCCATCTCGGTTTACAGCACGTTGTTTGATTGTGGTGAGAAATGGGGTCTACGGGATGCGGGGTATCGGTCGTTAGATTCTTTACGTCTCGAGAAAGGAAATCGACTTTGGGGTGTTGAGTTGAGTCCAGACTACAATCCGTTCGAGGCGGGGCTCGGAGCATTCGTTGACCTCAAAAACAATCATGACTTCATCGGGCGTGATGCGCTAATACGACAAAAGTCCAGCCCCCTTGCCCGGCGTCTGGTTTGCCTGACCCATGATGAACCCTCTGCGAGACTCCTGGGAGGAGAGACCATCTTGCGAAATGGTGAGCGCGTTGGCTGGTTATCGTCAGGAGGATACGGTCATTCGGTCGGTCAGAATATCGGATTAGGATATGTTCGCAACGAGCATGGCGTTGATGACGAATATCTAGAGGCGGGCAAGTATGAACTAGAGGTGCGGAATCAGATCGTTCCTGCCCGGTTGCACCTGCAGGCGCTGTACGATCCAGACAATCTGAAATTAAGATCCTAGATGCCTTGTCACCAGGCCTTCGAAGGTCTGCAGACCGGGCCCTTTCAGCGGCCGTGCCAGTCTACACGGTCCATTTGGTCCGCAATGAAATGCTTTTGAACTAGCTCAAGCAATGTGATGTAGCGCGTGGCACTCGTAACGGATTGTTCCGCGTCCCAAGCAGCCTTCGCGTCGGCCAATTCACTGAGAAGGTGATCCATCGGTTTTGTCGTATTGAACTGAACAGGATGCTTGGGGGTTGCTAAAGTCTTTCGGATTTTCTGCCAGATTTCGGTCATGCGGTTTTCCCAGGTGGGCGATAGGTTGGCACTCGAACCCAAATAGGGACGCCTTCCCACAGAGTTTTTATTCTAGGGCCGATATCGAGTTTGGCAACCTGTGAATGGTTGTTGCCGGTGCTTGCCATTTTCCTGTCGGCATGCCACATTTTCGGGACTGGTCGGAATCATCCGTTGCCAGAACAGGTAGGGTTTGGCGTTTTCTTAAGGGGGGAGTCTATGTTTACATCGGTCAAAGATAGATCAGTCATCGTTACAGGTGCGAGCAAAGGTATTGGCAAGGGAATAGCGGAAGTCTTCGCGCGAGCTGGCGCGAAGGTTCTCGTTGTTGCCAGAAATGGTGATGCAGCCGAAGAGGTGGCAAGGGGCATTAGCGATAAAGGGGGTCTTGCCAGTGCCATCAGTGCGGACGTTACGAGTGAGGAAGAGATGGCGCAGATGGCGTCCATCGCCATTGATCGACACGGCGGTTTGGATATCTTGTGTGCCAATGCGGGTATCTATCCCCAGACGAAACTCGAAGAGATGACAGTAGAGGAGTGGGACGGAGTATTGGCGACTAACCTCAAGGGTAACTTTCTCTCGGTGAAGGCCTGCTTACCGCATCTCAAGACCAGTGATTATGGGCGAATTATTTTGACCTCCTCGATTACCGGTCCGGTAACCGGCTTTCCCGGATGGACCCATTACGGGGCAAGCAAGTCAGCGCAGCTTGGCTTCATGCGCACCGCCTGCATGGAGTTCGCAAAGTTTGGTATCACGGTTAATGCCGTATTGCCAGGCAACACCTTGACCGAGGGACTGATGGAACTGGGTCAGGAGTATCTCGATACCATGGCAGCATCTGTTCCCCTCAAGCGTTTGGGTACCGTTGAAGACATTGGTAACGCCGCATTGTTTCTTGCGACGAAAGAGGCGGGCTACATAACGGGGCAGACGATCACTGTCGATGGAGGACAGATTATCCCAGAGTCTTTGGAGGCATTAGAGGAAGCTTAAGGGTCATTACAAATACGATCTTCGTTCTTAATCTTTTTGAAAACCCCGCTTAGGCGGGGTTTTCTTTTTTTAGGGAGCCCTGTTGGCTTGAGCGTCCCCGAAAAGTGAGTTTATGTCGTAACAGGACTACCACCATGATGGACATCTGCTATGCAATGTAAGGAGATCCCTTCAACCCTACGCAGACGAGATAGCCTCATGCCGAACATGACGGGCCGGTTGGCCGCAAATGTCCAATGCTTTGGTGCGATGTTGCTGTGGGCGAGCGGTTTTGTGTCGCTCGAGTTCCTGTTGTCGGACTGGGGCGCGCTGTCTCTGAACGCAGTACGCTTTGTGGTCAGCGCAGGATTTCTTGTGATCTGGTGGCTGCTTCGGGAGGGAGTCCATCAAGCCGGGCGAGTGTCCTGGCGGAAAGGGCTTTTCATTGGCGCTTTAGGTTGGGGGATCGGGTCGATCTTTTTGCTTGTTGGGCAGAGATTATCTGATCCGATAACAACCACCATCGTTGTTGCCATGATGCCGATTGCCGGCGCTGCAATTGAGATGATCTTTGATCGGCGCCGTATGTCGTTTCAGCTCCTGGCAGGAATTTTTCTGGCTGTGACGGGGGGATACCTGACGGCTGGCGCGAGTTTCGACGAAAGCTCTGTCGGAACGGGCATGGCACTTTGTGTAGTGGCGATCTTTCTCTTTGCCTGGGCAACCCGGGCGACGACACGCGAATTGGAGACGTTGACCCGGCCCGGTCAGGCGGCGGTCACCCTGTCGGGGGGTGCGCTCATTTTGATACTGCTTTGTTTGGCCGCGTTACCTTTTTTCCCGAGCGAAACCAAAGTGGGGACGATTGATGCGGCGCGTTTCTGGCCTTTCGTTATTTTTATATTGCCGTCATCCGGCATTGCGCAACTGATGTGGATTTATGGGGCAGGCAGACTTGGCGTCATGCTTGCGTCGTTTCATATGAACGCGGTGCCGTTTTATGTGATGGTCATTCTTTTGGCCCTTTCGATGGGCGAGTGGGAATGGATACGAGCAGCCGGGGTCGCGGTCGTGATACTGGGAGTGCTCATTAGCCAGATTCCGTCTGGGATCAACAAAGCCCAAACTCAGCCATAATCGACCAACGTGTTGGGTAACTCTCGGTCTTCTAAATTAGACTAGCCCGGATAAACACGTTACTGAGATTGCCAAGCGCCCGTGGCAATCGGGCGGGTGTTGTCGTTATTGCCCTGACGCTGGCGGGATCCCATGCTCTGGCAGAGGATCGCGGCGCCCAGATATTCGAGACCCAATGCGCCTCCTGTCATGGCAACGAGGGAATGGCACCGAAAACACCGATCCTTCATGGCCAGGAGCCAGCCTATATCGTGCGCTCGTTACTGGCGTTTAAGCATGGAGGCTGGATTGATCAGATCATGATGAGCATGAACGGCATTGCGTCAGGACTGATAGAAGAAGACATCGAGTCGGTCGCCCGCTACCTCGTAGGACAAGACCGTTGTGATATTGACATCAAAATTGATTACGGTCGGGAGGGGTTCCGTGAGGCTTTCTCGGCCGGTGGCGAGAAGTACGCCTCATCTAACTGTGGACACTGTCACGAGAGCTTTCATCACTTTGCTCCCAGAATCATGGTTCAAAAGGCGCCGTATCTGAAGTTGGCCTTAAGTCAGTTTCAGGCGGGGGTTCGGGTGGCGCCCATGATGCCAAGAATGCTGCAGTCGTGGACGGAAGAAGACTTCGAGAATGTCGTGACCTATATCAGCGGGATGCGGCTGATGCGGGCCTGCGACTCAGAATACTGATTACCTTAAGAGAGGGTTAAGCACACTCTGAACTACATCCGCTTGATACCGAGTTGTTCATCGCTGGCAATAGTTAAACCCAGTTCTTCAGCATATAGAACGCATTCCTTGATGCTCGCCATGGCGTGATCGGGCTGATGAGCATCTGAGTTGCATACGACCGTCACCCGGTAATCTGATGCGGTTTCCCAGAACTCGCGCAGCGGAAAACCGGGATAAGTCTCTTCGCCAGATCGCTCAGCCAGTTTCCGAATACCGCCCCCATTGATCTCCAGCGGTTTTTGATTGGCTTCTGCGGCCGCGAGGATATCGTGCGAGCACGCTTTGAGGTCTTCATTCCAGTGCTCACTTGAGAGTCCGAAGACATCGGGGTGCGCGATAAAGAGATAAAGCGAAGATTCAGTCAAGTCGCATAGATGATCACTGTAGGCGCGAAGCTTGGCCGCTGAAGTCATCCCGAAATAGGAATCTTCCCAGTGATCGCCCATAGGTGTGAAATGACCTGCTCCGATCAGGTAGTCAAAATTACGCTGGCCCAGAATTTCGTCCTCATAGAAACTGCGACAATCATCGAAGTCTTCGCACTCAAGGCCCGCAAGGACCGTCACGTCTGGAAAGGTTTGCTGCGCTTCCTTGATTGCCCGATGGTAGTCATCCAGTTCAATCATATCCATCCGGTGCGAGTTAAACCGGTCACCGGGCAGCGGTGTATGGTCAGAGATGCCATAGGTGTCGACGCCTGTTTTCGAAGCGTGACTGACATATTCGACCGCATCTCCCGAAGCGTGTTTACACCGGTAGGTATGGGAGTGCAGGTTACGCCTATGTGGAGAATCAGTATTCATATTCGACCAGCTTTAATGACGATATTGTATTCATGTTAATGACCCCGATGATAGTGTGAATACATTAATAACAGAGACTAAAAATAATGGATGAGAATAAAAGTACACGGCTGCGTTTTACAGTAAGGTTTATCGGACTGTGCGACAGCAATATCGATGCCAGTCTACCCCCTGACAGTCTACCTCGTTCAGATGATTTGTCAGGCCAGGGCGGACTTAAGGTCGGTAATTTCTCGGAAGCAGATAATTTTTTACTGAGAAGAAACAGTTACTCATAGATTGATTACTAGTCAAACTATGAGTAGCCTCAAAAGTATGGGATTACCCATGACCGAGTTTTAGAAATTAACCAGTTCATCGAGCATTTATATGTGTGGAATCGTAGGATTGTTCATTAAGAATTCTGAGATGCAGAACAGCCTCGGAAAGTATCTTTCAAAGATGCTTATAGAGATGACGGAGCGCGGTCCCGATAGCACTGGCATCGCCATCTATCGGGATCCCGTCGATTCAGGCTGGGCTAAATTGACCGTATTGGCCCCTGAAAGTGATTACTCATGGGAAGGTTTGATTCGCAACTTAGACACAACTTTTGGCGACGAGTATGAGTTTAATCTCCAGGGCGACCAGGTTCTTCTGAAAGTCTCGACTGATGTTGCATCAGCCCAGACCTTGGTTCGCGAGAGACATCCTGAATTGAGAATTAATGGGGCAGGTGAAGCTATCGAAATTATTAAGGCAAAGGGGACCCCTGCGGGATTTGTTGAAAGATTCAATCTTGAAAGTTATTACGGTAGTCACGCGCTAGGTCACACGAGAATGGCGACAGAATCAGCAGTAACCACTGAGCATTCTCATCCATTTTCAACTGGAGCAGATTTGTGTTTAGTTCATAACGGCTCGCTTTCAAACCATAATCAACTACGTGAAGAGTTGCTTCGCAAGGGGATAACATTCCAAACAGATAATGATAGCGAAGTTGCAGCAGGCTACTTAGCTTGGCGAATGCAAGAAGGGGATAGCCTCGATACGTCCTTGAAAAACGCATTGAGTGATCTTGACGGATTCTATACGTTTGCAGTCGGGACTAAAGATGGTTTCGCCGTATTAGTCGATCCCATTGGATGCAAACCTGCAGTTATGGCCGAGACTGATGATTGGGCAGCAATGTCCTCAGAATTCCGAGCGATTGCAACATTACCAGGGGCAAGTGATGCCAAGATCTGGGACCCTATTCCCTCGAAGATATACAGTTGGTCGAGGGCATAAGTTATGAAGGAATTTAATCTAGGAAATAGTGCTGTCCGAGATTTAAATCAGGCGTTGCATGAGAGTTCTTCTGAGAAGGAGGAATTCCTGGTGAGTAATCCTGGTGGAAAGCATTCAATTGCTGTTGGCGCGATGTATGACACGGCTGTCATGATTGATGGACACGTTGGATATTACTGCGCCGGAATGAACCAGAATGCGGCGATAACAGTAAACGGAAACGCAGGCTCTGGATGTGCAGAAAATATTATGTCAGGAAGTGTGCGGATTAAAGGTAATGCGGCTCAGTACTGCGCAGCGACTGGACATGGTGGATTAGTCGTTGTTGAGGGAAATACATCATCTCGTTGTGGAATCTCCATGAAGGGCGTTGACATAGTTGTTGGGGGATCCATCGGTAATCTCAGTGGATTTATGGCGCAAAGTGGTTGTCTCGTGGTTTGTGGAGATGTAGGGGACGCTCTTGGGGACTCGGCCTATGAGGCACGCTTTTATATTGGTGGGAATGTGGCCAGTTTAGGGGCGGATTGTGTCGAGAAGGAAATAGAAGACGAGCACCGCGTTGAATTGCAAGAATTATTGATGCGCGCGGGAATGCAGGGCGTTGATATCTCAAGATTTAAACGTTACGGCTCAGGACGAAAACTATATAACTTCAATATCGACAATGCTGGAGACTACTAGAGATGTCCGAAGAGAATAAATTTAAATCGCGCTTGCGTCCTTCGCATTCCTTTCCACCCCACGTCGTCGCGGAGATTCAAAGAGCAGCTGCTGAAGGCATATATGATATTCGAGGTGCGGGAGCGAAGCGGGTCATACCAACTTTCGACGACCTTTTATTTCTTGGCGCTAGTATGTCACGTTATCCGCTCGAAGGTTACCGAGAGCGTTGTGATACCAACGTAGTGCTTGGCACTCGGTTCGCTCAGAACCCGATCGAACTAAAGATACCCATCACAATCGCCGGTATGAGTTTTGGCGCGCTGTCGGCGCCAGCCAAAGAATCGCTTGGCCGAGGTGCGAGTGCGATGGGGACCAGTACAACCACAGGTGACGGAGGGATGACGGTGGAAGAGCGCGGTCACTCCAAACTATTGGTTTACCAGTATTTGCCGTCCCGTTACGGCATGAATCCTGATGATCTCAGAAAGGCTGATGCGATCGAAGTGGTCGTCGGTCAGGGTGCAAAGCCTGGCGGCGGGGGAATGCTTCTCGGCCAAAAAATCAGCGATCGGGTTGCACAGATGCGCAATCTGCCTAAAGGCATAGATCAGCGAAGCGCATGCCGTCATCCTGATTGGACAGGCCCAGATGACCTTGAAATTAAGATTTCTGAGTTGCGTGAGATCACCGACTGGCAGGTACCAATCTATGTCAAAGTTGGGGCTACTCGGACGTTTTTTGACACCACCCTTGCGGTCAAGGCAGGTGCTGACGTAGTTGTAGTTGATGGAATGCAGGGCGGTACTGCTGCAACGCAAGATATTTTTATTGAACATGTCGGTATCCCTACGCTACCCGCAACAAGGCTTGCGGTTGAAGCCCTCAAAGAACTCGATATGCATCGCAAGGTTCAGTTAATTGTTTCAGGAGGTATTCGTAATGGTGCGGATGTCGCAAAAGCCTTGGCTATGGGTGCTGATGCAGTCTCGATTGGAACAGCGGCGATGATCGCTCTTGGAGATAATAGTCCGAAGTTTGAAAAAGAGTACAACGAGCTGGGCACTTCTGCCGGTTACTACGATGACTACCAAGATGGACTTGATCCATCGGGTATTTCAACCCAAGACCCTGTGTTGTCTAGCCGGCTTGATCCGGAACTCGGTGGACGCAAGATAGCGAATTACCTTAACTGTATGACGTTGGAGTTGCAAACATTGGCACGCGCCTGCGGTAAGAGCCATGTTCATAACCTCGAGCCCGAAGATATGGTCGCACTGACCATTGAGGCAGCCGCTATGGCCAAAATACCATTAGCAGGAACGGACTGGGTGCCTGGGCAAAACTTTTAACCCATCTGTAATCGACTAATTACAAGAGTCGATATGCCAGTATAGTTAGCCTAGGGCATTATCATGCGCTAGGTCATATTGTTGGTCGGACGATGTTGTTTGTTAGGCCGATGCCATAATCTCACAGCTTGCCATGAATCCTCGACAACGTTTTCCGAGGTGTGTTGTTAGTGGTAGAAATGTGAAGGTATACACGAGACTCATCAGAGCATAGTAAATATGAATGATTCTGCGAGCCAGATTCGATGCGACAACGATCTGAAACTATACGAGCAACTGCTTGCCCATCCGGAAGTGAGTCGGGTGCGTGAGGCGGTAGAAAAGCAAGAAGAGAATCGCAAGGGCCCCGGGGTTCGCCGGCATCTGCTCAGTACTTCGGTGCGGCTTAGTCGCTCCATGTCGGGAGCGCTGCATGAAATGGCAGATCGTTGCCAGGAGCGTCTTGGCATTGAAAGCAGACTGGAACTTTATGTGTATTCTGCGCCCCAGTTCAATGCCGCCTGTTTTAAGCCCGAGGATGGACGTGTCTACATCATGTTCTCGTCGTCTTTGCTGGAGGCGTTTTCCGACCAGGAGCTGCTTTTTGTCATGGGCCATGAACTGGGACACCATGTTTACCGCCATCACGATATTCCGATTGGCTACATGCTGCGTGGTAAGACGCGCCCGCCTGCATCCTTGGCGCTCGATCTGTTCACCTGGTCGCGTTATGCCGAAGTTTCTGCCGATCGGGCTGGTGCCTACTGTGCGGAGGATCTTCCCAGCGTGGCGAGGGCGCTCTTCAAGCTTGCCTCTGGATTGAGTGATGACACGGTAGTGCAGTTTGATCTTGATGAATTCCTGCGCCAGGTAGACGATATGCTGGCTCTCGGTGAACAACCCGGGCAGGGGGCGCCAATGCAGGACTGGTTCTTGACTCATCCGTTTAGTCCGTTACGGGTAAAGGCATTGACGGTCTTTGACCGTTCGATACTCATGCGCCCTGACGGTATCGATAAACATGATCTTGAAGAGCAGGTGCAGACCGTCATGGGTTTGATGGAACCTGACTACCTTAAGGGAAAAACAGACGCGACTCGGGCCATGCGCAACCTTTTCGTTGCGGGAGCCGTTGCTGTTGCAGATGCGGATCAAGGGATTTCTGATAAAGAGCAAAAAGCCCTGGAAGAATTTCTGGAGGAGGGTTATGCGCTTGAAAAACTCGATCCGCAGCGTTTGCGGGAGTTGCTGCCAAAGCGTATTGACGCCGTCCGAGAGAAGGCGAGTATTTCGCAGCGTATGCAGGTCGTACGAGACCTGTGCCTGGTTGCTGGGGTCGAGCAGCCCGTGGCCGAAGCTGAGAGCAGGCTGCTGGAGGACATTGCCAAGGGTTTGGAGTTACCCGTAGATTTCGTCAATCAGTGTCTGGAGGCGTCGCCGGAGTTGGATTGACATCCGGGTCTATCTGTATGGCGCCGGAGGGGCACTGATCCACCAGAGCCTCCGCGCGTTGGTTGGGTAGGATCGGTGCACTGATGACAGTCGATGTGCCGGTGTCGTCATCCACTCGAAATATTTCGGGCTCAAGTAGTTCGCACTGGCCAACACCGATACAAAGGTCTGCATCTACACAAAGGCGCATCGCGTCAGTTACATGACCTCCATCTCGACGGACAGGATGCCATGGATAAAGTTAGAGGCAACTCGTTCAGCCGCACCTACCTGACGCAGGGCAAGTTTCCGATTCAACATCTCTTCCAAAAGAATTCTGATCTCCATACGCGCAAGAAACGCACCGAGACAGAAATGCGGTCCCCCGCCCCCAAAAGAAAAATGGGGATTCGTCTCACGGCTGACATCAAAGTCAAACGGGTGATCATAAACCGCAGGGTCGCGATTTGCTGCCGGGTACCACATGACGACTTTATCCCCCCGAGCTATTGGCGTACCTGACAACTCGGTATCATCAGTTGCGGTCCGACGCATGTGCAGGACCGGCGTTGCCCAGCGAAGTAGTTCCTCAATGGCAGGCGCACAGATTTTTCCGTCGGATTCAAGACGTTTCCATTGATCGGGAAATTCGGAGAAGGCCATCGCCCCGTGAGCAATGGCGGTGCGTGTGGTCTCATTTCCGGCAAAAACCAGCACGTGAAACAGGTTACGGTACTCTGCCGCTGACAACCGGTTACCGTCTTCTTCTGCCATGACCAGTTGTGTCACGACATCGTCTTTCGGATCGGATTTGCGCTTGGCCCCGAGTTGCTCTCCATATTCAAAGAGCGCATGGCTGGCAGGTGATCCGAAGGGAAGCAGACGCAGATCAGTAGTATTCCCGAAAGTATCGGCGGCAAGGGAGGGTTGATCTGTGGTGCCCTCGACCAGATAGTTAGACAGTTCGACCAGATAATCAGCGTCACTGACGGGGACCCCAAGAACCGAAAGGATGACGCGTATAGGCAGCGGCGCCGCGACCCTGCCCACCCAATCACCCCCGCCTGCGTGCTGAAAGTCATCCAACAGTTCGCAGGCAATCTCGCGGGTAACGTTCTCCCACAGATTAATATTTCGGGGTGTGAATGCCTTGCTGACAAGGCGGCGAAGGCGCGTATGATCGGGCGCATCGGTATCAATAATTGAACGTCGGGCCTCGAGAGCATCTGCCTCAAGGTCCCACAGATTGGTGTGTCCCACAGCTGACGAGAAAAGCTTTGGTTGCTTGGAAACCGTTTTGGTATCGGCGTGTCGACTGACGACCCAGAACCCCCCATCCTGATACGGGTGCCACAGCAGGCCCGGATGAGCCATGATTTCACTGAACTGGCTGTGCGGAATCCCCTCCAGATAGATTGTGGAGCTTACGATATCGGGTGATGTCGCCGGAGAAGCCATTTTGCTTTAACTGTGCTCCGTCAGCCGCTGTCGTTCCCAATCGCTGACCGCATCAGGGTCAGGATTATGTTCAGTGGCATGGCTCACCCCGTTGGCCGCCTCGCGAGGATGGGAGATTTGAAAACGGTTCATCTAATCGATCAGGGAATAAGCACAATGCGGCCTGCGACCTGTCCTTCCCGAAGTCGGTTGTGTGCATGCTGTGCATCAGTTAATGGCAGCGTCTCGACCGAGGGCATGATCGAGGGCTCCCGTCGGGCAAGATCGAGCAAGTCGTCCATCTGCTGGCGTGTGCCCCAGAAACTGGTCATGAATCGTGCTTCTGGCGGTACTTTACCAAGGCCGAAGTTCGTCTGGCCCCCGCCGAGGCCTACAACAATGATCATGCCTTTGCGGGCTACCGTACCCGCGGCAGTCGCAAGGGTTGTATCCGATCCAATGAAGTCAATAATGAGGTCGCAGGGCGCGATGTCTTCATCTGGTCCAATCGCCTCGTCTGCGCCGAATTCAAGGGCTCTCGATCTTTTGTCTTCAGCAACATCAAGGGCAATGACCTTTGCATCGGTGAGAAGCCGCAGATAGCGGATGGCATATTGACCGAGGCCGCCGACCCCGATTAGAAGAACTCTTCCCTGACGCTGCATGGGTGCCAAGGCCTTTCTGCCGTGATCAACCGCCCGGTAGGCGGTCAGCCCGCCGCAGGCCAGTGGTGCAGCGGTGATGGGATCCAGATCACCAAGCGGGGCGAGATATTTTCGATCGGGAACAAACATACGATCGCAGTACCCGCCGTTTGTAAACAACCCGGCCTCACTGGAATTTGCACAGATCATTTCGTCGCCATCGGCACATTGCGGGCATGCACCGCACCCCCAGGGGGCGTAAAGCAGGACGGGGCCTAATTCGGGGTGGACACCGGCGACCTCATGACCTAAGACCAGCGGCAGGGGGCTTGGGAACTCGCCATCGACGACATGCAGGTCAGAATGGCAGACTCCGCAGGCAGTAATCTCGATGATCTCGCCTTCACCTCCCCGCAGGACAGGATCAGGGTAATTATCCTCAACGACAAGCGTTTGCTGGATTCCGGGAAGAACGACCGCACGCATAAGATAGAGACCGGAGTCCGGGTTACGGCTGATCAGCGGTTTTTTTGACCGCTAGATAGCAGTGGACGTAATCCATGGCATGGCCACTGGGGTCTGAGGCTACCCGATCCTCATAGCGCTGATAGAACATGTCTACGATCTGATGTCGCTCCTCCATCGGGCGAGCTTCGTTAAGGCCGCTTAAGAAAACAGCCTCGCTCCACGATCTCAGGGTGGGGACGTAACTTTCTGCAAATTCTCTTGCCGACATGGCACTTCCCGTTTCGTCAAATGCTCTGCGATAAGGACAGCCCACGACGCCGGTTTTCGCTGAAACGAGTCTCAAACCTGCCTGATAAACCGGTGAGTCATTATCCTTGAATGGCGCACAGAATTCCTCAACCGTCCGATAGTACTGGGGAAAAGAGGTATTGACGAATTCGGCTTGGGAGATCATACCCTCGTCACACATCTGTCTCCAAATGCCAGCAAAGGTATCGAACATATTGACACCGCCGGTGTTGCCAAGGTAACGACCTTGTTCGTCAATACCAAAGTTCAGCATAACGAGCCGTCCCCCTGGCCGTAATTCTTTGGCGCGAGCGACAAGAAGATCATTCCAGTTTTGCCGCGCCTGTTCGGCGTAGGCGACCAACGTCCTCCCGCTTGCACCCACCATGTGAACATGATTTTCGATGGGGCACGGCTTTTCCGAGATATAGTGCATCGCCGTAGCCGAGAATCCGATGTCCAGTGACGCGTCGGGCAGGAGTTGCTTATGAAAACCAATGCCGCAGGCGTTCACATAAACATTCTCAATGTCTGTGAGGTACGTATTCGACGTCAACGAGCCAAACCCAAGCAGGTTTTTGAAAAGAGCGCTGAAGTCATTGCTCGGTAAGTCGGTATAGCTGACCTGAATCTGAGTACCAGGGAATCGTTCGCGGATCCGTTCGATACACTTTCTCAAGGCACTTTCGGAGGTGCCGCCATCAGCCGCGCCAAAGTCAGCGAGGGTTACCGGCATCCCTTTACCCGGACGGCTGATCGCGTCGGCAGCCTCTACAAGCATGCCGGCGGCATTATCAATCACATCCTTGGCGCCGCGGGTGCGTTGGCTGTAGTAGCCTCCGCCCTTCATCGCCATCGTGCGCGCGGTGCCTTGGGCTGCTTCTCGGGGTTTTGCCATACTGGGCTCTGAGTCCGGTTTGTTACACTGGCTGATGAGGTTTTGGAAGTTGGGAGGAGGTATGCACTTCAAACTCTCCCAGCCAAAAACCCCATCCACTGACCTATTTAGCGATCTGTAGACTGCGTAATTTTATCCCTGTAATTTGAGAATAGTTGAATTGAAACCCTATTGTCATTCGGGGATATAGTTGCGATACTAGTGCGAGCCTGCGTCAGAATACTGCGGCGGGCAGGTGGTGTATGAATGACTAACCTAGTTGAGGAGGAATAAATGGAAAGACGCGATTTTCTAAAAAAAGCGGGAGCAGGAACAGCGGTTGCAGCTGGCACCCTGGCAGCTCCTGCAATCGCCTCACAGAGCCGTGAGATGACGATCGTCTCGACCTGGCCACGTGACTTCCCGGGTCTGGGTATCAGTGCCCAGCGCCTGGCCGCCCGTATCACCGAACTTAGTGAAGGCCGGATCAATACAACCTACTACGCTGCAGGTGAAAAGGTCGGTGCCTTCGATAGTTTCGATGATGTGGTGTCGGGTAACTCGCAGGCCTATGTCGCTGCGGACTACTACTGGAAAGGTAAGCATCCTGGGTTTGCCTACTTCACCAGTGTGCCATTCGGCATGACCACGGTGGAGTGGAATGCGTGGATTAAATTTAAGGGTGGCCAGGCGCTGTGGGATGAAATCTCCGGCGAGTTTGGTCTTAAGGCCCTGGCATGTGGGGCGACCGGGACCCAGATGGGTGGCTGGTTCAACAAGGAGATCAACTCGGCTGATGATCTCAAAGGTCTCAAGATGCGTATCCCGGGTCTTGGCGGTGACTGTATGGCCATGCTTGGCGCATCACCGGTTTCCCTGCCGGGTGGTCAGATCTACGAAAACCTGGTCTCCGGTGCTATCGATGCGACCGAGTGGGTCGGTCCGTATAACGACTACTTCATGAAGTTTTATGAGGCGGCTAAGTACTACTACTATCCTGGGTTCCATGAGCCGGGCGGTGGTCTTTCCTTCGGCATGAATGCTTCCTGGTGGGGTTCCCTCAGCAAATGGGAGCAGGCAATCCTGACGGCAGCCTGTATGGAAGAACATGCGGCGCAGTACGAAGAATGCCAAGCTAACAATGGTGAATATCTTTCAAAGATGGTCAATGAGCACGGTGTGGTGCTGAAAGAGTTCTCTGAAGATACCTACGATAGCTTTGGTGAAGCAGCTGCAGAGGTCTTTGAAAACGTGCGTGACCACAGCGCGCTCGCCAAGAAGATCAACGACGAATTCCAGGCTAACCTCAGGGAGTTGGGTGCCTGGCAGAAGATTGCTGAGGTGGCTTTCTCTAACCAGAGAAACCGGGTGCTCGGAATCGGCGAGTAAGTCGAACCAATCTTCATAAGATGAGCACGGGACGGGGCTTTTGCCCCGTCCCTGTTTTTCGCTTGCGGTAATGATTGCCGAAGACGTACGCCAAACTCGACCCGGTGACTGGGTGGACGTCGCGGTGCGCCTGTTCAGTTGGTCGATGCTGTCGGCTGTTGGGGTTTTTCTCCTTAATAACGTACTGGTGCTCGGGTTAGATTGGCCCGGCATCGCACCGGTTTTTTTCGACCCTGCCCCCGGGGTACTCTCGTGGATTCAGATGTTCGCCTACCTTGTAGGCATTCTGGTGGCAGTTGTCTACGTACTGTATAGCCCCGGCCGGTCTTTGAGGTCCGATGGCTTCCTGATATCAGATATCAATACTTTTCTCGTTCGTGCGGCATTCTGGATCGTGTTGCTGGTCGGCATTGGCGACATGATCATATCTTTTATTCGGGTTGAGGGCTGGCTTGATGCCTTTGTCGGGGAGAGTACCGCTCGGTCGCTTAGTCGTCCGGAATTTCGAGGTATGTATGTGCATATCCCGCTGATGATTCTCGCAGTCGTGATTGCCTCGTTTAACAGGTCACTGGGATTTTTCTGGTTGAGCCTGCTCATCGTGATTGCAGAACTTGCAATTGTTTTTACCCGTTTCATCTTCTCCTATGAGCAGGCCTTTATGGGGGACCTAGTGCGTTTTTGGTATGGCGCGCTTTTTCTTTTTGCCAGTGCGTACACTCTGCTTGAGGAGGCGCACGTCCGGGTGGATGTTTTCTATGCAGGCTATAGTACCCGCAAGAGAGCACTGGTCAACGCCATTGGGTCTATTTTCCTGGGCCTGTCTGTTTCCTGGACTATCATGATCATTGGAATGGGCAGCGAGGTCGGCATTATTAATATGCCGGTGATTAACTTTGAAGTCTCACAATCCGGTTACGGGATGTATGTCAAGTACCTGATGGCGTCATTCCTTGGGGTTTTCGCCGTCACCATGGCGGTACAGTTCATCAGTTATTTTCTGGATGCGATAGCAGATTATCGGGGAGATCCCGGTAAGCGGCAGCCAACAGCCCCAGTGGCCTGATAGGGATATCGCTTCTATGGAACTGGTCTTTCTCGCGCTGCTGATCGTGTTGATGGCGGCTGCCTTGGGCTACGGCTTTCCTGTTGCCTTTGCTCTTCCTGGCTCAGCCGTCATTACGATTTGTCTCGCTGCGGCAGCCGGTTATTTCTCGGCGGGTGACTCAAGCGCTTTTTTTGCCCATGGCGGTCCCCAGGAGTGGTTATCCTCCGGAGTGACCAATCTCAGGGGGGTCTACTGGGAGGTAGAGCGTGACACCCTGATTGCGATCCCGCTCTTTATCTTCATGGGGATCATGCTGCAGCGCTCACGGATCGCAGAAGACCTGCTCGTGACCATGGCCCAGCTTTTCGGTCCGGTTCCGGGAGGTCTCGGGATCTCGGTGGTGTTTGTCGGGGCGTTGCTTGCCGCGACTACAGGCATTGTCGGCGCGACGGTCGTCGCCATGGGGCTGATCTCGCTTCCGGCGATGCTCAAGAATAACTACTCGAACTCGTTGGCAACAGGAACCATCGCAGCCTCGGGCACACTGGGACAGATTATTCCACCCTCCATTGTGCTGATTATTCTGGCCGACCAGCTGGCAAGCGCTACTGATCAGGCCGGAACGGCACGTCAGGCAATGTACAAAGTGGCAACCGGTGAACTCACGATGCCCTCGGAGTTCGGCGTCTCGTCGACCAGTGCAGGTGAAATGTTCCTGGGTGCCTTTGTTCCTGGGTTAGTGCTGGTTGCGCTCTACATGCTGTTTATCCTTGGTTATGCGGTGTTGCGGCCAAAGGTTGCCCCGACGGTGCGCTACGACGGGGAATTTGATGTTGCGTTCTTCATTCGAGTGGCGCTTATCCTGATACCGCCCCTGGGCCTCATCTTCCTCGTACTTGGATCCATCATTACCGGGATTGCTACCGTTAACCAGGCAGGCGCTATCGGGGCCGCGGGCGCCCTGTTTATGGCGGGGTATCGGCTAAAGGCGGGGGAAAAGGGCGCCTACCTACCAGCCCTCTTGGGCATTGTGTCTTTGGCTGTGATCGCTGGGTTGCTGCACTACCACGATATCAATGTGCGCCAGATTCATACCACTATCGACGTGCTGGTACTTGTTATCGCAACCGTCGCAACGTTTTGTTTGCTGGGGGCACTTATCTGGAGCGCGATCAGGGCACACCAAATCGATGACACTCTGAAAGGAGTCATGATCGAAACGGCCAAGACGACGTCTCTGGTGTTTATCATCCTACTGGGTGCGGCCATGCTGACGGCGGCATTTCGTGCCTTTGGTGGCGAGGATCTGGTTCGGGATTTCTTGAATCAAATGGGCGGTGGCTTCTGGGTGAAGTTCATCATTGTCATGGCCGTTATTTTTATTCTCGGCTTCTTCCTCGACTTTATTGAGATCGCAGTGGTGGTGGTGCCGATCATCGCGCCGATTCTGCTGACGGACCCTTCAGCAAATGTAACTGCGGTGTGGCTCGGGGTAATGATCGGGCTTAACGTCCAAACCTCGTTTCTGACCCCGCCATTTGGGTTTGCCCTTTTCTACCTGCGGGGTGTTGCTCCAGCGATTGTGAAGACAGTACAGATGTACAAAGGGGTGATAGCATTCATTGTTCTGCAGTTGGTAGCCCTCGGCATCGTTGCTGCCAATCCGGCAATGGTGAATTATCTCCCTAACCGGCTTTCTTTTACTTCTGAAACCGCCCCGCCACCGCGTAATCCCAAACTCCAGATTTGCTTGGAGGAGTACGTGTCCGGGCAGTTTATGGAAACGCCGGACGCGCTGGGTAGCGCCATCGACCGCGCTCGCGCAAACGACTTCAGTTATCTTCCTGACAGCTTAAGATCGGACCTGACTAAGGGATTGGATCAGGCGCAGCAGGTCCCGGGGCTTCTCTCTACGGCGCTTGAAGCCAATGCAGTCGTCGTTGCGGCACAGGAAGAATACCGTGCGGTGCATAACCCTGTCCGCCATTTAGAAAGCCAGATTCGTAAGCTAGATGAAGAAATTCTTGAAGCGCAGGAGCAACTTGAGCAGTTAGGCTCGGCAGCCGCTGCATCCGAAAGAGCTGAGCTGGAAGCGTTTTTGGTCGAAAAGCGGACTGAACGGGAAGACCTGGCGAACGAGATTCCCTCTAACTGGGAGGCGACTCGGCAGGCGTACCTGGAGCTCGTCAAGGCGGAAACCAACGCACGGCGCCAGTATCGACGGGGAGCGGACAACGCCTATGAGCCGATCTCCGCATTCCTTGCGGTGCTGGAGGGTAGCAGCAGGTTAAGTGCCATGGAGGGAGACTTCCTAGCCCTGCGCGAGCGGATAAATGAGCATGATGCTGAACAGACGGTCCCCCAATTGAAAGCGCTGGTCAAAGAGTTCAGTTCGATCAAAGGTGCGGACAAGATAAAGTCCAAGATCACCAAAGCAAGACGCGCGCTGGGGAAAAAGAAGCCCAAGGTCGAAAAAGCGCTGAAGTTGTATGACGAGGCAATCGAAGAGTTTAACGAGCAGACAATCTGGCGAACCCGTGCCGTCGCAGAGCTGCAGCCTGGACTCAGCGAGTATGAGCAGGCGATCAGGGGAACGCTGGGGATTCGGCAGCAATTGAAGATGCCGAGAGAACTCGCACTGTTCGTAGCCAGTTGTACATCCGGCCACCGCGATATCTCTCTCAACTTCTAGTGGCGCGCGCCCGGCGCATTGCGCCCCCGGGCTGTTACACTTGTTGCAACTACGCTAGTGGACTAAAACCTTTATGGCTGCAAATTCCCCAGTGCCAGAATTGCTCGCGCGCGCCCGAGCAGCCCAGGCGGAGTACGAGCGCTTTGATCAGGCTCAGGTTGATGATGTCGTTGCCGCGATTGCGTGGACCATCCTCGAGCCTGAGCGCAATCGTTACCTCTCAGAGCGCGCGGTAGAAGATACCGGCCTGGGTGACGTTGACGATAAATTTCGGAAAAACTACCGCAAGACTCTGGGATTGCTTCGTGATCTCACGGGAGCACCTTCGGTGGGTGTTATCTCGGAGGATTCTGAAAAAGGCATTATTGAGATTGCCCGACCGGTCGGCGTTGTCGGAGCGATCACGCCCTCAACCAATCCGGTGGCCACACCGACGAACAAGGTGATGAATGCCCTTAAGGGGCGTAATGCCATTATTCTCGCCCCCTCGCCGCGCGGCGAAGCGGTCTGTGGGGAGCTTGTCGAACTGTTCCAGCATGTGCTCAAGAAGGTCGGCGCACCGCAAGCCTTGGTACAGAAACTGCCTCGACCCATCAACAAGGCGGACACCGAGACTTTGATGAAGACGGTGGATCTTGTAGTGGCGACCGGGTCACAGAGCAATATCCGCTCGGCTTATTCAAGCGGCACCCCAGCGGTGGGAGTCGGAGCGGGGAACGTGTCGGTGATCGTTGATGAAACCGCGGATCTGAACGAAGCGGCCCAAAAGATAGTCGCTTCGAAGATTTTTGATAATGCCACGAGCTGCTCTTCTGAAAACAGCGTGGTTGCACTCGCCTCGGTCTACGATGACCTGGTGGCGGCACTGGAATCGCAGGGCGCAAAGCTGTTGACTGCTGGTGAGCAGGAAAAACTGCAGCAATTGATGTGGCCAGACGGCAAGTTGAATTCTGGCGTTATCGCACGACCCGCCCGGCAAATTGCCCAAATGGCGGAGATCGACTGCAGGGCAGCTCCTGACGTCAAGGTCCTGCTGGTGCAGGAATCTCAAAGCGGATCTGCCTATCCCTTCTCTGGGGAAAAGCTCTGTCCCGTACTTACACTTTATCGGGCCGAGGACTTTGATGGCGCACTGGCGCAGGTTGCCGAGATTTATGCGTATCAGGGCGCTGGCCACTCGGTGGGTATCCATACGGCCGATGATGCACGCGCGATGCAGATAGCCATGGAGTTGCCGACCTGTCGTGTCATCGTCAACCAGGCCCATTGCTTTGCCACCGGCGGCAGTTTTGATAATGCCTTGCCGTTCTCACTTTCGATGGGATGCGGGAGTTGGGGCGGCAATAGCATCAGCGAGAACATGAATTACCGGCATTACCTCAATACAGTCCGCGTCGTTCGCAGCATACCCGCACAGGAAGTCTCACCGGAGGACCTGCTGGGAGATTACTGGGCGCGTCATGGAAAGTAATGCGCCGCTGACTTTTGCGGCGGTGCAAGACTGCAACGCCCTGACCATCCGCGAGTTGATTGACCGGTATGCCCAAACCTGTCCCGAGCAAGTTTTCGCTGTCTTTCCTGATACAGATTCAGAAGTCAGCTGGTCTCAGCTGCAGGTAATCTGTCAGAGACTGCATGCCTATCTTGATTCGTTGGGTGCGGTGCCGGGAGATCGCATCGGCATGCTGAGTGCGAACGGCCAGTCGGCCCTTGAGGTTTTCCTGGGCTGCATGTATGGGGGCTTCACCGTCGCGACCTTTAATCCAGTGGCAGGAGATGCGGCCCTGCGGTATGTGCTCAACCATTCTGAAGTCAGGATTTTGTTCGCCGATGAGGGCAACGCCGATGCAGCGAGCCAGATTTGTGTTGAAGCGTTGCCGAACCTTAAGGTGATTCGTACTCAGGCTATCGAGTCTCTCGATTTGCCCGATGGCGAGGCGGTCGCACCTTGTGCTTTACCTGAGCCGCAGGATGATGCCTTGCTGATCTATACCTCAGGGACAACAGGGCGGCCCAAGGGAGTGATCCACTCTCACGCCAGCCTCCTAGCAGGCGGTGCAAACACCGCAGCGGCACATCACTTGACCTCAGAAGATCGCGCCCTCTGTGTTCTGCCGCTTTGTCATATCAATGGTCAGGTGGTCACGGTCATGGCGCCCCTGTTCAGTGGGTCTTCCGTCGTGATGCCCTCAAGATTTCGGGTATCGAAGTTCTGGGACTGGGTGAGCACCCACCGTTGTACCTGGTTTAGTGCAGTCCCCACCATTATTTCCTATCTCCTTGGTGCAGAAGAGGCCGTCGCGCAGCCCGGTAAGGCAGCTCTGGGTCATGTACGTTTCGGGCGCTCTGCGTCGGCGGCATTGCCGCCTGCCGTGCACACGGCGTTTGTTGAGCGTTTTGGCATTCCCCTGGTTGAGACGATGGGTATCACCGAGACGGCCGCACCGATCCTGTCGAATCCGCTTAATCCCAAAGCACACCGGATTGGTTCGCCGGGGAAGAGCTGCGGCAATGAGGTCCGAATTGCGGATGAGCACAATTCGGAGCTTGAGCGTGGTTGTGAGGGGGAAATCCAGATCCGCGGCCACAACGTCATGAAGGGTTATCTCAAAGACGCGGACAAGACCGACGAAGCGTTTGCTAGCGACGGCTGGTATCGAACCGGGGATCTTGGCAGGATGGATGAAGACGGTTATGTCTTTGTGACTGGCAGGATAAAAGAGCTGATTATCAAAGGCGGTGAGAACATCGCGCCGAGGGAAATCGATGACGTGCTCTACCAGTTCCCCGGTGTGCTCGAGGCCGCCGCTGTCGGGATCGCAGACAGTCGCTATGGAGAAGAGGTGGCCGCCTGTGTTGTGGCAAGCCCTGGTAACCTGATTGATATAGAAGCACTGCGCGCACATTGCGAGAAAAATCTTGGTGCCTTCAAGACCCCCAGCGCGTTTCATCTCATGGAGACACTGCCAAAAGGGCCGTCGGGAAAAATTCAGCGGCTTAAACTCGTGGATGAGATTACCCAGTCAGGTGCAGACGACACCTGACGGTATTCGGATGAGCTCAGAGCGATATGGCAGCGGATAGTTTCCTCAGCACTGCGCAGGTCGTTTGTCCCCCCGCTCTTTTGGACCGCGCGTCAGGCAAGGGTGCCGCGGTGACTGCTATCGTTGGGGCAGACCATCCTGTGGCACTCGACAGCGCACGCCAGGCACAGGCGGCCGGGATCATTACGCCGGTCCTGATCGGCAGTCGACCCGGGATCGAGGCTGAAGCGCAGCAGATTGGCTGGGATGTCTCGGACGTTGAAATTGTTGAAGCCTCAGGTGAATCCGGGGCCGCACAGACGGGAGCAGAACTTGCCGCTTCTGGGGCGGTGGCGATGGTTATGAAGGGGCATGTGCACTCGGATACCTTCATGCGGCCGCTTCTTGCCAAAGAGGGGGGAATCCGGAGTACGGGCAGGTTATCTCATGTCTTCCACATGACGGTCCCCGACAGCGATAAATCAATCATGTTGACCGATTGCGCACTCAATGTGGCACCGAACATCAGGACGCGTATTGCGATCGTCGAGAATGTTGTGGAGCTCGCGCACAAACTGGGCAATGCCAAGCCCCGCGTGGCGCTGCTGGCGGCGTCAGAGTCTGTCAGCGAGGCAATGCCGGTGACCCAGGAATGTGAACAGATTGCGGCCCACTTTGCAGCTTCAGGGCTCAGCGCCGAAGTGTTTGGCCCGCTTGCCTTTGACAATATCGTGTCTGGCGACGCGGCCAAGATGAAAGGGATTGATCATCCTGTTGCCGGCGATGCCGATGTGGTTGTGGTACCGACCATTGAGGCCGGTAATCCACTTTTCAAGATGATGGTTTATTTCATGAGTGCGTGTGCGGCCGGTATTGTACTGGGCGGCAAGGTTCCGGTTTTGTTGACGAGCCGCGCGGATCCACCGCAAGCCAGGTTGGCCAGCGCCGCCCTGGGTGCTATTTCTGCACAATAGATAGAGTGGCCTTGCCAGGCACCCAGAATCTCGATAGAACAGCATATCCAGATTGAAGGAGGTCATTATGAGGATTGCAGTTGGAGATGTCATACCCGAAGCCACTGTGTACATGATGGGGGAATCCGGCCCCGAATCAAAAATCTCTACAGATCTTTTTGCCGGTCGGAAAGTCGTTTTGTTTGCATTGCCGGGCGCCTTCACCCCGACGTGCTCGGCAAAGCACCTGCCAGGATTCATTGACAAGGCGTCGGAGTTTTTCGAAAAAGGCGTAGACGACGTCATCTGTCTTTCCGTGAATGATGCGTGGGTGATGAATGCCTGGGGAAAAGCACAAGGTGCAGAGGGCAAAGTCACCATGGTGGGCGACGGCAATGGAGAATTGAGCCACGCCATGGGGTTCGCGTCAGATATGAGCAAATCCGGATTTGGGGAGAGATCAATCCGCTACGCGATGGTGGTGGATAACGGCGTTGTGACGCACCTCAACGTCGAGGCACCGCGCAAATTCGAGGTCAGTGATGCAGAGACGATGCTCGGTCTCGTATAAAAATCAAGGCGTTGAAAGATGACAGAGAACCACGGCGCTGAAGTCGTCGAAGTCCAAGTTGACGGTTATAAGGTCGTTACCTATTCCTATGGCACGGGAGATAACGTGTTGCTCCTGCTTAATGGAGGGCCGGGCCTGCCGTGTGATTACCTGAGAGATCCGCACATTCCGTTGGCGAATGAGGGATATCGGATCGTCGCGTTTGATCAATTAGGATGTGGTAACTCTGATCGACCGGAAGATTCTGCGCTTTGGTGTATTTCAAGATATGTTGAAGAGGTCGAGACAGTCCGAAAGATGCTGGGATTGGAACATGTGCATCTTCTTGGTCAATCCTGGGGAGGCTGGTTAAGTATCGAGTATGCGTTGACTTATCCCGATGCGATTCGCTCGCTGATTCTGGCGAATACCTGCGGTGATCTCCCACACCTGACTACTGAACTGAATCGCATGCGTGACGCTCTCGGGAGTGAGACAGTCGCGATGATGCTCCATCACGAGGCCCTCGGAACCCTGGATCACCCGGAGTACCAGGCAGCCATCACGATCTTGAACTACCGACACGTCTGCCGTCTGAAAGAGTGGCCCAGGTCGTTGTTAGCCTCGGTAGAGGATTGGAATATGGGGCCATACGGGACTATGCAGGGGCCGAATGAATTTCTGTACATTGGTAATTTGAAAGACTGGAACCGTATCCCCGATATGCATCAATTACAGATGCCGACGCTTATAGTGACCGGAACCCACGACGAGATTGGACCTGCCTGCGCCCTGAAGATGGACAATGTATTACCCAACTCAGAGGTCGTTATTTTTCCTAACAGTTCCCACGTACCGTTTTACGAGGAACCGGGCGACTATTTCGACGCCCTCAAGCACTTTTTGGGGAAACAGGGTTAGACAGCCGCTCCTGCTCGGGCTGGGCGCTGAACAGATCTGGGTAGAATTTAAGCGGGAGAATCGGGTCGCGATGTTTGCGTGCTACGAACTTGGCCGGGAAATCACTTTAAAAATACAGACTTGTCTATTGAGTGATTGGCCAGTGGAGGGTGGAAGTTCTAAAGTATCTGTTATCGAACTAGGGTTCCGATCAATTTACCAGTGTGAGGCGCTGTGTAAGACTGGTTTCATGAATCGGAAAGGTCATGCCGCCAAACAACAGGCCATGTGTGAATAGAGATTCGAGACCTTTGTCGCCAAATTCGGGCAAATCGAGCAGTCTTCGGTAGGACTGTTTGGGTACTCCCATTCCTGCAGTCAGTACGATATGAATTTGTCGCTGATCTTTTTTCCTGGCCGACAGGAAAAAGGTATCGCGACCGAGGGAATCCTGTAACGAACCACTGACCTTCTGTAGTTCCTCATAAAACACAGAGTTTTCAGCGCCTTCGTCCACAGGGACAATGTCCTTCATTCCATGGGGGAGGTCTAATAATGTAGCTATGGAGTCGTACCCGAACAACCGGACAAATCCAAATGAGCAATCAATGATTGTTACTTCTTCTCCGGTGACAGAGGCAAAAAAGTACCCACGCTCAACTCCCTTCGTTTTACCTGCTGCAATGACATGGCGAAGCAGGGCTTCGGCTCTTGTTTGGAGTTTTCCTCTTCCGGTGTGACTAATCACATGGATGCAATCATTTTCATGCGACATCTTCGTTCTCCCTGACACTAACCGGTTTGTTTCAACCCTTCCGGCACAGGTTGAAGACACGCCTTTTTCTGGCGGCAACTCATGGGTCGGAATATACTATACGACCATGTATTTTTTAATATACATTGTCA
>TARA_B100000686_G_scaffold194440_1_pt1 | contig 24432 bp, 22 predicted proteins | sample TARA_B100000686 | Tara Oceans TARA_B100000686 (sample SAMEA2622733) | marine metagenome | biome: marine biome (ENVO:00000447); feature: marine epipelagic mixed layer (ENVO:xxxxxxxxx); material: "saline water (ENVO:00002010), including plankton (ENVO:xxxxxxxx)" | depth 150 m | reverse complement strand
ATATATGGTACGGGGTATTTAGATGATCCGGTATATCAGGATTAAGATTTGAAATTCCTCTTGTCTCCATTTCATCTTGGTTGGATTCAAAAAACTCCTTGGCCCACTCTGAAAGAGTTGCCTCTCCTCTCATGCTAGATATAAATTGCCCACTTGAATCATATACCTGCAACCGCTCATTACCCCAATCAGTCACATATATATTCCCTTTTTTGTCGACAGATACACCGGAAGGTCTATTAAGAGTCTCTTGTCCTTCGCCAAAATCGCCTATTGCCTGTATGTATTGACCACTAGAGTCAAATATTTGAACTCTATCATTCCTCCAGTCTGCAACATATATGTTATCTGATGTATCAACACCAATCCCCCAAGGCAAATTAAATTCCGCTTCATTTGCTCCTTTGGTCCCCCATTGCGACAAAAACTCACCTTCCGAGGTGTATTTTTGAATTCTGTGATTCCGTTGGTCGGATACATACACTAACCCTTGAGAGTCAACAGCTATGCCTGCAGGACCGTGAAATTCACCTTCTAAATCGCCTTTAACTCCCCATTTACCAATGACATCACCTTTTTTTGAATATATGTTAATTCTGTTGGTGTGTTCATCAGTTACAAGCAAACGACCTTCTGAGTCAAACGCCATAGCTACCGGCAATGTCATCTGCCCTTCACCATCGCCAAAGCCATAGCCAAATTCATAGAGGTATTCTTCATCTATATTGCAAACCCCCACCCTTATACCACTTCTTCTTGCAGGGTCACATCGATTTAAAACAAAAATTTCATCGTCTGCACCAAATGCAACATCATAAGGATTTGCAAAACCTCTCCCATTGGAACCGTTGTTAACTATTCCAATGGTCTTTAGATACCTAATAGTGAGTGCACTAGTATATGCCATGGCGAATGCTTCTAACCTTTAGTTCTAAGCCAGCTGGTATTCGCGGGTAGAAGCGATCATACCAATGAGGCGAGCAATCTGAGTGGAGCCACTTTGATCAGGATATCCTTCCTCGGTCCGAACAACACCCTGGGACTCCGCAAACTGAATTAGTCCCTCTCTAGTATCCGCCTCCACCTGTATTGGACCCATAAAATCTAGACAGGAATCTACTAATTTTTCAGAGTCACTAAGATCTTTTTGGGCTGCCGTCACCCTGTGGATAATATCCTTTACTCCTTCTTTAGTGGGGTCACTCAGCTCTTTGGCCGCGAAATTTATACGTTCAACTAATGAGCCGCTATCTATCCACTCCACTCCTTCATGCCACCCTTCCACCGTAGGAGGTGCTAACAAGCCTTGCCCCATAAACATCGTCTGTGCCCACAAGGAATGGACATCCAGTGTTGGTTCCTGATAAGTACCAGCAAGTCTTGCTGTGCCAACCACAGATTCAACTGGTCCTTTCACCCTAGAATACATACATTTTTCTGACTTGAAATAATCAGAATTAAAAAGGCTCCGCAAAACTGCAGACACTTTATAACCGGATTCAAAATAAGCTTGCATCATCTCTGAAATCACAAATTCCCCATCCGCATCAACTTCATCCGATGCGAAATATTGGAATAGCCTTGTAGACAAAAAGTTAGCCGTGGCTTCCTGTGCCACTATAATATCTACTATGTCTTCACCGTTAAAATTTCCCTCCTTACCGAGAAATTTCTTCTCACTCTCGTCGTGATCATTGGCCCGGTATTCATAATGCCAGGCTATTCTTCCGTAAGGCCAAATAGAATCTTTACTTGCCCTGACCGACATGTACTCAGCATTTCCCAATGTCCATCCGGTAAATGCCTTCGCACACTCTTTAATATCTTCTTCTGAATAGTTCCCTATTCCCATAGAGAATAGCTCTAGTAGTTCTCTTCCATAATTCTCATTTATGGCCTCTTTGTGATTTTCGTTATTATCAAGCCATAGAATCATCGCGGGATCCTTAGACAATTCAATTAGAAGCTCCCTGAAACTCCCAAACCCATATTGCCGGAACATATCAATCTGATTAAGCAAAGCCCTAGCTTGATTCAATTTTGCATATCCAGTAGCGAAAAGGCCGTGCCAAAAAAGAGCCAATTTTTCTTCTAATGGATTATTAGTGGTAAGCATCCGGTATAGCCAATATGATCCGGCACCATCTAATTGCCGCAGCTCCGACTGGTCCACATGGTAACGCCTGATTATGTCATCAGGCATATGGTTGGACTCCCCCGGGTTTAGTAGCTTTTCCACCGTATATTCATATCCGTCATCGAGACAGACTTCCAATTCGTTGCGGGTCGCTCCAAAACCAGCTCTACGCATAAGGTGAGCCATTATAGATACATTTTCACTCATAAAAATAACCTCCAACCTGATTCATAAGGCTAATAACAGGTTTTTGATAGGCTTTAGTGTTTATGTCACGCGTTAACCAAATCAAATTGTTCGAACTGTCCATTCACTATCGGAACAGGATCCAACCCAAACCATTTATCAACAATGGTGGAATATGTAGAGCGGAAATCGTTATTAAAATGTAGGTCCCCTTCCAGTTGGTCTGCCTCTTTGATAGACGGATACTGTCCATACATTCCACCTTTAACATTCCCACCTATCAGGAATGCGACTCCACCAGAACCATGATCCGTACCAGAACCATTATCCTTAATTCGCCTACCAAATTCTGAAAAGATCATGACCACAACCTCTTCCTCAGATCCGTGCTCTCTCATGTCATCATAGAAATCCCCCACAGCTCCCGACACCTCATCCCAGAGTTTGGCATGAGTAACAATTTCTCCCGAGTGAGTATCGAAACTCCCATGTTGTGTGTAGAATACCCGCGTACCAAAATCAGCCAGCAAAACTTGAGCTATGCTTTTCATACTTTGAGCAATAGGATTAGCGGCATACTCAATGGATGAACTATACTTTTGAGGCGCCGTTCTAAGTACATCAGCCCCTTTCAACGCGTCCATACCGGTTTGCCCCAAAAAATTAAGCACTGGGTCCTTGCCCTGCACCCCACCATACATATGGGCAAAGGCATCAAGAGCGAGCTTCTTGGCCGATTCATCTTTTATATCTGGAAATAATCCATAAGTTTCTAAGTTTCCTACTGAAGCAACAGGTACCCCTCTTACACCCAGGGCTCGAGGTAATCCTCTTCCAAAATTGACACCAGTCAAAACATTTTCTGCGTTAGGGTCTAAATCTCTAATAACCCTCCCCAACCAACCTTCCGTTCCGATTTCATCAGGCTGGGCCGTGTGCCAAATATCCATTGATCTAAAGTGTGATCTGTTGGGGTTGTCATAACCTATGCCGTTTATTACTGCTACTTTCCCCTCATCATATAATCTCTTAATCGGGGCCATATGGGGACTAAACCCATAAACCTTATCGATAGGCAAAACTTTTTCCTGCTCGATATGAATAGTCTTTCTAAAGTCGTAGTATTCGTCGTCGCCATACGGGACTATAGTGTTCAGATAATCGTTACCCCCAGAAAGTTGAACAACCACAAGCGATTTAGCTTTGTTACCCATAAGATCCCCCTATAAATTTAGGTCCAACATAAAAATAATTGATTACTCATGCGAGCAGATAGTACTACCAAGAATATTGTAATTCAATTCATCCCTTGTAGCGAATTCAGGATTTCTACCAATTCGCATTTAGTGTAGTCTAATAACTGTCTAATTAAAATACATTATTTTTGAAAAATCTGATCTATTCGGCAAGGACATTTAAGGTACAGCAGTGACATCCTCTTCAACCTCTAAAACATTCTCCTTTAACACAATACAGGAAGCCAATGAATATTTTCTGAGCCAAGGGTGGACTGACGGCCTTCCAATTAATTTACCAACGAAAACGGAAGTCTCCAAATTCATTAAAACAGCCACAAACCCCGGGGACCACATTATCGGCATAGAACCAGTCAAAGGCAGGGAAATTACACTTGAAAAAATCGCTATAAATTCAGTCATGGCCGGCTGTAGGCCAGAATATTTTCCAATAATACTAACAGCAGTTCAGGCATTGGTAGAATCGCAATTCAATCTTCATGGAATCACGGCGAGTACGATGGGAGCAGGGATACTAACACTCGTTACAGGCCCAATCGCCAAAGAACTTGGAATAAATGGAGGTATAAATGTTTTTGGGCCTGGGCATGAGGCCAATGCGACTATTGGTAGAGCCCTTAGGTTAATTGTAATTAACTGCACCGGTTCCAGATCTGGGGAAATTGATAAGGCCACTTTGGGACACGCGGGAAAGTACACATGGTGTATAACTGAAAATGAAGACTTTCGGCCATGGCCAAATACCGCTGAAGACAGAGGGTTTTCCCCAAATGCAAACACCGTCTCCGTGTTTGCAGGTTTATCTCCTATTCAAGTCAGCAATCACTCTAGCCAAGACCCTGAAGACATATTAAGGAGTTTCAGAGATGCTCTATTTGCGGCTGGTCCTAACCAAGGGGAAATATTGGTAATCTTCTGTCCCGAACATGTCCAAGCTATTGCTCGAGCGGGATGGACCAAAAGTCAAGTAAGGGATTTCTTATACGACATGGCCGTCCGCTCTAAGGACGAATGGGGATTCGGATCTATACCGCCAGGTCCTAGGCCTAACGGAAAGGAAATTGCCCACTCGAGTTTAACTCCAGAAAGCTTCACCATACTGGTTGCAGGAGGAGCTGCAGGGGCATTCTCTTGTGTCGTACCACTCTGGTCCAGCGGAATAGGATCCCAATCAGTAACAAAAGAAATAATTTGATCTCATATGTTTCTAAATCGTTTTATAAATGTTGTATGATAGGCAGTGAAAGGGGGCAAATATGGCCGAAGAAATCAAAGTGTTGGACCCAACGATAAAACCAAAGACCCAAAGTTCGCTGCTAGCAGACCGTCCAGAATCGCTTGATGGACTCACCGTTGGACTTTTGGCCAACGGAAAAAAGAACTCCGTAGAACTTCTTCAGTACGTCTACGAGATTCTAAAAGAGGAACATGGATTAGGTTCAGTTATCGAAGACGATAAAGGAAACGCATCAAGACCGTGTCCTCCAGATTTACTAGAACAACTAGCTAATCAATGCGACGTGATTATTACCGCCTCAGGCGATTGAGGATCCTGTTCTTCGTGTAGTGTACACGACGGAATTCAATTCGAAAAAAGAGGAGTACCTGCGGCTGTAATCTGCACTGAGCCTTTTGTTAGTAGTGCCGTAGCTATGTCCAAAATGGGTGGCATCCCAGATTTCCCATTTGCTGTTCTACCTCACCCACTTGGGAGCCTAGATGAACCCTCTCTGAGAGAAAGGGCTCGAGAGGTATCAGATGACATAATTAAAATACTTCTTGAAGGAAAAGGCTAAGGTGCCCACTCAAACCATATAATTCATTTCTGTAACAATGGAAACCCCAAGCTGCCGGTCTCCTTTTATTGAAACTTTTCCACCATTCAAGGCCACTTGGGGATCCCATCTACCGCAACTTAAGCAAATGAATGTCTCGGGATCCATCGTTATTTCCGTAGTAGGATCAAGTAATTCAGGGACCAACTCACCTCTTGCCTCTTTCATCTGCACATACACATCGCAGCAAAAGTCTCCGTCTATCCTAAATTTCACAGAGCTCCCTTCCGGCGCTCCGACTTTTTTTCCAAATACGAAAGGCATAACCTTGATGATCCTTTCAAAGGAACGTTCAGCTACGGCCCCTGTCAAATTCCCAGGCTTACCTATCGCTCTTCTAATGTCTTGCTCGTGTATCCAGCAATCAAATATTCTTACGGATACTTGATCATAGAAAGTCCCTCTCCCTGCAGGAGAGTCAGCTTCAGAACCAAAATCAGACTGAGAATTCAAAACATTTAGTCTTTCAGAATTCACACCTCTAAATTCTTCTAAAATCTGTTCTATTGTCTCCGATCGTCTGGACACGACATCTATTTCATTTTTTAGGCCTTGCTCATTTCTAACATGACTCGTATCACTCAAAAGCACTGAGGGAACACCTCTACCAAGCAAGCGATGTTCAACTCCAATTAAATGCGCCAAACAGTCTCTCACGGTCCAGTTGGGACATTCAGTAGGAGTGTTCCATTCCTTCAAGGTTAAAGGTGTACAAAGCTCTTCTAATGACTTCCATTCTGATTCTAATAGAGCAATCAAAGTATCTTTTTCATCAGTAATATCTGATAACAATCTAAATTTCTCCCATTCCCATTTTTACCACTAAATCAAATTCCTGTTTTTTAACCGGTTGCACAGACAATCTGGAATTTTTTACCAAGACCATATCTGACAATTCAGGAATCTTTTTTATTCGTTGCAGCGAAACAGGTACTTCAAAGGTAAGAACCGCTTTTATATCAACCATGAACCAGATTGGATTTTCCGAGGTGCTTTTCAGGTCAGGATGCTTGGAATTAGGATCCCATGCTGTGAAATCCGCGTATCCGTCACTTACAACGGTAGCGGTCCCGACAACCTCAGAAGGTTTAGAGTTGGAATGGTAAAACAGTACGTCATCACCGATTTTTATTTCATCACGTAGTAGATTTCTGGCTTGATAATTCCTAACACCATCCCATTCAGCAGTCTGATCAATCTCGGATTTAAGCTCTTCAAAAGAGTAATCCGAAGGTTCGGACTTCATTAGCCAATAATGCTTTTTTCTCATTTACATCTCCAATGCAGCCCCGGGCCAATTACACATACACTATCTAACATCTTCTAAGTTTGGCCTCCAACAGCTCTAGCACACTTGAAGCTTCGACAGCAGCTCGACCAACAGGTTTTTCTTTCAAGAATTTCTTCAAATCCTCGATGGATTGCTCATGAAATCCTATTCTAAAGCCTACCATCCCTCGATCTTTCCTCTCAAAAATATTTTCCGGTTCCAATCCCACCAAAATATTCATGATTACATAGGCCTGCTTGTTTCTACTTTCACTTAAGTAAATATATTTAAGATTTCTTAATAGCCTCATTATTATGTATTTGTTATCGACCGGTACTAGAAAGCGATCATCCCATTCAAGCGAATTATATGCACTGTGTTCAAATATACTTCTACATTCAGAAGGATCGATCACAGTACCTTTGTTGAACACATCCACATAAAAAGTTTCCTCATTACTATAGGCCCCCACTAGAAAATGCCCAGGCATGCCTACCCCTTTCACATCAATACCTAATTTTGAGGCCACCTCAAGGTACAATATCGCTAAAGTTATAGGTATACCGCGTCGTCTATTTAATACATCATTTAAAAAACTGTTTTTACAGTCATAATAATCCCGAATATTTCCAACAAATCCGAGTTCATTGAAAAGATATTCGCTAATCTCGTTGAGCTTTCCCAGTAGAGTTGAATCTTCGGGTAACCTCTGGGAAATAACTGTTTGTAATTCAACGAAGGAATGTAGCTCCTCACCAACATCCAATTCCGGGTATTCCATAGTTGAAACAAGCATGGCCAAACTCGCCAAGCTCGGCGAGGTCTTATTTAGCTCTGACTGTATTCTACAAAGTAATTCCAAAACCGCCTCAAGGCATTCTTAACCGACGATTAAGCATAAAATCGGCGGGAGCGCGAGGGAGTCGAACCCACCGCACCAATCGAAGGATTGCTGCCAACGGAGTTGAAGTCCGCAGAGACCACCAGGCCCCATCCGCTCCCAAGTTAATCTATTTTTCTAACAGTAAATATTGCAGAGAATGTCTGTAATTTATTACCCTGCCAAGGCGTCATCAATCTTCTTTTGAATTATCGATTTAGGCACCGCACCAACAATCTGGTCAACTGGCTTCCCTTCATTGAATATCAAAAGAGCAGGAATTCCCCTAATGTTGTAGGTCATAGAGGTTTGGGAATTGCTGTCTACATCCAATTTTCCCACCTTAATTTTCCCTTCGTATTCATCCGCTATTTGCTGAACTACGGGTGCTATCATCTTGCATGGCTGGCACCAATCCGCCCAGAAATCGATAAGAACTGGTATCTCAGATTCCAAGACCTGTTCCTGAAAATTACTGTCTGTTATCTCAACAGTATCAGCCATAACGCACACTCCTTAAGCAATAATTATGATAGATAGGCCCAGTTTCTATCTAATACCTATCTGTTCCAATAATCGACAAAGTCTATAGGTATGTATTCGACCTCGTCCCAAAATATTGTACCCAAAATCAACCCTTTTGGCACATCGAAAACCAAATATCCGGAAACCTGAAACCCTCTGGCTAAATCCATCTCACCCCACAAAACAGGAGATATTTCCACTATTTCCGGTCCGGTTTCTATAGTTCCGGAAACAGGTTTGGATCGTCCGAATGGATCTAGAGCACCGATTTTTTTGCCTCTTCTGTCCCCTAGCTTGGCCGCCTCCCCATCTACAGATAACGGTATCACAGTACTACTTCTATTAACGACAGTTACATTTATCACAGCTAGTTTTCTATTTGACGCGCTAGGACTTATAACTTGGGTGACACCATCTTCAGTGTAAAAGACCTTTGCAACCACTTGTGGCCTCGAAGCATGAATCTCAAGGTTCCGTCCTGCTGAACCTAAGTCAACTTGCTCTTGGCTGCACGAGGCAAGCAAACAAACAATCATCAAAGATAGTGGAATCAAGAGAGAGGCAGATCTAATTCTAAAAATATTCATAATTTATTCGATATATTTTGATTTATACAATGCAATTCAATCAATTTATCACATCGTAAATCAATGATGGGAGGATAAGGAAGGCATATCACGAAGTTTTTTTATGAGATTTGGGAGTACCTGCATCAAATAGTCCACGTCGCCCTCAGTATTTTCTCGACCTAAGGTTATTCTAAGAGTCCCTTGTGCTAATTCAGCCGAATGGCCGATCGCTAACAGGACGTGCGAAGGTTCCAATGAGGCGGAAGAGCAAGCACTTCCACTGGAAGCACAAATACCTGCAAAATCCAAGCCTAACAGAACAGGTTCGCCTTCAACCCCCTCGAAGGACACGCTAACGTTATTCGGAAGGCGATCCACAGGATGTCCATTTATAGTAACTCCATCCAATTCTTCTGTTAAAACTCTAATAATCCTATCTCGCTTCTCTATCAAACTTATATTTACTTCATTTCTGTCATTTGTAGACAGTTCCAAGGCCTTAGCTAATCCTACTATTCCAGGTACATTTTCTGTACCTGACCGATTTTGCCTTTCCTGGCCACCTCCTATTATCAGAGGCTCGAAAGGAGTTCCTCTTTTCAGATAAAGTAACCCAACACCTCGCGGGCCATGAAATTTGTGAGCCGAAATACTCAACATATCAATGCCCAAATCTTTCACATTTATTTCAAGAGCCCCAGCAGCTTGTACGGCGTCTGTATGAACCAATATTGTTTTATTTTCTTCTGCGGCTCGGATCTTCACTGCTTCCGCAATATCTTTTATGGGTTGGATTGTTCCTATCTCGTTGTTTGCCATCATTACACTTACAAGGATTGTGTCCTCTTTTAAAGCATTTAAAACATCATCTCGTGAAACCTTCCCACATGAATCAACAGGGAGATAAGTGACATCAAATCCAAACTGTTCCATTTGTTGACAAGTATGTAAGACAGCGTGGTGTTCAATCGCGGTTGTTACAATATGCGTCCCGACATTGCGCATAGCCAACGCCACCCCTTTAATCGCAGCATTATCCGATTCCGTTCCGCCACTGGTGAATACTATTTCACTAATTCTCGCTCCCAATATTCTCGCTACCGTCTCGCGAGATTCGTCTACCGCCTTCCGAGCTTCCTGTGCCAAGTTATAAATGCTTGAGGGGTTACCGTAACTGGATTGCATGTAAGGCAACATAGCATCTAGCACCTCCGGCCTAAGATTAGTAGTGGCAGCGTGATCTAAATATATGATTTCATTTTCCGATATTGACATGGCGTGACTCCTAATTTGGGAACCTTAATCCATCCACTAAATACTAGCATGGACAAACTTTACGAAGGACCGTTGATGCACTGAGACAAAATTAGGATTGTTATGTTGAAAGGGTTTAAAATATGCTTGAACAGTGGATACCTTTGAATTAGTATTCCTCAGTTCCATTTTCTTCAACACTAATTCGGGATTGCAATATTGGTGTCGAAACCAAGGACCACACAATTGATTGAAGCGATAGATATAACTAAATATTACGGTGACTTTCCTGCGGTTACAGGATTAAGTTTTTCGGTAGAACAAGGAGAAATCCTTGGTTTCCTAGGGCCAAACGGTGCAGGAAAATCAACTACTATGAAAATACTGACAGGGTTTATTCCACCCTCTTCAGGTACTGCCAAAATCGCTGGATTTGACATAACTGAACAGTCTTTGCAAGCTAGGAGACATATAGGGTATCTTCCAGAGACAGTACCACTCTATGAAGATATGAATGTTAGGGATTATCTGTCATTTATGGGACAAATCAGAGGAATGGCAAAGCCTCAACTCCACCAAAGGATAAATGAAGTAATTGAACTTTGCCGACTAGGGGAATATAGAGACACTATAATCGGCAAACTTTCCAAAGGGTATCGGCAGAGAGTTGGAATATCTCAAGCCATACTCCACGAGCCAGACGTGCTAGTACTGGATGAGCCCACTATTGGGATCGACCCAATACAGGTTGTGGAAACGAGACAATTAATAAAGGATCTGGGCCGAGACCATACCTTAATATTAAGTTCCCATATTTTACCGGAAGTGAGTATGATTTGTGACAGAATAATTATTATTCATGAAGGTCAAATCGTTGCTGTTGATGATCCGGGTAACCTAGGAACAAATCTAGCCGGTGTGGAACGGGTAGAAATTGAGGTAAAAGGTCCCAACAGAGAAATACTTCCCGTGTTGGAAAGAGTAGATGGGGTCCAGTCGATCGAAAGAATGTCAGTTACAGGTGGTGCCTACCACAGATATCACGTAACAGTCGATATAGGAAAAGACCTTCGACACGACCTCGCCAAAATAATAGTAGAGGGTGGCTGGGAACTTCTTAAATTGCAATCACTTGGTATGTCTTTAGAGGAAATATTCCTGAGACTCACCATAGAAGAAGAGGAATTGCCAAATAACTCAGGAGCCGTTTCTTGAAAAATTTAATTGCAATTACCCTAAAGGAAACAAAAGGCTATTTTTCTACCCCTTCAGCTTACATAGTTGGAACCATGTTCTTAGTTTTAACAGGAGTATTCTTCGTTTTCGACGTTAGTAAACCATTCGCAGAAGCAGGAGTACGAGGGCTTTCCGACTGGGCAAGTTTTTTCATAGTATTCTTGGCGCCTTTGATCACAATGAAACTTTTAGCCGAAGAACAAAAATTAGGAACACTCGAATTATTGCTCACATCTCCAGTGAGGGAATGGGAAATCGTATTAGGAAAATATTTGGCTAGCTTCTTGATGCTACTTTCAATTCAATCTGTCACTCTATACTATGTATTTATAGTGTATTTTTTCGGAAATCCCGACACCGGCCCTGTTATAAGTGCATACATAGGTTTAGTTCTTCACGGAGCAGCTGCTTTGGCCATCGGAATGCTGGGTTCATCTCTTTCAGGAAACCAGATAATTTCAGCAGTCGTGGCGACAGCAATCTTACTTATCTTTTCCTTCATAAACAGAGTTTCATCGTTGGTAGAAGGAAATGTCGCAGAGTTCATAAATGCACTCTCTATGAATTCACGCCTGGCAGATTTCAGTAGAGGAATTATCGACTTGAGCCACATTGTTTATTTTCTTAGCATTGTAGGAGTATTTTTGTTCCTATCTATACGATCTCTCGAAACAAGGAGATGGAGATAGAAATGTCACTTCAACCTCAATTCGAAGACGATTCATATAAAGAGATAATAATAACTTCTATTAAATCTGCCAACTTTTGGAGCATTGTTCTTGGAGCCGGCGGTATATTCGCTGTAATACTTGGCGGATCCATTAATCTGGCATTTGACGGTCTCAAAGATTTGTCGTTGTGGGTCCTTATGGGAGGGGCAGGACTGGTTTTCCTATCCTTGGTGTTGTCACCTAGATCTGTCGCCATTTTTCTCGCCGGACGAAAAGGCAGGAATGGTGTAAATGTCGCTGCTATGACTCTTGCCTTCTTTATAATCGTCTTAGTCGCCAATTTTTTAATGTATCAGAACCCAAACAGAATTGACGTAACGGCAACGCGAGTATTCACGTTGTCAGAACAAACTTATCGCATTCTTGACAATCTATCAGAAAATGATCAGTCTGTTCACGCATATGCATTTTTCGTTTCATCACCTTCCTCTGATAATAAACGCCAATCTGCGGAGGACCTTTTGAACGAATTTGACAGAAGATCTGACAACTTCACTTTTTCCTTTGTGGACCCTGAATTAAACAGATCTGAAGCGTTGAAATATAAAGTGACAACCTACCCGTCGATCGTATTTGAGGCGGATGATGGAAAATTCGAGGGTGTTACTGTTTTAACTGAACAAGATTTCGTTACAGGTATATTAATAGCTACTGGAACAGAACAAAAAGTTATCTACTACCTTGGTGGGCATGGGGAGACATCAATTTCTAGGGACCCTATGACAGGGGCGATCGGACTAGAAGGGCTGGATTTAGCCATTGATGGAATGCAAAGAGATAACTATTTTGTTATGTCACTAAATCTGAAACAGTTTGAAACGGTTCCAGAAGACGCAGCCGTATTGATAATACCTGGCCCCAAAAATAACAAAGACTTAGATGACTCAGAATTTGAGGCAATTTCAGATTACATCCAACGTGGTGGAAGGATTTTAATGCTTCTAGACCCTAATCCACCCGTGAAATTCAACTCTCTCGCCGCAGAATATGGAATGGCCGTATCTAGCGAGCATGTGGTAGACGCTGTTAGTAATGTGTCAGGAGAATATCTAACCCCAATGACCCAGAAGGCGAACGGACAATTCACTACTAGCAACACTGCCCCAGGTCTCACAATAGCCGACGACATATCAGTAACCCTTTTCCCGGACGCTGCCGCTATACTAACACCTGCAGCCGAAGAATTTGCCTTAAGGGAGCATATTACCCTTACTCAATTGAGTATGACAACGCCGGCAAGTTGGCTCACAAAAGATCCTGAAGATATAGGATATTCATCGGAGAAACAAAGAGGCCCGTTCTCAATTGCAGCAGTGGTGGAAGCTACGGGAAAGTATACTGATTTGAGTTCTACCCATGATCTAGCCAAAATAGTTCTATTTTCAGACTCTGATTTCGCCTCCAACAAATACTTCGCCAGTATGGATAATGCAGACATATTCCTAAATTCCGTCAACTGGCTCGCCGACGATTTCGAACTGATATCCATTAGGCCCAAACTACTACCGTACAGAGAATTAATTGTGAATAGTAGAGAAAGAGATTTCATAAAATGGTCTAGCTGGACTCTCCCTCCAACCTTTATGCTCTTTATGGCTTTCTTTGTATGGTGGAGACGTAGGTAAAAAGGATCAAATTTGAATCTTAAAGCCACTTTAGCACTAATAATTTTGGCGGTCGCATCGATCGTTGTTTACTTGTTCAATCCTTTTTCCAATGAAGAATCGAAACAACCCCCAAAACCATGGTTCTACCAAGTTTCTGTAGATGATATGACATCAATTAGTATCGACCATAAAGACAAAAGTGAATCATTCATTAAAACACCTTCGGGTACCTGGGCATTTGACTGGGATATATTGATCCCGCCGAGCCATAATCGATGGGGTGGCATCGCTTTCATTCTTGGTGGTCCTCAAACTCAAAGGGATTTAACAGAAACAACCACCTTGATAGAAAATCCGGCACAATACGGGCTAGATAATCCCCATACTGTGGTGAGGATTGGATTAACACTTGATAGAACACTGGAATTCAGACTTGGCGACAAAACGACCGATGGGAGGCACCATTACGGTCAAATAATAGGATTCCCTCAACTGTTCCTAATAGCTGACACTTGGGGTAATGTTCTAGCTCGTCTCGCAACAGAACCTCCCTACCCTGCATGGTATATTGATCGTCCAACCGACACAATTAGTGAAATAAACATTTTCCCTAAAACCGAAGATGCCAGCAAGGATGAAGGTCAACTAAATTTTAAAAGACAGCGAAATGGGACCTGGGAGATCACTGATTACCTCGTAAGCACTGAGTCCAGACCCGCGAACAATGATAAATGGCAGAAATTATTGCCTATTATAAAAGCGCCTTCTGGGGTGGATGTCGCTGTACACAAGGTTGAAGATAGAGATTATTCGCAATGGGGCCTGGGAGATAATTCTGCGGCAGTCGAAATACGTTTTCGAAACCAAACTGAACAGGGAACTACATACACTGATGGATCCTTGTTACTAATTGGAGACATTGACCCTAGCGGTGAGTACTATTATGGTAAATCGTCAGAGGAAAATACATCTCAGCCGGTATTGTTATTCCCTAAAGAATGGGTAGAAACCGCCTTAGGTTTGTATGATGACATCCCATACGCCGAGTAACGCAATTTAATTCATTGTTCACAATTTAGAAAGGCTTTAGAACATGAATGCCGAAATTATCGCGGTAGGAACGGAACTACTAATGGGAGAGCTAATCGATTCAAATTCAGCCTTCCTCGCCTCTGAATTCCCTAGCCTTGGAATATCTTTAAAGATTGCGGTAAAAATTGGAGATGACCTAGGTGATCTATGCAAAGGATTAGAATCTGCCTTACTCAGGTCAGATGTGGTGATAACTACAGGAGGGTTAGGACCGACTTCTGATGATTTAACAAGAGAAGCAATATCGAGGTATTTTGGAGAGGAAATGAAAGTAGACTCCAAACTTCTAAAGGATTTGAAGGAAGGTTTTGCAAAACGTGGTATTTCAATGCCTAAAACTAATATCAAACAGGCCAAATTGATACCTTCTGCGATCCCTCTCCCTAATCCGAATGGCACCGCTCCAGGATGGTTTGTACAGAAACAGTCCAAAATAGTAATAGCGATGCCTGGCCCTCCTTTAGAACTGATTCCCATGTGGAAAAACTATGTTGCCCCTCGACTCAGTTCTCACTCAGAAGGAGTCAGCATAGCAATCAAAAACATCAAAACTTTTGGTCGTTCCGAGGGTGAGCTAGATGACTTGTTAACTCATCTTTTCCGACAATCAAATCCTTACTTAGGAATATATTCCAAACAGGACGGCATTCATCTCCGTGCGATTGCTGAAGCAGCAACATTTTCAGAAGCAACTAGTTTAATAGACAAAATTCAAAACCAAATCACGGAGATAGTAGGTAATAATATTATTTGGGGAGAAGACGATGACACCCCCTCTAAAGTAGCTATCAACCTTCTTCACTCTAAAAATCTACGTCTTTGTGTTTCTGAATCATATACCGGAGGGGTAATTTGTGGGCTCCTATCTGAATGTGAGCTATATGAAAAAGTGTTCTATAAAGGCACTATAATCAATGTAATAACACTGCCGAAAACCAAGTATAGTGATTCAAGTGGATGCTGTGACAAAAGCTGCAAGGCTGACGTACACCTCAATGTCTCTCCCCTCTTGACTGAAACCGATGAGCCCAATGATTTTGGGGATGTACAAATCACTATAAATTACCAAAACTACACATACAATGTGTCAGGGAGATATAGGCTGAAAAACATCAGGATGCGTCAAAGAGCCTCCAATCACGCGTTAATAGAATTAATTAAAATTCTAAATTCCCATTCCTAGTAGTGTGATACCCTACCGCCTCTTTTCCACAGACGTTTTACAAATTGGGAACTTCAGTTCAGAACCAGAAGATAAGCTCCTAAAATCCAGCCCCTGGTTTTCCTGCTAAATAGTGAACGCGAGTCCTCCATATAGAGCCATCTAGTAAGCACGGGTAATAGTAACGTTTTTGATAACACATGGTGTTGTTTCAGATCGTCCTGTTGGGATGAAACATAGGGATACGTACTAGCAGGTAAAGCAATTATATTTACTGGTCGGGGAGACAGGATTCGAACCTGCGACCCCGTGCACCCCATGCACGTGCGCTACCAAGCTGCGCTACTCCCCGACTGATCATGAAGAATAGCATGCAGATCTGAAGGCATCAATAAGTGAGCCGTCATTTTCTGGATTAGTTTCTTTGCTATTGATAAACTAGTCAGAACCGAACACCGAATAAGAGAAACTAGGCGCTTTGAGGAGAAAGGTTGAAATGACCACTGTTTCTGAATTAACACTAACACCAAAAGAAATCCGAAATCTAATTAGAAGCGGTAAATTTGAACGGCCTACAGCAGGAGTAGCTGCCGGATACGTACAAGCAAACTTGGCTATTCTTCCTAGAGAACTGGCCTTTGATTTCTTACTTTTTTGTCAAAGAAACCCTAAACCTTGTCCCTTGGTAGAAGTTTTGGAACCTGGACAAATTGAAGTAACAACTACTGCACCAAAAAGCGATATCAGAACAGATATACCGTTATATAGAGTCTATGAAAACGGCGAATTCACCTCTGAAATTCCTGATATCCAAGATGTATGGAAAGAGGATTTTGTATCATTCCTATTGGGTTGTAGTTTTTCCTTTGAATCAGCTCTTTTAAACAATGGAATAAGATTGCCCCATTTTGAAAATGAAACCAACGTGTCTATGTATATAACCGACATCCCTACGGTCCCAGCGGGCCCGTTTTCCGGACCTATGGTTGTGTCAATGCGATCAATCCCGCAGGAAAAAGTAGTTAGAGCAGTACAAGTCACTTCGCGATTCCCAGGTGTCCATGGTTCTCCTGTACACATTGGAAACCCAACTGCTATTGGTATCGATGATTTATCCAATCCAGACTTTGGTGAACCTACCCAAATTAATGAAGGTGAGATCCCTGTTTTCTGGGCTTGTGGGGTTACTCCACAAGCGGTTGCTATGTCATCAAAACCTTCGGTGATGATTACTCATGCACCAGGCCATATGTTCATAACAGACATGAAGGATGAAGATTACTCCGTTTTATAGATAAACACCATGACACTAGAGAAACTTTTACTCAGCCAGGACAAAAGAGGCATTTCAAAAATAAAGGACTCCCTCCCGGAAAATTTCTGCTATGACGCCGCCACATTCGTATTAGATAACCCTGGAAAGGTAATCATTACCACAGGATTTTACATTTTGAGTGCTGGAAAAGCGGAGACTGATGGACCACCTGGTGCAGTAGCTATTGGGAATGCATTAAAAAATTTAGGTTTCGAAGTGGTGTACATTACTGATATCTATTGCACTGAAATTCTCAAAGCAATTACCCTCGATGAATCAAAAATCATAGAATTCCCGATTGCCAACAGGACGGAAAGCGAACATGCCGCAAGAAAAATACTACAAAATGAGAAACCTGATCTTCTAATTTCTATTGAACGATGTTCGCCAGCTTCTGATGGTTTGTACCGAAATATGAGAGATCTCGATATCACGAAACATACCGCTAAAATAGACCTATTATTTGACAAACATACAACTTCTATAGGAATAGGGGATGGCGGAAATGAAATCGGTCTAGGAAACCTTTACGCTGAAGTTGATGCGTCTGAGGAGTTAGTAGGATTTCCGGCGAAAACTAAAGTTGAAAAACTGATAATAAGCAGCGTTTCCAACTGGGGTGGATACGGCCTTGTGACAGCTCTATCAGCTATCAAGGGTGAAAATTTACTTCCGTCAGTCGAGGAAGACAGCGAAAACATCAGGAAAATTGTAGCAGCCGGAGCCGTAGACGGCTTCAGCGGAGAAAACATTAATCGAGTGGACGGCTTCACCTTGGAGGAAAATGCCCTTTTCTTGCAAAGCCTACACAATCTGATCGAAAGCACCTAATAGTTCACAGCCGTAAAAAATGCGGAGATTAAGACGGGGTGTTACTGGTCTCCACAGTATTACCCTGAGACTGTCTTGGAGTCTGGGTAATGTTCAGAGCGTCTAGGCCGCGTCTTACCTGACCAAGTTGGTTCGAAAGCTGTTCCTCGATAGATGAGAGCACTTCCATAGAATATCTATCTGCGCCTTGGCGCAGCTCTGCAGCTTGAGTTTCTGCATCATTTATAAGGGAATAAGCTCTGCGTTGAGCATCTTGTATGACCGTTTGCACCTCGTCTTGTGCACTTGTAACGAGGACTTGAGCTTCACCTGAGGCAGTAGCTACAATTTCCTCTCCCTTATTATTAGCGACTCTAAGAACCTCCGAATCAGAGACCTTTTCCTGTTGTTCAGCCGAAGCTTCACTCGCCATTTGGGCTGCCGTATTCCTCGCTTCATCGAGAATGCGAGAAGCCTCCATTTGAGCCTGGCTAATAATACTATCTTTTTGGGTAATTATAGTTTGAGCTTCTTGTACACCCGAAGGCATGTTATTTTGAAGCTCCGAAATAAGTGTTCCTAATCGGTCTGCATCAATCATTGTCTTGCCACGAAACCCCGGCACCCTAGTTCCGCTCTTGCTCACCTCTACTAGTTCATTTACGAGTTGTGTAAGATCCATCGTTGCTAACCTCCTAATCTAGTACTCATCAAATCTATATTCGTTCTTTAAGCGCTTCGGCAATATGCGGCGGGACCAAATTGTCTATGTTGGCTCCTAATCGTGCGACCTCTTTGATCCTACTGGAATATATAAATTGGTGTTCTAAAGCACTCATCATACAAACCACATCAATGTCTGGAGCGAGATTCCTCCACATTAGGGCCATTTCAAACTCCTGTTCAAAGTCGAAGCCAGCTCTGAGGCCGCGCAAAATCACTTCTGCTCCTACCTCACGGGCAACCGTAGGGGCTAATCCTGTAAAAGGAACTACTTCGACATTCGTTATCCCTTCAAGGGACTGCTCAAATAACTCGACACGTTCTTCTGTGTCAAACATTAGTACCTTTGGTGGAGCCTTATATACTCCGACAACCACTTGATCGAAGAGACGTGAAGCTCTCCGAGCGACATCTATATGCCCATTATGGGCCGGGTCAAAACTTCCTGGGTAAAATGCTTTAGCCACTTACAACCTCATATATTGCTACTTTTGAATCACCATAGCTCTTATTATTGATTCTACTAATCGTTTTGTAAGAATCCTCTAAATCAAAGTTAAATCTATGCTCTGCCACTACTGTTCCTTGTTCTCTAAGCAATCCAGGTTTAGAGACTTCATCCATCACAACTTGCCATTCGTCCAATTCAAATGGAGGATCCAGAAACACCAAGTCGTATCCTCCTTCTGAATACTTAAGAAACTTGTAAGTTTCCGATTGGTACACGTTTACATTGGTGTCCACATCCATAGTTTTCAAATTATTTGATATTAATCGACAATTACGACTGCTTTTTTCAACGAAGTCACAATGAAGCGCCCCTCGGCTAATCGCCTCTAATCCCAATGCTCCTGTGCAAGCGTATAAATCCAACACCTTGTTACCTATAACAGAATCCCCCAACATAGAGAATATAGCCAACTTGACCCGTTGAGTCGTGGGTCTTACACCCCTGGCTTTCATAGGAGATCCTATCAACCTTCCTTTCAGGTATCCACCCGATATTTTTATCAATTACTTAGTTCCTTCAGGCATCTAGAACTAACCCACCATACCTCATAAGTGGATGGTAGCAATTCACGATTAGTTCTAAAAGCAAAATTTGTGCTTTTTTAACAGCAATATTTTCGAGTTTACAATATCCTTCAAAAATACGGCAAATTTACGTTTTACATGAAGTTTTGGCACAGTTAGAATTAGCTGCCAGTTCAAAAACATTCAGACCAGAGGGGTCGAAATTGTCGCAACAAAACGAGCAAGAATTCATCAAGGTCCGAGTTGAAAAAACTGCTTCACTGAGGCAAAAAGGAATCGACCCGTACCCGACCAGTTACAAAAGAACTCATACCAGTCGACAGGCTGAAGAAGTATTTGAAGTGGCTGAAAAGAAAAATGAGGAATTCACCGAAACTATAAAAGTAGCCGGTAGAATAATGGGTCGCCGCGGAATGGGGAAAGCCTCTTTCATCGACTTATCTGATACCGATGGTCGAATACAAGTTATGATGCGAAGTAATGTCCTCGATGAAGATTATGAAATTTTGGATGATCTGGATATAGGAGATTGGATCGGAGCTGAAGGAACTTTATTTCGTACACGAACAGGACAAATCACATTACAGGTAGCAACTTTTTCAATTTTATGTAAATCACTTAGACCTCTTCCTGAAAAATGGCATGGTTTGACAGATGTGGAAACAAGATTCCGTCAACGGTATTTAGATTTGATTTCGAACGAAGATGCAATTAAAACTGCAAAAGACCGTAGCCTCTTGGTTAGTACGATAAGACAATTTATGACTAAAAAAGGGTTTATAGAAGTGGAAACTCCTATGTTAGTACCCATAGCTGCGGGGGGTATGGCACACCCCTTCACTACCCACCATAACGCTCTAAACAGAGATCTTTACCTTAGGATTGCAACAGAACTACATTTAAAGCGTTTAGTTGTGGGAGGTATTGAAAAGGTATTTGAAATTGGCCGTGTTTTCAGGAATGAAGGAGTCGACCTTCAACACAACCCGGAATTCACAACTTTGGAAAGCTATGAGGCATTTTCTGACTATAACGATGTTATGAGTATGGTAGAACAACTAGTCTCGACCGCTGCCATAACTCTAAATGGATCTGAAACTGTAAGATACGGGGAAGAAGAATTGGATTTTTCTCCACCTTGGCCTCGTATTGATCTACGAGAAAAGATAATCCAAGTTAGTGGGATAGACTTCTTTGAACATCCTGAAGTTGATTCTTTAAAGACGGCTATGAGGGCAGCTGATATAGACGTGAGTCAACAGGTCAGCTGGAGCGGGCTCCTAGACAAATTGATCTCAGACAAAGTGGAGCCCACGCTAGTGCAACCCTGCTTCCTAGTAAATTACCCAGTAGCTATGTCTCCTTTGGCAAAAAAATCTCCTGCTGATGACAGAATTGCAGAAAGATTTGAAGGATTTGTGTGCGGAATGGAAATCTGTAATGCCTTTACAGAACTAAACGACCCAATCGACCAAAGAGCACGATTTGAAGAACAAGAAATGCTCAGGCAAGAGTTTCAAAATGAAGAAATGGATCGACTTGATGAAGATTTTCTCGTCGCTATTGAACACGGAATGCCACCTACTGGGGGCCTTGGTATTGGAATAGACCGACTTGCCATGTTACTCACCGATAACTCTTCAATTAGGGAAGTAATCCTGTTTCCTCAATTAAGAAGTGACCGTACTGAAGGTTAAATTAAAAAAATGTCTGACTACACAGCTGACCTGATAGTAATAAATGCCAATATACATACAGTTAACCCTAACGCTCCACACGCACAAAGTTTTGCCATAAAAAACGGTAAATTTGTGGCAGTAGGTACAAATTCAGATACCCAAATGCTGAGTAGCGCAAATACCAAGATTTTGGATTTAAAAGGTAATACCGTTGTACCAGGCTTCATTGACGCGCACATACACGTTCTCAGCAGCGGGTCTCATCATGTTATGGCCGCTGATTGTGATTTACGTAGTATTTCAGATGTTCAAGAAGCACTTAAAAGAAGAGCCATTAAAACTGAACCTGGGCAATGGGTCCAGGGATTTAAATATGATGACACGAAAACCGAAGAAAATAGATTCTTAACTACTTCAGATCTGGACGAAGTTAGTACCGAGCTACCTATATTTGTGTCCCATCGAGCTGGCCACGTCTACTATGTCAACAGTAAAGGTCTAGCTTTGGCAGGTTATACAGACGATTCTCCAGATCCCCATGGAGGTAAATTAGGTAGAGATCCAAACACAGGAAAACTAAATGGGGTAATTTATGAAAGAGCAGGTGAAGCGTTCAAAGAATTACTACCTGAAATTGAACCAGAAGATAGACGTCGCGGCCTTCAATTAATTAATGGCATGCTTAGCGAAGTAGGCCTAACTAGTGTTCATGACGCCAGTGTTTCGAATGATGAATTTGTAACTTACCAAGAAGGCCTAGCAAACGGAGATTTGGACCTAAGGGTTTATATGCTTATGGCAAAGGCCCACTTCCCCGCTCTTAGAGACGCTGGAATACGAACAGGTTTTGGAAACGATCATTTAAAAGTCGGGGGAATCAAAATGGTTTCTGATGGAGCCATTGCTGCAAGAACTGCCTTTTTATCAGAACCATATATAGGCTCGGATCATGATAATTGTGGCATACAGGCTATGAGTCCAGAAGAAATAAATGAATCCGTCAGGGAGATACATGCAGAAGGTTTCCAAGTATGCATTCACGCTAACGGAGACCTAGCAATATCTATGGTCTTAGATGGATATGAGGCTGCCTTAAAGGAATTCCCAAGGTCCAACCCGAGACATCGTATAGAGCATTGCACAGTTGTTAATCCAGAAATTCTAAAAAGAATGAACAGAACTGGAACTATAGCCACTCCCTTTTGCACCTATGTCTATTATCACGGTGAGAAAATGCAATATTACGGTGACGAGAGACTAGAGTGGATGTTCGCACAGAAATCCTTTATGGAATACGGTGTTATGTCCACAGGCGCAACCGATTACCCTCCGGGACCATATGAACCTCTACTCGGAATCCAAAGCTGCGTTACCAGGACCGATATAAATGGAACTCTATGGGGACCAAGTCAAAAAATATCACCTGAGGATGCTTTGCGAATTTACACATTAAACGGAGCCTACGCGTCATTTGAAGAATCTACCAAAGGTTCCATTGAATCCGGAAAATTAGCTGATTTTGTAGTACTTGAAGAAGACATACTGGTCGCCGACCCATTCTCTATCAAAGATATCAAAGTCTTAAAAACCGTGGTGGGAGGAAAATCCAGTTACGAAATTTAGTCTGACTTCCTCACCGATATTGTCACCCGTTCTCCCTCCAGTTCATGATCTTCCGAGTATGTATCACCTTGACCTCCTTCGAAAGCAATCTCGTCGGCCAAAGTCTCCTGAAGTACATATTCACGGAATTGTTCGACTATTTGAGATATTTCGACAGAACCCTTTACCCACAATTCAATATGATCGGAAATATCTAAACCTGCTGATCTCCTAACATTTTGAATGCTATGAACCAGTTCTCGTGCAAAACCTTCATTTCTGAGTGCATCTGATATCTCTGTAGATATACCAACCGCATATCCCCCATCAGTGGAGGTAGAATAGCCTTCCAATGCATCGGCATTTACCAATATATCCTCTGCGCCTAATTCAAACCCGCCAACATTTACAGTATTCTCCGAGTCAATCGCTACCCGTATGCTATTCACGTCCGCCTGACCAAGGGCATCTCTTATGTCAGCCACTTGTTTCCCGTATTTTGGGCCTAAAACGGGCAAATTTGGTTGCAATCTAAAGCTTACTATCTCGGAAGCATCATCAACTGGCTTTATCTCCTTGATATTTAGCTCATCCAATATCTGGTCTTTTACAAGATCTATCATCTCCAGCTCTCTAGAATTTTTGGTCTTCACGAACAATTCTTGCAAAGGCTGTCTTACTTTTATTCCTGCCTTACTTCTTGCTGACCTTCCCATACTAGATATTCGCATTGCCAACCTAATTCTTTCTGCCAAGTTTTGATCAATCAATGTTTCATCACTGACTGGGTAATCTTCCAAGTGAACGCTTTCCTTACCAAAGGCAAATTGAGCGGCCAGATTCTGGTACATCTTTTCAGTGACGAAGGGAATTACTGGGGCCATCAGTTTAATTAAGGTAATTAGAACCTCATGTAATGTTGTGTATGCAGACAATTTGTCTATATCTGAATCTCCAACCGCCCCTGTAAGCACCCCTGATTTCCAAAATCTTCTTCTACTTCTTCTGACATACCAGTTAGAAAGATATTCAATAAACTCTTCCACTTCTCTTGTAACTCGTTCCGGCCGAAAATTTTCAAGATTATCGATTACTGTCTTAACCAGGAGGTTTAGCTCACTAAGAATCCACTTATCCAATTCGGTTCTGTCTGACACAGCGGGAGGCTTAGCCTCAGGATCAAACTCATCGATATTGGCGTACGTTACGAAAAAGGAATAAACATTCCATAAAGGAATTAAAAATTGCCTGCGTACATCGTCTGCAGTACCGAACCCAAAATTCAAATTTGATGCAGGATTCTGGCTGGCGAATTGCCAACGCATCGCATCGACTCCCATTTTTTCTGCGGCATCCTCAAACCATATGGCGTTACCTTTGCTTTTATGCATTTCTTCGCCATTTTCATCTCTCATTAAGGCATAACTGAAAATATTCTTACAGGGCTCTGAGTCAGCTAGTACCGTACTCATTGTGAGTAAGGAATAGAACCAATTTCTGTATTGACCAGGAAAGCTCTCAGAAATCC
>TARA_B100000686_G_scaffold133474_1_pt1 | contig 24455 bp, 25 predicted proteins | sample TARA_B100000686 | Tara Oceans TARA_B100000686 (sample SAMEA2622733) | marine metagenome | biome: marine biome (ENVO:00000447); feature: marine epipelagic mixed layer (ENVO:xxxxxxxxx); material: "saline water (ENVO:00002010), including plankton (ENVO:xxxxxxxx)" | depth 150 m | reverse complement strand
ATGGTGATAGATTTGCAGAAAGGACTTTATGAAGTAACAGAAATTTTTAATTTTATAAAGAAAAGTGATTCTATTTTAAAATCAAATAAAAATATCCCAACTTTCAAATTTGTTCTTCCAATTAGCAGTAACGTTCGAAACCCTAATGCCGTTTGGTCTTCTGCTCCTGTAGGACTTTCTTCTGGAATGTATAAAATTTCTAAGACTACATTAATATCTAAAGAACCATTTCCAAAAGGAGAAAAATTTATACTTCTTCGATATAGGCTTGCTGATAGTTACGGAGGCATTAAATTTACAAAACCTATTTTCTTCGACTCTCCAAATTTTACTTTGTTGACTAATAGCAAAAATGTCCAATTAGATATGGATGGAATAAGAGTTTCTGGCGTCCTTGAATTAAATGGAAAGGAGTACAATAAATATCTTCTTCCTTTGCGTTCAGGAAGTAATTTTTCATTAAATATAAAAGCCCCTGATTCTTTAGGTAGGTTAGATTTCTTCTATATACTATTCGCTATTCTCTTTATTTCTAGTGTTGCTTTTGCATTCTTTTACAGAAGGAAGAGGATAATCAAATTGAAACGTATACATGAAAGAGAACAATTGCTGCGAAAGATAGCATCTTTAGATGATTTAAAATCTTTAGGTCAAATTGAAGAAGAATTATACAAAGAGGAACGAGAACTGTATTTGTCACGTCTTCTTGGTCTTTAAGGTGAAGGAAAAAGTATTGTTAGATACTGTGAATATTGGAAAACGTTATGGAAAGATTTGGGTTCTGAAAGAAATCAATTTAAGCATAGAAAGAGGAGAAATCCTTGTTCTTTTAGGGAGTAATGGGTCTGGAAAGACTTCTCTTTTAAATCAATTTGGTATGGTTAGTAAGCCTAGTGAGGGTGAGATCCTTTTGGATGGAAAAAATATGAGAGAATCTGTTAATGCAAGTTTTGGGATAGTCCCCCATAACCCTTTTCTTTATTATTCTCTTACCATTCGTGAAAATTTAGATTTCTATTCTTCACTATTTGGAATAAGCAAGAGAGAAAAAGATAGAAGAATCAATGAATTGAGTTCAGCTTTTGATTTTTTTAATTTTTTAGATCATCCATTGCGTCATTTAAGCGAAGGTCTTGTTAAGCGAGTTTCAATAGTCAGGTCAATTATTCATGATCCTGAGATAATTCTTATGGACGAACCTTTTGTAAGCTTAGATAGTAAATTTGTGGAGTTATTGATGGGTATGATGAAAAGAGGATTTGATTTTGATTGTTTGAACAGATCGCCAAAAGAAAGATTTTTTATTTTTTCTACACACTTTCTCGAGAGAGCATTGAATGTAAGTAGTAAGGTAGGGATTTTGGTTAGAGGCAAATTGGTTGCAATTGATCCTGTGGGTGCTTTGAAAAAACAAGAAATTATTGAACTTGTGAATGGTTGAGGATATGTCAAAAAAATTAAGGCTATATATTTCAATAATTTTAGCAGTTGTAAAAAAAGATCTGCGTATGGAATTAAGGAATAAAGAAATGATTCCACTTATGGTAGTTTTTGCCTTGGTAATATGTCTTATTTTTGGGTTTCTTGATATATCTTTTCAAAGTGTTAGAGAAGGAAATATGGATTTTTATTCGGGGGTGTTTTGGATTTCGATTTTATTCGCATCAATTTTAGGATTTTCTCGTTCGGCTATGATAGAAAAAGAAGCAGGTGGTCTTACCCAATATTTGACTATTCCTGTTGATTCTTCGGCAGTTTTTCTTGGAAAATTGATCCCTAACGTTTTATTCTTGTTTTTCATACAGGTTTCTGTATATTTTTTTCTGATAGTTTTTTTTCGTGCTCCAGTTGCTGAAAGATATTTTTTGTTAATTTTGACTAGTTCGCTCTCCTTGTTCGGAATAGCTGCTGTCGGTACATTCTTTTCTACTTTGAGTGCCAAGACTAATCTGAAGGAGATTTTCTTGCCGATCTTGATGTTCCCAATTCTTGTGCCTTTGATTATTGCATCAATTAAATCAACTTCCATTCTTTTAAATAATAAAGAATGGGAACAAGTGCTGGATTGGGTTAAATTGATTGTCGTATATGATTTAGTATCCATTACACTTGCATCTATTTTATTTGAAAAATTGTTAGAGGAATAATTTCTGAAACTAATTTAAAGTTGGTGAGGTTTGTCTTGAATCTGTTATTTATATTCATAGTTTTCTTCTTTCTGTTAATTTTGTTAATGAAACTAGAGAAAGGTTTAAATAGGTGGTTAGGTGTTTTCTCTATGGCTTCTCTTATTTGGGCATTTTATTCAATCTTTTATATAGCGAAATTAGATAAATTCCAGTCTGTTCCACAAAAAATATTTTATATACATGTCCCATCTGCCTGGATTTCTTTTCTGGCTTTTTTTCTCGTTTTTATCTTTTCTATAAAGTATTTATTTGCAAGTAAAAGCAGAGATGACCTTCTTGCAAATTCATTTGCAGAGGTAGGAGTATTTTTTAATACTTTGGTTCTAATTACAGGACCTATTTGGGCAAAGCCAATATGGGGAGTGTGGTGGACCTGGGATGCAAGACTTACTACTTCTTTAATATTATGGTTGATGTATGTTGCTTACTTAATGTTGCGTTCCTATATAGATGAATTTGAAAGAAAAGCTAGATTGTCAGCAATTCTGGGTATATTTAGCTTTTTGAATGTTCCAATAGTTCATTATTCTGTTGAATGGTGGAGAACACTTCATCCGGCGCCAGTAGTAATTCGAAGCGGAGGAATGGCAGATTTGCCCACGAGTATGCACATAGCTCTGTGGAGTTCATGTTTCTCTGTTTTGATGCTTTTTATTTATCTAGTGAGAAAAAGATATAAGATTGGAACATTAATAAATTTTAAAGACTTTTAATTTAAAGGGAAATACATGTCTTACGTAATTTCTGCTTATATAGTTTTTTATATGTCCATTGTTGCCTATGCAACTCGCCTGATAATTAAATGTAATTATTTAGAAAAGGAAAATGAAGACAATTGAATTGGACGGATTCAGTGATGAGACAATATTATAGATTTAGTTGTTTGGTTATTCTGACTCTCTTTGCGTCTTTGCATATGACAGTTTTCCTTGCAGAGGGTGAAAGAACTACATATGAAGATGTTTCTAAATCACTAATGAGTCCTGTTTGTCCAGGAAAAATGTTGTCGGATTGTCCTAGTTCAGAAGGCTCTCAACTACGAGAGGTCGTAAAGAAGCAGATAAGAGAAGGAAGAACAAAAGAAGAAATTATTGCTTATTTTGTAGAGGTTTACGGGAAGACGGTACTGTCTGTTCCACCTTCAGAAGGTTTCCTTATTACTTCTTGGCTACTTCCTTTTATTGTTTTTTTGTCTGGATTGATAATTTTTGCAATTTTAATTTTTTCTTGGTTAAAGAGTGAAGAAAAGGTGGTGGAAGAGAAAGGCAACACAAACGTTGTTGAGTTGGATTCGAGGGTGGAAAGAGAGTTGAAAAATTTTGATGGTTAATAGAATCCGATTTACTTTCGATTTGTAAAGGAATGGTTTTGTATAAGGTCTCCCTTTTTTTATCTGTTTTTCTCGCTGTGTTTGTAATTCTCTTTGTTTTTCTTTTTGATAACAGCTTTAAAATTTCAAAAGAGCAATCTAAGAACAGTTTTATCCAAGAAAATGCTTCCTTGTTATTCTCCAAAATGGGTTTTGTGCTATCACCATTAAAGGACGGAAAAAAGTGGAAAGCTCCTGATTTAACCTTGAGTTCTCTTAATGGAGATTTGTATGGATTTGATAGATTTTTGGGTAAAGTTGTTCTTGTAAACTTTTGGGCTATATGGTGTCCTCCTTGTGTTAAAGAAATGCCTTCTATGGAGAAGGCCTATGTGAAATTTAAAGATAAAGGATTGGAAGTTCTTGCGATTTCTCTTGATAGTGGAGATTTTATTAAAATTAAAAAATTTGTTAAGGATTTGAAATTAACTTTTCCAATTGCATATGATCCAAAAGATTTTGCTAAGTATAGATATGGAGTTAAATCAATTCCCACCACATATCTAATTGATAGAAAAGGATATATTGTTGCATATTCATATGGGCCTAGAGAATGGGATTCTAACGATGCTTCAGAACTTATAAAGTATATGCTTACGAAATCAGAAGATTAATTTTTGAATTGTTTCTCTCTAGATTCTTGTCAAAGAGGTTTGGATGAAAAAAAAATCAGGAAAAATAGCTTTTACGATATTTCTTGTGCCATTTGTAATAACTATTTTATGGGGTCTGGCAAGTCATTTGAATAGAACAGATTACGAAAAAAAACTCAAAAAAGTTGTTTTGGAAAAAGGAGTGAAAGTTCCTGATTTTTCTTTCCCCGATTTAAATGGAAATATAATTCAACTTTCTAATTATAAAGGGAAAGTGATTTTACTAAATATTTGGGCTAGTTGGTGTATACCATGTTTAGATGAAATGCCTTCTTTGGAGAATCTTTACCAAAGTCTAAGAAGTTCAAAGAGAAAATTTGAAATTATTGCTGTAAGTATAGATGCTTTGGGAGCAGATATTGTCAGTAAATTTGTAAAGAAATATAAAATTTCTTTTCCTGTAGCTTTAGATCCGCGTCATAAAATAAAAAAATTATATTCTGTAAAAGGAGTTCCAGAGACTTTTGTGATAGATGCAAAAGGAATGTTGATACAGAAAATAGTTGGGCCAAGAAAATGGGACGACAAAACAACAATAGAATATTTTAAGAAACTAGATCCATAAAATTCTTGTTTTGTAATTACAATTCGTATCCAAGGCCCAGTTCCTTGTTTAATTCAATCATCTGTTCTCTTATAGGTGGAGTAATAGGGACTCCAAGTTTTAGATTTTCTTCCTCCGAGAACTTTTCAGGTTCCCCGTGAATGTAGATTTTGTCTTCACCTTCTACTTTTTTTGAGTTTCTTATTGTAGAAAACATTTCAGACATTTCTTCATGAATTAAAGTGGGAGATCGGAATCCTTCTAATTTTATCGCACCCATAAAGTGACCTGTCCCTGCTTTGCTGCTTCCACCTGCTCCTGCCATTCGTTCTTCTAAATTTGAACCTGCTAAAACACCACACAGAAGGTCAACCATTAATGATAATCCGTATCCTTTATGCCCACCTGTAGAATCTCCTTCTCCTCCTAAAGGAAGAAGAGGAACGTCATAATTAAGTATGCTTTTTTCGTTTAACGAGGGATTTCCATAAGCTTCTGGTACCCATCCTTTTGAAATTTCTCTTCCTTCTCTAAGTGCAGTTTCAATTTTTCCAACAGCCACTGTCGAAGTGGCCATATCTAAGTGAAAGTCTGTTTTGTCAGGACCTCCTGGTATAGCGATACTCATTGGGTTTGTTCCAAAAATTGCTTCTGATCCAAAAGTCGCAGTAGTTCTTCTTCCTCCGTTGGACATACTTATTCCAATAAAGCCTCTTTCCATCGCTTTTTTTGCCCAATAACCTGCATAACCAAAGTGGTTACTGTTACGTACTCCAACGAAACCACTCCCATGTTCTTCTGCCATAGTAAGTGCTTCTTCCATTGCACGGTTTGAAGAAATAATACCAAGGGCATTATCAGCATCTAGTGTGCCGGTAGTATTACTGCCACGGTTGAAAATCATTTTTGGTTTGTTGTTAATTACTCCATTGCCAAGCCGAACCATAAAGAAAGTTAATCGTGCTGCGCCATGACTTCTAATGCCTCTAAGATCAGCGCTGATTAAAACTTCCGAAATAAGTTTGCAGTCTTCATCAGGAACACCTACTGAAGCAAATACTTTGTAAGCAAATTCTTTCACAAACTCGGCAGGATACCGAACAGTTCCTTTTGGTAATTCCCCAGACTCAACCATGTGGATGCCTTTCTATATCTATATGATTTATAATTTTTACTTATTAAAACATATCTTGTCTGTTGTGACGAACATGGTTTACATCAAAAATTTTGTTTGAGAAAATCAACTTCTTTACATTATAAAATTTTGGAGAATTTCAATGGTTCGAATTGCAGTTATTCAAGGAGATGGAATAGGAAAGGAAGTAATGCCTGAAGCAGAAGCTACATTATTGCAGGCTGCGAAAACTGCAAGTTTTGAAGTTGAATTCGAGCATTTTGATTGGGGAAGTGATCGTTATTTGAAAGAAGGGAGAGCGCTCCCAGAGGACTCTTGTGAAATTCTTGCCAAAGACTATGATGGCATCTTTCATGGTGCAGTTGGAGATCCTAGGGTAGGAGGTTCTATTGTACAAGAACAGATACTACTTGGTCTTCGTTTTGGATTAGATTTATATGCGAATATTCGTCCTTCTAGACTTTATCATGAAGACTTGACTCCAATTAAAAATAAAAAAGCAGGGGATATAGATCATGTTGTAGTGCGTGAAAATACCGAAGGTCTTTTTGTGAATATGGGTGGATTCTTTAAGGAAGGAACAAAAGATGAAGTTGCTGTGCAGGAAGAAATTCACACATATAAGGGGGTGGAGCGAATTATCCGATCTGCTTTTTTGTATGCAGAAAGACACCGTAGAAAAAAAGTGACAATGGCTGACAAGGCAAGTGGTTTGAAATACGCTGGAGGAATATGGAGACGAATTTTTGAGGAAGTTCGTAACGAATTTAGTCATATAGAGTCAGAAGCTAAACATATTGATGCAGTTGCTATGGAATTAATTCAGCATCCTTCAGATTTTGATGTTTTGGTTACTAATAATATGTATGGTGATATCCTAAGCGATGTTACCTCGGGTTTGGTTGGAGGTATTGGACTTGCACCTTCTGTGAATATGAATGTTGACGGAATATCTCTTTTTGAACCTGTACATGGAACAGCTCCGGATATTGTTGGTAAGGGGATAGCGAATCCCGTTGCATCAATTCTTACTGGTGCTCTTATTCTAGATCATTTAGAATGTGATAAAGGAGCTGCTTTGATTAGGCGAGCAGTTGAAAGTTCTATAGCGGATGGATGTAGAACTCCAGATTTGGGTGGCAACCTTTCTACTGAGGAATGTGGAAAGGAAATTAGAGATCGTTTGAAACAATAAAAATATTCTTTTTGAGATTCACTAATTGTAATGAGGGAAAAATGCCAGAAAAAAATGTGTTTAAGATTGATGAGATTCCATTTCAGGATGTGGAGTGGGGAACTTCCAAGGTTATTGTAGGTCCAGACGCTAATGGTTCAGAACATTTGCGTGCAGGTATTACAGAATATGATCCAGAAACACCTCATGAGCCTCATAGCCATCCAGGTCAAGAAGAAATTATTTGGGTCTTGTCAGGGGAGGGATACACAGAAAGTCATGGAGTGAAAATGGAACTCAAGCCCGGTTTGGTTGCATATATTCCATCTGGAATGGAACATAAAACAGCTGCCGTAGGTGGAAAAATGACTGCAATTATAATGAAGAGTCCTGTGAAAGATTCTTCAGGGGTAGTGAGTTAATTTCCCGGATAAAGTTTTACTATAGAACCTTTGATTCTTGTCTTGGTTCGAAATGGAAGATTGAGTTGATTGATCAATTCTAAAATAGTTTTTCCGTTGCCCTTTTTTGGATCTAAGATTTTAGGTATTTCCCATGCATTATTTTCACATGGTATCAGGTAAGGATTCTTAGCGCCATTTTTGTTTAACTCACAACCGAAAATGAAAGTTTGTTTTGTTGTTTGCGTGAAGAAAGGGATATCAAAGTCGAAGATTAAATTTCCCATACTGTATACAATGGGTTTTTTTTTATAGAATTCGATTCCTTGCAGTACGTGTGGATGTCCACCTAGAACAATGTCTGCTCCAGAATCAATAGAAGCATGAGCGATTTCTTTTTCGAAATCTTTTACTCTGTGGGTCATAGACGTTCCCCAGTGATGATTAACCAAAATAACATCAACCTTTTTTTTTAAAGTCTGAATATCTTTTTTCATTCTTTCTAAATCATTTTGTAATGTGTAGGTTTTTTCTTCAGGAAGAGTGCCAGGGTATTCGTGTTCGCCGCCTTTGAAAATATATTTTGTCTTAACGCGAACGGGATTAATTCCAGGCCTGTTAAATTTTGCGTCAAATCCATTTGGGATTATAGAACTAAAACATAACATGCCTAGTTTTAATCCTTCTTTTTCAATAATAGCAGCTTCTCTCGATTGTTTTAAATTTTTTCCTGCGCCAGCGATTGATATTTGTTTGGAATGCATTAATTCTATTGTTTCTATAAATGCTTTCTCTCCGTAATCCAGAGCATGATTGTTAGCGAAAGACATAAGATCAAAACCGGCATCTTGTAGAGTTTTTGCCATTACAGGATCTCCGCGAAGGCATATTTTGCCTGGTTGTTTTCTTCCAATTTTGCTTAATGGAAGTTCGAGATTCCCAAAAGTAAAATCAGAAATTTGCAAAATTCTTTTTAACTTCCCAAAGGTATCTTCTTCAGGCTTTCGATTTATCGCTATGTCTCCACAAGCGATAAATGAATAGGAAGTTTTGACTTTTCGTTTTTGTGTCATTTGGCTCTGTCTTTTATTAGTGTGAATCTTCTACTAATTCCCATAGAGTTCCCATAGTGCTTTCCGGTTTGATGAAAGCTATCGTATGTCCCATGAATCCAGGTTTAGGTGCTTCATCTATTAGTTCAATTTTTTGTTCTTTTAATTTGGCCATAACATCTTCTATTCCAGTTACATCATAAGCAACGTGATGAAGGCCTTCGCCATTTTGTTGTATAAATTTGTGAACTCCTGACTCTTCGTTCAAAGGAGAAATTGGCTCGATTAAGTCACCTCCAAGGTCAAGCATTGCTAGTTCTGTATTGCCATCTTTAGATGGCTCCCTTCCTAGTAATTTTGCTCCCGCAGATTCGTATAACTCTATGGCAGAATCCATATCTTTAACAGCAATTCCAAGATGGTGTATTTTGTTGAACATATTTTCTCCTTAGTTTTTTAGATGCACTATATTAATCTCAACTGAAAGTGAAGATCAATTTGAAAAAGTTTTTTCATTTTTTCTGTTATATGCGGTCCATTTATTTTTCAACTTCTGTATATTGTAGAGAACACTCTAAGATGTATCTCTTGATAGTAAAGGAACCTATGTCAGATAATTTCATAGGGATGTTTTGGGCTTTTGGAACTTCGATACTCGCTGCTATACAAGTAGTTATTTTATCTAAGCCTCTAAAAGTATTAGGGCATCTTGCAGCAACAATTTTAACGAATGTAGTGAATTTTTTGATACTATTTACACTTGGTGTAATAACCTATGAAATGGGACAGATTTCATTGAAGGGTTTGTTCTGGTTCGGTTTATTGGGTGTATTGGCATATAGTTTTGGAAGATATGTTTTTTACAGAGCTTTATGGGAATTAGGTCCTCCACGGTTAACTACTATAGTAAGTACAGCGCCATTTTATGGAATTATTCTTGCAATTTTATTTTTAGGTGAAGACCCGAATTATTTGCTTGTTATAGGTACTGTTCTTGTAGTTTCCGGAGTGGTGTTGGTAAGTTATGAACGTTCAGGTGAAAGTTTTTTTCAGAAAGGAATTGCTTGGGCTTTTTTAAGTGCATTTTTGATTAGCTTGAGTATTTTTATAAGAAAAATTGGATTGGAAAGTATGCCAAATCCATTCCTGACTGTTGCGTGGTCAAATTTCATAGGTTTATTAACACTCTTTGGAATGAAGAGATTTATAGATCCTGATTTATATCGTTGGGCTGGATCAAAGGTAATATTTCTTGTGTTAATTGCTGCTGTTTTAAATAGCATTTCACAATTTTGCATGAATTATTCAGTTATGTATGGAGATGTTAGTGTTGTTACTCCGATAATCACGTCCTCTCCTATATTTTCATTACTCTTAACAGCTATTTTTCTGAGAAGGTCTGAACGTATTCGAATGACTATGGTTTTTGGTGTCTTTGTGACTGTTTTCGGTATGATTTTAATTGGTTTCTCACAAACATAAGTTGTAGTTTTTTCAGTATCCTATGTTTTCAATTTCATTTTTTCATAAGATAATATTTAAATAATTTTTAAGCCAAAAATATGGAGATAGTTATGAAGAGATCTCAATTTTTTCTATCAGGGTTGTTTGTTTTTTCTGTGTTTTTCACTTTCTCGATTGCTGAATTGAATGCTGCTAAGAAAATTGTGAAAATTGGATTCATGGCACCTTTGACTGGTGGTGCCGCAAGTTATGGTCTGAGTATAAAAAAAGGGGTTGATTTAGCAAATAAGGAAACAGGAAGCAAATTGCAGATAGTCTATGAAGATTCTAGGTGTAGTGGAAAGGATGCTGTGAATGCTATTAATAAATTAGTTTCTATAGACAAGGTCTCTGCAATTGTTGGTGAAGTTTGTTCTGGTGCAACTTTAGCCGCAGCTCCAATAGCCGAACGTAATAAAGTTGTAATGATCAGTTCATCTTCAACAAGTCCCAAGATTACGAATGCAGGGATTTATATTTTCAGGACTGTTCCAAGTGACGCATTGCAGGGAGATTTTGGTGCTAAATATGTTTTTTCGAAAGGACATAGAAAACTAGCTATCTTGTACAGTAACGAAGAATACGGCATGGGTTTTACTAAGGTTCTTTCGGAGAGTTTTTCGAAGGCTGGAGGCAAAATCGTTTCAAGAGAAAAGTTTAAAAGAGATTCCACAGATTTGAGGACACAATTAACAAAAATTAAATCTTCAAGTCCGGACTCAATCTATATTATTAGTAATTCTCCTCCATCTGCTGTTGCTGCTTTAAAGCAAATAAAAGAACTTGGTATAAAATCTGCATTATTTGGTTCTGAAGGTCTTAAAAGTGATGCGGTTTCTAAGGGTTCCACTGGTTCTGGTGAAGGACTTGTTGTTACATCTGTAAGTTCAGGGACAACTTCTTTTGCTGAAAGGCATAAAAAAGCGTATGGAAAATCTCCCGGTCCATTCGCTTCGCAAGCATATGATGCTTTGAAAGCTATTTCTATTGCAGTTGGTAAAGGTGCTCGTACTGGTAGTGAGATAAAAACTATGCTTTCAGCTATTTCTTTTGATGGTGCGTCCGGAAGAATTAAATTTGATCCTAATGGTGATGTTTCTGGAAATTACGATATTTTTGTTTTGAAGGGCAGTGTCTTTATTCCTTTGAATTAGTCCTACTCTAAGTTTAGATTGGAAGAAATTGCATGTGATTTTTATTCCATGGTTATCGGCTTTTTTAATTTTATATAGGGTCTGATAAGACGGCTTCTCAACTTTTTGTAAACGCACTTATTGCAGGTTCAATATACGCCTTGGTTGCGTCAGGTTTTTCCCTTATTTACTCGACTTGTAGGTTCGTTCATTTTGCGCATGGTTCTACTTTGCTCTTGTCTATGTATTTTCTGTTTTTCTTATTTGAAGGAATTGGACTACCTTTCTGGTTTTCTTCATTAGTTACGTTATTTTTTTCAGTTTTAGTTGGTATGTCTATGAACCAATTAATATACAAACAACTTCGAGTGCGAGGCGCTAATAATGTCATTTTGTTAATTGCTAGCTTTGCTCTTCTTATATTGTTTGAGTCAGTAATTTTAATTTTGTTTGGAGCAGACGTTAGGGTCATAGAGTTTTTGGAAATTGAAAAAGGATTTCAGTTTTTAGAGGCTGTTATCACTCCCTTGCAAATATCTATTGTCTTGTCATCCATTATTCTGTTCTTTTTATTTTTTTCTTTTATGAAAAAAACAAAATTGGGAAAAGCAATGAGGGCAGTCTCCGACAATTCAGAAGTTGCTCAAATTGTAGGAATTTCTCCAGAAAAGATTTATTTGTGGAGTTTTGTGCTGGGTTCATTGATTGCTGGTTTTGCAGCTATTTTTATATCTTTAGAGCAAAATCTAAGGCCAATGATTGGGACAGAAATCATGGTTAAAAGTTTTGCTGCTGCGATTATTGGAGGGATAGGTTCCGTTCCAGGTGCAATACTGGGTTCTTTGTTCTTAGGTTTTTCTGAAAATTATGGAATCTGGTTCATTGATTCAGGTTACAAAGATGCAATAGGATTTGGTATTTTGCTTGTTTTTCTTATTTTTAGACCGCGAGGTATTCTTGGTTTGAAGAAAGGGTTAGGCAAGTAAATGGAAGGGTATCTTGTACATTTTTTTATTTTAATTTCAATTTATTCTCTATTAACCTTATCTCTTCAATTATCTATAGGTTTTGCGGGGTTGTTAAATTTAGGACATATTGCTTTCTATGCGATAGGCGGATATTCCTCATCTTTGTTGTCGTTGCAAGGGATAGATTTTCTGATTTCTATTTTAGTTGCAGGTGTTTTATCTTCATTCTTTGCTTGTTGTCTTTCTTTTTCGACTAACAAATTAAAAGGAGATTATTTTGCTGTTGCAACAATGGGATTTTCGTTCGTTATTTATGAAATTTCTTTAAATTGGATTTCGCTAACAAACGGACCAATGGGTCTAACCGGGATTCCAAGACCAGAAATATTAGGCTTTGTATTTAATCAAAATATATATTTTCTGTTTTTGAGTATATTCTTTTTGATTTTCTCGTATTTTTTACTTTCTTTGATTGTTCGTTCTTCTTTTGGGAGAGTTGTACAATCTATTAGAGATGATGAACTTGCTGCAAGAGTTTTAGGGAAAAATGCGAAAAAAGTGAAAAGGATTGTTTTAAGTGTTTCAGCTTTTTTTGCTGGTATTGCGGGTGGTCTTTATGCTCATTATATTAATTATATAGATCCTGATTCTTTTACTGTAATGGAATTGGTGCCTATTCTGTGTATAGTAATCATCGGTGGTCTTGGTTCATTTAAAGGAACTTTCATTGCAACTGTTATTTTAGTGTTGCTTCCTGAGCCTCTCAGGTTTATCGGTTTTTCGTCTGATGTAATTGGTCCTGCAAGACAGATACTTTACGCAGTTCTTCTAATGTTTATTTTGATTTATCGTCCTAAGGGTTTCTATGGAAGGTTTGATCTGAAATGATTTTAGAAATAAAAAATTTGAAGAAAAATTTTGGTGGAGTTAATGCAGTTGATAATTGCTCTTTTGGTATCGAAGAGGGTCAAATTACTGCGCTTCTTGGTCCAAACGGATCAGGTAAAACAAGCTTATTCAATATCATATCAGGTATAGTTAATGTTGATAGCGGGAAAGTTTTTTTTAATTCTGATGATATTACGAACAGAAGGCCTGAGGATATTTCTAATCTAGGTATTTCGAGGCTATTTCAAAAATCAAGATTATTTGAAAATTTATCTGTGGAAGATAACTTATTGATTTCTATAGATAGTGAAGATATGCAATTCTTTAAGAGTTTATTTTCATCCAATAAAGTTTTCCATGAAGAGGAAGAAAAAATTCATAAAATTCTAAGATTCTTAAAAATAGAAGATTTAAAGAAGAAATTTGCCTCTGATTTGAGTTATGGTCAACAAAGATTAGTTGAAATTACCAGAACTTTTCTTAATCCTCATAGTCTCGTTCTTCTTGATGAACCCGTAGCAGGTGTAAATCCAAAAATTAGAAATAAGTTTGCAAAATTTCTTTTGGAAATGAAAAATCAAAAAGATACAATTTTGTTAATCGAGCATGACATGAGATTTACATTTTCGATTGCGGATAGGGTTATTGTTCTCCATGAAGGTAGAGTCATAGCAGACGGATTGCCAGCAGAGATAAAGAACAACGAACTTGTTCAAAGAGTGTATTTAGGAGAGAAATATTTTTCAAGTTCTTTATAAAAAAGGGAGAATATAAATGGACTTTGGAACTTCAGAATCACATAGCAAAGTATGGAGTTGTATTGATAAAGAGAGAATGGTTTCCCTAGCTAAGGATCTCGTGAATATTCCAAGTGCAACGGGAGAAGAAGAGGAGTGCTCTCTTTTTCTAAAAGATTATCTTGGAAAAATTGATCTAGACCCTTTTTTGCAAGAAGTAGAACCTGGACGTTCAAATTGCATTGCTACACTAAAAGGAAAGGGAAAAGGCGCTTCATTATTATTTAACGGTCATATGGATACTTCCTATTCCGGTAAAGAAGAATTTTTGCCTAAAGTAAAGGCATTTCAACCAGAAGCCTACGAAGAAGATGGTTGGATTTATGGATTAGGAATATATAATATGAAGGGGGCCTTGGCGTGTTATGTAGCTGCTATGGAAGCAGTAAAAAAATCTGAAGTGGAACTTCGTGGTGATGTGAAGTTTGCAGCAGTTGTTGGTGAAATTGAAAGAGGGCCAGTTGATAAATATCAAGGGTCTTCTTTTCGTGGTGGTGGTTTTGGAACAAGCTATTTTGTTACTCATGGTGGTATTGCTGATGTTGCTGTAATTGGAGAGCCTACTGGATTGGCTCTATTGCCCGGACATCTTGGATACATGTGGTCAAAAGTCACTTTGACTGGACCTCCTTCTCATACAAGTTATAGTCATGACTATCCCAATACGATTTCCCAGATGACAAAAATAATTACTGCACTTGAAAATTGGGGCAAGGACTATCGTGAACGTAGAAAATATAAAGGTTATCCTGCAAATTTAAATCTTTCTGCGATCGAAGGTGGTTGGCCATATAGATGTAGCAGAACTCCAGTTTTTTGTACTTTGTATATAGATACTAGAGTTCCGCCAGATGTGAGCATGATGGAAGTGAAATCTGAGATAGCAGAAGTCCTAGAAAAGGTATCTAAAGATAATGAAGGAATAGATCCACATCTTGAAACAATAATGACAGTTCCTGGAACAGAAATTGATGTAGGTTCACCAGTTTCTCAAGTGGTGATGAAGTCTCACGAGAATGTTTTTGGAGAGAAGCCTGAAATTATCTCTGAAGCTTATATTTCAGATGCAACATATTTAAATCGTTTTGGTGTCCCCACAGTGAATTATGGGCCTGCTGGGAGGCTTCGAACAACTGCTGATAGTAGGTGGGATCCCAATGCGGGTGAGCATGTAAGTATCCAAGATTTGTATGATTGTACTCGAGTATATGTGAGTCTGATTTTGAATGTATGTTCAAAGCAAAGAGAAGAATTTGTGTTTTAGTTTCCGATGTCGAGATTTATTGAAATCTCGACATCGGATTTTTTTTAATTTGGAATGATCGGTAGTAAAATGTGCGAAGGATGATTTGGCCCAGTATGAACTTTTACTTTTTTCCCAAATATTTCAGCTGGTCTATCGACTTTATGGTCATGTTTGAATGGTCCTACTCCAGAATATATTCTTCCAGAGACAGGCATTTCTGGTTGCTCAAAACCAGGATAAACATAGTCTCTTCCTCTAACACTTAAGCCTACTCTGTGTCCTTTTGGTACTACAATAGAAGTTGGCCATATTTCAACATCCAATTCGTATATTTCTCCTGGAGTGAGTAGTTGTTTTTCATCGTGTGTGTGGTAAGGACGGTAGATTTCGCTTTTTTCAGTATCTAATTTTCTGTGAGATGCTCTTAACCAACCCATACCAACAGGAGTATTAGGATCATTTGAACCCTGGAAAGTAATTTCCTTCATATCCGCAGTAAAGATTCTTAGTATAAGAAAAATATCTGCATCCTCTGTTTCTGAAGAGATAAATAATTTGCTTGCTACGGGTCCCGTAATTTCAGTGTCCTCTTGAAGTACATCCGTCATGAACGTGAGCCCATCTCCTAAAGCTTCGTATTCAAGGTTAGATTCTTTTCCCTCTTCTCCTACTGAGAGAGTAGTATTTGAACTATTTAAATAGTATTTAGTCCATTTAGTTCTCTCTAAGGGCCATTCGTTTTCTGATCTAACAACAAATTTTTCCCCAGGATGTCTTATATGGAGAGAAACCTTTGGTTGATCATCCCATCCAGTATTTTCTTCTTTAAGGAAATGTCCAAAGAATTTCTTCTGTAAATCTACCCCGTAATCAGTATAGAAGTGTGTGAAATGATCTAATCCATGTACCTCAAGCCATTTTTGGTCAGATGCAGATTCAAGATATCCTTCAAAGTTTCCTCTAGGATGAAGTCCAACTCCGCCCCAATTTCCTGCTGATAAAAGAGGAACATTTATTTTAGAATAATCTGGCATACGTTCTTTCCAGTAATCGTCTATCAAAGGATGATCTAAGAGGTCTTGACCAAAATTTGTTCGATTGCCGGCTAGTGTTTCTTCTGTAAGAGTATCAGGACCAGAAACCCATTCTCCGTTAATTCTGCTTCTCCAGTCTCGGTTTCCTTGTCCATGTTGTCTCAGCATGACAGTGTCTGTATACCAAGTATTTGCAAAGAGACATAGTATCCCGCCGTGGTGACTTAAGTCACGATAAAGATCCGCTGCACCTTCCCAGACGCACATAGCAGCAAGATGTGATGGTTGCGAAGAGGCTACAAACCATTGATTCATACCAAAATAACTGATTCCATTTAATCCAACTTTCCCGTTACTCCAGTCCTGAGTTCCTGCCCACTCTATACAATCATGAAAATCTTTAGTCTCTCTTGGCGACCAAACCTCCATATATCCGGGTGAGCGGCCAGCTCCCCTAGAATCAACGCGAACTATTGCGTATCCATCAGGTACCCATCTTTCGGGGTCAACTAATTCCCAGTTCATGTACTTGCAGGTAGAACCCGCTAATGATTCAGGAAACTTTTCTGTTAAAACTTTCCACTGATTTGGATAACCATCTTTTAAGTGAAGCCATTTTGCGTAGGGACCATAACTCATTACAACAGGATATTTTCCTTCTCCAACAGGACGATACACATCGCATCGTAAGACGACTCCATCGTCCATTTCGATTGGAACGTCCCAATCTATTTGCATTCCGTCTTGAATCTCACTTTTGTATTTTTCCATAATCAGCCCCATAAGTAAAAAAATAAAATGTTTTTTTGAATTATCCAGTCATTGATGCGCCATCTACTGAAACAATTGACCCGCTCATAAATTCATTTTCTGGGGAAACCAAAAATAAAGCAGTAGCTGCAATATTCACAGGGTCTCCAAATCGTCCAAGAGGGATGCCTTTAATTCTTCTGTCAGCATAATCTTTCTCTTCTTGTATTTTTGTTTTTACTCGGCCACTTGAAACAAGTCCAGGGGCTAAGCAATTTACACGTATTCCCATCGGTCCTAATTCCATTGCTAAAGATTGTGTTAAAAGCTCAACTGCAGCTTTTGTGCCACAATATAAAGATCTTTCCGGTCTCGCTCGATGACCTGAAATGGAACCCATCATGAGTATGTCTCCACTCTTTTGTTGTGACATTGTTTTCGCAGCTTCCCTTGAACTGAAATAGAAGGATTTTGTATTTACTTCAAACATTGTGTGAATCTCTTCGTCGGTTACTTCAAGGATAGGCTTGAAATTCCTAGTTCCTGCACAATTAACGAGAATGTCTAAACCTCCAAGAAATTTCACTCCGTCATCGACTGCAATGCTACCTTGCTCAGATTTGGAGAAATCATACCCTTTGCCATCTGAACGAACCCCTGATGCAGTGCATCTATTTATTGTTTCATTTAATGCTTCTAAATTACCTCCTCCAACTGCCCATACATCAGCACCTTCTGCTGCAAATCGAGCAGCAATTTCTGCGCCCATGCCAGAAGAAGAGCCAGTTACAATAGCCTTTTTCCCTTCCAATTTTTTGTCGGTCATATATGCTCCATTAAACCTTGAAATATATTGTCATTTTTTATGGTCAACGTTTATTTTGAGATTAAAAAACATATCTAATAAATAAATGTTTTGCTAGTTATAATTAAAAAAAATATGATGTTGTCTTGAATTTCCTAAAAGATTAGAATCAAGTCATATATTTATTACAACTGAATATTTTAGAGAAATTGGCTTCCGAATTTTATGAATTTTTTAAATTCTACTCATTAAGTCGATTTTTCATAAAAGATTTAGGACTGTTTCATTTTATGAAAGAGGCAAATAGTATCTTGCAATCTGATTTTATTAAGTCGTTGAAAAATCTGAAGCACGAAAAAATCAGGACTTTGATTTTTGTCTCCGCTGCGGTGATTCTCGGGTTTTTTGTATTATACCCACTAGGAATACTCTTCAAAAGAAGTCTGTATGATTACACTGCAAATGCTTGGACTTTGAAAAATTATTTTACTTTTTATACTGACCCAGAATTATACTCTGCGTTTTGGAACACTTTAAAACTTGCTTTTGCAACTTCTATTTTTTCACTTCTAGTTGCTTTGCCCATGGCTTGGGGCGTTTCCAGAACTGATATGCCATTCAGGCAGACATGTCGATCTATGGTTGTGCTCACTTTTGCCACTCCTAGTTTTTTAGGTGCAATAGGTTGGATAGTCTTGTTAGGTCCACGTGCTGGAATTGTGAACCAAATTACAATGGGATTGTTTGGTCTTGAAGAACCTTTATTTAATATTTTCAGTTTTGGAGGTATGGCTTTTGTAATGGGCTTGTTTGTGTATCCTTTCATGTTTTTTTCTGTTGTTTCAGCTTTAGATAATATGGATCCTAATTACGAACAATCTGCAAAAATTTTAGGTTCAAGCACTTTAAGAGTTATTATGACAGTTACTCTTCCTATTGTTACACCTGCTATCTTGTCTGGATTAATTTTAGTAATCTTGGAAAGCTTTGTAGTGTTTGGAGCTCCGGCAATAGTTGGAAATCCTGCTTATATACATACTCTTTCTACCCAGGTATACAATCTATTTTCTGATGATCCTCCGCAATTTCATATGGCCGCAACGGCTGCAACTCCAATAGTAATTGTCACTGCTATATTATTGATTTTTCAACGCTCATATTTAGGAAGAAGACAGTTTATTACTGTTACTGGAAAATCCCCGCAGCCAGAATTAATTGAAATAGGGAAATGGAAATATGTTTTATCTGCTTTTTCTTTAATTGTGGTTTTTGTAAGTATCGGAATGCCTACTCTAGCACTGTTTCAGGCATCTATTGTAAAAGTTTGGGGCAATTTTCCTACTTTTGACAATCTTACGTTAGATAATTATATTGATTTATTCACATCTAACAGAGACATTGTACTTAGAGCTTTCTTGAATAGTTTTATCTTGGCTATTGGTGCTGCATTTGTATGTATTGCATTTACTTTCGTTATGGCTTGGATAATTGAAAGGACTACAGTTCCTGGAAGAGAATTTCTTTCTTTGCTTTCTATGATCGGAATGTCTTTCCCGGGTGTTGCTCTAGGAGTAGCGTTAGTTATTGCTTTTGCGGGTAAGCCTTTTTTCTTATATGGAACATTATGGTTGTTTTTGGTTGGGTATTTCGTGAAAGGTACCCCAATTGCATTTATGTTCGCAAGATCTTCTCTAAAACAAATACATGAAGAACTAGAGCATTCTTCGCGTGTTTTAGGTGCTGGTTGGTTGAAGACCATGAAAGATATTACATTGCCGCTTATGAAGAAGGGTCTTTTTTCCGTAGGAACTATTATTTTCTGTATGAAATTTCGTGATATGGCAACTTCAATAATGCTGTATACCGGTGGTTTGGAAGTTATTTCTATTTTGATTTTTGAATTCGTGGAAGAAGCTGAGATGGGTACATTAGGTGCTCTTACTTTTATTGTGATGTGTATTAATTTGACTCTTGTTGCTCTTTCCAAAAAATTAGTTGGAAAGGGCGCATTCGAAATGTGAGGTGAAAATTGCCTGATCTATTTATTGACAACGTGACTAAGGAATTTGAAGAGACAGTAGCATTAAATAATTTCTCTCTAAAAATTAAAAATGGCGAGGCTGTAGTTCTTTTAGGTCCTAGCGGATGCGGGAAGACTACTTTGCTTAAGACTATTGCCGGGTTCTTGAAACCTGATCAGGGACAGATTCGTTTGGGAGACAAGATTGTATCTGATAATCACGAAATTCTTCCTCCTGATAAACGAGAAATGTCAATGGTTTTTCAATCTTATGCTATTTGGCCACATAAGACAGTTTTTCAGAATGTGGCTTATGGATTGGAAGTTCGAAAAGTGCCAAAAAGTGAGTTATCTGAGAGGGTGCATAACGCACTCTCAATGGTACAGCTTGATGGATTGGAGCATAGGTATTCGACTGAACTATCCGGTGGACAGCAGCAGCGTGTCGCACTAGCAAGAGCTTTTGTTGTTGATCCATCCCTTCTTCTATTAGATGAACCTCTCTCTAATTTAGATGCAAATTTGAGAGTAGAGATGAGAGAGGAACTGTCAGATCTCCATAACAGGATAGGGATCACTTTTATATATGTAACTCACGATCAAGAAGAAGCTATGGTTTTAGGAGATAGAATAGTACTTATGGATCATGGATTAAAAGTTCAGGAAGGAACCCCTGAAGATCTTTATGAAAGACCTGTTAATACATTTGCAGCAAGTTTTATTGGTACTTCTAACATTTTCTCTGGAGAGGTGATTGAAGAATCTAGTGACAATTCTGTTGTTATGAAAACAGATCTTGGTCCTATAACTGTTCAACAACAATTAGCAAACATTAAAGGTAAAGAAGGTACTTTTTGTATTCGTCCTGAATGGGTGAAATTTCACAATAATATATCAACAGGAGCAGTGAACTCTTTTAATGTGAAAGTTTTAAAAAAACAATACTATGGAAAATATAGTCGTTATACGGTTGGAATAAATGATAAAGAAATTTCTGTTGAAACTACTTTTGATAGTGAAGTTTCAATCGGCGACGAAATTTCTATGGAATTTCCGCCAGAGTATTGTGTTTGTTTGAGACAATAAATTTTGTTTTCTTTTAAACTAAGGGGGTATAAGAATGTTTAAAAAAGTGTCTTTAGCATTATTTGCATTACTTTTTTCAGTCAGTTGTATTGGATTGAATCAAGTTAATGCCGCATCTGAAAAATTGATTCAAGATGCAAAGAAAGAAGGTAAAGTCGTTTTATATCATAGTCTTAGTCGTAGAGTGTTAAAAAAATTGGTTAAGGGTTTTGAGAATAAATACGGTATTAAAGTTAAGTGGACCAGAAAAGGAACTGGCGGAATTATAAGAATGGTAACCGCCGAGAAAATGGCTGGTGCTCTTAAATGTGACATAGTTTCTACTGGTGATCCTACAGTTTTTATAAGATGGCAGAAAGAAGGTTTGTTGAAGAAGTATGTTACTGCAAATACTTCCTCTTTTCATAAAGGATTGGCAAATCCAGAAGGTTGGATAACTCCATCTAGAACAACAATTGGTTCGATGGGGTACAATACAAAGAATGTTAAAGACTCTGAAGCACCAAAAAGCTGGAAAGATGTTCTAGACCCAAAATGGAAAGGTCGACTGGCTATCGTTGATCCTAGAAAAAGTGGTCCAGCAAGGTGGTGGATGGCTGGAATGGTGAAACGTTTTGGTTGGGAATATTTTCAAGAACTAGCAAAAAACAAACCTCTTTTATTGAAAGCTACTTCTACTGCCGCACTTGCTTTGATTAATGGTGAAGCAGACGTTCTAGTCATAGCAAATGAACATGATCTTGTAAGAAGAAAAGCAAAAGGACAGTCTGTATCTCCTGTTTATCCAAAAGAGGGAATCTCGAAAAAGACTAGTCCTGTAGCTATTTGTGCAAATCCACCAAATCCGAATGCTGCAAAATTATGGATAGATTGGGAAAGTTCTGCAAAAGTTCAAGCTCTTATGACAAAAGATGGTGGGTATCCTCCAACGAGAACAGACGTTAAGTCATACCATCCTAGAGATCCAAAGCTTACTGCTCCAGAAAATCTTCTTGCATTTAGTCAGAAGAATTTCATTAAAAACAAAAGAAAAATGCTTAAGAAATTTGGAAAAATTATGAAAGGTATGAAGGTTCGTATTTACAAGAAGAAGAAAAAAAAGAAAAAGAAGTAGTAATGTAAAAATTGTAATTTCATAAAATTAGTTTTTTCGTCGTGTTAACCTGGGCAGTTTTTTTACTGTCCAGGTTAACTTTTCAATATTTTTCCAATTGTATTCGAGATGTTATTTTTTAATTCAAATTATATTCTTAATATTGAATTGTTTTGTTCTTCTCGAAAGGAGTATTTCTATGAACGAAGAAACATTAGAAGAAAAAGTCCAAAAAGCTAAAGAAAAGATTCTTCCCGTTTGGGATCAGGCAACTCCAGATACAAGTCTAGTAAATTTTGCGATTGAATGGGATCATGAATATGAAGAGTTGTACAGATCTTCGGGGTGGGGTTTTTTCTCTGCAGATAAACCTAGACATTTAGATCATAAGACAAGAGAGATGATTGTATGTGCTCTCCTAGCTTTCAGAGATAGGCCTGGTGCATATCAACATGCAAAAAATGCCTTGAGGCAGGGGGCTACAATTAATGAACTTATGGAAGTGTTTTCAGTTGCAGTTTTTCCTGGTGGTGGACCAACCAGAGTGGTTGGATTAGAAGGACTGAGAAAAATAGTTCAAGAGGAAGATGGCCATACACCTTTAGAAAGAGCTCCTAAGACTGATTCAGATAAAGATGAAGATTATTCGAATGAGTCAAGAGAAGAAAAAGTTGATAGAATCACAAAAAAAATCCATGCAGATATGGGTTATGAGGATGAAAATATATCGTTTGGAGTGGAATTAGACCCTGATTTTTTTGAGGTTTATTCGAAGGTTTACTGGGGATTTTTTGAACAGGAAAGATGTCATTTAGATCCGATTGTAAGGGAGATGGTTCTTCTTGTAGTGATGACTTTCAGAGGTCTAAGGGAAGAAGCATATCAGCATGCGAAGAAAGCTTTGAGACTTGGAGCTACTATAAATCAACTTTTAGAATGTCATGAAGTATGTATTCCTCCAGCTGGTCTAGGTCAATTACATGAAGGTTTAAGAACATTGAGGATTATTTCTGAGGAAATGAAAAACGAAAGCTAAGTTTTGTGATTTCAGAATTTAAGAAAGGAAGAAGAAATGAACAGCGAAAGTTATGAAGAAAAAGCATCAAGAGTAGCAGAGATTTTCAGAAAAGAAAGAGATGGAACAACCGGTCATGATAATCTACTTTCTTTCGGCGCTAATCTAGATCCAGATTATTGGGAAGCGTATAGGTATAATGGTTGGGGATTTTTCACTCCTCAAAATAAAAGACATTTAGATCATATGACAAGAGAAATGATTGTATGTGGTGTACTTTCTTTTCGTGATAGGCCTGGAGTCTATGTACATGCAAAAAATGCATTGAAAGAGGGAGCAACACTTAATCAATTATTGGAAGTTTTTGAGGTGGCTCTTTTTCCCGGAGGTGGACCTTCAAGGATGGTAGGACTGGAGACTTTGAAGAGAATTGTAGATGAAGATCCGAGTCTGGTTACTGAAAAACGTCCTTGGAGATTTGATGCAGAAGAAGTAGCTCGAAATGTTCCAGAAAATGAGACAAAAAAAGAAAAAATTAAAAGAGTTACCGATACGATAGAGAAGGCAAACGGGTATGTGGATGAAGCGATTGCATTTGGAGTAGAACTCGACCCAGACTATTTTGATATTTATTCTAGGATGCACTGGAATTTCTTTGAAGAAAAAGAAGGGTTTTTGACTCCAATACAAAGAGAACTTATAGTCATGGCAGTTTTTGCTTTCAGGGGGTTTAGAGAAGAATTATATTTTCATTCGAAAAAAGCACTTCGTTTAGGAGCTTCAATGGAGCAATTGCTTGAATGCTTTCAAGTTTGTGTTCCTCCTGGTGGCATTGCTTTGTTGCACGAAGGATTAAGGACACTTAAGAAGATTCACGATGAGGGTTGATGAAAAGAAATTATGGAATATGGACAGTTAGCTGTAATTTTTGGATTGATAACTGCTCTGCTAACAGCATTTTTTCAGATTGTTGTTAGGAAGGGGAAGGATTCTGGCAATGCCCTAACAGGAGTCTTGATTGGGCTTATAGTCAATTTCCCGATTATGGTTGCTCTTTCTTATTTTACATGGCAGCCAGAATGGTTTCATGCAAAAGCTATAATGATTTTTGCTGCTACTGGTATTTTTGGTCCTGGGTTGGGTAGATTCTTCTTGTTTATGTCTCTGCACAAAATTGGTGTAGCTATTACATCTCCGTTGCTTTCTTGCACTCCTCTATTTAGTGCTGCTTTAGCATTTGGACTCTTAGGAGAGAGACCGGATATTTATATTTGGATAGCTACCTTTGCTGTCTTTTTTGGGTGCCTTGTAATCACATTTAAAAGAGAAGACTTCCCTGATTGGAAACCGCGTTACTTGTGGCTTCCAATTTTGGCTGTTCTTTCTTTTTCTGTAGGAAATGTTTTGCGTAAACATAGCTTGAATGTTTTGCCTGCCCCGATTTTTGGAGGTACGATTACTTACATTTCGGCAATGTCCAGTCTTTTTTTGTTGTCTATTTTTCTGCCGCCAAATATGAAACCAAATTTTAAGTTGAGAAAAGGTTGGGCCTTTTGGGGTTTTTGTGGGTTTATAAATATGCTTGCTTTTATCTGTAGAT
>TARA_B100000686_G_scaffold59741_1_pt1 | contig 24518 bp, 26 predicted proteins | sample TARA_B100000686 | Tara Oceans TARA_B100000686 (sample SAMEA2622733) | marine metagenome | biome: marine biome (ENVO:00000447); feature: marine epipelagic mixed layer (ENVO:xxxxxxxxx); material: "saline water (ENVO:00002010), including plankton (ENVO:xxxxxxxx)" | depth 150 m | reverse complement strand
CTTGACCTATTCAATGCATCAAGAGCACTAAACGGTTCATCCAGTAAAAAAACATCTGGCTCAGTTACAACCGTTCGCAGAAAGGATGCTCTCTGCCTCATTCCCCCAGATAGCGCATTCGGATAGTTTGATTCAAAACCAGACAACCCAAAAGAATCGAAATGTGATTCAGCGATTTGGTATGACTGTTTTTTAGGAATCCCTTTTACTTCCAAACCTAGAATTACATTATCTTTTACTGATCTCCATGGCAAAAGAAGATCCTTTTGCTGCATATAGCCAACTGATCCTAATCTAGAATCAAAGCCCAATCCATTTATATTGACCGACCCTGAATCAGGTTCGTCTAAACCTGCGATGATGTTCAAGACAGTACTTTTGCCACAACCACTAGGCCCTAAAACCGATACCACTTCAGTTTTTTTAATAGTTATATCCACCCCATCAAGAATTTTTAAAGGTTTACCCTCCTGCCATACTGTCTTCTCCAGACCCGAGATATCTATATGATTTTCTACTACCATTTCCATTAATAACCAAGCTTCAAAAAATTACCAAAAAAAAACCGCCTACTAACGTGGCGGCCAGGATTGTTTACATTTGTATATTTGGTCCCTACGCTGGCATTATCCAGATCAGGTATTAACGGGTCGACAAAATCTGCATTGCCCTCTCAGCCTGGCCGTTCCAAGCTCCCCCGACTTAATTAAATTTTTAATGGCGTGATTCTAACACAGGTAATCAACCGATATACGAAAATAGCTACGAAATGGACAGAACATCTTTTCCCTTCCGGGATGGAGGACGTGCCATAAAAACAAGCAACATAGAAACTATAGATGCAGTTGCAAAACCCATAAATGCCCATTCATAGTTCCCTGTTTTATCATAAACAAATCCAGACACTACAGGACCGATAATGATCCCCAACATTTGAATACTGCTTCTGAACCCAGCGATCGTTGCAAAGGCTTTTCTTCCAAAATAATCGGCAATCATAGCTTGCGGAATAACCGAAATGCCACCTTGAGATATTGAGTAAACAACCAATCCAGGAATTGAAGAAGCTAGAGAGTCAGCAATAGCCAGTAAATATATCGCAAAAGTCATGACTAACAGGGAACCCGCCATCATATACCGCCGATTAAAATAATCCCCAAGATAACTAAGTCCAAATCTACCAGGTATACTAATCACACCTACGGACCCTGCATATGTGGCAGCCTCAATCGGGGTCGCCCCGAGTCCAATAAAATATGGAACCAGATGAAGTCCGACCCCACCTGTCACCAATGATCTTGCCATGATTGATAGACATAAATACCAAAAACTTGAAGTTTGAAGAGCTTCTCGGGCCGTAAAATCATTTTCTGTATCAACGGTCAATCTCGATCTTTCCTGGCCTGTCTTGTTAAAAGTTTTTTTTCCATCCGGTAAAAGGCCATATTGTTCAGGTCTATGTCTCATTAAAGCGGCGATAGGTATACCAACTATGACGACCAAAATTCCCACATAGATTGAAGCATCTCGCCAACCATAGTTATCGATTGCCCACCCTAAAGCAGGCACTAATAAACCTCCCAAACCCACACCGGACCACATTATTCCAAAGGCCAAGCCTCTTTTTTTATTGAACCAATTTGCAACGGCTGCGGAAGCTGGAACATGCATTCCGAGACTGTTGCCAAGAGTTATGGCGAGCATGTAAACAAGCATAAACGTAAAAAGTCCGCTGACCTGGCTCAATAATACGAAGCCCACCCCCATTAGAGGTATACCTACCAGCATTAATTTCCTGGGGCCAACTCTATCCACGGCCCACCCTTCAACTGGTCCAATAAATCCTGCTTCTAATCTGGCCAAGGAGAATACTGCTGACACGGTCGTTCTACTCCAACCGAACTCCTTGCTCAAAGGAATGATGAAATTGCCAAAACCGTGAAAATTGATCCCAGATGACATAGCCATCAAGAAGCCTCCCCCGATGCAAATCCACCACCCATAAAATAACTTGAACCGATGGCCAATTGGATTCATTCGAGAACTTGACGGTTGTTTACCGCTATTGAAGTTAGGGTCGATAAGGTTATTTTCTTCTGTGGAGGCCAATTGTTAAGAACTTAATATCAGATCCTTATAAGCATTAATGAAGTGTATCATTCCTCAAATATTAATCATTTCCTTCATTAAAGGGTAATTATTTTGGCATCGATTTATTTCATAAATCTGTTATTCTGTCCCTAGGATATTTAGGATGACAAATTCCAACCGAAAAACAGCTAGACCTGATCTTATAGCCATTTTAGAAGATAATGGGCTTAGAATCACATCTCCGAGACAGCGAATAGTAGATTACATCCATGGCACATCCGAAGGATTTACTGCAGAACAAGTAGCAGAAGATTTATCCGATGTTTCAAGGGCTACAGTATTTCGAACTCTGAAAATCCTATTAGAAGCTGACGTTATATGCCGTCTTTCTCTTCCAAGTGGAAATCCCATTTATTCCCTTTCTCGCATTGATCACCATCATCATACTGTCTGTATAACGTGCGGCAAAATAGGGGAATTTAGAGCTTCAACCGTCGAAAGATTATTAAAGGGGATCGAAACAGACATACCTGGAACAATTGTAGGACACAACATAGAGTTTTACATCAATTGTGATGCCTGTGCCTGACCCAAAATTCTAGAATATATAACGCAAAACAGAAATATCACAAAGGAGACCAGAGTTATAACTGGTCCAGACGGCAAATCAAAATAATAGGATATGTACAATCCTGTCACTGCGGATATTAATCCAAACGATATTGCTAACATCATTGCTTTAGTAAATCTCCGAATCACTAGCTGGGCAGCAGCAGACGGTGTCACCAACAATCCAACCACTAGGACAACTCCCACCACATGTAGGGTTACCACGATAGCTATGCCAAGCAGAATAAGAAACATGTAATTCAATGCCCCAACATTTAAACCGGCCACCACCGAGCCAACAGGATCAAAACCGGAAAAAATAAGCTGTCTGTGAAATGCAATAAGTGAAATCATAACCACCATAGTTAAGATGAATGAGATCAAAATATCGGAATTAGAGACACCCAAAATTTGACCTAACAATATATCTTCGACACTTACAGCAAGGCCACCAGCAACAGAGATGATAACAAGGCCAATAGAAAACAAACCTGCAAACAAAACACCAAAGGCCGTGTCTTCAGTAACAGCTTTGCTACGGATCAGATATCCGACCGTCACAGCCACGAGAATCGCCATAGGTACAGACCCCAAAAAGGGAGAAACTCCGACAATTAAGGCAATGACTATCCCGGGTAAAACTGAATGAGCCATAGCGTCCCCCATAAATCCCATCCCCCTTATCACAACATACGAGCCAAGAACAGGACATATGATCCCAATCATACTCGATACAAAAAGGGCCCTCACCATAAAACTATATTGAAACGGTTCAACGATAAGATCAATCATGGTGATGTCCTAGCGAGTGTCCATGAAACATACCTGGATGCGAACCATACAATTCTTCCAAAACTTCAGATGTGAATGTCGTTTCTGGAGGACCTTGTGCGCAAACATGCCTATTTAAACAAATAACTTCATCAAACCTATCAGCTAGAGCATTGAGATCATGAGTAGCGATAATAACAGTTTTGCCTTCATCTCTTAGCTCCTTCAAAGTGTCAATTAAGCCAACCTGAGAGCCTACATCTACGCCACTAAAAGCTTCGTCCATTAAAAGAATATTGGCTTGCTGGCATAAAGCCCGTGCGATAAATATTCTCTGCCTCTGTCCTCCAGACATCTCACTGATCAATTGGTTCTTATCCTGCAACATATTGACTCTTTCCAAAGCCGATTCCACCATTTTTAAATTCTTCTTTTTTGAAAACCCAAACATTGTCGTATTTTTAACAAGCCCTAAATTAACAACTTCAGCGGCAGTTAAAGAAAATCTCCAATTGACATTTTCTCTTTGCGGTATATAACTAATTGAGCCTCTAGAATCTTTTGGTTTTAACCCATTCACATATATGGAGCCGTGAACGATTTCTTGGATACCAGCTATAGCATTAAATAGGGTGCTTTTCCCTCCGGCATTTGGTCCAACCAAAGCAGAAAGAACACCTTTACCCACTGAAAACGAAACATCATCCAGAACTAAATTACCATCAAACTCCACACATGCGCCGCTGGCCCGTATGCAGCAAACACAGTTAGGGCCACACACAAGACAACAATCTAGGAATTCTTGATTCTGGAAATCTTCTATGATTTTCACATTTACACTATCATTGGTGAAGTAATTTTTTGATACTTAGTCTCAATACACTGAATGAATTATATGGTTTAGTCACAAAATGTGTCAATAAGTACAATTCATTTACCCGCTATATTTATCGATCCAATCCCAAAGAGCAGCGGATCTAATTTTCCCTTGACTGCTTATAGGGTCTATTGCACACCGACATGTTCTTGTATATGAACCTATAGTCTGTAATTCTGTTCTTCCATCTTTCCACTCCCACGGAGTTCCTCCAGCTGTAACGAAAACCTTATTACACAAATCTTTTGTAACCGGAACAGCTTTATAAAATCTATTGGACCATGAGGAACCACCGAAAACCCAAAATTTATCCCAAAGTGATTTATCAGACATCCCTCTTCTTATGTGAGCGTTCACCTGAAAGCGTCCCATTTCTATATCCGATGGTTGCCCAGAAACAGATTTTAAAATCTGTTCTACGTGCAAATAACCAATAAAATAAAACCCGAATTTTTTGGTCGGTCTGCCCTCTCTCCAATGTTGCAATCGCGATATAAACAAAAGAAAATCCCCCCTTACCACCTCCCTCATTCCCATAGCTCTTGGATTAATTTCACAATTATCCCCATAGGTAAAAGTGTCGAATTCGGGATCGCTATGTGCGGTAACAGTGGCCATCGCGTCTGGCAAATATTTAGAAAGATTCTCTTGGGGATCATAAAACGAATTAAGTTGCTGATACTCTAGTCCATGAGTACCTGGTAGCTGGCGATCTTCAGGTATAGGTATAAATTCAAAAGTTCTATCAACAAAAATCGGACTACAAAAATTATGACTGGCATTCGATCCAACATTAACTACGTAGATTTTACCTGCCATTGTTAGGCTCGCTTGACAACTTCTCCTCGGCTTCCTCAATAGATAATCTGATCTCATTGATAATTTCCACATCTTTCTCAGAATGTAAGGCCCTTTCCAATATAGCGATAGCCTTTTCTCCGCCTATCCTGCCTAAGGCCCAAGCGGCGTGAATTCGAACGAGACTTTCTTCCTCCCACAAAGCGCGAGTCAGCGCTGAAATCGAACCAAGATCACCATTGTTTCCCAATGCAACGCATGCGTTTCTTTTCAAGCCTAGAAGTTTCGTTCTTTTTATAGGGCTATCTTTGTATTTTTCACTAAATTTAGCCTGATCCATTTCAAGTATTTCGACTAAATCAGGGGTAGAAAAACCTGGCCTTTGTTTAAACGAATCCTCATTACTTTTTAAAGCCTTTCTATTAACAGGACAAACATCCTGACAAATATCACATCCAAAAATCCAATCTCCAACCAACGGTCGTAATTTTCTAGGTATCGCACCTCTAAGTTCAATTGTCAGATATGAAATACATTTTTTATTATCTATTACATAGGGGGCAACGATAGCCCCTGTTGGGCAGTCATCTATACAGGCTACGCAGTTACCGCAAGTCTTTTTTAACGGCGTATCAGGCCTCAAATATAAGTCAGTGATGATCTGGGACAAAAACACCCAAGATCCATGAGAAGACGTTAATATATTGGTATTCTTACCAAACCAACCGACACCTGATCGACGTGCCGCAGCCCTATCATTCATCGGACCATCATCAACAAAAATTCGAGATCTCACCTTTTCGCCAGATATGGTTTCTAGGTTTGTGGAAAACTTCTTTAATTTAGATTTTAGAACTTTATGATAATCATCTCCCCAAGCATATCTAGCAACTCTTCCTTTTCCAGACGCACCAGTGTCAGGGTCGGTAGTTAGATAGCTAGTCGCCAAAGAAATAACTGATCTAGCACCATCTAGAAGAAGTCTCGGCCGGTTCATTTTTTTTACCCGTTCTTTTGTGTACCAGGTATACCCATCTATGTGACCGTCATCTATGCGTTTTAGTGCAGCGGCTTCGTCACTTACGAAAGGTTCCGGGCCAGTTATTCTCACTATATTAAAGCCAAGAGCATATGCACTTTCTCTAATCCTATCTTCCAAAGTGATTGTCTTAATTGACAATTTCTATCTCCCATTTATTTATATAACTACTATTCACCATATTGACACTTTTCACGATTGAGCCATATCATCATCACGTCCCAGCAGCTGGGCCCATTAAGGCGGAACATTCAGTCATAATATTACAAAATTAGTGTTCAGGATTAAGGGTCATTCTAACCACATTCGCTTAGGGGATAAACCATTAATGCTATTAGGTGTATTTTTTAAATCAGCCGGCAGCAAAAATTTGAACTACATCAAGTTTGAGAAAATTGAATTATAGGAGCTCCATATGTCGAATCTTAGAGAATTAAGAAGAACTTATGGATTTGACGAAGTAGCAATCGCCCCAGGAGCTATTACAGTTAACCCTGAAATGACTGATACTTCATTCAAATTAGGAGACGTTAGTATCGAAATACCTATTTTAGGATCGGCCATGGACGCGGTCGCAAATCCCGCCTTTATAGGAAAAATGCATGCGCAAGGAGCCTTGAGCGTAATGAATTTGGAAGGAGTTCAAACTCGTTACGAAGATCCTGCATCAGTCCTAGCTGAAGTGGTTGGTGCTCCAAATGAAATGGTCACCACGATAATGCAAAAAGTGTATTCAGCCCCAATAAAAGAAGAATTAATCGGGAAAAGAGTACAAGAAATCAAGGCTACAGGCTCAAAATGTGCCGTTTCGGTAACTCCAGCAGTCACCAAAGCCTTCGCACCTCTAGCGGTCGAGGCGGGTGCTGACATGATCGTGGTTCAATCTACTGTAACAACAGCCCGTCATTCTTCGAACAGTATAAAAGGCCTGCAGTTCCCTGAATTGCTTGAAATGGTAAAAGTCCCGATCATAGTGGGCAACTGTGTAGGATATGAAGTCGCTACGGAAATTATGGAAACCGGTATCCATGGTCTTCTAGTAGGAGTAGGCCCAGGGGCAGCATGTACCACCAGAGAAGTTACTGGAGTGGGGATACCTCAAGTTACAGCCACAATGGATTGTGCTCAGGCCAGAGATGATTTTTTTCAACGGACGGGTAAATACGTACCGATAATCACCGACGGCGGCATTAGAACTGGCGGCGAGCTTTGTAAAGCGATTGCAAGTGGAGCTGATGCAGTTATGATTGGCACACCACTTGCTCAATCGGAGGAAGCTCCAGGAAAAGGATTCAATTGGGGGATGGCAAGTCCACACCCGGCTCTTCCAAGAGGTACCAGAGTCAATGTCGGCGTTAAAGGAACACTAAAGCAATTATTTTATGGGCCATCCTCTGTATCAAATGGCACTCAAAATTTAATCGGGGCCCTTAAAGTATGTATGGGTATGGTTGGAGCGCGAAATATCAAGGATATGCACTCAGCAGAAGTAGTGGTGGCCCCCTCAATAAAAACTGAAGGTAAGCACTACCAGCTTGGCTTGGAGTAGAAATCGAACACTTTGTTAGCGGATGCTGAGTGTGTAAACCGAAAGTTATTTTAATTCAATAAGAATGGCCCGCTGATCATTATTATAGTCCTTCAAAACCGTAATCTGAGAAAGTGGGAAATAGCACTTTGATAACTCAATGGCATCAGACCCTTGATCAGAATCGATTTCAAATATTATGACCCCTCCACTCCCCATTTTTTTCGTAGCTTGAGAAAGCAACTCTTCAATCAGAACTAAACCGTTATCTCCTCCATCCAAAGCTAACCTTGGTTCTTTCAGAACCTCTTCCTGCAGAAATTTAATGCTGCCCCGCCTAATATAGGGCGGATTACTAACCAAAATATCGATATTTTCTGTAACCGGTTCCAGCAAATTACCTCGCCTAAGTTTAACTCTTGAGTACATACCGTGAGTCCGTCTATTTTCATCAGCAATGTTCAAAGCCCTTTTACTGATGTCAACAGCCACGATATTTGAGGTCGGTATATTCACCGCTAATGACACTGCTATTGCCCCGCTTCCAGTCCCTACATCTACTATGGATATTTCATTTTTCGCCAATAATTTGGATTGAGTAATGGCAGTATCGACCAAAAGCTCTGTTTCTGGACGCGGGATAAGCACATGTTCAGACACAACAAAAGACAGCCCATAAAATTCTTTTACGCCAGTGATATAAGCTAGAGGCTCTCTTTGCATCCTTCGCTTTACTAAGGATGCGATATTATTGGCATTTTCCTCTGACACATCCGAATCCAAATCCATAAACATAGTGGCTCTGTCAATTCTAAGGACATGGCGGAGCAAGATTTCGGCTTCTAATATAGCGTCAGGGGAACCTGTTTTCTTAAGTTCCTGACTTGCAATGTTAAGGGTTTGCTTAACATTCATATATTGGCATTTTCCAATTTTCGGGCCTGCTCTTCTTGCACCAAAGCCTCTATAAATTCCATTAGATCCCCGTCCAATACTTGCTCAAGGTTATAACTAGTAAATCCTATCCTGTGGTCGGTGATCCTACCTTGTGGAAAATTATATGTTCTGACCCTTTCAGATCTATCCCCTGAACCTACTTGGGACCTTCGAGCATCGCCAATTTCTTGCTCCTGCTTTTCTATTTCGGTGGCGAGCAATCTAGATCTTAATACAGCCAGGGCTTTTTCTTTGTTTTTATGCTGAGATCTTTCATCCTGACAGGTAGTAACGACCCCAGTGGGTATATGTGTAATTCGCACAGCTGTAGCAACTTTTTGTACATTCTGTCCGCCATGACCGCTGGCATGATAAATGTCTATTTGGAGATCTTCTTGATTAATCTCAACATCGACCTCTTCAGCCTCAGGAAGAACTGCAACTGTGGCAGCAGAAGTATGTATCCTCCCACTAGACTCAGTGGTCGGGACCCTCTGAACCCGGTGCACACCACTTTCATGTTTCAATTTGCTGTAAGCTTGCGCCCCATTAACTTGGAAGGTAATTTCCTTTATTCCTCCTATCCCGGTAGAATTCAAGTCTATTACCTCTAAATTCCAACTCAACCTCTGGGCTAGTCTCGAGTACATTCGATATAAATTCGAAGCAAACAGTCCAGCTTCTTCCCCTCCTGTTCCAGCCCTAATTTCAATAATTACGTTCTTACTATCATTAGGATCTTTGGGAACCAGAGCCAGACGCAATCTATCCTCGGTTTTCTCTTTTTTTTCCTCTAGCGAAACTTGCTCGTCCTTTGCCATGGCCAATATTTCAGCATCATTTTCGGATCTTAGCATTTCACGTAGTTCTGATATTTCTTCGATCACTTGCCTGTATTCGCGCGCAAGCTCCACCACCTCTCTCATTACTGACTGTTCCTTGGCATATTGTTGAACTTTAGTGTAGTCGGCCACTACTTCAGGGTCAGCTAATAGTCTATTTAATTCCTCGTACTTTTCTTCGACTGAAGAAAGTCTCTCTAACATGAACTTATTCCATTAATGCGGTCTACAATGTTTATCAAATCAAAAATTAATCATATCCTGAAGACTTATGGATTGCCATAAATTTAGGATTGAATCTGTCATGGCTTTCTTGGTGAATATAAACTCCATACTTTTAGATTTATTGACGGATAGACTTCTGTTTTAAATAATTCTCGGTAAGAATATGTATTTCTTTCAAATCTTAAAATACCTGGCTAGGTGAGAGGAGGCTAATATGGATGAAGCAAAAATCAACTTAAGAAAAGTTATAAAAGAGGATATCTCAAGGATAAACCAGTGGCTTGCGGACGACAAAGTAGCAGAGAATTGGTTTGGTAGATATTCTTATGGGGACCCTGCACACCTAGGTTACCATCCGGAAAACGCTAGTGCATTTTCCGAACAACAATGGACAGACACTTTTTCGAATCCTGAGCATATTATATTCTCTATTTATACGAATAATGACGTACATATAGGAGAATCTCACATCGCGATCGAAGAGTCTCTTGGTGATGGACAAATTTCAATTCTCATAGGAGACCGAGAGATGTGGCATAGAGGTTATGGAACTAGTGCATTAACAGCTACTGTTGAAAAAGCCTTTACTGACTTTGGACTCTTCAGGATATGGGCCGATATTCCTGAATATAATGAGTTTGCACTTAAAATGTTTGAACACTTAGGTTTTAAACATGAGGGAACATTAAGAAAGAGTCGACCTCATGAAGGTTCTAGATACGACTCGATAATCATGGGTATGTTGTCAAACGAATACGAGCAAATATAATCGTTCAGAGCAATAAAAATCATTGACGATTTAATTAAAAATGAAATCCATATCCTGGTGAGGAATACCAACATCGTCATATGTATTCCCTCTTTTGATATACCCCAATCGAGTATAAAAAGGTGCGGCTTGAATTTGAGCTGAAAGAGTGACACCACCAAAATTCATATTTTTGGCAATCACGTGCAACTCACCCATCAAAATCTCACCTATTCCTTTGCGCCTCATACATTTTTTTACCGCTACCCTACCTATGTGAGGAAAATCCAGCACCAGATCAGAATTAGGATTGCTACCTTCCAATATTAACCTTGCAGTACCTACCAAACCCTGATTGCCAACCACCATAATATGGATCACATGACCGGATTCAATGGCTTGCAGGGTATCCAGACCGTCAATTTCTTCTTCGGCTGTAACTCCTTGTTCTGCCACAAAAACTTCCATACGCAGTTTCAATACATCTTCAAGCTCTGAAGATGATGAAATTATTTTTGAGATGAAATCGGAATGTCGCATCATACAAAATCATAAAACTTAGTTTATATATTCGGAAAATAGACTATACACCCAGATTTCCCAAATGCAATTTCAGAAAAATAGCGATCATGGGTTAAAATACGTCATCATTAGGCTGAAAAATGCCATTCTTATGCATAATGAAGCCCTATTTAACCAGAAAGAGATTTTCAACTTTAAATTTAGATATGGAAAAGAGATGACCCAGAAAGTCCAAGCATACGTTCTCTATTCATCCGGTCTAAATCAGAGCGTGATAGTGGAAAAACTAAAACACCAGTTCGGAAAAAGTGCGATTAGCTTAAGGACTCTCAATCGGTGGATATCCAACTTCAAGAAAATCCCAAAGTCAATTACACAACTTGACGAGCCATTCCAATGGGATAAATGCGACTATTATGATATTTCTTGGGCAAACTCTCAAAAATTGTTGGAACTGTGTCATCATTACTATGAAAATAACGACCAAGTCCCCTCTGGTAGGCAAGCAAAATGGTGGATTAGGATTAGTCAGGCAGCTCCAGATCTTAAGGCGGGGCAAATATCAGAAGTAGGTAATCTTTATTCATGGAGAGAGATAGGTGGAATCCTAGAAGGAAAACCCCCTATTTATGATGATCTAAATGCCTATATTACCCACAAACCGTACCACACAAACAGAATAAGAACCTATGCCCGATATATTAATGCAAACGGTCTAACTCCCATTAAACCAAAAAGTGACAAGAGCAATTCCAGGGGAGGTCTTAAAAATACCCTGTAAAGACTATTTGGACTCACCCTAGTTTAAGGATTAGCGTCTTGAAATCTTTTAATTGGAAAGGAATCCCTGTAAATATACCTAGTACCAAATTCGAGTGGCGGTTTTTCGTTTTTTTCCCATTAGCAATATCCATTTTGTCAATAATGTTGGCATTGTTTTTCAATAAATGACCTTGGCAAATAACTTTTAAATTCTGGCCACCGACTTCCTTTGCTTAGCGATGAGCCTATAGAAAAATAAAATCAAAATCACCAACCCCGTCATATATGCCTTGGCTACCACCTGACCAGACAAAAACTCTAATGAGCCGAAGGCTAAGTACAGGAATAAAATGGAATCCACGACCAATCCGACAACATTAGATGCCAAAAGAGCCCTTATTTTTCCCCTTGCCCTAAGCGGAGAATATACTGCAAAGTCAGCCGCCTCCGAAAACAGAAATGCGCAACCACTGGCAACAGCTATTTTCCCACCATCTTCTAGCATATAAGATAATATTGCTCCAATGATTATGGCCCCAACAACCCAATATTTATCAGATGCTTCATGCAGTCCATCTCTTATAGAAAAAGCCAATCCTGCAAAAAACACTCCTGCGGGTGCCATTAAACCAAACCCTATGGACACTATTCCCCATTTTTGAATAGCCCAATTTGCTGCAACTATCACCATTACGTAAAGTGCAGCCAGAATAATTCTTAATACTATTTTCATTTCCATATCTCTGTAAGTAACCTTTGTTCCAAACACATGATACTTGGTGTTAAAATACATTTAAACATCAAAATCAATAAATACCAATAACTATTAATCAAATAATAATTAACATTGGTAATTAAAATGATGGTTAGCTATGCCTAAAGCCAAAGAAAATGTAGCTCAAATGCAATATGCATATCACCTGTGGAGTCAAAACGATTCCACTCGAAAAGATATTTACCAAAAGATGGTCAAGAAATTCGGCACACTCACAACAGTCAGTTTTTCAACGTTAAACAGGTGGATTTCACAATACCGCGCTCTTCCTGAAGCAGAAGTTATACAGGACCAACCATACGAATGGAAATGGTTAGCAAATTATGGAATACCTTGGCAAGAAGGAAGTTTGGTCGACGAACTTCACAAAGAATATCAATTTAGAACAAAGTCTTTCCCAAGCGGAAGACACATTAAATGGTTATGGAGAGAATGGCACTTAGAAGGCCAAGGCTACAGACCGAGAGAACTACCGAATACAGACGATACAACCTTTTTCTGGGAACAAGTTCTGAAGAGTGTCTATAGAAGAGTCGAAGAGGAAAAAATGGAATACATTGCAAAAAATCTGAATTGGCGATATAGCTCCAACCATCAAATGGTTGGAAAGGACCCCTTAAAATACGAGAAATCAGCTTCAATAACGCACGAAGAAGATAATGATTCAAATTAAAAAGTGGCTCAGGTGAAAACACTCTATCTTTTCGATTTTTATTATATAAACTAAACTTGGGTCATATTTCTGTTGTTTAGAAGATTTGGAGGTGATAGTTATGAAACTAGGAATAATGATACTTGGGGCAATTACCGCTGCAGTAATATTTGTTGGCTGCGGCACGGCGGTAGGTAGAGCTACTGGTGCAGACACTGATACAGGAATCGCGCCAAATGTAACCAGCGCATCGGCGACTGATGTCGCAAATATCTCTGATGAAATAATCACTGTAAATGAGAGTTTGGCCAATCAGGAAGCTTTTATTGTTGACCAAGAAAGAGAACTGGATAAGCAGAAAGCTGCCCTGGTAAATCTACAAGAAATCGTTACGGCTTTTGAATCAAACACTGCAGATACTGAAAAATTGGGAGGAGATGACATTGCGGCTGTATCAGCGAACGTTTCAGATATAGCTAACCAATTAGAAAATGATATGGCAGCACAAGGTCAACACCTCGATGAGGAAATTTCCCTTATAAATTCTCGTATTACCTCCTTGGAAGAGCAGTCGGCCTTTATACAAAGTTTACTTTCAGACCTACGAGAACAAGCTGACGAAATTCAGGCTACTTCCGAAATGCAGGTGAATTCTTTGAGAATAGTAACCGATCTCGAGAAGGCAATTCCTGAAATATATGAAGCAATTCATGAAACAAATCAATCCATAGACGAGATGGATTTAGAGGTGCTAGATCTTCAAGATCAATCAGATTATTTTAATATTGCGTTAGACCAATCAACTTCCGCAATTGAACTACTAGATGAAGCAATAGAAGAAGTTGAGGATGTACAGCAAGAGCTGGCAGGATCCTCAAACTACCCTGTCACCGTGGAACAATACCAAGCTTACCAAACCCTCGCTAATGAAGGTTCGATCAGCGACGAAATAAACGATATGCCAGCACCAGAAGGAATGGTAGTTCCTGACTGCACAGGTCCGGATGGTACCCGAGAATGTACTGATAACCTGATAAGTGCAATCGAGGTAGACCAATACGGCACTTATGACAGCATCCAATTATCAGTCTCAGACCTCTGCCAGGCGGCTGAAAGCGCCTACGGACTTGAGAGAGTACACGGCAATCAGTGGGATAAAGCAGCCCCCCCTGATGAGACAGGAGCATTACGTGATTCCGGATTTATTTCAGAATCGGAATTCAATATTATCCAATGGTCTTTGAAAAATAGAGACGTTTTGAAAGATAACTATGTAGGCTGTCAGACAAAATAAGCGTTCAAATTTATAGGGGGGGTTTGACACCCCCTATAATTACCTCAGGTCGATGATGACAGTATTACCTGTCGTTGCTAGAGCAAAAAATTACCTTCCATATCCTATATTAGTCAACTATTGACCACATATTATTGTCAATAACAAAAATTTGTTATCCCGTCATTCTAAGGTTCAAACATTTCATAAAATTCTATGTGCTGATTTTCAATTAACGGCTTGAACTTTGATCCAGCCTCTATACCTTCTAGAGGCCTGTTATTGCCGGCTCGCGTAGGAGACATTATTCTATCGTCCTGCCACTCGAGTATTACTATGTTTTGGTCTCCTGGGAGAGTGGATCCGTTGTAAGAGACGGTGAACAACCCACGATGACCAGAATCTCTGTATATTTTTGCCTGGGCATAAACTAGCTTGGCAAGGTTAGCTGCTTCTCCAGCTTTTGATCTATAGACACGTCTAATCTTGTACATATATAGCTAATTTATTGTGCGCATTGCGCATGTTGCAACTTCCATATTGAGCAAATAGACAACAGAGATGATATCTTTAGAAAATCTAAGTTACAACAATATATCCAAAGGAAACTCAAGCACGTGTTAGAGAAAACTCTAATAAAAAATATCGAATACTTGATCACCGTTGATAGTGAAAGAAAAATCCTACGAGATGCCTATGTAGCAGTGGAAGGAAACCTAATAAGTAGTATAGGGAAAACCAAAGATCTAGAGACTGCACAAGGCAGCTATGATCGAATAATTGATGCCAAAAATATGGTAGCGACACCCGGCTACATTAACGGCCATTGCCACATCAGTTATGCCCATGCCACAAGAGGAATATTTAGAGATGACCTAGGTAAAGACTATTTACCAAACGTATTCACCCTACAGGGCAGTATGAATCCCGAAGAAGAACGACTAACCTCCCTATTAGGTATAACTGAGCTTCTAAAATATGGAACTACGACTTTTGTTGACCCCGGAAGTACAAAATACTTGGATGAGTGTATTTCGGTTTATGAACTATCGGGAGTAAGGGCTGTAGTAGGAAAACATCTGGCCTCTTTCGAGAACCCATATCATCTACCAATTTATGATAATGACACCGCTGTACAGCTTACTGAGCAGACTATAAAAGATTTTCATGGAAAGCTTGATGGAAGGCTTTCTGCCTGGGCTATGCCATTTGCCCATGCATTCACGAACGATGACCTATTGAAGGATTTGAAGAAACTATGTGACCAATTTGATACAAACATCACATTGCATGTTACTGATGCAGTTGATTCTAGTAGTGATCCTACAAGAGATTCATCAGTAGTAAGACTTGAAAAGCTAGGATTTCATGGGGACAACGTAGTTTTATCTCATTGCGTCGGCATCAATTCAGATGATATTCAATCTTTGATCAGTACTAATACTCCGGTAATAGTTTGTCCCACTGCTGTATTGAAGATGGGAGGCGGTTTCGGAAAAAATGTCCCATTGTCAGAAATGTTGGATGGCGGTGTGACTGTTGGGATCGGTACCGATGCCGCAAACAACTCGAATCTAATTGAAACAGGCAGATCGGTCTATCTTGCGGCGGTATTAATAAAGGATGCGTCAGGAGATGTAACTAGGATACCAGCTGAAACAGCAGTGGAGTTAGGTACCATAGGATCCGCTCGAGCAGTAGGTATGGGAAATTCTATAGGTTCTATAGAAGTCGGCAAAAAAGCGGATATAGTTTTATACGAAACTATGAGACCAGAATGGAGAACCCTATTTAATCCAATTAACAATTTAGTATATAGCGCGGATGGGAGAAGTGTTCACACCGTGCTCGTGGATGGTCGAGTCGTTATAGACGACCACCAACCTACATTTGTCGATGAGGAAGAATTAATAGCTCAGGTTCAAGATATAGGAGATTCAATGTTGCGTAGAACAGGGATAGATTTCGCTCCGAGGTGGCCTATTGTCTAACGGTGATTTTAAAGATATGAATTATCTCCAAAAGAAACTCTCTGAAAGTAAATATCATCAGTGGTTAGGTTTAAAGGTCATCTCGTACGAGAAGGATATTTTACACGTAGTGTTGCCTTTTCGAGAGGAATTTTTTGGCACTAAAGAGGAAATAAATATTCACGGAGGTATCATTTCAACATTGGCCGATGCAGCAACTTGTTTTGTTGTGATGATTCAAACAGGAAATGATGTTCCCAATCTGAATTTATACATGGATTATTTAAGGATGGCACCGGGAAATACTGATCTACATGCTTACTCAAAAGTCGTGAAACTAGGTAAAACAATATGTGTATCTGAGGTTGAAATCAAAACTGAGGATCACAGGCACGTTGCCTCAGGACGCTCAGTCATCATGAATAATGGACCGTCTAGATCTGATATTGTCGGGGGAGGTAGGAATTGAAAGCCATACTTATAAGAGCGCAGGGTGGCAGGGAAAATTTAAGACTTGAAGAGATCGAAAAACCTTCCCCTGATTCGGGTGAAATACTGGTTAAGGTTAAGGCCTGTTCACTTAACTACTTAGACATCTTTGTAAGAAGGGGTATGCCTGGCCTTCCTGTGGATCTCCCTAGAATTGGTGGTGGTGATATAGCTGGAGAAATTGAAGAAATAGGGCTTGGGGTTAATAACCTATCACTAGGAGATAGGATCCTAATTGATCCCGCCATCCAACTTCCTGATGGACAAATTGGTGCCTTGGGTGAAAATGCAAATGGTGGTCTTACTGAGTACATCACTATTTCCGCTGAAAATGCCATTCCTCTTCCAGACGCCGTGAGTTTCGAAGACGCAGCAGCATTGCCAATCGCATATGGAACTGCGTGGAGAATGTTGCATACAAGAGGTCAACTCAAAACCGGAGAAAGCATCTTTATTTTAGGTGCGAGTGGTGGAGTAGGCACAGCAGCAATACAAATAGCTAAAAGCGTTGGTTGTGTAGTGTATGCAGGGTCAGGATCGGATGAAAAACTTAAAAGACTTGAATCTCTGGGGGCCGATTACGGCGTTAACACATCAAAGAATGAAGAATTCCATCGCACAATTAGAGGTATGACGAATGGTGAGGGTGTCGATGTAGTCGTAAATTATACTGGCGGGGAAACGTGGGTACGCGCTTTAAAAACCTTGAAACATGGAGGCCGATTACTAACATGCGGTGCAACAATCGGGTTTGATCCTCCAACCGACATTAGATACATTTGGCGAAAAGAGATGAATATACTCGGTTCGGATGGATGGCGAAGATCCGATTTGGTTGATTTGATAAACGCGGTGTCCAACGGGCAAATAATTCCTATTATTGACAAAATTCTACCTTTGAATGAAACGGCAGAGGGACATCGCCTGTTGGAAGAAAGAGAAGTATTTGGAAAGGTAATCATAAAACCATGACATATAAGAGAGTGGCCAAACACAACACTAATAATTTTGGTGAACTATTTTGGAAAGCAGTGTCTTTGACACCAGAGAAAGAGACTATTGTTCAAAATGCCAATAGCCTAACTTTTAAACAGCTTGACGAGAGAGCTTCGAAAGTTGCAAATCTTTTGGGAGAATCAGGAATAGATCGGGGTGATAAAGTCATTTTATTGATGACAAACGACTATAGGTTTGTAGAGATTTTATTTGGTATTATGCGAACTGGAGCTGTCGCAACACCAATTAACATTAAACTAGGTTCGGATACTCTTTCGTATATAGCGAACCATAGCGATGCTAAGCTGATTTTCACAGATCTGGAAATGAAAGATAAGGCTTTGGTGATGCGTAATTCCTCCGCTGAAATACAGAAAGTGTACGTGGCCGGTCAGCAATCATCTGACAATGACTCCTTTAGTTACGATTCAGCAATATCAGATATGGAGTCTAAATTTTCGACCATCGAGGTCGAACCTGACGATCCAGCCATGATGATGTACACCTCCGGTTCAACAGGCAAACCTAAAGGTTGCTTGTTGAGTCATGAAAACAAATGGTGGCAGGCTAGATCAAGCAGTCGTACTATCATGCACGTTGAAGGAGATAGAGGACTTATAGTAGGACCTCTCTATCATGCAAATGCCTTATGGGGTCACCTGCTACCCATGCTGTACTGCGGAGGATATTCAGCCATTTTGCCAGAATTCTCGGCCGGTCCAGTTGTGGAAGCCATAGGAAAATATAGACCCACATTCATGTCTGGCACACCTTCAATGTTCAGTCTCATGCTTGCTGAGGAGGAACTGCTATCCAAAAACGATGTTACCTCAATCGATGTCCTCATGTGTGGTTCAGCTCCAGTACCCGAGGAATTAATGGAAAGAATGCAACGCACTTTCGGATGCGCGGTAGTTGAGTCCTACGGTCTCACTGAAGCTGGGGCGAACGTTATAAGTCCTAGATGGGGAGTAAAAAAATTAGGAAGTTGTGGCTTACCTGTCCCGGACGTCGAAATTAAGATCATGGATAAAGAAACAGGTTCTAAGGAATGTGAAGTGGATGAAATCGGTGAACTATGGAGCCGAAGTCCAGCCAACATGATCGGCTACTATAAACAACCAGATGTTACCGCTGAGAAAGTCACCACGGAAGGTTTCATAAAGACCGGAGATCTAGTGTCTTCTGACGAGCAAGGATACATTTATTTCAAAGGCAGAAAGGATGACATGATCAATTGTGGTGGAGAAAATGTATACCCTAAAGAAGTTGAAACGATAATTTTGGAACATCCATCTGTAGCTGACGTATGCGTGGTTGCCACTTCTCATCAGGTGAAGGGAGAAGCTCCCATAGCATGGGTTGTGCCAAAAGCAGACGTCTCTTTATCAGAAAAAGAATTAAAAACGTTTTTCTTCGAAAACGGCCCACCTTATGCGCATCCCAGACGGGTTTTCTTCACAGATAAACTTCCTGTGAACGGAGCTAACAAGATAGACAGGCTTCTCATAACAGAGATGACCCGTGAAAATATACCGAACGGCCTCGAGGGCGGCAGAGATTAGATTTATAGCTGGAACATAGCAAGGCAACTTGCCGGCCAGAACCTGAATTAACGGACCAATTGGGCTTTTCACCACAATAACCCACATCTAATATCAATTTGATTGCACAAAGTTCGTCCCTCGCTATCTCTATTCAGCGAACGTGGCATCCCACATTATTATGAATACTGGAGGATACTATTGATTCACTAATTTAAGGGGGATGGATTGCCAGTATTTTCATACTCCTTAAACCATTTTGCAGAGCCAACCACTTGCTAAAGTTATATTGTTAGCTACGAATTTTTTGAACACCTATAATTGTCATCAGTATCATCCCCAGAGCGAACCCAGCAGTCCAGAAAAGACCGCTTATATCGCCTGGAACGTATGAGCCAATGCACCCTACTAATCCTACCAATCCAAGTAACACGTTCAACACCGGGGTACCAACTTTCTTAATGTATGCCGTCGTACCGACTACAAAGAAACTACCCAGAAGCACAGAAACACCTATCCAGGTTAGGCTTCGGCATAGGCTGATCAAGGAGTGAGCTGCATCAGCATTTTCCTCAGCTGTCTCAAAACCTGCCCCCTGTGATATATCTCCCACCCATATTAGAACCAGTGCTAGCAACGCCAAATACTTGCCAATACTGATTGCTCCACCGGATTGATCGATGCTTTGAGCCCATGAGATGAATCCAATAGTAAATATGACTAATAGAACGTTCGCAACCATATTGACCGATATTACGATTTGCCAAGTACCTTCGTTTTCGGCGGCCCAGGCAACCATTTCAGCAACGGTTCCCTCCTGAGCTTGTATGGATATCGCGATAATAACGACAATCACTACTGCCAGTCCCATGATGAGCATCCAGCCAGTAGTTTTAGAACTTAACATTAATGCCTCCTATTCCATTCACCATTATGATTAGTGAATATAAAGCATCATGGATCAAGATAAAATATTAATTGGGTTTCAATTTCTGCCAATGCCAATTGTCATTTGGTCAAAGTATCTCTACCCAGCGTCAGAGCATTAATAATGGAATTTTTTCCAGTTGCCAACATTTGATCCACAATCACCCCAGTTATTGGACTTAGGAATATGCCCCACATGTAGTGTCCAGTAGCGACTATTATCCGATCGCTATTAGGAATAAAGTCAATAATTGGCAACCCATCGCTTGCTGCAGGCCGTAATCCAGATATAGACCAATTGAATTTAGCATTCCCTAAGGCCGGCATTAAAGATGTGATTTCGTTCATGATTGATTTAATTCCGCCTGCCGTGACTCTATTATCGAAACCTTTGTTTTCCTGAGTGACTCCAGCCATCACTGAACCATCATTTCTTGGAACAATAACCCCGGAATTCCCTTTGATAACTGTCTGCACTTTTTGAAAGTCAGGGATTAAATTCAAGTTCTGGCCCTTTACGGGTCTAACCGGAATATCTATATTTAGACTAGACAATAGTGATGGAGTCCATGCTCCTGCGCAGACAACCAACTGCGAAGAATATAATGTGTCAGATCTGGTAATCACCTTAATGGTTCCAGTACTAGAGTTATCTATTCTTATAACCTCTGAACCATTTTGCACCAATGAACCATAAAATAAAGAGGCTTTAGAAAATGCCTCACTCAACCTTTGATTATTAACTCTGGAAGTGTTTGGGCGATAAATCGCTCCCAACACATCATCTGAAACTTCGGGCTCCAAATTATGGACCTGGGATGTCGTCAACCATTCGCTTTCGCAACATGAATCCTGACACTTTTCAGACATGTGAAAGTAATCATCAGAGGATTTCTCGTCAAAAGAAAGAATTAATTCTCCAGATCTTTCAACCTCAACATCTATGCCGGTGATATCTTCAATTTCATCCGCGACATCAAAAAAGGTATTCATACTTTTCTCCATGAAACCTCGCCCCAATTCAGGAAAATGGCTGTCCAAGGTGCCTGACGCAGCTGACGATGCCTGTCCTCCTATCTCCCCTCTTTCTAGCATCAACACTTTCTTCCCTGACTTTGCAAGCTGAAACGTCACGGAGGTTCCCACAACGCCACCGCCTACTACAATTGCATCAAATTCTAAAACCATGAGTTACTCCGAGTTGGTAATAATGCCTGTCAGAATACCTATCACATACACCTAGAATGGAAATTCTTTCTAGTCTGAGGGTCACCTCAGTCTCAGTGGTGCGTTCCAACACCGGCACTATTTGAAAGAAACTGAGATGCCCACGCAATCATACTAGATTCACAGACCTCAGTTTTATAGAAATTGCACTCTAATTAAAACTTTCTTTTAGGCCTATGAATCAGACCTTAGAGTGAATATACCAAGAACCACAGTTGCAATCTGAACAGCACCAAAGGGAACCATGAAAAAAATTTCTTGCAATTCATCAAACCCAAAAAGAAAATGTACAATCGTCATTAAAGCCCCCGAAAGTATCAGTAACCCCGAGGCTATAGTGTTTATTTTTTTCTCGATAAGGAGTGCGGTACCCAAAATAATGTTACCTAGACCCCAAAACCAAAATATGGCAGGGTAAAAACCATTGGTCACTGCTACAATCCACTCAGCCTCTTTTGTATTTTCGGAACTTCCACCAAGAACAGAAAAACTGCTGCCACTCGCTACCATAACAATCGCAGCAATAGCAATAAAAACTATGCTGGCTATAGAAGAAAGTGTCCCGACTGTCGTTGAACCATCTGCTCTTGACCAGGCTAATAAAGAATAACTTACAAACGTTGCTGGAAGTAAAATACTGGCCATCATCACAATGATGCCCGAGAGAAACGGCTTCTCCAATAACCCAGTTACTTCGTCTGCAGCAGTCGGAGCATCACCAATCACCAGTGACCATCCAATAAAAAAAACCAAAAAAAACATAATTGGTGCTGCAATTAATGTCCATCCTGTAAAAGTTTTAGAAGTCATACCCAATATCCTGCTCACAATTACTTCTCATCTACAATAGAAACATATTAATACCAACCAAATTTAGTATTAATCAAAAACCCTCTTGATTTATGCTTCAGGTTGATTCTCTTTTTGTAGTGTCGTTAATATACCTATTATCAAGGTTGTAATAAACATTCCCATCCAACCTATAATTGCCAAGGCTTCAATGTCAATCACCATGTCTAGAAAGGCACATACTGGTGCAATAATAAATAATGCTCCAATAATTCTCTTGTATTTTTGCAGAATAGTTAGTGATATGCCCAAAATAAACAGGCCCACTACCAACATCAATCCACCCATTTCTAACATAAGAGAAGAAGATATTATTGTTACACCAACATCATTCCCATACTTTTCAGAATAATCTATCGCTGTCGTCCATGAACCCATAAAAGCAACCCATATCGGCACAACAAGTAGAAGCAATAGCCCACCAATTTCCAATAATTGATTGCTTACCGCATTATCACTTTTCAACGACTTTGCCAGAAAATAAAGTCCCATAAACATAGATATGACGCCAAAAACCTGAAGAATTGAACCGATTTCAGCCAGATCCTTTTCTGCAAGGATTTTTGTCATAGATTCGGATGGTGACACGGTTCCCGTATCGGGTACCATACCTGAAATCCAAACACCCATGATTAGAATTGGACCAAATATCAACATAATACCGATAACTTTTGAATTCATAATTTGGCTCTCCTACTCAGATTGTCGCACCGTGAACTAAATATAAGTCGATTAAATCAACTAATCCATAAAAAAATGACCTATATCAAGAGCGAAACATTAGAAACATGTGATAGTTAAACCGGTTTCTATAGGGCCACAGTGTCAATAACTCGCAGGCAATACGGAATTTGTCAGTAGCCTTCTTTATCCAGAAACCATAGCCAAACACAACTTTTTGCATTCTTCTAAATGTCATCCCTCTCGTCTTATGACTCTGAGAGAACCGCTTTGCCAGTAAGGACTCAACGAGTTGAAAGCCCAAACCATAGAGCTAAAGGTATGCTCCAACCTAAACCACCTGCTAAACCCAACATTACAAACTGCCAGAAGGGTTCTGAACCAGACGAGCCAAAGATTGCGCCTAGGGTAGGTATAAAGAAAGTTAGGTATGTAACAGGGAGGAAGATAATAAATTTCGTTTTAGTTACCGAGGTAAAAACGATAGTAACAACTAAGGGAATACTTAGAATCACCCCAAATTCCCATAAATGTAAATTGGAGTCCCTAGTAAGAAAATTGTTAACCAAAATGAATGCAGAACTCGTAGTCGCACCCGCCAGACTACCTAGTAGTAATATCCTAACTGCTCTCCAGCAACTCATAAACACGTAGCACCAATACCAGAAGGAGATTTATATATTTTAATCTGCTAAATCTTCCAGAATAGAATCTATGGTATCTTCCGACGCTGGGCGCATATCAATTGTAAGAGATATCGGTCTATTTGGATCTGTCGACGGTGTTGGAGTCTGCTCCGGTACAAACATTTCCACATACGTCATCATTACATTGCTATGATAAAAAGTGTATCCCAACATATCCCTACAGTCAGGGACGACATCAACATCATTCTTCTCACACTTATCTTTAAACAAGTCCACCTTTTTAATATCATCATAAGTAGAGATATTAAAAAGAGCACTTCCGATCAATTCACTTCCACCTAATTCTATTTCACAACTTACCGTTTCGTTGGAAAGAAACATTTCACTGTCTCCAACCTCACAATTATCGAGGTTGTGTTTATCAAGTGCTTTAATAACTTCATTAGTATTTATAAAGGTCTTTTCAGAACTACACCCGAAAAGTAAAACAATCAATACCATTGACAGAACAATAAGTCTCTTCATGGCTACCTCTTTCATAAAACCCAGGAAATCTTATTAACAATGGTCACCTCAGCCCCTTTAAGCTTTTGCTCATCACGAGGAGACATAGAGGGCTCGTCCTCTAAAATTCTCCATGGAACTGAGATGCCCATCTAATAGTACACCTCACAAGTATCACTAAAAGTGTAAACACTTCTCCAAATAGAGAGAGTCTCCCATTCCCTACCCGCTCAACA